>Ga0310695_10000160_pt1 | contig 177813 bp, 150 predicted proteins | sample RumenRJG_04DNA_FD_203882 | JGI IMG/M metagenome (GOLD analysis project Ga0310695, IMG submission 203882) | Bovine rumen microbial communities from Lethbridge, Alberta, Canada - RJG_04 (v2) (version 2) | ecosystem: Host-associated > Mammals > Digestive system > Stomach > Rumen | place: Canada... | reverse complement strand
GCGTTTTCCTCGGAGTCGGAAAAGACCGAGGAGAACATAAAGCCGATGTCGAAATTTTTCGGGCAGATGGCGATTCCCGCGCCGCTTAAGCCGCGCCCCAAGACCGACTGCTTCAGGCGCGAGAACGGGACTTCGTCCTCTATGCGCCCCGTCTCGGAATAAAAGACGAGCCACTTCGACACGTCCATTTTGCGGGCGCGCTCCAGAACCTGCGGGTCGGCGATGACGTAGTAGAGGTGCTCGCCGATTTGCAATGTCGCCGCGCCGTCGAAATCGACGGGGGCGGAAATTTTCACGCCGTTGATTTTAAGCCCCGCCTCGGGGTTTAGGGGGCTCAGCGAGAACGCGCCGCTTTTCGAGCGCGCGATTTCCATAACCGGGAACTGCGACGGCGCTTTCAGCTCGCCGTTTTCGCCCCCGACCGCGATCGGGAATTTTTTGTATTCGCTGACCGACCCGTCGGCGCAGTTGACCAACGCGATGGACAGCGGTTTTTTTCTCTTTCCGAATCCGAACATATCTGCCTAAAGACCTTTCCTAAAATTAAAAGTTTCCCGCAAAAAAACAGCCGCGCCGCCCCCGCAATGAAAGGCGCGCTTTCTGTTTCTTTCCACCAATTATTAAGATTTTTTTAAAGATGTCGATATTTTTAACCGCTCTCCTAAACTTTTATGCGGAAAAAAATTTTTCCTTTTTTTGAAACTTTTTTGCTTTGCAAACGTCAAATTAAGGAAAAGAATATTAGAAAAGGGATTTTTTATGGAAAAGGCAATTCAGGCATCGCAGACTGATTCGCTCATCGAACGCCTCCGAAGCGGCGACGACAACGCTTTCGGCGAGCTGGTGCACTCGCATTGGGACAAAATTTACAACCGCGCAAACAGCCTGCTCGACAATAGGCAGGACGCCGAGGAAGTCGCGCAAGACACTTTTATCAGGGCGCGGAAAAGCATCTCAAATTTCAGGGGCGAATGCTCGCTCTCGACGTGGCTTTTCAGGATAGCCACAAACCTCGCCCACAACAAGCACTGGTACTGGTGGAGGCGCAAGCGCGGCAGCTCGGTCTCGCTCGACTGCCCGGTAGCCGAGGGCTCCGAGACGACTTTCGCGGAAGTCATCGAGGGCGAGGACCGCAACCCCGCCGACTGCGCCGCCACGGCGGAGCTTCTCGAAATTTTGCCCGCCGCCATGGCGGCGATTCCCGAAAAATATTCCCGCATTTTGAAGCTGCGAAACGAGCTCGACATGAGCTACGACGAGATCGCCGAAAAGACGGGCTTGAGCGTCGGGACTGTCAAGAGCCGCCTGTCCCGCGCGCGCGAATTTCTCCGCGCCGAGCTCGCAAAATTTGACAGATGAAAATCTCGCGCGACAGGTTCGAGGAGATCCTCTCCCTCTACCTCGACGGGGAGGCTTCCCCCGAGGAACTTGCGCTTTTGGCAAAATGCGTACGCGAGGATAGGCGCATGGCGTCGATGTATTACGGGGCGTGCCGCGTGCACGCGGCGACTTGCAAGCTCTACGGAAAAGAGGCTTCCTTTGCGCCTCTCGAGGGCGTCGTTCCGCCGTTTTTTAAGCCCGCGAAGCCCTCAAAAATGCGCGTCGCGCTCGAGTGGTGCGCGGTGTCGGCGCTGATGCTCGCTTCCGCCGCGCTGATGTGGACGGCGGTCAAAACCCTGCCCGCCGACGCCCTCGCCGAGGAATCCGCCCCGCCGCCGTCTTTCGACGACCCTCGCCACTGCGCCTGCGAAATTTCCGCCCACGCGAGCTTCTCCACCCCGTCCGGCGGCGTGTTCAGCATAATATCAGTCCGCCGACCCGCCCCGCTCGTCAACGACTGCGCCGAATAGCGCGGAAAGCGGCAAAGCATATTTCCCCTCCCGCGTGGTTTTAGACTCAACCTTTGTCTCACTCCCCCCCCCGCCCGCGCGTTTTTTATTTCTCCCCCCCCTGCCCGCGCCCACGCAGGAAGCCTCAGGAAAAAGGGAAAGAAGCAGGAGAAATCGGGCGGCGGAGGGAAAATTGGTCAAAATCGGGCAAATCGGCGGCGGATAAAAAATTTTGCGTTTTATCTAAAAGAAGCTTGATTTTTTGTTTTCGGGCAATACAGTGCGTGTTTCTTATTTACATCGTAAAGGGTTTAAAGTTTCCCATTGCGCGAAATTTTTGCCCCCTATCCTCACGACATTTTTTAAACAAAATGAAAGCGACAATCAAAATCCAAGGCAAACAGGTTACCGTAAGCGAAGGCGACATTATTTTTGTCAACCGCTTCGCCGGCTCCAAAGCGGGCGATACGGTAGAAATCAAAGACGTATTAATGGTCGGCGAAGGCGCGGACGCAAAGTTCGGATCGCCCGTCGTCGACGGGGCGAGCGTGTCCTTCAAGGTTCTCGAGAACAAGCGCGGCAAGAAAATAGTCATTCTCAAGAAAAAACGCAGAAAGGGCTACCAGCGCAAACAAGGGCACCGTCAGGAATTGTCCGTCGTCAAGGTCGAATCTATCAAGGCGTAGGAAAGGGACTCCAATATGGCACATAAAAAAGGTCAGAGCAGCGCCAAGAACGGGCGCGATTCAAATCCAAAAAACCGCGGCGTTAAAAAATTCGGCGGCGAGTTCGTTTTGGCTGGCAGCATAATCGTGCGCCAGTGCGGCACGAAATTCCGCGCGGGCGACAATGTCGGCATGGGCAAAGACTACACGCTCTTTGCTCTCAAAGACGGCACAATAAAATGGGACGGCGCCCACAGAAAAGTGTCGGTAATCGCCTCCGAATAATCCGGACAAAAAACTCTTCACCAAAACCTCCAAGCCCCGCTCGGAGGTTTTTTTGCGCCCGCGCAAAATGCCAACACCGTGCAATCGCCACCCTGCCCGCTTTAAGAAAATATATTTACACATGCGCCGCGGCGAACTTCACCCGAACGCGCCGCAAAAAAAAGGTCAAAAAACGGACAAATATAACTTGACTTGTCCGCGACAACGGCTACATTGCAAACCTTATTATTATTTCGCCAGAGTAGCTCAGCGGTAGAGCAGAGGACTCATAAGCCTTTGGTCGGTGGTTCAAATCCACTCTCTGGCATAATTTAAACAAAAGGCGGTTTCCACTGGAAGCCGCCTTTTTCGCGAAACATTCCCCCGCTATACTTTGAGGAAAATATTTTTTCTGTATAGAAAGTAGAGGAAGAGCCAGAGCGTGAGGGTGAGGAAAACGGCGGCGGCGGCGGGCTGATAGGCGGCGGGGAGAAGATCGGTCGCGCCCTTGAAAAAGAAATCCCTAATCTTGCCGAAATCGACAATGCGCTTCGCCAAGTAAACCGTTATCGAATTCATGCCGATTACCCTGAAGAAAAACGTCCACGCGCGCAGGCGCAAAACATCTACAACGCAATAAAAGAGCGCGAAAAGCAAAAACGATATGCCGCCGGCAAAGCAAACGTACGACGACGTCCACAGCTTTTTGTTTATCGGGAGAACGCCGTCCCACGCGAGCCCGAGCCCAACAAGCGCGATGCCTGCGAGCGCGAGAATCAGCGTCTTTTTCCACGGCGAAAATTTTTCAGACCGCGCCGTTTCGCCCGCGAAAATTCCGAGCATCGCGGTGCAAACTGCGGGGATTGTCGATAGAATGCCCTCGGGGTCGAAAATCTTTTGGTAAAGCCTGCCGGGCATCGCGATCCTGTCGAGCGCGCCCACGACGTTGCCCTCGAGCGTCATGTCGCCGAGAAGCAAAATCCCCCAATACGCGAGCGGGATAGCCGCCGCCATAATCAGCCGCGCGCGGAGCGAAAACGCCGTATATATCCACGCCGCGAACGCCCACGCCAGCCCTATCCTGCCCAGCACGCTGCAAAAGCGCATATCGTGGAAATCGAACCTAACGCCGTTGTTGTAGATTATCCCCAAAACAACGAGTATCAGCGCGCGCTTAAAAATATTAAATCTTATCCGCGCAATCGACATTCCGCGCGAGAGGCTTTTCTCGAACGAAAACGGAAACGAGATCCCCGCGATGAAAAGAAAGAGCGGGAAAATCATGTCTTGAAACGCGAAGCCGTTCCACTGCACGTGCCTCATCTGCGCCGCGAGCGCGTCGGAAAACGCGCAGGGCCAAAGCTTGCAAAGCGCGGTGATTATCGCGCCGCCGCCGATGATAAAAAACATGTCGAAGCCCCGAAGGGCGTCTATTGAAGCCAGCCTTTGCCGCCCCGCGCCGCCGATATTTTCCGCCATAAAAATTCCGCTCCGATTATAGGTCGCCCGCGTGGTATTCGACGAGCTTCTCGATCGGGTTCTTGATTATCAACCCCACCCTCGCGCCGTTCTTCGCGGCGGCGCGCTCGAAATTCTCCCTGAAATAGTACGCGACCGACCCCACCGCGTTTATCGGGTATTTTTTCGTGTCGAAGCGGTAGAGGTTGCGCTTGATGAAAAGGTCGAACTGCGAATCGACGATGTCGCGGATATGCTCGAGCCCGATGAATTCCTCGACGAGCGGCGAGAACGACGCGAGCCATCTGTTGGGCATCGGGCGCTTGTAAACGTTGTCGACGATCGTGAAGTAGTCGAGCTTGTATCTCTCGCGCAGAGCCGCCGCGACCTCTTCCGGCAAAAGCCCGCGGATGAAATCGGACAAAAGCCGCTTGCCGAGCGACGCCCCGCCGCCCTCGTCGCCGAGAATGAACCCGCCCCCTACGTTGTCGGCGACGATTTTCTCGCCGTCGTAGAAGCAGGAGTTCGATCCCGTCCCCATGATGCACGCGATGCCCGCGCTTCTGCCGCAAAGGGCGCGCGCCGAGCCGAGCTTGTCGGTGTCGATAAAAAATTCGCAGTTTTTAAAATTCTTTTCAAACGCCTTAACGAGAGCGGCGGTCGCCTCGTTCGACGCCGCCACGCCCGCGCTGTAAAAAAATATCTTCGAGACCTCCTCGGCGCCGAGCTGCGGCTTGAGCGCGCCCGAGAGAATTTCGTCGAGCTTTTCGGGCGCCTGAAACACCGGGTTTATGCCCTCCGTCGAGATCGCGCGCGGCTCGCCGCCTTTCGACAAGGCGCGCCAATCGGTTTTTGTCGTTCCGCTGTCTGCTATTAAAATCATATTTTTTTACGCGTTGGATTTTGAGACTCTGGGGAAAAGCTTGAAATGCGCCGAGAGCACATTCGGGTCGAACGGGAGCTTCGCCGAATACGAACTCGCGCCGAGATCCTCGGGCGTGAGCCCCATAAACGTCGCGCCCTTCATGCCCTCGATGAGAACTTCGCCGTCGGGCCACACTGTGACGATCGCGTTCACGGGGACGTCGAACAAAATCTCGCGCTTTGCCAGCGGCGAGCTGTTCATAATCTCGGGCGGATAGGCGTTGTGGCTGCCGCCGAGCCAGTCGCTCGTCGGGGTGTTGATTGTGAAAAACGCGATGCCGTCGTCGAGGCGGAGGTTGTTTCTGTGCCAGTGCCCGTTAATCCACAGGATCGGAATCGACGGGTTGGCGGCGAAAATTCCGAGCACCTCGGCGGCGTTTGTTATGCCCTTTTCGGGGTCGGCTGTCCGTATGCCGTTGTGCGAAAACACGACGCACATTCCCTTCGCCGTCGAGACCGCGCGCTTTAGCATTTCGATCTGTGGAGGGGTTATCACCGCCATCGTCTGGTGGCACTTGTCCCACGCCGACGACGCCGCGTAGTGCTCAAATTCCCCCTTTTTGTTGATAAAATAATTTGTATCCAAAACTATGAAGCGCAAGGATCCTTTGTCAAAATAGTAAAAATTCCCCCGCGTCATTTTGTAGGCGTCGACGACGGCCTCGAGGGTCTTTGTGCTTTCGAAATCGTGGTTGCCGACGGCGTGGTAGGTCGGGATTTTAAAATTGTTGTAGCGGTCGATGATCGGCTTTGCGCGGACGACGTCGTGGCAGAAGTCGCCGCACTCCATGACGAAATCGACGGAATTTTTTTCGGCGCGCTCGAGGATCGCCTCGAGGCGTTTCGACGCCCAGTTGTAGTCGCCGACGCGGTAGTGCAGGTCGGAAAAGAGCGAGAATTTTACGCCGCCGCGCTTTTGCGCCGCCGCGCTGCCGCCTTCCGCCGAAACGCAGCCGCCCGCCGCCAGAGCCGCCGCCGCAAACGGCGAGCGCGCCAAAAACTTTCTGCGCGACGCCGAAAACGCGCCGCATTCCGATTGATTTGCCTTTTCCATAAAAATTTTTATCCCGAAATGCCCGCGCCTTTACAAGTTTTTTATTCCCGAAGTTTGCACTATAATGGCTAAATTTTGTCGTAGAATGCCTTTGCCTGCAAATAAATTTCGCTCGAGCGGTCTTTCGCCCGCTTGAAATACTCCAGAAGCGTCGCGTTGGCGTCGCGCCTTTGCCCGAGCGAATAGAGGGCGCGCGCGGCGTAGTAGTAGGCGCGGGAGCCCCAGTATTCAAACTTGAAATACATCACATAGACGCGCTCGAAGCACGCGTGGGCGTTCGCCCAGTCGCCCTGCTCGTAGTAGCAAAGTCCGGTCTTGTAAATCGCCGCCGCCGAAAGCTCGCCGCCCGCGCGCCGCGCCATATAGACTTTTTGATACTCGAAAATCGCGTCGGAATATTTTTTCTGGAGGCGCAGGGCGTCGGCGAGCGCCGAAACGCACCGCCTGCGCGGCTCGCCCTCGGGGGGCGAAAGAAGCGCGGCGTCGCGCGCGAACGTTTCGGCCTCGGCGTATTTGCCCGCGGCGAACGACATCTTTGAAAGCGCGAGAGACCCGCGCCACGCGAACGGGGCGTCGCGGAATTTGTAAACGGTGTCGGCGAGAACCTTCGCGTCGATTTCGCCGCCAGACTCCGCGAGGATAATTTGGCAAAGCGGGCTTATGCCGCCCTGCTCGCGCGAGATTTTTTCGCCTTTCATCGCTTCGGCGCGGGCGATGCCGGCGTCGGTCTGCGCGGCGGGAATCGCGAACGATTTCGCGAACTCGTCGCCCTCGAGATACGACAAAACAAACATGTCCGCCCCCACCGCGTCAGGATCGGAAAAATATTTTTTAAGAGATTTTTCCCAAAGCGCGCGCGCCTGCTTTTCCTTTCCCGTCAGCGAGAGCGCGAGGGCGCAGTTCCAATCTGCAAGGCTGTCGGATTCCCCGCTTTCGCAAAGCGCGGAGAGCGCGGGAAGGCATTTTTCGGGCTTGCCGTTCGCGATGGCGAAGTTCGCGAAAGACGCGGCGATTTTGTTCGCCATGCCTTTTGGCGGATTTTTGAGAGCGTCGGGAAAAAGCTCGTAGGCGGAATTTTCGCCGTTATACGCGGCGATGGACGCCAGATAAAATTTCGACTGCGCTCCGATCTCCCCGCCCGCCGGCGCGGTCTGGGCGAACATCTCGCGGGCGGCGGAATAGTCGCCGCGCACGTAGTATCGCAGGCCGTTTGAAAAAATTTCGGCAGGGGTTTCTGCGAGCGCCGCGCAGGCGAAAAGCGCGGGCAAAATCATTAAACATATTCGCATAATAGCTCCTTCAGTTCGTCCAAAGTTTCGACATTTTTAAGCCCGACGCGCAGCTTTTTGAAGCCGCGCGCGTTTTTGAGAAATCGCATAATCTGCGTTTTTGCGCGGGTAAGATCGCCCGCGTCCGCGCCCGAATAGCCGCGCGCGCAAACAGCCTCGGCGTAGCGCAGCGCAAGGCGCGCCCGCTCGGCGGCGGCGGGCTCGGGAGGCTCGGGCTCGCCCGCGATGCGCGCTTTGAGCCGCGCGAAAATATACGGATTGCCGAGCGCCGCCCTGCCGACCATAAACCCCGCGCACGCCGACGAGCGCAACGCCTCGGGCGAAAGCTTTTCGACCGACCCGTTGCCGATGAGCGGCACTCCCGCAAGCTCCGCCGTCTTTTCGATGAGAGCCCAGTCGGCGTCGCCCTCGTAGCCCTGCGACTTCGTCCGTCCGTGCAGGGTTATCATCTGCGCGCCCGCGCCGGCGAGGGCTTTCGCCTGATCGGGGACGATTATGGAATTTTTATCCCAGCCCGTCCGCAGCTTCGCGGTGAGGGGAATTTTTTTAAGCGCGCGCGAGGCGCGCGAGACAATCGCAATCATTTTGCGCGGCTCTTTTAAAAGCGCCGAGCCCGCCCCCGCGCACGTCGCGTTGGGCGCGGGGCAGCCAAAATTTATGTCGATAAAATCGGGCGAAAATTTTTCCTCGGCGAGCGCCGCGGCGTCGGCGACTTCAAATTCGTCCGAGCCGAAAATCTGTATGCCAAACGGCCTCTCCTTTTCCGAAAACGACATTTTTTCCGCGACCGCGGGCGACATCTCAAGAAGCGCCCTGCTGTGCACGAACTCGCCGACGGCGCCGTCGGCGCCGTATTCGCGGCATATCGCGCGGCAGACGCTGTTTGAAAACCCCGACATCGGCGCGAGGAAGAGAAAGCCGCGCTTTAAAAAATTCACCATTGCACAAAACCCTGCGCCGCCTTGACTGCGAACACCCCGATATTGTAGGCGGCGTGCGCGCAAACGCACGGGAGAATCGACCTTCCCACGTTCGACGGCGCGAACCTCAGCGCGTAGAAAAGAAGCGAGCAGCACAGGACGGTGGCGGTCGAGACTTCCGCCTGAAGCGTGATGTTCGCCGACCACACCCCGCCGAAAATCGACGCGCCCTCTGGCACTTCGTAATTCCAGAGGAACGGATGCCCCAGCGCGAACACGAGCGAAAAGAAAATTACGCTCAAGACAAGCGCCGCCCTGCCCTTGTTCTTGACGACGAGATACCCCCTAAAAATAAGCTCCTCGACGAACGCCGCCCCGAGCCACGAGAAAATCGCATACGGGGCGACCTTTGTCTGCCCCTCGGAGACGCCCGCCAAATTTTCCGCCGCCGACGAAATTCCAAGCAGGCAAAGCGCGAGAAATACGCCAAGCCCGACAAGCCGCGCGGGAGCGGGGCACGCGCCCTCGAACGCGCCCTTGCGCGGCGAGCGCGTTTTTGCGAAGTGGCGGAAATCGCCCAGCCAGAGCGCGAAAAGATACGCCGCAACCGCGAGCGAAAACAGGGAGAAAATGGGCGAGTCCTGAAACATATTAGAAGATGTCGAAGAATGCGATTATCGCGACCTGAAGCAGAAACATCAGCGCGACGAGCGAATAGACGAACACGAAAAATTTGTCCGTTCGCCTTTTTCCTACATCGGGGAGCTTTTTCTTGTCCATGCGCCGACAATCCCAAAATATCCGCCCGATTTCAAGACAATTTGCGCCCGCGGGCGGCGGCGCGGGACTGAAGCCCCCGCCCTCAAAAAGCCTTGACGCGCGCGGCATGGAAAATAGAAATTTTGCCATATGCGGCATGCGCGGGCGCGCCCGCCGCGCGGTTTAATTATGAAAAAAGAAATCATCGCCATAATCGCCGTTTTCGCCGCGGCGTTTTCGAGCGCGGGCTCGAAGGAAAAATTCTTCGCATACCGCTCGTTCTGGCCCGAGACCGCCGCAATGCGCGCTTTCGGCGAGGCGGGAATCGACCTTTACGCCGTAATGCCGTCCAACTCGTTCAACACGCTCGGCGAGCCGTATTGCAAGTTTAAGCCCTTCTGGGTTTGGGACGAAACCTATCTTTGGGGCGTCGTAGACGAGCAGTTCGACCTCGTTATCCGCCAAAATCCGAGGGCGAAATTCATCTGCATGATCGACATCAACAGCCCGCTTTGGCTCGCCCGCAGGCTCAACATATCTTACGGGCTCGGCGGCGACAGCTTTACCGACATCACAAACTCGTTTTGCATCGAAAATTGGCGCGGCCTCACATCGAAAATGCTGAAAGCGTATGTGGAGCACATGGAAAAGCGCTACGGCGGCCGCGTCTACGCGTACATCGTCGCCGCGGGCGGCTCGAGCGAATGGTATGACAACGGCAAAGGCAGGGCGATTCCCCAAAAGGAGAAAGCGTGGGCAAATTACCTCAAAGAGCGCGGCCTGCCGAATTGGAAAGTTCCTTCGCACGCCGAATTGTACACGCCCTCTTTCGACAAATATTTCGACCCGCAAACGCAAATGCCGAGAATCGAATACGCGCGATTCACAGAAAAGCTGATGTCCGACGCGATGGACTACTTCTCGGAAATCGCGCGCGGCGCCGCGGGCGGCAAGCGCGCGGTGGGCTCTTTCTGCGGATTCCTGCCGCATACGCTCGTCGGGAAAATCGACAACCGCCAGCCCTACTCGTCGCCTTTCCTCGATTTTCTCGGCGACCCGGGCGGATACGACAACCGGAAAATCGGCATGGGCGGCGGAATGAACGCGCCGGTAAAATCGCTCAAGCTGCGCGGCAAGCACTGGTTTCAGGAAATCGACCACCGCACGCACACGTTCAACTACGACCTCTCGCCCTATGTAAAAATTTTCGGCAAAGACCTCTACGGAATGAAAGACCAAGCCGAGACAAGCGCCATGCTAAAGCGCGAGTTTGCGCTCGCGGCGGTAATGCAAAATTCGCTCTGGTGCTTCGACATGTGGGGCGGCGTTTTCAGCGCGCCCGAGACAATGGCCCTCGTCGGCAAGGCGCATAAAATTTGGAGCGCCCACAAAGACGACAACCTGCCCGTCCGCGCGGAAATCCTTTACATTGCCGACCCCGACAGCTGCCTTTACACAGAGTACCCCGAATTAAAACACTTTAAGCAAATTCTATTTTCCTGCGGAGCGCCCTTCGACCACATATTCTTCGGCGACATCTCGAAAGTGGACATGTCGAAATACAAGGTTGTCGTGTTTCCCCACTCTTATGAAATCACCCCCGAGAAGAAAAAGATTCTCGACCAATACGTCTGCAAAGACGGCAAGGTTGTAGTCGCGACCGCGGGCTTCGGGATAATCGACGGCAAGAGGCTCGACCCTGCCTTCACCGAAAAGCTAACCGGCTTTAAATACAAAACGGCTGGCGTAAACAAAAAGGATATGGGCGGCTGGACAAGCGTCTACGCGGGCGACGAAAAATCTTTCAGCAAGCAAAACTTTATGGAGCTCATAAAAAATGCGGGCGTGCACACCTACACCGACGAGCCCCTGCCCGTTTACGCCAACGAAAAGCTCGTGGCGATCCACACCAAAGAGGGCGGCAAGAAAACGGTGTATCTGCCGCGCAAAGTTTCGAAAGCCAAGGAGCTGTTTACGGATAAAATTATCGACGCGAACGGCGACAAATTCGAGTACGATTTCATTTCGCCCGACACCGCGCTTTTCGAGCTTATCGACTAAAATTTTAACAACAACACGCCATGAAAAAAATAATAATCACACTAATCGCGGCAATCGCCGCCACATTCTCACACGCTGACTCGAAGGAAAAATTCTTCGCCTACCGCTCGTTCTGGCCGGAGACCGCCGCCATGCGCGCGTTCGGAGAGGCCGGGGTCGACGTCTACGCCGTCATGCCGTCAAACTCGTTCAACTCGCTCGGCGAGCCGTATTGCAAATTCGCGCCGTTCTGGGTCTGGTACAACACCTACCTTTGGAACGTCGTCGACGAGCAGTTCGACATCGTTATCCGCCAAAACCCGAGGGCGAGATTCATCTGCATGATCGACATCAACAGCCCGATATGGCTCGCGCGAAGCATCAACTACCATTTCGGGCTGGGCGGCGACAGCTACCACGAGATAAGCAATTCATTCTGCACCCCGAAGTGGCTCGCAAACACGACCGGCATGGTAAAGGCCTACGTCAAGCACATGGAAGAGCGCTACGGCGACCGCATCTACGCCTACATAATCGCGGGCGGCGGCACTGACGAATGGTATGACAGATCGCAGGGGCGCGCCAACATATTTAAGGAAGCGGCGTGGAAGAAATACCTCAAAGAGCGCGGGCTTCCCGATTGGAAATCGCCGCGCGCCGAAGAGCTGACCGCCCCCGCCTTCGACAACGCGTATTTCGACCCCGCCACGCAAATGCCGAGAATTGAATACCTGCGCTTCCACGAAAAGCTGGTGGCGGACGCCATGGACTATTTCACGAAAATCGTGCGAGACATGGTCGGCGGCAAGCGCGAGATCGGCGCGTTCTGCGGATTCCTGCCGAGCACGTTCGACGACTACACCGGCAAATCGGACAACCGCCGGCCGTACTCGTCGCCCTTTAACGATTTCCTCGGCGACCCCGGGCAATACGACAACCGCGAATTCGGCATGGGCGGCGGAATGAACGCTCCCGTAAAATCCCTGAAGATGCGCGGCAAGCACTGGTTTCAGGAGGTCGACCACAGAACGCACACGTATAACCCCGACCTGACGCCCTACATCAGAATATCCGGCGTGCACGACAGGGGAACGGCGAAGTGCCAGGCCGACACCGACGCATTGCTAAAGCGCGAGTTCTCGCTCGCGGCGGTCATGCAAAATTCGCTCTGGTGCTTCGACATGTGGGGCGGCCTTTTCCGCACGCCCGAGACGATGGAGCTTGTCGGCAAGGCGCATAAAATCTGGCAAGAACATAAAAACGACAACCTGCCCGTCCGCGCCGAAATACTATGCATCGCCGACCCCGACAGCGGCGGCTACATGAACACGCTGCCCGTCGTGCATTTCAAGCATCTGCTGTTCTCGTGCGGCGCGCCGTTCGACCACATCTTCTTCGACGACATCTCGAAGGTGGACATGTCGAAATACAAAGTCGTCGTGCTCCCGCACTCCTGCGAGATAACTCCGGAGAAGAAAAAGATTCTCGACAAGTGCGTCTTTAACGGCGGCAGGGTTGTAATCACGACCGCGGGCTTCGGGATAATCGACGGCAAGAAGCTCGACCCGTCTTTCACCGAGAAGCTCACCGGCTTCAAATACAAAACGGCGGGCATAAACAAAAAGGACATGGGCGGCTGGACGAGCGTCTACGCGGGCGATGAAAAATCGTTCAACAAGCAAAACTTTATGGAGCTTATAAAAAGCGCGGGCGTGCACACCTACACCGACGAGCCCCTGCCCGTTTACGCGAACGAAAAGCTCGTGGCGATCCACACCAAAGAGGGCGGCAAGAAAACGGTGTATCTGCCGCGCAAAGTTTCGAAAGCCAAGGAGCTCTTTACGGACAAAATTATCGACGCAAACGGCGACAAGTTTGACTACCTCTTCGCCTCGCCCGACACCGCGCTTTTTGAACTTATCGACTAATAAATAAAAAACAACGCTATGAAAAAAATAATAATCGCAAGCCTCGCCGTTTTCGCGGCGGCCTTTTCACACGCGGACTCGAAGGAAAAATTCTTCGCCTACCGCTCATTCTGGCCCGAGACCGCCGCAATGCGCGCCTTCGGAGAGGCGGGCGTCGACGTCTACGCCGTCATGCCGTCGAACTCCTACAACACACTCGGCGAGCCCTACTGCAAATTCAAACCCTTCTGGGTATGGTACGACACCTATCTTTGGGGCGTCGTCGACGAGCAGTTCGACCTTGTTATCCGCCAGAACCCCAAGGCGAGGTTCATCTGCATGATCGACATCAACAGCCCCATGTGGCTTTGCCGCGTGCTCGACAGAAAATACGGCACAGGCGGCGACAGTTTTATGAGCCTTACAAACTCGTTCTGCATCCCCGAATGGCGCGAAGCCACCGAAAAAATGCTCAAGGCGTATGTCAAGCACATGGAGGAGCGCTACGGAGACCGCATCTACGCCTACTTTGTCGGGGGCGGCGGATCGAGCGAATGGTATGACTCCTCGTTCGGGCTGGCGAATATTTTGAAAGAAAACGCGTGGGCGGAGCACTTGAAAAAGCACGGGCTTCCCGCATGGAACGTGCCGAGCCAAAAAGAGCTGAATTCGCCCGCGTTCGACGGCAGATATTTCGACCCCGCGACGCAGATGCCGAGAATTGAATACCTGCGCTTCGGCGAAAAGCTGACTTCCGACGCCCTCGTCCACTTCGCGAAAATCGTGCGCGGCATTGTCGGCGACAAGCGGCAAATCGGCGCGTTCTGCGGATTTTTCACCGACACGTTCGGGCTCTACCACGGCAAAATCGACAACCGACAAGACTACGACTCACCGTATATCGACTTTGTCGGCGACAGCGGCCAGTACGACAACCGCCCGATCGGCAACGGCGGCGGAATGAACTCGCCCGTAAAAGCCGTAAAGCTGCGCGGCAAGCACTGGTTCCAGGAAATCGACCACCACACCCACACCTACAATCCCGACATCTCCGAGTACATCAGCATAGAGGTGCGCGCCATACACAAGCCGCTCGCTAAAAACCAGGCGGAGTCCGACGCCATGCTAAAGCGAGAGTTCGCCCTCGCGGCGGTCATGCAAAATTCGCTCTGGTGCTTCGACATGTGGGGCGGCGTTTTCCGCACCCCCGAAACGATGGCGCTCGTGAAAAAAGCCCGCCAAATCTGGGGGGCGCACAAGGACGACAACCTGCCCGTCAACGCGGAAATCGTCTGCGTTTACGACCCCGACAGCGGCGCGTACGCCGACAAGCACCTGCCGATAATCCACATGAAGCACCTCTTGTTCTCGTGCGGCGCGCCGATCGACAACATCTGCTTCGACGACATCTCGAAGGTCGATTTTTCAAAATATAAAATGGTCGTCTTCCCGCACTCGTTCGAGATTACGCCCGAGAAGAAAAAGATTCTCGACAAATACGTCTTTAACGGCGGCAGGGTTGTCGTCACCTTGGAGGGCTTCGGCATAACCGACGGCAAGAAGATGGACAAAGCTTTCACCAAAAGCCTCACCGGCTTTGAATACAAAACTCCGGGCGTAAACAAAAAGGACATGGGCGGCTGGACGAGCGTCTACGCCGGCTCCGAGACCGACTACAACAAGCAAAACTTTATGGAGCTTGTAAAGGGCGCGGGCGTGCACACCTACACCGCCGAGCCCCTGCCCGTTTACGCGAACGAAAAGCTCGTGGCGGTGCACACCAAAGAGGGCGGCAAGAAAACGGTGTATCTGCCGCGCAAAGTTTCGAAAGCCAAGGAGCTCTACACCGACAAAATTATCGACGTAAACGGCGACAAGTTCGACTACATCTTCGCCTCGCCCGATACCGCGCTTTTTGAGCTTATCGATTAACAAACAAAAACACAAAACACCACTATGAAAAAAATAATAATCGCAACTCTCGCCGTTTTCGCGGCGGCGTTTTCGCACGCGGACTCGAAGGAAAAATTCTTCGCCTACCGCTCGTTCTGGCCCGAGACCGCCGCAATGCGCGCGTTCGGAGAGGCGGGGGTGGACGTCTACGCCGTCATGCCGTCGAACTCGTTCAACTCGCTCGGCGAACCGTATTGCAAATTTAAGCCCTTTTGGGTTTGGGACGAAACCTATCTTTGGGGCGTCGTCGACGAGCAGTTCGACCTCGTTATCCGCCAAAATCCGAGGGCGAAATTTATCTGCATGATCGACATCAACAGCCCGCTGTGGCTCGCCCGCAGGCTAAACAGAATCCACGGCGCGGGCGGCGACAGCTACCACGACGTCTCCAACTCGCTGTGCATTCCCGAATGGCTCGACCTAACCTCGAAGATGACAAAGGCGTATGTCAAGCACATGGAGGAGCGCTACGGCGACCGCATCTACGCCTACATGATCGCGGGCGGCGGCACGAGCGAATGGTACGATTCCTCGCGCGGCATCGCGATACAGCTCAAAGAAAAGGCGTGGAAGAAATATCTCAAAAAGCGCGGCCTGCCCGAATGGGAAGTTCCGCGCTTCGACGAGATATACAGACCCACTTTCGACAAAAAATATTTCAACCCCGAAACGCAGGCGGCGCGCATTCATTATATCCGCTTCACCAACGAGGTCGTCTCAAACGGCATGGAGCACTTCTCGAAAATCGTGAGGGACATCGTCGGCGAGAAGCGGCAAGTCGGCGCGTTCTGCGGTTTCCTGACAAATCCGCTCGGCGCGAAAACCGACAACCGCCCCGTCTACGACTCCGCCAACCACGACTTCGTGGGCGACCCCGGGCAATACGACAACCGCCCGATCGGCATGGGCGGCGGAATGAACGCTCCCATAAAATCGCTCAAGCTGCGCGGCAAGCACTGGTTTCAGGAAATCGATCAGCGAACGCACACGTTCAACTACGACCTCTCGCCCTACATCAAAATTCGCGGCAAAGACACTTGGGGCGTCGACAACCAAGCCGAGACATACGCGCTGCTAAAGCGCGAGTTCTCCCTCGCGACCGTCATGCAAAATTCGCTCTGGTGCTTCGACATGTGGGGCGGCGTTTTCAGCACTCCCGAGACGATGGCGCTCGTCAAAAAAGCGCATGAAGTTTGGCAGGCGCACAAGAACGACAACCTGCCCGTCCGCGCGGAAATCGTCTGCATTACCGACCCCGACAGCGCCGGATATGTGAACCACCTGCAGGTCGAGCACTTCAAGAGAATGCTGTTCTCGTGCGGCGCGCCGTTCGACCACATTTTCTTCGACGACATCTCGAAAGTCGATTTCGCGAAATACAAGGTCGTCGTGCTGCCGCACCTCTGGGAGCTCACGCCCGAGAAGAAAAAGATTCTCGACAAATACGTGTTTACGGGCGGAAAAACGGTCGTCACCGCCGAGGGCGTCGCCGTTACCGACGGCAAGAAAATGGACAAAGCCTTTACCGAAAAATTCACCGGCTTTGAATACAGAAAGCCCGGCGTGAATAAAAAGGATATGGGCGGCTGGACGAGCGTCTACGCCGGCAAGGGCGGCGACTACAACAAGGAAAACTTTATGGAAATCATAAAGTCGGCGGGCGTGCACACCTACACCGACGAGCCCCTGCCCGTCTACGCCAACGAAAAGCTCGTGGCGATCCACACCAAAGAGGGCGGCAAGAAAACGGTGTATCTGCCGCGCAAAGTCTCGAAAGCCAAGGAACTCTACACCGACAAGGTCATCGACGTAAACGGCGACAAGTTCGAGTACGATTTCGCCGTCCCCGACACCGCGCTCTTTGAGCTCGTCGATTAGCCGAAAGCGGGGCAAAAAAAGAGGCGAACGCGCTTTGCGTTCGCCTTTTTTTGCGCTCAAGCTGCGCCGTTAAGCCAGAAGCTTCGCCACAAGCTCGGGGATTTTCGCGAAGTCGGAATCGTCGGGGTTCCAGAGCGATTTTATATTTTCGTCTATCACCTCGAAGCCCGCGTCCTTGAGCCTCTCTTGAAGAATTTTCACCGACTCCCCGCTCCAGCCGTAGCAGCCGAACGCCGCCGCTTTCTTGTTTTTAAAGCGGAGCGATTTTAGGAACGTTAGCCAGCCCGAGACCGTCGACAAAACGTCGTTCACCGCCGTCGGCGAGCCGACCGCGATAGCCTTCGACTTGAACACCTCGGTCATGATGTCGTTCTTGTCCTGCTTGGCGATGTTGAAAACTTTGACGACGGTGTCGGGGCTTTGCTTTTTGATTTCGTCTGAAATGCGGTGCGCGATTTTCGCGGTGCCCTCCCACATGGTGTCGTAGGCGATCGTTATCTGGTTTTCGGGTTCGCCCTTCGCCCACTGCGCGTATTTTTCGACAATCTGCATCGGGTTGTCGCGCCAGATCGCGCCGTGCGAGGGCGCGATTATTTCAATCGGCAAATTCATCGCCTTTATCTCGTCGATTTTTTTCGCGGCGAGCGGCGCGAACGGGTTTAAGATGTTCACAAAATATTTGAGGGCCTCGCGCCAAAGCAGGCACTGGTTCGCCTTGTCGTTGAAAAGCTCTCCGACGGCGAAGTGCTGCCCGAACGCGTCGTTCGAGAAAAGGATATTGTCGCCCGTCATATAGACCGCCATTGAGTCCGGCCAGTGGAGCATTCGCATTTCGACGAACACGAGCTTTTTTCCGTTGCCGATCTCGAGGGTGTCGCCCGTCTTGACGGTTTTAAAATTCCAGCCGCGCTTGCCGTATTGCCCCTCGATGCTCTTTACCGCGGCGGCGGTGCAATAGATGGGGGTGTCGGGGATTTCCTTCATCAGGGCGGTTAGCGAGCCGGAGTGGTCGCACTCGCCGTGGTTCGCGACGATGAAGTCGATTTTTTTGAGGTCTATCTCGCTTTTTAGGTTTTCGACAAACTCGCATTTGTGCGGCGTCCAGACCGTGTCGATGAGGACGGTTTTTTCCTCCTCCACCAGATACGCGTTTTGGCTCGAACCGTTCGTTACGGAATAGTCCTCGCCGTGGAATGTTTCGAGCTCCCAATCGAGGTAGCCCACCCAGCTTACGTTGTTCTTGATTTTTACTCTCATTATTTTTTTCGCTTAAAATTTTATCGCCGCGTTCGCGCGCCCGGAAAGCCCGTTTTTTATTGCCCTTGCTCGCCGCCGTCGCGGTGCGCCTTTTTCCAGTCCTTTATCATCTTCAGGCGATCCTTGTATTTTACCTCGACGCCCTGCTCCGTCGGGCGGTAATAGGTTCGCCCGAGAAGCGAGTCCGGCAGGCACTGCATGGGGGTCAGCTTGTTTTCAAAGTCGTGCGCGAACTGGTAGCCCTTGCCGTATTCAAGCTCTTTCATAAGGCGCGTGGGCGCGTTGCGGATAACGAGCGGAACGGGCTCGGCGAGGTGCTCGCGCGCGTCCGCCGCCGCGAGGTTGTAGGCAACGTCCACCGCGTTCGACTTCGGGGAAATCGACAAATACACGACCGCCTGCGCCAGATGCACCGCGCACTCGGGCATTCCGAGATAGTGGCACGCCTGATACGCCGCCACCGCGAGCTCAAGCGCGCGCGGGTCGGCGAGCCCGACGTCCTCCGAGGCGAAGCGCACCACGCGCCGCGCGACGTAAAGAGGGTCCTCGCCCGCCTCGAGCATTCGCGCGAGCCAATAGACCGCGGCGTCGGGGTCGGAGTTGCGCATCGACTTGTGGAGCGCGGAAATTATGTTGTAGTGCTCCTCGCCGTTCTTGTCGTAAAGGAGCGATTTTTTCGACACGCACTGCTCCATGATTTCGCGCGTGATTGAAACGCTGCCGTCCTCCGCGACGTCGCCGTTTAGCACGACCATTTCGAGGGTGGAAAGCGCGCTGCGCGCGTCGCCGTCGGCGAACTCGGCGATCGCGGAGAGGAAGTCGTCGGAGATTGAAATTTTTTCCCTGCCGAAGCCGCGCGGGTCGGTTAGCGCGCGCTTAAGAAGCGCGGTCAGATCCTCCGCCGAGAGCGGCTTAAACACGAAAACCTTGCACCGCGAAAGGAGGGCCGAGTTTATCTCGAACGACGGGTTTTCGGTCGTCGCGCCGATTAAGATTATGCTGCCCTTTTCCACGAACGGCAAAAACGCGTCCTGCTGAGCCTTGTTGAAGCGGTGGATTTCGTCGACAAACACGATGGTCCGCTGCCCGTATTTGCGGTTGCTCTCCGCCTGCGACATCACCGCCTTGATCTCCTTTATGCCGCTCGTGACGGCGGAGAAATCTATGAATTCGGAATGGGTCTTGTTGGCGATTATCCGCGCGAGCGTCGTCTTTCCGATGCCGGGATTTCCCCAGAAAATCGACGAGGAAATTTTGTCGCCCTCGACGAGCTTGCGCAAAACCTTGCCCTCGCCGAGCAGATGTTTCTGCCCGACGAACTCGTCGAGATTCCTCGGCCTAAGGCGCGAAGCGAGCGGCTGCCCCGACGCGTCCTCGAAAAGCGATTGTTGTTCCATATTTTTTAGGCGCGCAAAATTCCGCGCGTCGTTGGAAAATCGTAGGCAAACCCCGCGGGCGCTCAAGCAAAATTTCGCCAAACGCCCGAATCCGCGCCAAGGCGCGCCGCCTTTTTGCCCCGCGCGCGGGGCAAAAAATTGTTGCCAACGGCGGGAAATTTTTTACTACTTCAAAAAACTTATATGAAAAAATTAAAGCTCTTTTTTAAGGGGATTTTCGGCTGGGCGTTAAGGTTCGCGTTCAAATGGACAAAGCGCGCGATGTGGCTCGGGGTTTTCATTCTAATCGCCGCGCTAATCGCCCTCGCGTTCATCGACGACATCGCCAAGGCCGCGATAAACAACAGCGCCGAATACGTCGATTTAAAGGCGGGCGTTGAAAAGGTGAAGATCAACCTGCTCACCAAAAAAATCGTCTTTAAAAACATCTCGATAAAAAATCCCGACGGCTTTCCCGAGGGCGACGCGTTCTCGGCGGGCGTGCTTGAAATCAAATACGGCTTCGACGGCGGAAAGCCGAGCCTCGAGAGAATCTATATGCGCGGGGCGAAAGTGCGCTTCGAGGGGCGGCGCGGGCGCCGCATAACGGCGGCGTCGGCGACAAAGAGCAACATGTATGTCATCGCGCGCGAGCTCGGCAGAATCTTCGACGTAAAAATTGAGAGCCTTCTAATGCCCGCGCCCAAAAGCAAAAAGCCCGCCGACGCCAAGCCCGCCGCGGCGGCAAATGATTTCGACTACGCCAAAGTGCGCGAATTTCTCAAGCAATACGAGGACGCCGACGAGATAAGAATCGAAAATCTCGAGATACAAAACGGCGAGGACTCATACTTGTTCGGCTCGATAATCTGCAACGACAAAATCGCGCTCGCGAACGATTTTCACGCGAAGATTTTTGGCGTCAAGTTCGGCGTGCGCGGCGTGTTTTTAGACCTTTCCAAGCCCGCGTTCGGGCTGTCGGGCTTCATGATAGCCAACCCAGACGGCTACCCGAAAAACCCCGTTTTCTCGATAGGAAAAATTTTCGTCTCCACGCACGAGGAAGTCTCGCCCGACGGCAAAACAACCCCGCGCCTCGAGTCCGTAAAAATCGACTCCCCCACAATCCACTTCGAGGACAAAAACGGCTCGATGCTCGGCGCGATAGGCATGGACAACAACTTCGCGGGCATCTACAAAACGGTCGATTCCATGACGCACACAAAGCTCGGCGACCTCTTTCAGGACGAGTTCGAGGTCGTCCCCGAAATGAAGGAATTTAAGCTGCCCGAAATCCCGCTCGAAAACATCACGATCACGAACGCGCGGATTGTCGCGCAGAAAAAGGACGCCGGGCTTCTGGCGAACAAGATAAGCGTCGAGCGCAACAAGGTCTGCATCGACGACGTGCGCGCGCATTTCGGCGGCGTGAAGCTCGAGCTCGCGGGGGTCGTGTTCGACTCCGAAAAGCAGTCCTTCGACGCCCGCGACTTTATGCTGCGCAACCCCGCGGGCTTCCCCGAGGAAAGCGCGTTCAGGTTTAAAAATTTCCACATTGACACAAATTTCACCGAGCGCGTGATCCGCGGCAACAGGGTGCTCGAGATAGGCGATATCGAGGTGGACAAATTCTTCGTGCGCCTCGACAGCCGAAGCGGCGACATCATGGATCTCATCGGTAACGACAACAACCTCTTCGCCCTGCTGGGCGCGGTGTCGGCGTCGTCCGCGCTGATGCCCGCAAACTCCGAGCTCGCCGAAAAGCGCGTCAACGAGGACAAAACAAAGCGCCCCTACCGCTACACGGTGAAAAACATCAGCTTCACAAACGGTGTGATTCTCGTGGGCCCGCGCGGCGAGTCCATAAAAGTGCCGTTTGAGGACATCAAGAAGAACAACCTCGGCGTCGAAGAAAAGGGAATGACCGCGCAGAAGCTCGCCAATGCCCTTATGCTCGACATCATCTCGCACTCGCTCGACGGCGCGCAAAGCAGAATTTCGGAAGAGATCGGCGGGGTGGTTTTTGCGCCGATAATAAGCGCGCTGCGGTTTATCATCACCACGTTTTAGCATGAAACAGGCGGTTTTTTATTGACCGCCACTGCGCGCTTTTTTACGATTAAAAATACAAAAAATTTTCCGATAAACAAAAGGAGAAACTATGAAAAAAGCGATATTGACAGCTGTCTTTGCGGCGCTCTCCGCCGCGCTGTTCGCGGCGGGAACCCCCGCCGACTTCTTCGCCGACGCGAAAGCCAAAGCGAAAGCCGAAAACAAAAAAATCATGGTGGTGTTCTCGGGGCTCGAATGGTGCCCGCCCTGCCAGTTGTTCAACGCGAAAATAATCAAGGCAAACTATTTTAAAAGTTTCGCCTCAAAAAATCTTGTGTTCATCGAGGTTGACAGAAAAAGAAACGGCAAAGTCGAGGTCGAAGTTGACAAGCGCAAGGTTCAGGTAAAGCCCGACGAGGAAAAAGATTTCAAATCGGCGCTGATGAAGCTCGAGCTCGAATACCCGCACAGGGGCGTCCCGTTTGCGGTGGTCGTAAACGACGAAGGCAAAGTGCTCATGGAGCAACTCGGCTGCCCGAAAGACCTTAACGCAGTCGATTTCGTCAAAAACCTGAAACTAAAAATCGGAAAATAGAAAAATTTTCCGCGCGCGGCGTTCCAATCGGAACGCCTTTTTTTGCGCAAAAAAATCAGTAAAGCCCCGCGAAGAAGAGAGAGACCCTACAAAATCATCGAGATAAAGTCCGCGTTGTTTTTCGACTGCGACATTCTGTTGATGAGCGTCTCCGCGGAATCCTCGGGCTTCGAGCCCGCCATGGCGCGGCGCAGGAACGACGCGGCCTCAAGCTCGTCGGGCGTGAGCAGAAGCTCCTCGCGCCGCGTGCCCGACGCGGAGATGTTTATCGCCGGCCACACGCGCATTTCCGCGACTTTCCTGTCGAGCACCATTTCCATGTTTCCTGTTCCCTTGAACTCCTGAAAAATGAGGTCGTCCATGCGCGAGCCCGTCTCTATCAGCGCGGAGGCGATTATCGTAAGGCTGCCGCCCTCCTCGGTGTTGCGCGCCGCGGAGAAAATCTGGCGCGGCCTTTCGAGCGCGCGAATGTCGAGACCGCCGCTCATTGTCCTGCCGCCGTTGGCCTTCGCGGAATTGTGGGCGCGCGAAAGGCGCGTCAGCGAATCCATGAGCAAAACGACGTCCGCGCCCGTTTCCACAAGGTGCTTCGCGCGCTCGACGGCGAGGTCTGCTATGCGAATGTGGGTCGCGATATTTTCGTCGTTCGACGACGCGTAAATTTCAGCCTGCGGCACTTCCATTCTAAAGTCGGTGACCTCCTCGGGGCGTTCGTCGACGAGCAAAATCATCAGCTTGCACTCGGGGTGGTTTTCGATGACGCCGAAAGCGATGTCTTTAAGAAGAGTCGTTTTCCCTGTACGCGGCGGGGCGACAATCAGCCCGCGCGTGCCTTTGCCTATCGGGCAGAAAATGTCGATGACGCGGTTTGTCATGCGCCCGTCCTTTGTTTCGAGCCTGATTTTCTCGTTCGGGGCGATTGTCGTCAGCTGCTGGAACTGCGGCATTTTGCGCCGCTCCATGCACGGGACGCCGTCGATTGTCTCGATAAACCGCACTTTCGGGTTCGGGTGGCCGCCCGCCTGATGCGCCTTGGCGGTGATGAATTGGCCTTTCTTGACGGCGAACCTCTGCACGAGCTCCTTCGGGACATACGGGTCGCTCTGGCGCGTTTTGCCGCCGCGCTTCGGGTCGAGAAGCACGCCGTTGTTGTTTGTCGTAGGGGCGAAAACGCCGCCGACGTCTATTATTTCCAAGTTGTCCATGATATTTTTTATAAATTTATTTCGCGCGCGCAAAACGCCATAATATGCCGCGCCAAGCGCGCCGCGCAGAAAAAAGAAAAATTCCGCCGCTAAAATAACCGCGCAAAGATCGCCGCGCGCGGCGGGAAAAGAGCGCGGGAAAAACGCCGAAACCGGCACGGACTTCCCGCCCCACAAAAAGAACGAAAGCATTTTTCGCCCCGCCAGACAAGCTTTTATTTCGCGCCGCCGCGGCGCAATGCGCGAATGCGGAAGCGGCTATTTGTCGGTTTGAAGGCTCAGCTTGCCTATCCCCGAAAGCTTCACGAGATCCACCGCCGACGTTACAAAGCGAAGCGGCGTGTCGCGGTCGGCGAGGATTATCAGCGACGATTCCTTTCCGCCCTTCTCGGCTATCTTCTTGAGCTCGCCCGCGAGCTTTTCAAGCTTGATTTCGGCGGCGTTGAAATAGTATCTGCCGTCCTTGTCGATCGCGACGGTGTCGGGCTTGCGCGATGCCGAGCTTGTGGAGCTTTCCATGTCGGGCGGGGTTATGTCGACCGAATAGATGTCCTTAAACTGCATCGTCAGGAGAAAGAAAAAAATAAGCACCGTCAGCACGTCGACCATCGGGACGATGTTGACCTCCGCCTTTCTCCTGTGGCGCTTGATATTCACCGCCTATTCCGAGTCCCGCTTTTCGTGAATGTCGATCAGGCTCTCGACGCAGATGTTGAGGCGCGCGCAGAGCTTGTCTATTTTGCGGTTCAGGTAAGAATTCCCGACGATCGCGGGAATCGCGATTGAAAGCCCGAGCATCGTCGTCGAGAGCGCGAGCCCAACGCCGCGCGAGATAGTCTCGGGCGAGGGCAAAGAAGTGTCGGTCGCGAAAACCGCCACGAGCCCCGCGACAGTTCCGAGCAAGCCTAAAAGCGGAGCCGCCGACACCACGATGTCGAGCCAGAACATTCCGCGCTCGAGGCGCGTCATTTCAAGCTGGGCGAACGCCTTGAGGGACTCCGCGTCGGGGTTCGACGTTTTGAAGAAATAGAGAATGCGCCCGATGGACGACGACGGCTCGCCCGAGAGCTGCGGCAGCCTGCCCGATACGAGCGAGGCGGCGATCTCGCGCGGGACGACCTTCGAGTCGCGCAGGGAGATTATCCGCTCTATTATTATAAACAGAGCCAGAAACGAGCACGCCCCGAGCGGATAGATAAACCAGCCCGCGCCTTCGAGAATGAATTTCATTTCTTTGAAAAATACGGAAGTTTTGAAGCCTTGTCGGCGACGAGATTTTCGGCGTCGAGAAGCTCGGCGATCGGGTCCCACGTTCCCGAGACGAGCGCTGCGCGCGCGGTGTCGGGCATCGAGCACTTGCACGAGAACCCGCCGCACGAGACCGTCATCGATTCGAGGTTGACGTCGACGGGGGCGTCGGGGTTTTCCCCGATTATCGCGCCGATTTTCGCGATGTCGCCGTGGCTCGCGCAGACGCACGGTATCCCGAGCGTCGTGGAGTTGCCGAAGAAAATTTCCGCGAAGCTCTCGGCGACGATCGCGCGGAAGCCGTAGTGCCAAAGCGACTGCGGCGCGTGCTCGCGCGAGGATCCGCAGCCGAAGTTCGCGCCCGAAAGCAAAATTTTCGCGTTCTGCCTGCGCGGGTCGGTGAGCGGGTGGACTTTGTCGGAGCCGTCGGCGTTTTTGCGCTCGTCGTAGAACGCGTATTTGCCGAGCCCCTCGAACGTCACGCACACCATGAAGCGCGCGGGAATTATTCTGTCGGTGTCGATGTCGTTCCCCGGAAGGAAAACGGCCTTTCCGTTTACGTCTTTTATTTTTTCAAGTGCCATGATTTTCCCTCCAATTAGAAACATTTTTGCCGTTTCGACAACAATTTTCTATCGGCGCAGGCGGCGGCGTTTTATTTCTTGAAAAACGGCGCGAATGTTTTTTCATCTATCGGCGAAGGAAAAACATTATGGCTAAATTATTCAAACTAATCTCGGCGGTCGCGGCGTTCGCGATCGCAACCTCGGCGGCGTTTGCAGACATCAAGCCCGTAAAATACGTCTTCCTGTTTATCGGCGACGGAATGTCGATACCCCAGCGAATGATGACCGAGCAGTATCTGAAACTCTCGGGCGGCGACGGGCTCGTAATCAACTCATTCCCGAATCAGGCGATAACATACACCTATTCCGCCAACTCTTTTATAACCGACTCCGCCGCCAGCGGCACAGCTATCGCGTGCGGCGAAAAAACAAACAACGGCACGATCGGGCTCAACGCGAAGAACGAGAAGATCGAGTCTATCGCCTATGCCGCGAAAAAGGCCGGCAAGAAAGTCGGCATAATCACGAGCGTTACAATCAACCACGCCACGCCCTCGGCGTTCTACGCGCACAACCGCTCGCGCTCCAACTACTACGACATCGCGCTCGAAATGATGGACTCGGGCTTCGACTATTTCGCGGGCGGCGGCGCGGCGAAAAGCGACGACAAAAAATCCAAAAACTACAAGGGCGACGTTTACGAGCTCGCCAAAAAAGCGGGCTACAACGTGCATGTTGAAATTTCGCGCGAAGACTTCGACAAGCTAAGCTCCAAGAGCGGGAAAATTATGGCGTTCGGCGAAAAAGAGGCGCTCCCCTACGCCATCGACGCGAAGGAAGGCAGCCTGCGCCTCGCCGACTTCGTCCGCAAGGGCATCGAGGTTCTCGACAACCCCAAGGGCTTCTTCATTATGGCAGAGGGCGGCAAGATAGACTGGATGTGCCACGCCAACGACGCCGCGACCGTCATCAAGGAAGTTATCGACTTCGACAACGCCGTCAGGGTCGCCTACGAATTCGCGAAGAAACACCCCAAAGACACGCTCATCGTCACCACGGGCGACCACGAGACCGGCGGGCTTACGCTCGGCTTCGCGGGAACGGGCTACACCTCGTTCATCGAAAGGCTCGGAATGCAGAAATGCTCGCAAGACGTGTTCAAGTCGAAATATGTCGCCGATCTCAACAAGAAGCTGAAGGCTGAGGGCAAGAAAACGACGTTCGAGGACGTCAAGCCGCTTCTGACGGAATGCTTCTCGCTCAAGTTCGACGGCGATCCGAAAGACCCGATGTTCGTCTCCGAGGAAGATCAGGAAAAGCTCAAAAAGGCGTTCGACGCCGACCACGCCCCGAAGAAAAAAGGCGAAAAACCCGCCTTTATGCGCGCGGTCTCGCACTGCTTCGACAACAAGGCGGGCGTCGCGTGGACGTCGGGCGCTCACACCGCGCTTCCGGTCAACACGACGGCGGTCGGCAAATGCGCCGAGGAATTCAACGGCGCCATCGACAACACCGACATCTCCAAGAAGCTTAAACAGGCTGTGAGATAGCCCGATGCCGAAAGGCTTTCTGAAATCCCGAAAGGCGAAAGACGCACTTATAATTTGCGTCTTCGCCTTTTTTTGCGCCGCGCTGTTTTCGCTCGACCTGTTCCACGTCTCGCCCGCGCAGACCGGCGAAAAAGTCCCCGCGCGCGTGCTCGAAGTCGACAACTCCGAAGTGATGAAAATCGGGCACGTTCTCAGGGGCGAGCAAAAGCTTTCGGTCGAAATTCTCTCGGGGAAGTTCAAGGGGAAAAAGTTTGGCGCGGCCAACCTGCTGCGCGCGCAAATGGAGCTCGATAAAATGTTCGAGCCGGGCGACACCGCGATAGTCTCCATTCCCGAAAACACCGACGAGACCTGCACGATAAACGCGCAGGACCACTACCGCATCGGCTGGACGCTCGCGCTGTTCGCGCTGTTCGCGGCGATGCTGATTGTTTTCGGAGGAATGACGGGCGCGAAGGCGCTCGTATCGTTCGTGTTTTCGTGCGCGCTTATTTGGAAAGTCGTCGTGCCGCTTTGCCTTGCCGGGCAAAACGCGATAATGGTGTGCATGGCGGCGGTGTTCGCGCTCTCGGCGGCGATAATTTTTCTCGTGGCGGGCTTCACAAGAAAGGGGCTCTCGGCGTTCTGCGGAACAATGCTCGGCGTCGCGGCGAGCTGCGCGATGGGCTGGATTTTCACGCACCTTTTTAAAATCAACGGCGCGGTGATGCCCTACTCGCAGGCGCTGCTCTACTCGGGCTTCGCGGGATTGAGCATTTCAGACCTCTACATCGGCGCGATATTTCTCTCCTCGTCGGGCGCGGTGATGGACCTTTCTATGGACGTCGCGGCAGGCATGGAAGAGCTTAAGCTGCGCAACCCAAACATCTCGCGCCGGCACCTGCTCGAGTCGGGGCTCAACATCGGCAGGAGCGTCGTGGGAACCATGGCGACAACCCTGCTTCTCGCCTACACCGGCGGCTATCTTACCCTTATGATGACGTTCGCCGCCAACGGCGTGACGCCCGTAGATTTCATCAACAACCCCTACGTCGCGTCCGAAGCGGTAAAGACGCTAATCGGCTCGTTCGGGCTCGTGCTTGTGGCGCCGTTTACGGCGTTCGCGGGCAGCGCGATTTTTAAGTAGCGCGGCGGAAATTCCCCCGCGAAAAAATTTTTCATTTTTTGTTAAGGCGCATTCAAATAGTCCAATAATTCCAGAAAACAAAACGGGAGCGCCCAAAATTTTTGCCTATTTTCCGCAACGCAATCAAGAGCGCACGCCATATAAAAAGATTGACAAAATGATAAAATAAAATTGATATTCGCAGACTGAGAAAAGGATAGCGATTTTTTAGGAAATAAAATTTTCGCAGTTCCTTAATAAAAACAACAATCGAAACATAAAAAATGAAAAATATTGCAATGATTTTGTGCGCGGCGTCGCTTCTTTGCGGCTGTGTCAACACCCCCCAAAAATCGCCCGAATGCATCGCGATAGAAACGGTCTACACCGTCGACCGCGATATCGCCGCGAATTCAAAAACCATAGCCGAGGCTCTCGCGAAGGAGAAGTCCATATCGCTCGCCGGCTGCCCCGCCGACTTCACCAAGGCGTACAAGGCTAACATCGCCGCGTGGGAAAAGATGGCGGATATCGAGAAAAAGATGTACGCGAGCGGCAACATCTCCAAGGCTGTTTCCGACATCAAGGATTACCTCTCCAAGTACCAGAGCGACCCGACCGCCGCCGCGGTGAACTTGAAGACCCAGTGGACCTCGCTTTCCCAATCCATAGACTCCGCCGCCGCAGAGATCGCCAGAACCTTTGGCGAATACACTTCTATCGGCGCGAAATACGGGGCGATATACGGCAAATCCAATAACATTTTCTAATCCCCCAAGAAAATAAAACGCGCAACCGCTCCCTCACAGTGAGGGAGCGGTTCTTTTTTGCCGCCTGCCGTTCGCCGACAAAAGAAGCTCCTCTCTTTGCCCTCCCGACGCAACCGCAGCGCCCAAATAGAAAAGTCGCTTATTGCCTTTGGAAGCGCTTGCGGAAAAATTCGAGCTGGAAATCTATGGCGTTTCTCCAGTATTCATGGGTGTGCGAGCCCGGGCGCGAAACGTATTCGTGCGGAATTCTCATGTAGAGCATTTTTTTGTGGAGCGCCTCGTTGACCTCATAGAAAAAGTCGGACGTTCCGCAGTCGATGATTATCGCGGGCATATTTTTCGCGTTTAGCCTGTGGAGCTGGTTTATAACGGTGTGCCTGTCCCAGACGCCCTCGTTGTCGGCATACGAGCCGAGAGACTCCTGCATTTTCCAGTTCAGCGGGAACGGGCGGATATCGACGCCACCGCTCATCGAGCCGCACAAGCCGAAAACGTCGGGGTGGCGCAAGCCCAGCCAAAGCCCGCCATGCCCGCCCATGCTAAAGCCCGTAATCGCCCTGCACTTCGCCGACGGAATTGTGCGATAGTTTTTGTCGATAAACTCGACAAGCTCCTTTGAGACGAACGTCTCGTATCTCGACGCCGGGTTCTTCGGGGCGTCCCAATACCAGCTTGTCGATCCGTCGGGGCAGACGAAGATTACCCCGAGCTCCGACGCGAGCTCGTGCAAGTTCGGCTTTGTCTTGAGCGCCCAAGTCGTGTGGTCGCCGCCAAAGCCGTGCAAAAGATACACCGCGGGATAGCGGGCGTTCGCGTCCTCCCCGTAATTTTTCGGGACGACGACAACCGCACCGATTTTTTTGCCCATCGACGCGCTCGGAGCCTCGACGAGCTCGGCGTTCGGCGGCAGATTCTGCGCGGTCGAAATCGCCGCTAAAAGCGCGGCGAGCGCGAAAAAGATTATCTTTGCTATCTTCATATTTTTTGATGTTTAGAATTATTTACTATTAAAATATTTTACGAAGAACAAAATCTGCGCGTCTATGGCGTCGTTCCAATAGGGGCGTTTATGCGCGCCCGGGCGCGTTATGTACTCGTGCGGCAGGCGCATTCCGAGCATTTCGCGGTGGACTTTTTCGCTCTCGGGGAAAAGGTGGTCCTCGGTGCCGCAGTCGATGATCACCGCGGGCATATTTTTTCGGCAAAGCAGGTGTAGATTGTTCGCCACGCTGTGTTCGTCCCACGCGCCCCTGTTTTTTGAATACTCGCCCAAGACCGCGATTTTGCCGTCGTTGACATTCATTCGAAGGTCGAGCGTGCCGCTCATCGAGCCGCACGCGCCGAACGTGTCCTGATGCCTGAAACACAGAAAAAGCGCGCCATGCCCTCCCATGCTCAGGCCGGCGATCGCCCTGCCCCGCTTCGACGCGACCGTCCTGTAATTTTTGTCGACAAACCCTACAAGCTCGGACGCCGTAAACGTTTCGTATTTTGAATCGGGAACGACGGGGCTGTCGATATACCAGCTGTTCCCGCCGTCGGGGCAGACAAAGATGACGTTTCTTTTCGACGCGATTTTGTTGAGGTCGGGCTTCGTTTTAATCGCCCAAGTCATGTAGTTGCCGCTGAAGCCGTGCAGCAGATAGACCACCGGATATCGCCTGTCGGGGCTTTTCGCGTAGCTTTTGGGAAGCACGACGAGCGCGTCGATGTCCTTTTTCATGGACGGGCTCGGCACTTTTACATGCACGACGTTTTCCGGAAATTCCGCCTTTCCCGATTTCGAGAAAGCCGCGAGCGGCGCGAGCGCGCCCGCAATGAAAACAATTATCATTCCAGCAAACTTCATAGATTTATCCTTTCCGAACCGGCAAAAATTTTACGAGCGGCAAAAGCGGCTTTTTTTTCGCCGCGAACCTTGCCGCCCAGTATTCACACATTCGCGAAAAACATATTAAAAAATACCTTTCCCGCCGGGGCGGGCAAATAAAAAAACGCGCGCGGGGCTTTCCCCGCGCGCGCCGCGCAAATTGGATAAAACCATAAAATGTTTAGAAATATTTCGACGCCCCGAGCGCGAACAAAAGCAGATAACCCGCCGCCAGACCGAGCGCGCCCATGATGAGCCCGACGCTCGCCATCTGCTTTTGCGACGCAAACCCGAACGAGTACGCCATCGCGTTAGGCGGCGTGCTGATCGGAAGCGCCATCGCAAGCGACGCGGAAATCGCGACGCCAATGAGAATCGTCGCAACCCCGCCGAACGGCTCGAGAGACCCGCCCATTCCCTTGGCGACAGCCGCGAGCACAGGCACAAGAAGCGCGGTGGTCGCGGTGTTCGACATAAACGTCGACATCACGTAGCACAGCAAACCGGCGCCGACAATCGTCATCATCGGGGGCCATTTGTCGAACGGTATCGACTGTATTATGTGCTTGGCGAGCCCAGAATCCTGCAAGCCCACGCCGAGCGCGAAGCCGCCCGCCACAAGCCAAAGAACGTCCCAGTTTATCGTCTTTAAATCGTCCTTGCCGATTACGCCCGTCGCGCAGAACACCGCGATCGGGATCATCGCGACGGTGTTCGGGTTTACGCCCGTAAATTTGTCGCAGACCCAAAGCAGAACGGTCACCGCGAACGTAGTGTAAACGATATACGCCTTTGGGGATTTCTCGAACTTGCCGTCGAACGACACAATCAGATTTGTTCTCTTAAAGGGAAAGAGCTTTAGCAAAAGCACCCACGCGACGAGAATCAAAACAATCACGAACGGCGCCATAACCGCGAACCACTGCCCGAAGCCGATGCCCATGTTCAGCCCCTCGGGGTCGTTCAGATATTTGAGCGCGATCGCGTTCGGGGGCGTGCCGATGGGCGTCCCTATCCCGCCGATATTAGCCGCCACCGGAATCGCGAGCGAAAGCGCGATCCTGCCCTTGCCGCTGTTCGCCATAGGCGCGAGAATCGGCGCCATTACGGCGAACATCATCGCGGTCGTCGCGGTGTTGCTCATGAACATCGAGAACACCGCCGTTACGAACATCAGTCCGAGAAGCACGTTCGCGGATTTCGTGCCGAACGGCTTAAAGAGAATCCCCGCGAGATTTTTATCCAAGCCGCACTTCTCCGCGCCCATCGCAAGGAAGAAGCCGCCCAAGAAGAGCATTACGATGGGGTCGGCGAACGTCGCCATGAGGGTTTTCGCCTTGATGAGAACGCCGAAATCCTCGGTCGGATAGCGCAGGAAAACGAACGAGCTGTCCGAGACGCTCAGGAGCATCATGACGATCGTCAGAACCGACGTCGCCCAGATCGGAATAGCTTCCGTAATCCACATAATCGCGGCGAAGAGAAACAGCGCGATGACCCTCTGTTCCACGACAGTAAGCCCGTTAATGTTGTACCATTGCGTGGGCGCGAAAAGCGCGGCGAGCGCGCACGCGACGGATATGACTATTGATATTTTTTGTTTTGCATTCATTGTATCGCGACTTTCCAAGCCCGATACTCCGCGCGCGCGCAAAAACGAAAACCCTGCCGAAAGGCGGGATTGGCGAAAATCCGTTGCGCGGGATTGTCGAGCCTTGAGAGCTTCGGGTCGTCTCCCGACTTGCGGCTTCCATTGGTCCTTCGCCCTTCCCGATTTTCCGGTGGACGGCGGGGAATTTTTTGCCGCTTACGGTGGCGCGTCCGTCGCGGATTCTCACCGCGTTCCGTTACCCGAAGCTTTTAAAAGTTTGAAGCTTTTCTTTGTGCCGCGCCCCGCGAAAAACGCAAGCTTTTTTTGCGCCACTCCCCGCCCGCCGCCGTTTGCAAGAGGGGCGGCGCGCCTATTTTATTGACACTAAAATATCGCCAACCGAAAATGATTTCCGTGAAAAAGAAAATCGTATCGTTTGGCGAGGTTTTGTGGGACGTTTTTCCCGACGGGAAAGCTCTTGGCGGGGCGCCGCTAAACTTCGCATACTACGCGGCGAAGCTCGGGCAGGACGCGGCTATCATCAGCGCGGTAGGAAACGACGAGCTCGGCGCGGAAACGCTTGAGAAAATAAAAGAATCCGGAGTGAACGCCGATTGCGTAGGCGTTCTCGGCGGCTTCCCGACGGGCGTTTCGCTCGTAAAAAAAGGCGCGGACGGCCTGCCCGAATACGAGATAAAAGAAAACGCCGCGTGGGACAATATCCCTTGCGCCGCCCCCGCGATGCGAGCCGCGGCGGGCGCCGACGCGTTCGCGTTCGGCACGCTCTCGAGGCGAAGCGGCGTCTCGCGCGAAACGTTTGAAAAAATCGCGGCAGCTGTGCCGCAAACCTGCCTAAAGGTTTTCGACGCCAACCTGCGCCAAAATTTTTACGGCAAAGATTTGCTGCGCCGCTCCCTCGACTTTTGCGACGTTCTAAAAATAAACGAGACCGAGCTTCCGGTGCTCGCGGAAATGTTCGCGCCCGATTCGCCCGACCCCGCGAAAAGCATCGCCCATATCTTCAATCTGCGGCATCTCGTTCTCACGCTCGGGGAACGCGGCTTTAGAATTATTTACAATGGCGGCGAATTCGTCGGCAAGTCCGACAAGATAAAAGTCGTCGACACCGTCGGCGCGGGGGATTCTTTCACCGCGGCGTTTACCGTCGCGATACTGCTTGGAAAGGGCGTTCCCGAAGCGGCGCGGGAAGCGAAGAGCCTCGCGCAAAAAGTCTGTTCGGGGCGCGGGGCGATGTGCCTTTAATGCGCGGCGGTTTTGAAAATATAAAAATTCTATTTTTCCTAAAACCAGTCTTAAAAAAACAAAAAAGCGCCGAAGGAAAATTCTTCGGCGCTTTTTTCGCGGCTTTTGCCGCTTTGCACGTTCTACCGCGCAATCTTGCGGTACTTTGGCGAGGGCTGCTTGCGGTCGGGAATTTCGTCGTAAACGCGGACGTAATCGACCTCGAAGAAATCGGGAAGAACCGCCTTGAAGAGATCGGGATCGGGCTTGCCCCATTGGCGCCTGCCCGCCGAAAGCCCGCCGTCGCTGCCGATCTTGCGGTATCCGCGCGGCTCGGTGGAGACCAGCACAAACTGCTCGATGTTTGAAACGGGGCTGTTTTGCTCGCCGATTTTCTTGCCGTTCGCGTAGAACGTGTAGCCTTTCGGCGACCAGTCAACGCCGTAATAGCACCAGCCGTCGGGAGCGGTCTCGTAGTCCCACGCGAAATGCCCGAACCACTTGGAGTCTTTGCCGTATCCGCCCCAGCCGTTGCCGCCGACAATTTTGCCCTGGGTGTGCTGGCGGTAGTTTTCCATGATGTCGGTTTCCACGCCGCATGTCGCGGGGTCGTAGCCCGCCCCGACCGACGGCGACTGGAGCCAGAACGCCGAGTGCCAGCCGGGGTATTTTGGCTGCTTGCAGCGTATCTCGTAGTAGCCGTATTTGTGCATGAAAAGCGGCTTGCGCTTTTTGCCGAACGGCCAAAAGCCCTTGGTGTCTTTGGGAATGTCGTAGGTGAGCGAGCCCGTCTGGAGATGCGGCGAGGTGAAGTCGTCGCCCTTTCGCAGCAGGTGGAGCCTGACGGTTTTGCCCGTCATCTCGACGCCCTCGAAGTTGTGCGCGAACGCGGGGAAATCCTGCCCCCAGAACGACTCCCTGCACATCCACTTGGTTTTGTCGATTTGATCGCCGTTGAATTCGTCGTGCCAGACGAGCTTCCACTTTTTTCCAGCGGGAAGATAGCTCGGCGCTTCCCCCGCGACCGTCTCGGCCTTTACCTGCACGACGGGGCGGTCTTTGATTTCGACCGGAACGGACGCCGCCAAGACGCCCGCGCTTTGCAGCGCGCACGCGCACGCTATAATGTAAACATATTTTTTCATATAATTCCTTTCGTTATATTAAAAATTAACTTTGCAAGCCGCCTCCTAAAAGAAGCCTACGCGCCGCCGATTTCGAGCGTTATGTATTTGCCCTCGCGCGCGAACAGCGGGCAGACCGCCTGAAATACGCCGTCGGAAAAATCGTAGGCGAGCGCGTGCGTGTGCCCCGCGAGAATCCCGAGCGAGTTCGGCGCGCCGATGACGAGCTCGCGGAACGCGAACGTTTCGGGCGACTGCCGCGGCGGGCGCTTTTGCCTGCGCTCGATTTTGTAGCTTTTGTCGGTCGCCGCGCCCCACAGGGGCGAGCCGATCGCGTAGTATTTGCGCGAGGGAAAATAGAGGGGGATATGCGCGCAAAAGACCGCGGGCTTGCCGTCGGAAAGCTCGCGCCGCGCCCATTCAAGCTGGCTTTCGGTGATGTTGTGCGCGGAGTCGTCGATCATCAAAATTTTCAGCCCGCCGACGGAAACCGCGTAGCCGTCGGGGTTCTCGCCGAAGAAAAGCGGCTCGAGCTTTTTTATCCACTTGGCGCGGACTTCCGTCTGGGGAATGTCGGCGCCGCTTCCCTCGAAGTGCCAGTCGTGGTTGCCCGAAATGTATTTGCACGGCACTTTGGAATTTTTCATCGCCTCGAGGAGCGTCTTGATGTTGTGCTCGGACGGAAAGTTTATGATGTCGCCGCCGAGAAGCACGAGGTCGAATTTTTTGTTCTCCGCAGTTTTGAGCGCGGCTTGCAGAGCCTCGATTTTCGGGCGCTTGGCGAACGCCTTGTGCATGCGGCTCGCGTAGTCCAGATACGGTTCTTCAAGTCCGTCGGCGTAGGAAATATGGGCGTCGCCGATAAACATTATCTTCGCCGTTCCCGTTATTTCAGGGGAGACGAGTTTCACTTTTTCGTCCTTGACGGAAACCGAAAACGGCATTTTTGCGCGCGGGACCTCCCCGCCCGCGAAAGCCTTTCCCGACGCGAGAGCCGCCCCCGCAGCGCCGAGCGTCTTTATCATATTTCTTCTGTCCATAATAATAAATTTATAAAAGCTTGAACTGCGAAACCTTTTTAACGAGCCTGTCGGAAGTCTCGGCGATAGACTCCGACACGTCGCGCAGGGAATCGACCTTTTCGCGCGTCTGGCGGGCGAACGAGTCGAGCGAGCGCACCTGCTCACCGATGTTCGAGACGTTTTCCTCCTGCGACGATATCGCCGCCGCGAGGGACTCGAACTTCGGGCCGAGTTCGGAAATGCGCCCCTCCGCCGCCGCCATTCCGCCGTGGAGCTTGCGTATCATCTCGGCGTTGAGGCGCATTTTTTCGGAGAATTTTCCCATTTCCGCGACGCCCGAATCGACCGAGCCCGACATGTCCGCGACGATTTTCGACACGTCCATCGCCGACACCGCCATGCGGTCGGCGAGCTTCGAAATTTCCGACGAGACCGACTCGAACCCGCCGAAATCCGCCGCCCTCTCGGACTCTATCGCCGCGTTGAGGGACAGCATATTCGTGCGCTCGCCGACGGCGTTGATCGTGGCGATCGACGCGAGAATGCGCTCGGTTTTTTCCCTTATCACCGCGAGGCGCGCCGAGACGGAGTCGGCGGCGGCGGAAAGCGGGGCGGCGTTCTCGTTCAGCCTCGAGATGAGGCTTCCGCCCTCGCCCATGACTTCGAGCGAATTCTCGATGTTTTTCGCAGCCTCGCGGGCGTCGTCGTTGAGAAGCACGACGGACTTTGCGATCGAGTCTATCGTCGCGGCGACCTTTGAAAGCTCGGTCGAGCGCTCCGACGAAATCGAGTCGATATGCGAGGCTCCCATTGAAATTTTTGCCGCGCTCTCGGCGAGGTTTACGCCCGAAGTCTGCACCTTCGCCACGAGGCTTGAAAGGTTTTCCGACATCGCCCCGAGGGCGACGGCGAGCCTGTAAATCTCGCTATTGTTCCATTTTTTCGGATCGGTTATGCGGGTCAGATCCTCCTGCGCGGAGGCGATGTCGCCGTTTTTGATTTTGTCGATCGCGCGGCTTAAGTCCTCCGCCATATTCACTCCGCGCAGCGCCGCCAGCCACGCGGCGAGCCCGAAGAAAAAGAGGATTCCCACGCCGACCGAAACGAGCAGCACCATGAAGCTGCGCGCCTGCGAGGCTATTTTGTCGACGCCCAAATCGAAGTCGCTCCTGTACGCCGACGCGCCGATGACGAGGTTCCAGTTTTTAAAATATGTGTAGGCGGTGATGACGTCGGACTGGTCGCGCTCGTCGCCAAGCTTGTACTCGCGCGCGACAACCTTGTCGCCCTGCGCGACGGCGGAGTTTATCACCTCGAGGATGAGATCGCGCCTCTCCTTGAAAGTGTCGCCCTCGACGATCATGCCGTCGCGCTTGCCGTCGCGCGAGGCTCGCACGACGGACTCCCCCCTGCCCGCCAGCTCGATCGCCCAGACGTAGCCGCTCGCCCCGACGCGTATCGTCTCGAAATATTTCATCAGATACGATATGGAATCCTGCGACCGCCCGTATGCGAACGCGCCGATGACGTCGCCGTAGGGGTCGAGAATCGGCTCGTAGTTGACGATAAAATTTTTCGTGCCGGTGCGCGAGACGCCGGTGAAAGTTTTTCTGGCAAGCAATGTGCGGACAATCGCGCCTTCGTCGTAGCCGCCGTTCGCGGGAATGTATGTGCCGACGTATGGAAGGTCGTCCTCGTCGACGGCGGTCGAGGCGACGCGCAGCATGTCGCCGTTTTCGCCTATGCGCTGGAGAATGGCAAAGTCGAGCCCGGTGTCGTTTTTGAGCGATTTTAAAATATTCGCGGCGTCGCCCTCGCAGCCCGCGATCGACCCGTCCTCGGCGAGCTTGATTTTCAGCGGCGACGACCCGAACGCGAGCGTGGGCAGCGAAATCGGGCGCATGTCGGTGGGGGTCATTTGAGAGGCCGCGCGCAGCTTCGTCTTCGCCTCGAGAAGCACGGGCGAGCCGAGTTTTGAAAATCTTTCGCGTATGCACTCGCGCGCCTTTTCCTCCTGCTCGGCGTGGGTGCGGGCGATTATCCTGCAAATTTTGAGGGTGTCGTCCACGATCTGCCGCGTCGTTCGCGATCCGATTTTGTCGAACTCGCCCTTCGAGATTTCGCGCACGTCGAGGTTCATCATCCAAATCAAAACTCCCATCACGAAAACCGGCAGCGCGGCGATCGACACCGCGAAAATCACCATTGTCCTTTCGAGGGAAATCTTCATTTTGCGCTCCCCCCTTCCGACACTTTAAAGCGCGAGACCTCGCCCAAAAGAGAGTCGCTCGTCGCCCCGAGCGCGGCGGTCGCCGACTTAAATTCCATCGCGGTGTCGCGCGCGGTGACGGAGCTGCCCGACAGCGCGGTCATGGTCTCGCCGATGCCGCGCGCGTTTTCGGAAAGCGCGGAAATTCGCATCGCGATGTTTTCGAATTTCGGGGCGATGCCCTCGACGTCGCCGACCACGCGCGAGAGCGAGTCCGCCGTCTCGAGGACGATTTTCAGGCTCTGGCGCATGCTCGCGCCGAACCTGTCCATTTCCATGACGCCCGAGTTCACCGCCGACTGCATCTGCTTTACGGCGATCTCGATGTCGGACGCCGACTTTGAAGTTTTGTCGGCGAGCCTGCGTATCTGCCGCGCGACGACCGCGAAGCCGAGCCCGACCTCGCCCGCTTTTTCCGCCTCGATCGACGCGTTGAGCGAAAGAATGTTCGTGCGCTTGTTGATCTCCGCGATCGCCGTCGCGACCGACGTGATTTTTTCGGCGTTGCCGTCGATGATCGACAGCCGCCGCGTGATGCCCTCGGCGGCGGCGTAGAGGGCGTCGTAGTTGCGCTTGAGGCTCTGGAGGCTGTCGCCGCACTCGCGCCCGATCTCGAGCGTTTTGGCGACCTGCGACGCCGACGCGCGCGCCTCCTTGTTTATGGAATCCGCCGATAGCGAAATCGCCTTGCCGGTTGTCGCGACCCTCCTTATCGATGCGACCTCCGAGAGCGCGACCGACTCCATCGCCATCGCGAGCGCGGAAATTTTTTCGGCTCCAGCCGCCGCGCTTTCGCCGTCGTCGCGCACCGATTTAATCAGGCTCGAGAGCGTGCCTGTCATGTCGGAAATGCCGCGGATTAGAGTGTCGAACTCCTCGATGCGCGAGCCGCCCTTTTCGGTGTAAGAGTCGAGCGCCGCGCCCGCCGCGAGCATGTCGCCGCGCGAGTGGTAGCGCGCCACTTTGCGAAGAAGCTTCAGCGGCTTCGACATCTGCGAGGCGAGAATCCACGCAACGCCGATCGCGAGCAGCGTGAAAATCGCCCCCGCGTACCCGACGCGGCGCGTGAAATACCCTATCCTGCTTATCAGCGCGCTTTCGCTGCCCGAAAATTCGTCGGCATCGAGCGACGTTCCGATGATCCAGCGCCACGGCTCGTACATCGTGTAGGTCACCATTCGCGAAATCTCGCGCTTGCCGTCCCTCGACCGGACTTTGACGGTCTCGACGCCGATCTCGCCGTTGGCAAGCAGACGGCTTTTGTCGATGAGGCTGCGCTCGAACAGGCGGCGCGCCTCGTGGGGGTCGTCGTTGACGCGCGTTCCGACCGACGACAAGTCGCGCGAAACGCGCAGCAGCGGATTTTCGGAATCGGAGACGTCGATCACCCAGACCGCGCCCGTCTCGCCGATGTAGGACGACTGCAAAAGCTTCTCAAGCTCGCCGACGGACGGCATCGGAAAGCCGTAGTATATCGCGCCGGCAAACTCGCCCTTCTCGGTCGTCAAAGGAATATAGTTCGCCGAATACGGGACTTTGTTTACCGTCACGATGCCCGAGACGGGCAGCTTTGTGTCGATCATATCGCGCAGCAGCGCAGACGCCTCGGAGCGCTTGTTCGACGAAACATACGAACCCGTAATCGACTCTCCCGACGAGTTGAGAAACGTTGACGCCACCCTGACGAAAATATCGGAGTCCGGCACTTTGTAGAGAATGGAGATGTCGCAGTGCAGGCGATCCTTTAGGGCGGAAATCATAACGTAAAGCTCGTTCTCCGACTCGGAGATGTCGGGCGATGCGCTGTATTCGCCAAATTTAAGAAGCGGGGCAAAGAGCTTTTTTTTGTTGTCCGAGTCCTCGCGCGAGAAAATCGAAAACTCGCTCGGAGCGTCCGCATACGAAATTTTCCCGAGCGAATTTACCGACTCGAAAATCGCCGAGCGCGCGGCGTCGGAAATGTTGCCGTCGGACATTACAATCGCGTCGCACATTTTGCGGATGTCGAGGGTCGATTGCTTGGCGGCGTCGAGGACTGAATTTCTGAAAGCGTCGTTTGCGGTCTTTACGATGTCGTGCCCCATAAACGCCATAAACGCGAACATCGAGATCGCGGGCAAGACCGTAACGGTTATCCCGAGACCCAGCAGGGTCGATTTTATTGACGCTTTCATCTAACTTGGTTCGCGCTCCGCGCAAAAACGCGCGCCTAAAAAGGCGCGCGCAAACTTCTATTTGCCGAATTTTGAGAATATCGGATAAAGCGCGAACGACGCCAGCGCCACCGCTGCCGCTCCTATCGCGCCCGCCGCAAACGCCGACATAAAGCCGTCTCCGAGGCTCGCAACCGCATAGTCCGCAAACGGGGCGTTTGTGAAATTGGGGGCGTCGGGCAGAAGGTTGAAATTCTCCATCGTCCACTCGAACGCGTCGGGAAACGCCGAGGCGAACGGCGCCGCGCAAAGGGCGATCAATACCGCGCCCGCGAGAATGTAAACCGAGCGGCGCGACATTTCCGCGCCATCGCGCGCGCCGACAATTTTAATCAAGACCGCAGTCGCCGCGCCCTCGACCACCGCGAGAGCCGCGTGCACCGCAACGAGAAGCGACGGCGCTTCCCAGCCGCCCTTGCCCGAGAAGATTAGCTCAGCCGCGAGCGCCATGGAGGCGAGCAAAACCGAGAGCGCGCTTGCCGCGAACGCCGAATACCCCTCGCCGACGCCTTTCTTTTCGAGGCGATAGAAAATCAGCCCGCCGACGCCCGCGCCGATGAGCGACATATTCAAAATATTCGCCCCCAGCATTAGAATTCCGCCGTCGGCAAAGAGGAGCGTCTGAACCAAAAGCACGAGCGCGATCGACAGCACCGCCGCGGGAACCCCGAGAATCGCCGCCGCGAAAACGCCGCCGATAAGGTGTCCTGAAATGCCGTTCCAGACGGGATAGTTGAGCATTTGCATGCCGAAAACCGCCGCGCTAACGAGCGCAAAAGATTTCGCTTTCGGGGCGCGCCCGAATTTTCCGGTTTTGAGCGCGTAAACCGACGCCGCCACGCCGGCAGCCGCGACAGCAGCCGTTACGGGGCAAACCGATGTTGACAACATTTCAGATGGAATATGCATAGTGTAAGCCTCCTTTTGATGTTATGCGTCCACAATGCCGCCGAAACGCCCGATTGTCAAGCAACAGAAAACAAAACAATCGGAAATCCGCGGGGGGCTTTCGGGTTAAAACAATAAAAAAACTAAAATTTGATGATGTATTTTTTAAGGTCTTTGCGCTGGTCGGAGGTGTAGGAATACATCTTAACGAGCGTCGCCGCGCACCAGAAGACAAACGCCCCCGCGGCAATCCACCAAATGAACGACGGCGAAATCAGCTTGACGGGGTTTTCATCGACGGCGTTTATTATCGTGAAATTGAACGCGACGAGCGCGATTGTGAAATCGAGCGCGAGCAAAAGCCCCAAATCGAAAAAGCTCACGCCTCTCATGGAAGAGCCGAGTCGGCTTATCAGCCCCACCCTTTTGGGGACGATATGGTCGCTGAAATAGCTGAGCCACGCGAAAGGCCCGACGAGCAGCACGTCGATAAAAAACAGCGCGAGCGACATCGCCATTTTGTAGCCGTCCACAAACGCCTTTCTCCAGACGAGGTCTATCTCCGGGAACTGCTCCGCCACGAGCCGCAGGTTGCGGTCGCCTGTCAGGTTGATATACGCGAGCGCGAAAATCGACGCGACGAAAAACACGGCGAAAATTTTTCTCGTCATGCCCGCGCCGCTGTTTTTGCGCTCGTCGTAATTTAGGATTTTTTGCATCTTATTTAGGGCGCATAATCTCCGCTTTTGGAGGAATGTTCAATTAAATAATTTTTCAAAAAAAACTTTTTATGCGGAAAAATCGCGCGTATATTTCTTAAGAAAAAATTTTTTTGCCGATAATATTTCGGAACGGGCAAAACCAACCGCGCGGAACGCCCGACGCGCACTAACCTATATGGAATACAAATTCAAAGCCGAAGTAAAACAGCTGCTCGACATCGTAATAAACTCGCTCTACACCGACAAGGAAATCTTCGTCAGGGAGCTGGTTTCAAACGCCTCGGACGCGTCGGAAAAGACGCGCTTGGCGATGCTCTCGCAGGACAAGAACGCGCCCGCGGGCGATCTTAAAATAAAAATCTCGCTCGACGAAAAGGCGAACACATTTACAATCGAGGACAACGGCGCGGGAATGACCGAGGACGAGCTCGTGCAGAACCTCGGGACGATCGCGCACTCGGGCTCGAAGGCGTTTGTCGAGGCTCTCAAAAACGCTGCATCGGGCGCGGACGGAAGCGGGCTTATCGGGCAGTTCGGCGTCGGGTTTTACAGCGTCTTTATGGTCTCCGACAGCGTCGAGGTGTTCACGAAAAGCGAGGGCGGCAAGGGTCTGCGCTGGTCGTGCTCGGGCGACGAAAATTTCAAGATTGACGGCTTCGACAAGCCCGAGCGCGGAACGAAAATCGTCGCGCACCTCAAAAAGGAATGTTCCGAATTTTCAAACGCCGCGCGGATCCGCCAGATTCTGGAAAAATACAGCGCGTATGTCGAATTCCCCGTGTTCCTCGGCGACGAAGAGCTCAAAACGCGCGAGGCTATCTGGCTTAAAGCCAAGTCCGACATCACCGACGAGCAATACGCCGAATTTTACAAATTCCAGACCCGCGCCTACGACAAGCCTCTCGACTGGCTCCACTTCAAGGCTGACGCGCCCGTGGAGCTCAACGCGCTCATCTACGTTCCCTCGGAGAACCCCGAGCGGCTCGGCTTCGGCAAGACCGAATGCTCCGTCGCGCTCTACTGCAAAAAAGTTCTCATCGACCCTTCGCCGAAAAATCTTCTCCCCGAATGGATGCGCTTCGCGCGCGGGGTGATCGACAGCTCCGACATTCCGCTGAACATCTCGCGCGAAAGCATGCAGGACAGCGCGCTCGTGGGCAAGCTCGGGAGGGTTGTTCTCAAAAAATTCCTAAAGCACCTCGCCGAGATGTCGAAAAAGGACGCGAAAAAATACGGCGAGTTCCTCAAGAAATTCGGCGTGTTTATAAAAGAGGGCGCGGCGTCCGATTTTGAAAACCGCGCCGAGCTCGAAAAGCTCCTGCGCTTCGAGTCGAGCCTGTTCCCCGAAGGCGAAAGCGTGTCGCTCGAGGACTACGTTTCGAGAATGAAGGACTCGCAGAAGGAAATTTACTACGCGTGCGGGCCCGACAGAAAAACTATCGAGAGCGCGCCGTATCTCGAGGCGTTCACAGCCCGGGGGCTCGAAGTGCTGTTTTTCTACGACCCGATCGACCCGTTCGTCGCGGGCAATCTCGGCTCGTTCAAGGAAAAGCCGTTCAAGGGCGTGGACTCGGGCGACATCGAGCTTCCCGACGCCCCGCAGGCGCAGGACGCCGACCCAATCCCCGCCGCCGACCTTGAAGAGCTCAAGGGCTGGATAAAAACCGCCCTCGGAGACGGCAAGGTTTCTGAAGTGGCGGATTCGGGCAGGCTCGTTGACAGCCCCGTCGCCGCGCTCAACGCCGACGGCATCACCCCGCAAATGCGCGCCATGCTAAAGGCGATGAACCCCGACGCCCCGCTGCCCGCGCCCGTCGTAAAGCTCGAGATAAACCCGCGAAGCGCGGTGGTGAAAAATCTGCTTGCGCTGAAAAAGTCGGACGAGGCGCTCGCCAAGCTCGTTCTCGAGCAGCTATTCGACAACGCCCTGCTCGCGGCGGGCTTGCTCGAAAACCCGCGCGCGATGGCAAACAGGCTAAACGAGATTCTCTCGAAAGTTAAGCCGTAGCGTTTTTTGCCGTTTAGCGCGCGCCGCAAAACTATAAAAATCCGCGGGGCTTTCGGCATAAAACTAAAAAAAGATTGCCTTTGAAGCGGATTTTTTAGAGAACGGCGGCGAATGAAAGCCATATACAGATTTCTAAAACTCGCGCGCAAAGAGCCGCTCGGGTGCCTGTTCTCCTGCGCGATATCGGCGGCGATGATTTTCGCGTTCGCCGCGGGAATGGTATATATCCTATACTCGATGACGGCGGTGTCGCTCGTCAAGGGAACGATAAAGTCGGCGACGGGCTTCAACGCCACCGCGCAAAGCATATACGCCAACGTTTTCACGGGCTATTTCGAGATCGACGGGCTGCACATCACAAACCCGACGGTTTACGATTCCGGCACGCGCACGGCGTCGAAAGACAACACCGAGCAATTCCTGCACGTCAGAAAAATCAAGATGAGGCTAAACCCGATCGACCTCTTGCGCGGCCGCTTTACGGTGTCGTCGTTCGAGGCGGAAATCACGTTCCTCAACTGCGTCAGGATAACGAACTCGGTTTACAACCTGCCGGAATTTTTAGGCGGAATGAAAGAGGTTTCGTCGATAAAAATTTCCGACAGAAAGCCGCTGCTCGAAAAGCTCGACATCTCCATCGCGAAGGCGGCGTATATCGACCTTTCCGCAAAGTCCGACTCCATGGTTTGGAGCATGTCCGACTTCAAATTTTCGCGCGCCGACATCTCCGATTTCGACAAGACAATCGCCGAGATGAAGAGCAGCTTGGAAAAGTCAAACGCGCCGTTCGTCTCGAGCGGGCTCGACATTCTCGCGAAGCCCAAGCACTAAGATGAACGTCGTCGTGATGGCAAGCGGGCGCGGCTCGAACGCCCGCGCGTTGTTTGAAGCCGAAAGAGACGGCAGGCTCGGCGGAGCTAAAATAGTGGGGCTTATCAGCGACAACCCCGAAGCGCGCGCTCTCGAGGAGGCGCGGAGTTTTGGAAAACCGGCGGTCTGCGTTCCGCCCGAAAAAAGCGGCGCGCGCTACCCCGCCCAAGCCAGCGCAAAATGCGCAGAGCTTATCCGCCAATGGGGCGCGTCGCTCGTGGTGCTCGCGGGGTTTATGAAAATTCTGCCGCCCGAATTCGTTGGCTCGTTCCCAGGGAAAATCATAAATCTCCACCCGAGCCTGCTCCCCGCCTACAAGGGAAAGGACGCCATAAAGTGCGCGTTCGAAGCGGGCGAAAAACAATGCGGCTGCACGGTGCATTTTGTAAACAACGAGCTCGACGGCGGAGAAATCATCGCGCAAAAAGTCGTGGAAATCGAGCCCGGCTGCACGCTCGAGAAGCTCGAGGAAAAAGTCCACGAGGCGGAGCACGCGCTGCTTGTGGGCGTTGTTGCGCAAATCGCATCGGGCGAAAACGCGGGAAAATAAAAAATGCCCCTCGAAGTAAAAGAGTATAAGGGAAAATTTTTGAGCCGCTTCAGGACGCTCAACCGCGCCAAGCTGTACGCCGAAATACGCTCGCCCGAGGACGCAATCGAGGCGTTCGCGCTCGCTGAAAAACTCGGCGCAAAGCCGTTTGTCCTCGGCGCGGGATCGAACGTGTTTTTCAGGCATTCCGACATCTCGGCGTTCGTGATGAAAAACGCCGTCGAGAAAAAAATAGAGCCGCTCGGCGGCGACAGATTTTTTGTGTCGTCGTCGGTGATGATGATCGACCTTCTCAAATTTATGCGCGACGAAAGCCGCGCCGCGCCCTACTATCTGGCGAGCGCCCCTTGCGAGGTCGGCGGGGCGATCGCGATGAACGCCGGCACGGGCCCCAAAGAGGGAAAGGCGGTTTTCGACTTCATCGAATCTGTGAAATTTGTCCGCGGCGGAAAAGTGCTCGAGCTTCCCGCGGCGGAGATCGCGCACTCGCACCGGAGTACCGAGCTTTCGTCAAACGCATTTGTGCTCTCGGCTGTTTTCTCTTTCCCGAAAACCGAGCTTTCGTCCGATCCCGTAAAAGACAGGCTCGAATGGGCGGCGAAAAACCAAGACCTGTCCGTTCCGAACTGCGGGTCGCTTTGCAACAAATACGACGCGCGCCTGATGCGCTTTGCGCGATTTCTCTTTGCGCCGCTCCCCGCGGGAATGAGCCAAAAGAAGCTAAACTGGGCGTACAACAAGGCGGAAAGCCCCGCGTGCCTGCGCGCGTTTATTTCAACGCTCACGCTGCTTCACAAAATTTTCCGCAAAGAATTAAAGTACGAAATCAAAATGATTGACTGACGCGGCGAGCAAAAAATTTTTCCGCGTTTTCCGCGCAAAAAAACGGCGCGAAAGGAAAAAATCCTTCGCGCCGTTTTCGCGCTTTTAAAAATTTATTGAGCGTCGATGTCGCGCTTTTCCGCGACGGATTTTGTCGGGATAGTTTTGTCGATGCGCTTTACCATTCCCGCGAGAACCCCGCCGGGGCCGCACTCGATAAACCGCTCCACGCCGAGCTTGGCGGCGTTCGAGACGCAGTCGGCAAAGCGGACGGTGCTGACGACCTGCTTTACGAGGTTTTCCTTGATCTCCGCCGGCGACGAGACTCTGCCGCCCGTCACGTTCGTAAAGACGGGGATTTTCGGCTCGGAAAATTCAAACTGCCCGAGGAATTTTTCAAACGCGTCGCGCGCGGGCTTCATAAGGCGGCTGTGGTACGCGCCCGCAACTTTGAGCGGCACGACCAATTTGAAGTCGCCCCTGTCTTTCGCCGCGCGGACGGCGTTCGCGATGTTTTCCTCCGCGCCCGAAATTACGATCTGCCCGGGGCAGTTTAGATTCGACATATCGACGTCAAACTCGGCGCAGTATTCTGCGACTTTCTCCTCGCTCCCGCCGATAAAGCTCGCCATCGCGCCTTTCGAGGCGTCGCAAGCCTCCTGCATAAGCCTGCCGCGCTCGGCGACAATCTTCAAGCCCGTCTCGAAATCGTAAGTCCCCGCGACGGCGTGCGCGGTGAGCTCGCCGAGCGAAAGCCCGAGCGCCGACACCACTTCGCCCAGCATGCCAAGCTCGCCGAGCACCGTGTATGCGGCGACGCCGTGCACATAAAGAGCGGGCTGGCAGACGCTCGTTTTTGTGAGCTCTTCCATGGGCCCTTCGAAGCATATCTTTGAAAGGCTAAAGCCCAGCGCCGCGTCCGCGCGCTCAAAAAGCTCGCGCGCCGACGCATAGTTTTCGGCGAGAGATTTCGCCATTCCGACGCTCTGCGCGCCCTGCCCCGAAAAAAGAATTCCTGTTTTCATAATTTTTAATTTTTTCTATTTTTTAGTTTTTTGGTTTTTGGAAAGAGTTTCGGCGATGTCGAGCGAGAGGCTGTAGACCGCCTTGCTTATCGCGCCGACGTATTCGCGGCAAGAGGATCCGCCGCACGGGACTTTGTAGGAAAAGTCCTTCGCGACGCAAAGCCCAGTCTCGGGGCAGTCCGCCTGCCATCTGCCCCTGAACGCGAGCTCGCCGCCGAACTTGCCGACGCACTCGTTTATCAAAACGCGCACGCTCGCGGCGCCGCCGCAGAACGGATACGCGGAGATTTCCGCGCTGCCCGATATCGAGCTGATGTTGTCGATAATCGCGCGGGTGAAGCCGTTTTGCGGCGACTCCGCCCACCTGTCGAACTCGGACAAAATAACGGATCCGTCGCCGTCGAGCGAGACTATCTGGTTGCGGGCCATGTAGGCGGGCGCGGTTATCGGCAGAAGGTTGAGGCTCAGTTTTTCCGCGCCGGCTATGCGCGCGGGGTTCTCCGCGGCGGAGATTATGTAAAAGCGCGTTGGGTCTTCTTTCGGCTCCAGCAGGCCGCCGAGGCACGAGCTCAGCAGCGCCGCCGACGCCGCCAGAATTAGGGCGTTTATCGTTTTGACGTTCATTTTTCCTGCTCCTTGGACTTTACCTTGCCGGTGATAATCGAGCTCGGGTTGCGCTCGATGTAGTCGGTAAGGTTGGATATTGAAGTTAATGATTCGTTGAGAGTTCTTATCAAGACAGCGATCTCGTAGCGCAGCGGCGAGTGCGGCGAGACTATCGTGTTCACGTTATTAAGCACGCTGTCGACGTTCGAGAACGTCGTCTGCCCCGCCTTGGAGAGCGCGGAAATCTCGCTCTCGGTCGAGCGCATAAGGCTGGACGTTTCGTCGAAAAGCTTGTTTAGCTTTTTGGGCGCGCCGCGCACCTCGGGATCGACCACGATGGAATCGACATGCGCGACGAGGTTCGAGATTTTTGTCGGCAGCGCCTGCGTGTCGGGGTTGGCGGTTATCGCGTTCAGGTTCGCGAGCAAGCCCTCGGCGTTTTTGCCTATCGACTTGAAGTCTATCTCGGAAATCTGCTCGATTGTTTTTTCCATCGCCTTGACGAGCTCGGCGAGCCCGGACTCCGACGCGGGAATTTCCACGATGTCGCGGTTGCCTTGGTAGTGGGTCTTATAGGGCGTGTTCGGCTCCTCGAGGAAGTCGAGCTCGATATACAGCATGCCCGTGACGATGCTCTGGTAGTTGAGCTTTGCGCGCAGCCCCTTTTCGATCTGGCGCCCGACCCAGTTATCGAAGTCGCGGATATCTTTTCCCGTTCTGCGCTTGAAAAGGTTGACGTCTATGGAATACATCACCGCGACTTTGCTCTCGCGGATTTCCCGCGCGGTCGCGACCATTATGCGCTCCACCTTTCCGATGGTGACGCCCTTGTATTTCAGCGGCGCGCCCACATCGAGCCCGTTGACGCTCTCCGAGAAATAGGAGATGAAGATTTCGGTCTTGGCGAAAAATTTCGCCGCCCCGAAAACCATTACCGCCGCGACGGATATCACCGCCGCCGCGAGAACGAACATTCCTATCGCGACAGGATTGACGTTGTTTTTCATTTTGACGATTCCTTTCGTGGGTCTTTGCCCCTGTTCATAAAAATTCTGACCGACGGGTTGTCGGAATTTGCGAGCTCGGCGGGCGAGCCTATCGCCGCCTGCGTGCGGGTGTTGGTGTCGAGAAACAGCGCCCTGTCGGCGATGTCGAAGATGCTCGCCAGCTCGTGCGAGACCACCACGACCGTCGCTCCGAGCGAGTCCCTCATGCGCACGATAAGCTCGTCGAGCCTGTGCGACGATACGGGGTCGAGCCCCGCGGACGGCTCGTCGAAGAACAGCACGAGCGGGTCGAGCGCTATCGCGCGGGCGAGCCCCGCCCTCTTGCACATTCCGCCGCTTATCTCCGACGGGTAGAACGAGCCGAACCCGTTGAGCCCGACAAGCGAAAGCTTCAAATCGACAATGTCCGCCGCGTCGCGCTCCGAGATTTTTTTAAACTCGCGAAGCGGCAGCGAGACGTTCTCGGCGAGCGTCATCGACGACCACAGCGCGCCGCCCTGATAGAGAATCCCGAATTGGCGGAGCATTTCGGTTTTCTCGTCCCTGCCGGCGTCGGAAAAATTCTTTCCCCTGAAATATATCGTGCCCTTTGCGGGCTTGATGAGCCCGATCATGTGGCGAAGAAGCGTGCTTTTGCCGCAGCCGCTTCCGCCCATTATGAAAAATATCTCGCCCTTTTTGACCGAGAAATTAAGGTCGCGCATGACGACATAGTCGCCGTAAGCCATGGTGAGGTTTTCGATTTTGAAAATCTCGGCGCATTCCTCTTCGGGCTGGGGCGCGACAGGCTCCGGCGCCCTTCCCGAGCCCAGACGGCGGTTGATGAATTTTTCAAAAAGCCCCATTAGATGTCGAAAATTGTAAAGATTACGGCGAAGCACGCGTCCGCCACAATTATCCAAGTTATGCTCTGCACCACGCTCGAGGTCGTCGCCATGCCGACGCCCGCCGAGCTGTTTTCGCTCTGCATTCCCATTCTGCACCCGACGCACGCGACGATTATCCCGAACACGAAGCTTTTGAAAAAGCCCGTCGAGATCTGCACGAGGTTGAGCGCCGAAAGCGTGCGCCCCATATATTGGTCGTAGCTGATCTCGAACATGCCCGCGCCGATGACGAACCCTCCGAGCATTCCGATGACGTCGGCGAACACCGTCAGGAGCGGGAACATCAACACGAGCGCAAGCACCCTCGGGAACACCAAAAATTCCATCGGCGAAATCCCGAACGTCCTGAACGCGGATATCTCCTCGTTGACTTTCATCGAGCCGAGCTCCGCGGCGAACGCCGCGCCCGTCCTGCCGCTCATGACAATCCCGACCATTATCGCGCCCATCTCGCGCACCATCGCGATGCCCACGAGGTCCGCGACAAAAATTTGCGAGCCGTATTTCGCAAGCTGTATCGCGCCCACGAACGCGAGAATAAGCCCCACAAGAAAGCTTATCAGCGCGACAATCGGCAGCGCCTCGGGCCCCGCCGACTGAATGATTGAAAGCAAGTCGCACATTCTGTAGCGCGCCTTGCCGCGCAGCGCCTTCGCGCACACTATCGCGAGCTCGCCGATAAATTCGCACTGCTTGAAGAAAGAATCCGCCGCGCGGATCGCCCCGTGCCCGAGCCTGCCGATTATGTTTTTGCTGCCGTCTTTTTTCGTCGCGGGAACTTCGGGCACAGCCACCGCGAGCTTGAGAAGCTCGCGCGGGCCCTCGGGCAAATCGTCCATGGCGAAATCGACGCCGTTTTGCGCGCAGCACTCGTAGCACTTTAGAAGCATGCAAACGAGCGACGAGTCGTATTTTCCAAGCGCGGAAGTGTCGAATTTAAGATGCGAAAATTCGGGCGAAATCTCGCGCATAATGCGCGTCGAGGGCATGCGCCGCTCCGACAAGAGCCAGTCGCCCGAAATGCGCATGAGAGCGCCGCCGCTCTCGTCCGGCGCGATTCTCGCCGTCGCGGAAATTTCCCTGCCCGCGGAAAAAAGCTTTTCCCTAAGACCAAACATACCCTACGAGCTTATCCCCCACTTCTTGCGAAGCCTCGACTCGAGGGGCGAAAACAGCGCCTTGTCCACAAGCAAGCCTATCGCGATGACGACGCACATGACGCCGATGACTTGGTTCATTTCCATAAGCTCGCGCCCGTAGTGCAGAAGCTGCCCGAGACCGAAGCCCGTCAAAATTGTAACGTAAATTTCAGCCGCCATGAGCGAGCGCCAAGCGAACGCCCAGCCCTGCTTCATTCCGCCGAGAATGCTCGGGAACGCGGCGGGAAGAATAACCTTAAGCCATGTGTGCATTCCATTCGAGCCCATCGTGCGCGCGGCGCGGAGGTAAATCGGCGGAATGTTTTTCACCCCGTGCTCCGTCGCCAAAATCATCGACCACACCGTGCCCATTACCACGACGAAAAGCATCGCGGACTCTTTTTGCCCGAACCACATTATCGCGAGCGGCACCCAGCAAACGCTCGGCAGAGCCTGAAGCCCGAGAGCCAGAAGCCCGACGGTGTCGCCAAAAAATCTGAAGCGCGAGCAAAGCATACCCGCGGGAATCCCGACCGCAAGCCCGATAGAGTACCCCATGAGCAGGCGCTTTATCGTAACGAGAACGGCTTTCGGGAGAGTCAAATCCGCCGTCGCGTCCCAGATGTACGAGGCGACGTCAGTCGGGGGCGGGAGAATCAGCGAGGTGAGCCCGAAAAATTCGTTATCGACCGCCGTCTCCCACGCGAAGAAGAGCAGCGCGAACGCCGCCGAAGCCGCCAAAATCCTTTTCCAATTTTTAATCATTCGGCAATCTCCCTTCCGAATTGGTTTTTGAGGAACGAGGTTATCTCGAGCGCGTCGGCTGTGAGCGCGGGGTCGTTGATGTCGCGCTGGCGGGGAAGATCGATGTCGAAAGTTTTGACGATGCGCCCCGGGTGCGGCGAGAACAAAATCACTCTGTCGCCGAGGCAGACGGCTTCCCTGATGTTGTGCGTCACAAAAAGAATCGTCTTTTTGCGCTTTTCCCAAATCGTCTGGATTTCGCCGTAGAGCTGCTCGCGCGTGAGCGCGTCGAGCGCGCCGAAAGTTTCGTCCATTAGCAGAATTCGCGGGTTCGGCGCGAGCGATCTTGCGAGAGCCACCCTCTGCCTCATGCCGCCGGAAAGCTCGTGTATCGACGCGTGCGCGAAGTTGTCGAGCCCCACCAAGTGCAGGTAGAATTTCGCGACCTCCTTGCGCTCGGGCTCGGTGAGGTTCGGCTTAAGCCGGAGCCCGAAAAGCACGTTGCCCATAACGTCGAGCCACGGGAAAAGCGCGTGCTCCTGAAACATCACCATTCTGTCGCGCCCGGGACCCTTGACGGGAGAATCCTCGACGAGAATTTCGCCCGAATCGGGCATGTCAAGCCCCGCGACGAGATTTAGAAGAGTCGATTTCCCGCAGCCGCTGGGACCGACAAGGCATACGAACTCCCCCTCGCCGACGTTCAGCGAGATGTCCCGCAGCGCCTCCACCCGCCCCTGCGCGGAGTTGAAGGTCTTGCAGACATTCTTGACCGCGAGTTTCGCGGTTATGTTCTGGAGTTCCGCCTTTACGCTCATCTTACTTTTTTTCCCAATAAATCGGCTTCATGTCGAGCTTGCGCTTGAGGAATCCGCATCTGAAAGCGTAGTCGACAAATTTTTGGAGCTCGACTTTGTTGACAACCGATGTGAACGTGAGCCGCTTCCACGAGTCGCGCACGAGCTCGGCGGAAATTTTTCCGCCTGTGAGAGCCTCGAGCTCGGCGAGAACGAGCTTCTGCGCCTCTTCGGGGTTTTTGTTTATCCAGTCGGTGAGCTCCGCGTGCGCCTTGACAAATTTTTCGACGAGGTCGGGATATTTTTTCAGCACCCTGTTGCAGGTCACGACGATTGTCGTCACCGACTCTTTTTGAAGAAGGAAAATCTCGCCGCCCGCCTCTTTTTCAAGGCGCGTTACCCACGGCTCGACAGTCCAGACCGCGTCGAGCCCGCCCTGCTTGAAAAGCGGCAGCTGCTCGGGATTGGCGGTGGCGATAACTTTCGCGTCGCCCGAGGTGAGCGTTACGGGGATTCCGTTTTCGATAAGCCACGCGCGGCAGGCGACGTCCTGCGTGTTGCCAAGCTGCGGCGTGCCGATGCGCTTGCCCCTGAAGTCGGACGGCTTTTTGATGCCGAGCTTCGGGTTTACAACGAGCGCCGCCCCGCCGTCGGCGGCTCCGGCGATTATGCGAATGTCGCGCCCGCGCGTTTTGGCGAAAGCGTTTATCGCGGGGTTGGGCCCGACGAACGTGATGTCGACCGCCTTGGCGAACATCGACTCCATCGCGCTTGGCCCGGCGTTGAAGAGCCTCCACTCTATCTTTACATTTTTGCCGAGCCTCTCCTCATACCAGCCCTTGCCCTGTCTGCTGAGCTGGTGCGCCACGAGCGCCTGCGCGTGCGAGACGTTCGGGAAGTGCCCGATCTGGAGAACGATGTCCTCGGCGTTCGAGAGTATCGGCAAGACAACCGACGCGGCGAGAATTGCGGCAATTTTTTTCATGATTTTTTATATTCGTAGGATTGTTGTTTGTCTGCGAAAATATTTCAAGCCTAAAGCCTTATCTGGAATTGCATGCGCACCGCGGAAGCCTCGCCGACGTCGGCGCTGTGCCTGTTTTCCGCCGCGCCAGAAAGGCTAATGTAGCTGTAGCCTATCATAAACTTGAGGTCGTCGCCGCGGATATACCAGTTCAGCCCCGCGTAGAAGTCCTGCGCGTTGTTGTAGAGCGTCCCGACGTTCGTCGCGTGGCGCTGAATGTCGCCCATTCGCACTCCGCGCCCGCCGGTGTCGAGCCAGCAGTATCTGAAAACGGGCGCGATTTTCCCGTAGTCGCCGATGTCGATGCGGTATTCGACAAGGCACGTTAAGCCGTAGGGGTTTGCCTGCGTCGGCACGCCCCCGACGGTCTTGCCCGACGACACGCCCGAAGCGAGGAACTCGCCAAAGAAGTACAGCCCTTCCCATTCGCCCACGAGGTATGGGTTGACGCTGTAAACGGGCGTCGAGTTTGAAAGGCCCATATTCTGGTTTGCGGAGTCGGAATACATCGAGTATCCGCCGGCGGCGAGCTTTACGTCGCCGAATTTTCTCTCGTACTTGGCGCCGAACCAATACGCGGGGCTGTTTTGGCGGAAGTTGTATTCGAGCCCGGGAGTCTCGCACGGAGAGAGCTGGAACGAGTTTGTTATCGAAAGATTGTATGTGAGACCCTCGATCTGATTGACCTTGCCGTTCCACATCGCGCCCGCGTATCTGCTGCCGACGCCGAGCCTTCTGCCGTTGGCGGAATATGTCCAGTATTGCGCCGCCGCCGAGATTTCAATCGTCCGCAGCGAGAACATCGGCGTCATTTCCTCAAAGCAGAAGCCCGCGCGCTTGTAGCCCAGCTGAAGCTTTCCGTTGAGGTATTCTCCGTCGATTTTCTTATAGGCGTAATTGTCCAGCAAAAGGCTGTTGAGCTGCGTTCTGGAGAAGTCCACCGCAAAGTGCGCGCCCCAGCCGCCGCCGACGTCGGCGTCCGCGTCGACAATAATTCTCCTAAAGACGAAACCCGTTTTCGATGCGTACGCGCCCGCGGACGTCCCCGAGAGCGCCTCGGATTGCAAATACTCGCCCTGAAACTGGAACTTCGCGCCGAGCTTCAGCGACTTTGTCGTCGGGCGCAGGATTATGGGAGCGGCGCTTTCCTTGGCGATTTGCGACGCCTCGGACGGCGTCAGTATTCCCTTCTCCACGAGGGAATCGAGCATTTCGCGGTCGGACGCGAAAAGCGAAGTTGCGGACGAAAAAACGGCGACAGAAAGCCCGAAGGCAATACCCGCCGATTTTAGATTGTTTGATACAATAGTCATTTTTATTAGAAATAACCACCATACGCCAATCGCGCAAGCGCGCAACAAAAATATGGCATATTTTTTTCGGGCAAAAAAGCCGCGCGCGGCGGATCGGCGCGCCTTTATTCTTGACCGCCGCGCGGCTGCGAAACATTCTGTCGGGTATGAAACGTTTTATAAATGCTTTTTTGGCGGCAGCCGCCGCGCTCTCTGCGGGCTGCGCCTCCGACGACGAAACCGCCGACTCGCAAATAATCGGCGTAAACCACGCCACCGAGCCGAAAATTTCATACTGCCTGCCGCGATATTTGTCCGACGCCGAAACGCGCACGATCTACGAAGTTTTCACCGGCGAAGAACTGCCCTACGGACACCTCATTTTAAGAAGCAACCCCGCAAAGCGCGCGGGAATGTATTTCTTTGTCATGTTCGGCTTCGAGCCCGACAGCGTTTCGCTCGCGTGCAAATTCGTCCTCGAGGTCGATTCCAACAAGCGCCCCGCGCCGAGAAAATTCGTCTTCGACGTCCCCGAGACGCATTCGGTTTTCCGCGAAGTCAAGCTCGGCATAACCGGCAGCGACTGGGACCCCGACGAAAAAGTAAACGCGTGGCGCCTCACGCTGCTGTCGCCCTCGGGAAAAGTGATAACGAGCGCGCAGTCGTGGCTCTGGGAAGTCGGCGCCGGCGAATCGAAAATCTCGCCGAAGAAATAGCCGATGAAGGCGGTCTGGTCAAAATTTGAAAAGCTCGACCTGCCCGCGTTCGAGCCAAACGATTTCCGCGAAACGCTCGACGGCGGGCAATCGTTCAGGTGGAACAAAACCGAAGCCGACTCCGACGCCAACCCCGAATACTTCGGCGTGTTCGGCAAAAACGCGGCGATTTTGCGGCTCTCAAAAAACGGAGACGTGCTTTGCTCCGTTTTGAAAGGAATGGAGCGCGCTCGAAAAGCCGCGCAACTTTACCTCGACGGCCGGCGCGACTACCAATCTTTGCGCGAAAGCCTCGCCGCGGCGGGCGACCCAATAATGTCGCGCGCTCTCAAAATATATCCCACTTTGCGGATTTTGCGCCAAGACTGCGCGGAGGCTCTGATGTGCTTTATATGCAGCTCGAGCAAGCGCATCGCGCAAATCAAGCAGTGCGTGGCGTTGCTCGCCGAAAATTTCGGCGAGGAAATCGCGGACGGAATCTTCGCCCTGCCGACGTTTGAAAGGCTCGCGCGCGCCGAGCTTGGGGACATCAAAAAATGCAAACTCGGCTTCCGCGCCGCGTATATGAAAAAGAGCGCGGAAAAAATTTTGTCTGAAAAGTTCGAGCCCGAAGAGCTCCGCGCCGCGCCTTATGCCGATGCGAAAAAATATCTGCTCTCCCTAAGCGGCGTCGGCGAAAAAGTCGCGGACTGCATTTTGCTTTTCGGCGCGGCTAAAATGGAGGCGTTCCCCGTCGATACGTGGATAAAAAAAGCAATGGCGCAGCTCTACGGCACGCCCGAAAACCCCGACAAGATACGCGAGTTCGCCGCGCGCAAATTCGGCAAAAACGCGGGCTTCGCCCAGCAGCTGATTTTCGCGGCGAAGCGCAAAAACCTGCTATGACGCGCCTCGAAAAGCTCCGCCCGAAACTGCTTTCGCTCGCGGACGAAAAATATAAAATTTTCGCGCAAAGCCTGATTCCGACAAACGCGAATATGATGGGCGTAAGGCTTCCCGAGCTTCGGAAAATCGCCCGCGCCCTCGCGCGCGAATGTCCGCCGATGGAAGCCGCGCGCGAACTTAAAGTCTGCGAATTTTTCGAGGAAAAAATGATCGCTCTCATGGCGGCGGCTTACGCGCCCGCGCCGCTTGAAGAAAGGCTCGGGGCGGTCAAAGCCGCCCTGCCCCACATCGACAACTGGTCGCTGTGCGACTCTTTCTGCGCGACGCTAAAATTTTCCGAGCCCGACCTTCCCAAGCTCTGGAAATTCATTCTGCCGCTCTTTGGCGCGGAGGGCGAATTTGCGTGCAGGTTCGCGCACGTGGCGGCTCTCGAATTTTTTGTATCGGAAAAGCATCTTGAAAAATACCTTCGCATCGCGCGGAATTTTTGCAACCCGCGCTTCTACGCGATGACCGCGTGCGCGTGGGCTCTGGCGTCGTTCCACGCTAAGTTCCCAAAACGGGTGAACGAATTTCTCGCGCAGGGAAAAATGAGCGACGCGCGGGCTGAAAAAATGGCAATCCGAAAAATCCTCGAGTCGCGCATAACCTCGCGCCAAGACAGGGAATTTTTGAAGTCTCTAAAGACAAAAAAGCCTTCGGAAAAAATCCGAAGGCTCAAAAATTAGAAGTTTTGCATAAGCTCGATCGGAATGCCGTCCTCGAGAATGAACGCCGCCTTGAGATTCGGCACCGGAATAAACGGCTCTATCAGCACCTGCGCGCCTTTCAGCTCGGCGTCGAGGTCGTCAACCATATACGCGATGTGCGTCGAGGTCTTGACGATTTCGGGCATCGTGCATTCGTCTTCAAAGAAGAGAAATTCGATGTTGTTCTTGCTGTCCGCGGGGTCGGTTATATACAGTTTCGCCCCCTCGAGATATATGCCGTTTGCGGGCTTTGTCTTTTGCGGAATACCAATGTGTGCGAGTGTTCTCATACAATTAAAATTAAAGCGCTCGCGGCGCGGCGGGCAAGCAAAAATTCCCGATTAGGGGAATATCTTTTTTATCAAATCTTTCAGCTCCGGGAGCATTGCGATATTGCCCTTCTTGTCGAAATCCACCATTCGCCTGCACTTGTGTTTTAGCTCGTCGGGATTGTATTTGAGGATCTCGACCTCGCCCTCGCGCGCGCCGGCTCGCGGATTTTTTATTCGCTCGAATTTGACCGGAAGCCCGAACCATGTCAGCGAGATATCCCAGCCGCACGCCTTTCCCGAGTGGTCGGCAAGCTTCGGATATTTCGAGACGAAGTCGGGCGTGCGCTTCGTATAGACGCGCACGACGATCGCGACCGGCAGCGACTGGATATATCCGCGAAAGCCGTCGTTCACCGCGCCGTCGCGGGCTTTCGTGTAAAAATCGAGCGGGTCGAAGCCGACAAGGTTCATTCCGTTGTAGTTTCCGAAATGATTTTTTTCCTTAAATTTTCCGCTTGCGTAATACCACTTGTCGAAGTTGCCGCCATACATCAGACCGATCTCGAAGTGCAGGTGCGCCTGCTGGCGCGCAATAGAATAGCTCGCGCTTCTGCCCATTTTGCCGAGCCTCGCGCCCGCCTTGACCTGCGCGCCGACAGCCGCGGCGGGGTCGATCTCCGCGAGGTGCGCGTAGAGCGTGTAAACCGAGACGTCGCACGAGGGGTGAACCATTACGACGTATCTTCCGTAGCCGCTGTTGCCCGCGACTTTATTGACCGAGACGATTTTCCCGTCCATGGCGGCGAACACGTCGTCGAGCGGCTCGCCGCGCCTGTTGCGCGAGACGGGCGCGATGTCGATGCCCTCGTGGAAGCGCCAGCCGTTGCTTCGCACGTCGCCGAAAAGCCCGCTTTGCGGAACGCCGCTTGCGGTCGGCTGGATAAACGCGGTGTAAGGCTTTCCCTGCGCAAACGCCTTTGAGGGCGTCGGCCAGACGATGTCGGGAAGCGCGGCGGCGCGCGAGGCGAAAATTAGCGCGGCGGCGAGCGCGGCAAAGCAACGCTTTCGCATTTACAAATCCTCTTTTATTTTTTCCGTCACGGCGATCGCGTCGTTTATTTCGGCGGCGGTCTTGTGGAGGTCTTCCTTCGTGTCGGCGATGACGAACAGCATTCCGTCGGGAATGAGGGTGTCGATTTTCCGCAGCCCGATGGGCTTGCCGTTGATTTTTACGACGATGAAATTGTTGAGGTTTGCGGCGGTCACCGTGAGAAGTTTCCGCGCGCCCTCGACTTTCGACTTAAAATAGAAGCCGTCTATTTTTGCGCCGTCGGGCGTGGCTACCTGCGCGACATCGACGCGCTCGAGGTCGCCGTTGTACATAAAGATGTCGGTGTTGCACATGAGGCGGAAGCCGCTCTGCGGCATTTCGATGATCTCGCGCGCAGCCGTCGTGGGCAGCCCTCCCGCCGACGTTCCGACGTGGAACGATACCATCGTCTTGAGCTCCTCTTCGCCGCAGCCTCCCAAGAGCGCGGCGGCGAGGGCGCATACAAAAATTTTAGAGAATGTTTTCATATTATTATGCTTCCAAGTTGCGCCTGTATTTTGGCGATTAAGTCCGCGTCGAGATTTTTCTGCGGGACGGAAAATTCGCGCTTTGTCGATGGCTGGACGTATTTTTGCACGCCGCCCGACGGCCTGCCGAGAGCCTTCAAAAGCCGCTTGCGCTCGAGAAGAAGAGCCAGCATCTGCTTGACAACGTCGGTCTCGTCGGTCTCGATGGCGGAGTTTTCGTCGAAGAGCGACACGAAGAAATCCTCCGAGCTTTCGAGCGCCATTCTGCGGGCGGCGCGCTCGTCGGCTTCGGGGTTTTCGCAAGCGACGCGCTCCCACTTGCCGATTATCCTGCCCGAAATTTTCGACGGGTCGTATTCGTCCTTGTGGCAGTCGATTCTGTCGAGCATGCCGAGCTCGTTTATATAAACCGCGCAAACGACGGCGTCGCCGGGGGCGATGTCGCGCCCCGAGAGCGCGGATTTTTTCGACAACGGTTTTATCTGCCAATCCGACATGCCAAAACCCCTATTGACGCCCCGCGCGCGAGTCGAGCTTTTTCTGATTATCGCGCTTGTTCTTCGGGGCGCGGTGCCCGCGCTTTCCGCGCATATACGCCCATGCGCCGATCGCGCCCGTCAGCACGCCGCCGATCGCGTAGGAATAGTCGAGCGACACCCCGAAGCCCGCGGGCCCGCCGTGCGCGGGCGAAATCCAAATTATGTAAACGAGCACGATAAACAGCATAAACATTCCCGGGATAAGCGCGATGTAGCCGTTTTTCCGCTCCCTGAAAAGCCAGACCGCCGCCGCCAAGAGGGTCGATGCGGCGAGCACTTGGTTGCCCCATGCAAAATAGTTCCAGAGATTGTTGAAAGTCTTTGCGCTGATCTGCGACCACGCCAAAAGCCCCGCGGTCAGAACCATCAGCGGAATGGTGACGAGAATTCTGTTGCGTATCGGCTTTTGGCTCATCGAGAGCATTTCCGCGAAGCTGAGGCGCATGCTGCGCATTGCGGTGTCGCCCGAGGTCACCGCCAAGATGACGACCGCCAGCACCGTGACCGGCCCCATGTAGCGCCCGAGGAAATTCGAGGTTATCGCGATTAAAACTTCGGTCGGGTTTTTCGAGAAAAGCTCGGGCGAAAGGTTGTAAATCGCCAGCCCCGCCGCCGCCCAAATCATCGCGATGAGACCCTCCACGACCATCATTCCGTAGAACGTCGAGCGCGCCTCGCGCTCGGAGCGCATCGTCCGCGCGACAATCGGCGACTGCGTGCCGTGGAAGCCCGAGATTATCCCGCAGGCGATCGTCACAAAAAGAAGCGGGATAATCGGGTGCCCGTTTGCGGAAGTCCATTTCATCGACGCGAACTTGGCGGACTCGTCGAGCAATTCGGGCGTCCCCGCGAGCCTCGCGCAAATCGACACGAACACCGCGAACGTGCCGACAAGCAGCATCAGCCCGAAAAACGGATAGACCTTGCCGATGATTTTATCGACAGGGAAAAGCGTCGCCACGACGTAGTAGGCGAAAATCGCGCCGACGCACCACCAGAAAATTCCGCAGCTTGTGACAGTCTTGTCTATCAAATTCGCGGGGACGTTTATGAACACCGCCACGACGAGCAAAAGCAAAATTATCGTGAAAACCGAGAAGAATTTTGAATAGCCGCGCCCGAGGTTCGAGCGGATTATCTTCGGCAAGTTCGCCCCGCCCGACCTAATCGACATCATTCCCGAAAGCATGTCGTGCGCCGCGCCCGCGATGATGTTGCCGATCGGAATTATAATAAAAACTACCGCCCCGAACTTTATCCCGAGGATCACGCCGATCACCGGCCCCACGCCCGCGATGTTCAGAAGCTGGATCAGCATATTTTTCCAGCGCGGTATCGGCACAAAATCGACGCCGTCGGGGTTTGAGACCGCCGGGGTTTGCCTGTCGTCGGGGGCTATTACCTTTTCGACAAATTTTCCGTATGTATAGTATCCCGCGAGAAGCAACGCGATGCCTATAAAAAACAATTCCATATTTGCGCCTTGTATTTTTCCGCCGTCCCCGAAAACGGCGGGGAAGCCGGATTTCTATAAATTCCGCCGATTATTAAAAAACCGCCGCGCCTGTCAAGCAACGCAAGCGAATTTTTTATGGACAAACCGCCTGCGCCGCATTTTACTCCCGCGCTTTGTATGAAAAAAATCGGGCATTTTGCGTCGCGCATTAGCGCGAAACTCGAGCCGCTCGCGGCGGTCGGGCTCGGCGGCGCGCTCGGGGCGCTCGTCCGAACGCTCGCGACAGCGCTAATCCCGAACGGATTGGCGGCTGTGCTTGTCTGCAACATCGCGGGCTCGTTTCTGCTCGCCGCCGCAGAGAGCTTCCGCGGCAAGGTGCGCGAGGACTTCGAGAATATGCTCACCGCCGGCTTCTGCGGCGGGCTCTCGATTTTTGCGACGTTCTCGAAAGACTCCGTCGCGATTCTCTCCGAAGCCGACTACGCGCTTTTCTTCGCAAATCTTTTCGGCAATTTTGCGCTGTGCGTTCTCGCGGTGTTCGCGGCGAAAGCCGCTACAAAAAATATAAGGCGATCCGCGAAAGAAAGGGGGCAAAGATGAACTTGGCACTTTGCGCTTTCGCGGTCGCGTCGGGCGGCGCGCTCGGGGCTTTGGCGCGCTATGCGCTCGCCTCGAGGCTCGACGAAAAATTCGGATTTTTCCCGCTCGGCACCTTCTGCGCGAATATGCTCTCGTCTTTCGCGCTCGGAATTTTTATGGGGCTTTCAAACGCGGGGGAATCTTCGCCACTTTTCGATTTCTTCGCGCAGACCGGTTTTTGCGCGACGCTCTCGACATTCTCAGCGCTCGCTTTCCAAATAGCCTCGATGCTCGAAAAAAAGCGGCTTGCCGAGGCGTTCGCCTACGCGCTTGCGACATTCCTTTCGGGCGTTTTGCTCTTCGCGGCGGCGGCGAATATTTTTTCGTTCCGCGCTTAAAAATTAAACCCGCACGCGAATGAGGCGGCGGCTCTCGGATTCGGACGATATGAAAACTTTTACCGCGCCGCTCGGGACGGCGCCCGCGACGTTCTCCCACCACTCCACGCAGACGCACCGCGGCGGCGGAACGATTTCGTCGAGCATAAGGCTTTCAAATTCGGAGTCGCCGGCGAGCCTGTATGCGTCGATGTGCGCGAGCCTTTTGCCGCCCGGCGAGACATAGACCGACATCACGTTGAACGACGGGCTTTTTACTTTTTCCGAAATTCCAAGCCCGCGCGCGACACCCTTTACAAACGTGGTTTTGCCCGCGCCCAAATCGCCTCCGAGGGCGACAAAAGAGTCGCCCGGCAGCGCGCGGGCGAACGCCTCGGCGAAAGCGCGGGTCTCGTCAGCCGAGTTCGAGAGAAAGTCGGCGTCGCAAATTCCGCGCTCGAAAACGGGGACGGGCATTAGAGCCTTGCGCAGAATTTTTTCATGCGCTCCAAGCCCTTTTCGATGACGGCGTCGGAGACCGCGTAGCTGAAGCGCACGTTAGCGTCGGAGCCGAACGCCACGCCCGGGACGACCGCCACAAGCTCCTCGTCGAGGAGCTTCGCGCAAAATTCGGTCGAGCCCAATCCGAACGACGAAATGTTCGGGAAAAGATAGAACGCGCCCTTCGCCCTGCGGCACGAAATGCCGTCGATTGCGTTGAAACCCTCCCAGAGCATAAGCCTGCGCCTGTCGAAAGACTCGAGCATTTTTGCGAGCGAGCGCTTGGCGTTCTCGGTGTCTTTTATCGCCTCGAGCGCGCCGTATTGGGCGAAGGTGTTGGCGTTTGAAGTCGTCTGCGTCTGAAGCTTGGCGACGGCCTTTGCGATGTCGAGCGGCGCGCACATCACACCGAGCCTCCAGCCCGTCATCGAGTACGCCTTGCTGAAGCCCGAAATCATTATCGTGTATTCGCGCGCCTCGTCCGAAAGGCCCGCGGGGCTCGAAGCCTCGAAGCCGTCGTATGTGAGGCTCGCGTACATTTCGTCGGAAAGCACCGTTATGCGGTGCTTTACCGCGACTTTCATCAGAGCGTCGAGATCGTCGCGCGAATACACCGAGCCCGTCGGGTTCGACGGCGTGTTCAAAACGAGCATTTTCGTCTTGGGGGTGATAGCCGCCTCGAACTGTTCGGGCGTGAGCTTGAAATCGTTTTCCTCCGACGCCGACACGAACACCGGAACGCCGCCCGCAAGCTTGACCATTTCGGGATAGCTCACCCAATAGGGCGCGGGGATTATAACTTCGTCGCCGGGCGAGACCACCGCCATTATCGAAAGATAGCAGCTGAACTTGCCGCCCGCGCTCACGACGATGTTGTCGGCTGAAATTCCCTTTATGCCTTTTTTCTCGGCGTAGAGCGCGGCGAGGCGGTCGCGCAGCTCGGGAAGCCCGGACGAGGCGATGTATTTCGTCTTGCCGTCGCAAAGAGCCTTTATCGCGGCGTATTTGATGAAGTCGGGGGTGTCGAAATCGGGCTCGCCCGCGCCGAAGCCGCAGACGTCCTTGCCCTCCGCCTTTAATTTCTTCGCCTTCGAATCGACCGCGAGGGTCGGCGACGGCGAAATGTTCTTTGCCCAAACTGAAAGCCTGTCATTCATAATTATTCTTTTTGACACTCAAACCGCAACGCCGCGATACGCAATCCTTTTTAATCCATTTAGGAGAAAAACTACAAATTTGTACAAAACGCAAAGTGGCGCAAAAATTCCCTCTCAATAAAATACGATAAAATTTTTACCTCAAGAGCGACTGCAGCTGCCGCTGAAATTCGAGAATATCCTCTTGCGGAGGATTCATGCCGGGCTTTTCGGGAACCAAGCCAAGCTGCCCCATTCTGTCGATGCGCCACTCCGCGCGGGAGCCGTCGCTGAAAACGACGTCGCCCGAAACGATGCTGTCGGGGCGCTGAATGGGGCTGAGCGAAACTTTGACGCTTGAAGCCGCTCCCTGCGCGGGCTCTGCTCCCTGCGGGGGCTCGGAAAATTCTTCGCCGGCGCCGGCGTTTTCGGCGGAAAATTCGTCGGGATATTCGGGCGAAGCGTCCGGAGCGGCTTGCGAGGCGGCGTCCGGAATGTTCGAAAGCGCGGCATCGGGCTGAACTGCGGCGTCGGGCGCTTCGGCGGGAGCGTCTGGCTCGCGGACAAGCTCCGCGCCGAGATCGTCGATCAAAAAGCGGACGTCCATATAGGTCATCACGACGGAAAATTCGTCCTTCAGGCGTTTTTGCACCTCGGCTATTCCCGCGCCGCCCGCGACCCAGCTTTTGACGCGCTCTGTCTGTTCGTTTGTCAAATTCATAGTGTCGGCTCCGACATAAATTGCACGCGCCTTGTGACGGTATTGCCGTGCATCATAACAAGCCGCCTAAATTCTTCCACCGTGAGGCTGCCGCTTTTCATGAGCGCGCGCATTTCCTTTGCGCCCTCGTCGGAAATGATGGTTATCGAGAAATCCGCAAAGCCGAGGAAGCCGTTTTCATACAGGCTTGAATCGACCGGATACCTGCCGCCGCCCGATCCGTAGCCGAAGGCGTTGTCGGCGATAATCTTCGGCCCGACGGTGACCGGCGTGCCCGGCGGAATATACGCGACTTTATAGATAGGCTCGTTCGCGCCGGCGTTCGTATTTTTATAAAAAACTCCAAGCGTTATGCGGAAGTCCACGACATTCATCGCGAGGAGATTTTCCGGCGCGAGCGTCCAGCCTTTCAAGTCCTGCCCCGGCATTTCCACTCCCTGCTCGTTTATGACCGTGCAGGATTTCGTCCAGAGATTGTTTGAAAGCGCGTATTTGAAATTCTCCGAAGCCGCGTTTTGAGAGTAGCCTTGCACGGTGTCGCCCATCGCCTCGAGAACCGTGGAGCGCGGGTCGATCACCGCCCTGTACAAGCCGAAGAACGCATTATACTGGCTCTCGTTCGCGGCGGAGTCGGACGCCGCCTTCAAGAACGGGCTTTTTATCGCAAGCTGATATTTTATCGCCGAGATATTTCCCGGTATCGGCACGGGCTGAATATTGTCGCCCGCATGCGCCGCCGCCGACATCTGTTCGCGGGTGTAGCGCGGGCGAAGGAGCGTCGAGGAATAGAACATTATTTCCGGCGGCTTGAGCGGAATTTCGCCGAGATAGTTTTCGCCCGACAGCACGCTGACGTTTTCGGGGTAGTCGATTTGCAGCCACGCCCTGCCGTCTTTTTTGAACACCGCGCTTTCAAAATCCTCCTGAAGAATGTTGCAGATGACCGAGCCGTCGAACTTGCTTTTAAGCTCTCCGCTGGCGCGGTTCCATGTTTTGAGAATGTTCGTCGCCACGTTGAGAACTGCCATGACGATGATCGTCATTATGGCGCTCGCCGCCATAATTTCCACGAGGGTAAATGCTCTTTTGCGATTTTTCATGGCGTCTATCTCATTTTCATTATTAAGCCCTGAAACACGCGCCGCTCTTCGTTCGCGCGGGATTCTCCGGTGCCGACGGTGATGTCGTCGCGCGGCTCGGCGAGAAGCTCCATATTTATCGGCAGGTAGGAGAGCGCATAAGAGTCGGCATCGCCCGCGAGCGCGCCGCCGCCGTATTCGGAGTCGTCCCCGACGGTCGTGCGCTCGCCCTTGAGACCGCTTTGGTAGAGGGAAAGAAGCGCGCGGTAAACGCTGCCTTCGGAATTTTCAAGAGCCTCTTTCGTGGGCGGCATATTCGGCACCCTGCCCTCGTCCTCGGAGCTGACGAGCATAAGGCTCGAGTTGTCGGGGTCGTCGGGGTTTTGGTATTCCGTCCAGAAATAGACGACATACGGCTCGGCGGGGTTCGAGACCCATCTATACACGTCCTTAAATTGCTTCATTCGCAGGATCGTCTCCATTTGCGCGACGCAGTCCGCCGCCCTCTGCTGGTGCCTGATTTGCGCGATGTTCGCGGTGATCGCGCCGAGCAGCCCGATCATCGATGCTATCGACACCGCGATCACGCCGACCGCGAGCATAACCTCGACGAGCGTGAAGCCTTTTTTTGATTTTGAAAAATTCGTTTCCATGCGAAGAAAATTATTTGATTGACTCCTCCATTTCGTCGTAGCCCGAGAACGGTATCGTGTGCCCGATTCTGCGGATTACGAAGCCGACCTGCGCGAAGGGGTTGTCGATTACATACATTCCGCCGGCGTCGGGTCTGCCCATGGCGAGCATGACGTGCGCGCCGGGGTTTTGCGAGAGCCCGTCGGAGGTGAACATGTAAGAGTACCAGTCGCCGCCGCCCTCTGTGAGGGCTTCGGGGTGGCGGCTCGGGAAGTTTTCGATGTTCACGATTTCATACGCGCCGGTGTAGCCGTTGTTGAACGTGCTTTTGAAAACCTCGCCGTTCTCGACGTCTTTGCCGAGCTTGACGTATTTGTCGAAATCTTTTTCGGGCGGGACGAAGAACACGTTTTGCGGCATAATGAAGCCGTCGTTTATCGCGACCCACCCCAGATCCATGTCGTCGCGCCCCTTTGCGCGGTAAACGACGCCCACTTGGCGAAGCCTGCGCGTAAGGTCGCTGCCTTTGTAAATCATCACGCGAACGTCGGTCTGCTTTTGCATGGCAGTCACGCGAGCCTCGTAGAAGGCGGTTATAAGCGACTGCTGCGCCGAATACGCCGAGTGGGACGAATCCTTCATATTCAGCATGGAGATGCCCATCGACAAAACCGAAATGATCGCGATGACAACGAGCATTTCGATCAGCGTGAAACCCTTTTTCTTGCGGCTCATATCGGGGCTTTCGTGGATAAAATTATTGCCAGGTGAAGATGTCCTCCGAGCTGTAATCGGCGGTCGCGCGCTTGGAGTCTTTCTTGAGGGTGAAGATTATCACCTTCGAGCGGATTCCCGCCGTCGGGTTCGGGACGATTTCCCTGATCTGCTGGATCGTGAAGCCGTCCGCGACAGTGGGCAGCCCGCTCTTGATGAAGCCGTCGTTGTCGGCGTCAACGCAGACGTAGATGTTGGGGTTGGTGAAGCTGTCAACGATAAGCCACTTCCCGTCTTTCTTGATTATGTTCGACGTCGCGATGTCGATAAAGTTTCTCGCCTTGCGGTTGTATTCGCGGCGGTCGCTCTGGGTGAGCTTTCCGCCCTCGGCGTTTTTGCCGGTGAGGGCTTTTATCATCGCCTCGGAATTGTTTTCGTCGGCGAGGTTCACGCGGTCGCGCGCGGTCAGGAACGCGGGGTAATAGCCGTATTCCGCCTGATACCTTTCAAGCGCGCTCGCCATGTTTGTAAAGAGCGTTTTTGAGGTCGTGGCAAGCGCCCTTTTCTGCGCGCCCGAAATCATGGGCGTCAACATTCCGACGAGCACGCCGATTATGGCGATGACTATCATCAGTTCGACAAGCGTAAAAGCCTTTTTGGTGTTTTTCATATTTTTTCCTGTTTTGTATTAAATGTTGATGCGGGGCTGAAGGATTAGTCGTCGCGCCCGAAGATGATGTTGTCGATGTTCTGCTCCGGCAGGCGGTATTCCTCGTCGTCGGGGATTATGCCCGTGGTGTACATCGATTTTACGTCGGCCGCCTTGCCGTCGGGGCCCTTTGAAAGGAGGATAAACCCGGGCGAGCGCCAGCTGGTGTTGCCCTCGTTGGTGACGTAAGAGGTGGTGTCGAAAAGATAGATATACGGCTCGTTCCACGGGTCGGCGAAATACACGCCGTTCTTTTCGGGATCGACGTCCTGCAGATACGGGTCGGCGGGGTCGCAGATTTTGAGCTTTGAGACATCGACAAGCGGCTTGCGGTTTGTCCCGACGTCGCTCATGACGATCTGCCCGTCGTCAACGCGCAAGACCATTTTCCCCGCGAGGCATTTGTAGATGTCGGCGCCGGCTTTTTTCTCGTCTCCCGAGGCGTTGACGCGCGGATAGCCGCCGTATTTCGACGCGAACGCCTCGAGACCCGAAGCGATCATCGCGAGATCGGCGCGCGCCTTTGCGCGCCCCTGGTTCGCCGAGACCGTGCCGAGCATCTGGGTCGTCAGCCCCATCAGCAGGGCGATGATTCCGATGACTATCAAAATTTCGACGAGCGTGAACGCGCGGCGGGGTCGGTTTTTAAAAATGGGGGCAAATCCGTTTAAACTCATACTCGGGGAAAGGTAGTTTAATGCCCTGGCGATGTCAATTTTTTACTTAGCCGCAAAGCGATTTTTTGCACTGCGAGTAAATCTCGTCCTTAAGCTCGTCCAAGCCCTCCTCGCTAAGGCACGAGATCGGGATAACGTCGATGCGCGGGAATTTTCTTTTGAACGCCTTGAGGTTTTTTACGGCAGCCTCTTCGTCCATTTTGTTCGCCGCCACGATTATCGGCTTTTTGAGAAGCTCGGGCGAATACAGCTTTAGCTCGGAGAGCAGATTTTTGTAGTCGTCGGCGGGGTTTCTGCCGTCCTCGCCAGCCATGTCGATGAGCAGCACGAGAACTTTGCACCTTTCGATGTGCCGCAAAAATTTATGCCCAAGCCCCTTGTTTTCGCTCGCCCCAACGACGAGCCCGGGAATGTCGGCGATTTTCAGCGTCTCGTATTTGTCGGGATATTTGAGCGTGCCGATGTTCACGTGCAGCGTCGTGAACGGATACGCCCCGACCTTCGGGCGCGCGGGCGTGAGAATCCCCACCAGCGACGACTTTCCCGCGTTCGGGAAGCCCACCATGCCCGCGTCGGCGATCGTTTTCAGCACGAGGTTGAACTCGCCCGATTCGCCCTCCTCGCCGTATGTGAACTGGCGCGGGGCGCGGTTTGTGGAGCTTTTAAAGTGCAGGTTTCCGAGCCCGCCCTTGCCGCCGCGCAGCAGCAACACGCGCTCGCCGTGGCGCAAAATTTCCGCGACGAGCGAGCCCGTCTCGGCGCTGTAGAAAATCGTTCCCGGGGGGACGCGCACCTCGGCGTCTTTCCCCGACGCGCCCGTTTTCTGGCGGCTCGCGCCCTTGCCGCCGTTCTCGGCGGAGATGTTCGGGGAATACTGGAAAACCTCGAGGTCGCCGACGTTTTCGTCGCCGACGGCCCACACGTCGCCGCCCTTGCCGCCGTCGCCGCCGTCGGGCCCGCCGAACGGGATATACTTTTCGCGCCTAAAGCCGGCGCAGCCGTTTCCGCCGCTGCCCGCGCGCAAATTTACAGTAGCTTCGTCAACAAACATTGGTGTCCTTTTTTGCGGAAGATAATTCCACCGCCCGAAAAGATGTCAAGCGAGATAATCCCCGCAGCGCGCGCAAAAAAAAGAGCGGAAGCAATCGCCTTCCGCCCTTTTTGTTTTTTTGAAAAAACCGCCCTACTTTTTCTCGAACACGATCACGACGATCGCCTCTTTCTTGAGGCTCGTCTTTACGACGTCGCCGTCCGCCTCGACGGTGTAGTCGCCGATGCCGCCATGCTCGACGTATTTGTAGCCGTCGGCGGGCTTGAAGTTCGCCTTTGCGAAAGGCAGATGCCACTGCGTTGTTATCACAGCCATGCGGTTGCCGTTCTCGTAGGTGTAGTAGAACACCTGCGGATTGCTGCACGTGGCAAGATCGGTGTCGCGGAAAAGCCCGTTGAGGATAAGGTCGCGGAAGCGGTCGCGCAGGGCGTTCGCCTTTTTGAGGTAGTTCCTGTACGCGGGGACGGCGTCAACCGTCGCGCGGCAGCGGTAAACCGAAACGTCGCTTCTCCACGAGCGCATGAGCGAGTGGTTCACCCTGCGGACGATGTCGTGGCCGTCGAAGAGCGTGGTGTCGCAGGTGGAGTACTCCGGGAACGCGTATTGGTAAAGCGGCGCGTAGCGGACGTACGGGCGGCCGTTTTTGTCCTTGCCGTCGATGTCCTGCGGGCCGTAGCAGTTGTGGACGTAATCGACAAGCGGGGCGATCGGATCGCAGACCCACTCGACGCCGATCGTCATGCCGGGCTTCTTCGCGCGGATATATTCGCAGACCGATTTAAACATTTCGTGCTTGCACTTGTTGATTTCCATGAACGGGACCGGGTGGCCGTGCGTGGGATCGGCGCAAGGCAGGACGTCGTGCCCCATCTGGTCGTAGTAGATGCCGTCGGCTCCAAGCCCGATCGCCCTGTCGGCGATTTCGATAAGCTTGTCGCGCCATTCCTTCGTGTAGGGGCACCCGACCGCGAACGTCTTGTTGCCGAAAACGCGGAGCGCGGTGCCGTCGCCGCCGAACGGATAGCGCTCGATATGCGGCGTGCCGTCGGTGCGCTTGATGCAAATCTTCTTTCCGACGGTGCGGAAAAATTCGGTGTCGGTGTCGATGAGCTGGCCGTTAAAGTAGAGGTTCACTTTGCCGCCGCGCTTCTGGACGGCCTTTATCTGCTTGGCGAGCTCCGCGTCGCCGCCCTGCGTGTCGTCGGGCGAATAGTGGGGGTTGCCGGCGTCCATGCCCTCTTTCCACCAGCCGTAGAGGCGGATTGTGTGCATGCCGATATCCTCGGTGGTGCTGTAAATTTCGGGAATCTTGTCGTAGCCGAAAAGAACTTTTCCGTATTGGTGGCGCAGGATTATGCGCTGCCAGCCGTTGCACTCAAGGTAGTCTTTCGTTTTCGCGCGAGGCTTATACCACGACGACTCCGCCCACGCGCGGTATTTTTTCATCGACTTATGCCAGTCGCCCGTCTGGGGCGAGACCACATACTCGGGCAAAACTTTCGACTCCCCGGGCTTGAGGAACGGATATTTCACCATGCAGAACGTCGGCTTGCCGTATTCGCGCAAACCCTCTTTCGAAACGTTCGGCAGAATTCCGAGGTGCAGGGTTTTGCCGTAGTTGGGGTCGTAGTTGGCGAAGTAGAGCGCGGAGTTCGGCTCGTTGATGAGAAAGCAGTTCATCGCCGTTCTGCCGGGATAGAGAATGTATCTTTGCACTTCCTTGTTGTCCTGCCCCATGTAGGCGGTGAAGCCGCCGCGCACAAACGCGTTGGGGTTTTTAAATTTGTGCCCGCCCGAATACGCCCACATGAAATCGCTGTCGTCGGGGACGTCGACATTGCGGATCATCGGGAACTGGAATTCGCGGAAAATTTTGTCCTTCGAGGCGTTCTTTATCTCGGCGACAAACCTGACGTCGTCGCCCTCGAGGCGGCAGTTCACCTTGACGGGAAATTCGCCGCCGTAGTCGAGGACAAGGCTGTCGCCTTTCTTTTCGACCTTGACGGGCACGTTCTCGCTGTCGAGAAGCTCCTCTATCGAAAGCCCGTCCTGGTAGACGATGCGCCAGAGCCCGCCGCCTCCCTTTGTGTATTCGCGGTTTGTCTCGAAATTCTTGAGCGAGACCAGGCGCCCGTTGCCGTCGACTTCAAACCGTATTTTTCCGTTTTCGAGCTTGTACGTTTCCGCGAACACCATGGACGCCGAGAAAACGCAAGCCGCCAATAGTAGTTTTGTGATTTTCATATTATTTTCCTTTTCTATTTTTTCTCAAAGACGATTACGATGAGCGCGTCGCGCTTCATCTCGGTTTTGACGGCGCCGCCCTCGACCTTCACAGAGAAGTCCCCAAGCCCGCCGTGCTCGACGTATTTGTAGCCGCCGGCGGTGAAGTTTTGGAGCGTGCAATCCGCCTGCGACTGCGTCGTGATTACCGCCATGCGGTTTCCGTTCTCGTAAGTGTAGTAGTTGATTTGCGGATTGGAGCATTTGGCGAGATCCGTGTCGCGGAATTTTCCGTTTAAAATCAAGTCGCGGAAACGCTCGCGCAGCTTGTTGACTTCCACAAGATACGCCTTGTAGGTCGGCGCTGCGTTGACAGTCTCGCGGCAGCGGAAGATCGCGATGTCGCTTCTCCACGAGCGCATGAGCGAGATGTTCGTGCGGCGGACGACGTCGCGGTCGTCGTAGAAGCCGATGTCGCAGGTGGAATACTCGGGGAACGCGTACTGGTAAAGCGGCATATACTGCGTGTATGGCTTGCCGTTTTTGTCCTTGCCGATGACGTTTGTCGCGAACAGGCAGTTGTGGACGTAGTCGACAAGCGGGGTCGTCGGGTCGTTCACCCACTCGATGCCGATTGTCATGCCGGGCTTTTTCGCGCGGATATAGTCGCAGACTTTTTTAAACATGTCGTGCTTGCACTTGTTTATCTCCATATATGGGACGGGATGGCCGTGGGTCGGATCGGCGCAAGGCAGAACTTCGACTCCCATCTGGTCGTAATAGATGCCGTCGGCCCCGAGGGCGATCGCCCTGTCGGCGAAAGATATTAGCTTCTCATACCAAATCGGCGCGGACGGGCACGCGACGGCGAACGTCTTGTTGCCGAAAGCCCGAAGCGCGGTGCCGTCGCCGCTGAACGGATACCGCTCCAAATGCGGCGAGCCGTTCATCAACTTTATGCAGATGTCCTTGCCGACGGTTTTGTAAAAGTCGGTGGAAGTGTCGATAAGCTGCCCGTTGAAGTAGAGGTTCACCTTGCCGCCGCGCTTTTGCACCGCCTTTATCTGCTTGGCGAGCTCCGCGTCGCCGCCCTGGGTGTCGTCCTCCGAATAGTTGGGGTTGCCGGCGTCCATGCCCTCTTTCCACCAGCCGTAGAGGCGCAGCGTGTGCATGCCCGCCTGCTCCGCCGCGGTGTAGATTTCCGGAATTTTGTCGTAGCCGAAAAGCACTTTTCCGTATTGGTGGCGCAAAATCACGCGCTGCCAGCCGTTCGACTCTTTGTAGTCTTTCGTCGGCGGAAGCTTTTTATACCACGACGACTCCGCCCACGCGCGGTATTTTTTCATCGACTTGTGCCAATCGCCGGTCTGGGGCGAGACCACATATTCGGGCAAAACTTTTTTCTCCCCCGCTTTCAGGAACGGATACTTCGCCATTCCGAACGTGGGCAGCCCGTATTCGTGCAGCCCCGTTTTCGAGATGTTTGGCAGCCTCGCCAGATGCAGGGTTTTGCCGAAGTTGGGGTCGTGGTTCGCGAAGTAGAGCGCGGCGTTCGGGTGGTTGATGAGAAAGCAGTTCATCGACGCGGGCGAAGGATACATTATAAAGCGGCTGACCTCTTTGTTGTCCTGCCCCATGTAGGACGTATAGCCGCCGCGTATGAACCAATGCACGTTCGGGAAATGCTGGCCGCCCGAATATGTCCACATAAACTCGCTTTCCTCGGGGAGCTTGACGTTTTGAATGAGCGGAAACTGGAACTCGCGCAGGATTTTGTCTTTCGAGGCGTTCTCGAGCTCCGCGACAAACCGCACGTCGTCCCCCGCGAGGCGGCAGCGCACCTTTACGGGAAATTCCCCGCCGTATTCGAGAATGAGCATATCGCCCGCCTTTTCGATTTTTACGGAAACGCTCTCGCTGTCGAGCCGCTCCTCGAGCGAGGCGCCGTCTTGGTAGATTATCCGCCAGAGCCCGCCGCCGCCCGCCGCGTACTCGATGTTTGTCTCGAAGTTTTTCAGCGAGACAAGCGCGCCGTTCGCGTCGATCTCGAAGCGTATTTTTTCATTCTCGAGCTTGTAGGTTTCCGCGGGCGCGAGCGACGCAGAAAACGCGAGCGCCGCCAATATCATTTTTGCAGCTTTCATATCCGGCTCCTTTTTTTTATTTTTTCTTAAATACTATGACGACGAGCGCGTCCTTTTTCATCTCGACTTTCGCCGCGCCGCCATCGGCGGGCTTTGCGGAAAAGTCTCCCAAGCCGCCATGCTCGGCGTATTCGTAGCCGTCGGCGCTGAAAACAGCCTCGGCGCGCTTTAGGTGCGACTGCGTCGTCACGACCGCGATTCGGTCTCCGTTCTCGAACGTGCTGTATTCGATTTTCGGGTTGGAACACTTCGCCAAATCGGTGTCGCGGAATTTTCCGTTTAAAATCAAATCGCGGAAACGGTCGCGGATCGCGTTCGCCTTTTTAAGATACGCCTTGTAGTTGGGCGTCGCGTCGATAGTGTCGTGCCCGCGGTAAATGGAAACGTCGCTTCTCCACGAGCGCATGAGAGAAAGGTTGACCGATCGCACGCAGTCGTCGTCGTCGTAGAGGCCGAGGTCGCAGGTGGCGAACTCGGGGAACGCGTACTGGTACATCTGGACGTGGCTTGTCAGGGGCTTGCCGCCGCGGTCGTAGCGCACCGTCTTGCACGCGATGACGCCGTTGTGCACGTAGTCGGCGAGCGGCGAGATGTGGTCGCAGACAAGCTCGACGCCGATCGTCATTCCGGGCTTTTTCGCGCGGATATATTCGCAGACTTTTTTAAACATCTCGTGCTTGCACTTGTTGATTTCCATGAACGGGACGGGGTGGCCATGGTTCGGGTCGCAGCATGGGTAGATGTCGTGCCCCATCTGGTCGTAGTAGATGCCGTCCGCCCCGAGGGCGATCGCCCTGTCGGCGAAAGATTTCATCTTCTCAAGCCACAGCTTCGACGACGGGCAAGCGATCGCAAACGTGATGTGCGGGAAAACGCGCATCGACGTTCCGCCGCCGCCGAAAATGTAGCATTCGGTGTCGGGGAAGCCCCCCACCCTCTTTATGCAAAGATCCTTGCCGACAGTTTTGTAGAAATCGGTCGAGGTGTCGATTATCTGGCCGTTGAAGTAAAGGTTTACCTTGCCGCCGCGCGCCTGCACGGCTTTTATCTGCTTGGCGAGCTCCGCGTCGCCGCCCTGAGTGTCGTCCTCGGTGTAGTTGGGGTTGCCCGAGTCCATGCCCTCTTTCCACCAGCTGTAGAGGCGCAGCGTGTGCATGCCGGCCTCCTCGGCGGCGGTGTACATGTCTTTAATTTTGTCGTAGCCGAAGAGAACCTTTCCGCACTGGTGGCGCATTATCACGCGCTGCCAGCCGTTCGATTCGAGAAAGTCTTTCGTCTTGGGCGCGGGCTTGTACCACGACGACTCCGCCCACGCGCGGTATTTTTTCATCGACTTGTGCCAGTCGCCTGTCTGGGGCGAGACCACATATTCGGCGAGAACTTTTTTCGCGCCCGCTTTCAGGAACGGATACTTCGCCATTCCGAGCGTAGGCAGGCCGTACTCGCGCCCGCCGCGCTTGGAGACGTTGGGAAGCCGCGCGAAGTGCAAAGTCTTGCCGAACTCGGGGTCGTAGTTGGCGATGTAAAGCGCGGCGCCGGGCTCGTCCACGACCATGCAGTTCATCGCGGCTCTTCCGGGATAGAGAACGTGGGTCTGCACTTCGACATTGTCGTGCCACTTGTATTTTGTGAAGCCCTTGAGCGCGTATGCCCGCACCGAGCCGCACCGCTCGCCGCCGCCGCACGACATTAGAAGGTCGCTCTCCTCGGTGAGGTTTAGGTTGTTCACGAGCGGGAACTGGAACTCGCGCAGGATTTTGTTTTTCGAGGCGTTTTCTATCGTCGGCAGAAAGCGCACGTCGTCGCCGTCGAGCCTGCACTCTATCTTTACGGGGAATTCCCCGCCGTAATTGAGCAGGAGTTTACCGTCTTTCTTTTCGACCGACAGCGGAACGTCGGTGCTTTCGATCACGTCCTCGTACATCGCGCCCTCGGTGAAGATGACGCGCCAAAGCCCGCTTCCGCCCTTGGTGTACTCGCGGCCGGTCTCTAAATTTTTGAGCGAGACAAGCCGCCCCGAGCCGTCGATTTCAAAACGGATTTTTTCGTTCTCGAGCCTGTAGTTTTCGGCGAACGCAAACTGCGCCGAAAGCGCAAAAATCGCCAATATTATTTTTGATATTTTCATAATATTTTTCATTGATTTTATTTTTTCTTAAAGACTATCACGATAAGCGCGTCTTTTTTCATCTCGGTCTTGACGGCGCCGCCCTCGGGCTTTACGGAGAAGCCCCCCAAGCCGCCGTGCTCGGCGTATTCGTAGCCGTCGGCGGTGAAAACCGCCTCGGCGCTGTCCAAATGCGACTGCGTCGTGACAACCGCGATTCTGTCCCCGTTCTCGAACGTGCTGTATTCGATTTTCGGGTTGGAGCACTTCGCCAAATCGGTGTCGCGGAATTTTCCGTTTAAAATCAAATCGCGGAAGCGGTCGCGCAGGGCGTTCGCCTTTTTGAGATACGCCTTGTAGGTCGGCGCGGCGTTTATGGTCTCGCGGCAGCGGAAGACGGAAACGTCGCTCCTCCACGAGCGCATCAGCGAGACGTTCACCGAGCGGGGAATGTCGTCGTCGTCGTATATGCCGATGTCGCAGGTGGCGAACTCGGGGAACGCGTATTGGTACATCTGAACGTGGCTCGTGAGAGGCTTTCCGTTGCGGTCGTAATCGACCGCGAACTGCGAGCGCCAAAGCCCGTTGTGGACGTAGTCCGCGAGCGGCGAAATCTGGTCGCAGACCATCTCGACGCCGATCGACATTTCGGGCTTCTTCGCGCGGATATATTCGCAGACTTTTTTAAACATCTCGTGCTTGCGCTTGTTTATTTCCATGAACGGGACGGGGTGCCCGTGGTTCGGGTCGCAGCAGGGAAAGATATCGTGCCCCATCTGGTCGTAATAGATGCCGTCCGCCCCGAGGGCGATCGCCCTGTCGGCGAACCATTTTAATTTTTCAAGCCACACTTTCGACGACGGGCAGGCGATCGCGAACGTCTTGTAGTCGAACACGCGAAGCGCGGTGCCGTCGCCGCCAAACGGATAGCGCTCGTTCTCGGGGAATCCGTCGAAGCGCTTAATGCAAATGTCCTTGCCGACGGTTTTGTAGAAGTCGGTTCCGGTGTCGATTATCTGCCCGTTGAAGTAGAGCACGACTTTCCCGCCGCGCGCCTGAACGGCTTTTATCTGCCTCGCCAGCTCCGCGTCGCCGCCCTGCGTTTCGTCGGGCGAATAGTTGGGGTTGCCCGCGTCCATGCCCTCGCGCCACCAGCCGTATAGGCGGATCGTGTGGAAGCCCGCCTCCTCGGCGGCGGTGTACATCTCCTGAATTTTGTCGTAGCCGAAAAGAATTTTTCCGTATTGGTGGCGCATGATCACGCGCTGCCAGCCGTTGGAATCGAGAAACACTTTCGGGGCGGGAAGCTTTTTATACCACGAGTCCGCCCACGCGCGGTATTTTTTCATCGACCTGTGCCAGTCGCCCGTCTGCGGAGAAACGACGTATTCTGGCATTTTCTTCGACTCTCCCGGCTTCAAGAACGGATACTTCGCGATCCCGAGCGTGGGCAAGCCGTATTCGCGCCCGCCGCGCTTGGAGATGTTTGGAAGCCGCGCGAAATGCAAAGCCTTGCCGAAGTCGGGGTCGTAGTGCGCGATGTAGAGCGCGCCCGCGGGCTCGTTGACGAGCATGCAGTTCATCGCCGCGTAGCCGGGATAGAGGACGTGGTTTTGAAGCTCTTTGCCCTCGTGCCATTTGTAGTTGGTATGCCCCTGCTTGGCAAACTGCCCGACCGATTTATACCGCAGCCCGCCGCGCACCGAGAGGATAAGCTCGCTGTCCTCGGTAAGATTGAGATTGTTCACAAGCGGAAACTGGAACTCGCGCAAAATTTTATTTTTCGAGGCGTTTTTTATTTCCGCGGCAAAGCGAACGTCGTCGCCCTCGAGGCGGCACTCTATCTTGGCGGGAAATTCCCCGCCGTAATTTATTGTCAGCTTTTCGCCTTTTTTTTCGACCTCTACGGGAACGTCGACGCTTTCCGCCGCCTCCTCGAGCGACACGCCGTCGTCGTAGATTATGCGCCAAAGCCCGCCGCCGCCCTTGGTGTACTCGCGGCCGGTCTCGAAATTTTTAAGCGACACCAGCCGCCCCGATCCGTCGATTTCGAACCGAATTTTTTCGTTCTCGAGCCTGTAGTTTTCGGCGAACAAAAACTGCGCCGAAAGCGCGCACGCGGCGAACAATAGCCTTATTCTTCTCATAAATGATTCCCTCCGCATTTAAGGGAAAATAAAAAACGCGGATTTTTCAAATACAAAAATTCGCGCGGTTGCACTTCAGTGGACTGAATTTTTTACTATTTTGACTTTTGGCGCAAAACCTCGTAGAGGAAAACCGCCGCCGCCACGTTGACGTTCATGCTGTCGGAAATTCCGCCCATGGGGATTTTCACCTTGCAGTCGAGCAGGCTCTCCCAGTCGGCGCCGAGCCCGTCTTTCTCGCTTCCGACGACGATCGCCGAGGCGCCCGACATGTCCGCGTTCCAAAGGCTCTCCTTCGCCCCGAGATGCGCGCCGAAGGTTTTTATGCCGCGCTCCGAAAGCCACGCCGCGGCCTCCGCGGGAGAGCATTCGGCGATCTGCGCGGAGAACATCGCCCCCTGCGACGCCCTGACGACCGCGGGGTTGAAAATGTCGCTCACCGAATTTGTGATGATCACCGCCGCCGCCCCGAGCGAGTCCGCGCTGCGTATGAGCGCGCCGAGATTGCCCGGCTTTTCGATTGAATCGGCGACGAGCACCGTCGGGTTGGGGTGCGCGGAAAGGTCGATGTCCGAAAGCAGGCAGCCCCACTGCTTGGCGACGCCTATAAGACCGTCGCAGCCCTCGCGGTTCGAGACCTTCTCGAACGCGCCCTCGGACAGCCTGCAAAGCGGGACTTTCCCCTCGGCGCGGATTTTGTCGACAAACTCCGAGTGCGCGGGGCTTTTAAAAAATTCGGGGCAAAAATATATTTCCTCGACGCCCACAGTCTCGGCGCAGCGCGAAAGCTCGCGCAAGCCCTCTACCGCGAACAGCCCGAGCCTGCGGCGCCCCGACCTGTCGCGCAGCTTCGTCAAAAGCTTGACGCGCGGATTCTGGCGGCTCTGTACAAATTCCTCCTGCATTACAAGACCCGAGAAAAGCAGAAATCCGCCCCTTGCGCAAACGAAAATTTCCCCGAAAGGCGGCAAAAAATAAGTTCGCACATCGGCGCGTTTTCCCCATAATCGCGAAAGAATTTTTTTAATATGGAAAACACCGCGCCAAAAAATTTTGTCCCCACGCCGTTCGCGTACAGGCAGGAAATCGAGCTTGAAATCGACGACATCACGAACCTCGGCTCCGGCGTCGGGCGCGTCGATGGCTGGGTCGTCATGGTGCCCTACGCGCTCGGCGGAGAGCGCGTGCGCGCGCGGGTTTACCGCAACCACAAAAATTATTCCGAGGCGGATTTGCTCGAAGTTCTGCGCCCGTCGCCCGAGCGCGTCGAGCCGCTCTGCCCGCTTTTCGGCACTTGCGGCGGCTGCCAATACCAGCATTTGTCCTACGCGGCGCAGCTCGAATGGAAGCAAAGGCAAGTGCGCGAGCTTATGCGCAGAATCGGCTCGATAGACTTTCCAGTCAGCCCGACCCACCCGTCGCCGAAACAATACGGCTACCGCTCGAAGCTCACCCCGCACTATGAAAAGCCGCGCGGCGGAAAGATGCCGGTGGGCTTTGTCATGCAGGGCCGGCGCTCGACAATCGTGGACGTTCCGCATTGCCCGATAGCGTCCGAGGCGATAAACGCCGCATTGCCCGCCGCGCGCGAGAAAATCGCCCGCGCCAACCCGAGGCGCGGCGGCACGCTCCTTTTGCGCGACTGCGACGAGGGCGTCTGCACCGACAACAACGCCATACGCACCGAGCGCATAGGATCGCTCGCCTACCAATTTTGCGCTGGCGAATTTTTCCAAAACAACCCGTTCATTCTCCCGGAGCTCGTCGAATACGCGATATCGGAAGCGGCGGGCGCGCGCTTTTTGGTGGACGCCTACTGCGGCGTCGGGGTGTTCGCGCTCGCGGCGGCGCGCAAATTCGAGAAAATCGCGGGCGTGGAGATAAGCTCAAAGGCGATAGTCTGCGCCAACGCGAACGCCAAGATAAACAATATCACAAACTGCGAATTTTTAATAGGAAAAGCCGAGACGATTTTCGGCGGCATAGAGTTTGCCGGAAGCGAAACATCGATGATCATCGATCCGCCCCGCGCGGGCTGCGACACCGCGTTTTTAGAGCAGCTTGTAAAGTTTGCGCCCAAGAGGCTTGTCTATGTTTCGTGCGGCCCCGACACGCAGGCGCGCGACCTTGCGTATCTCCTGCAGCGCGGCTACACACTACTAAAGCTCCAACCCTTCGACCTCTTCCCCCAAACACGCCACATCGAGAATGTAGCCACTCTTATAAGGGGCGCGTGAAAGTACCCCTATTGCTCCGCTTTGAGGGCAGCCGCCTTGGTCACATACGCTCGGTATGCTCCCGGCGTCGGCTGCCCTCAAATACTCGCACTAGGGGCATTTTGACGCGCCGCAGGCTAGCAGCCTGCACGGCATCGTGGGGGCTCACGCCCCCAAGAACCGATTTTGCTCCCGCAAAATTCTCGGGTCTTCCCCTGTCATTTATCCGAGCGTTCTTCAGCTGTCCGCACGCCCTACAAAAAAATACTGCGCGGGCGTTGCCCGCGCTGTGAAATAAAAAAACAAGGGAGCTGTTTCCTACTTTTTCTTCGCGCGCGAGCGAAGCAATGCGCGCTGTAATATCACAGCATGCCCGCGCATACCTAAAAGAGCATTCGCACGCTCCCCGCATACTTCTTCAGTTCCCCGCGCAAAACTTTCCTCCCGCGCCCATCTACATCAAAAAAAAATAGAACTGCGCCCCATGCGAAGCGGCGCGGTTCTATTTTTTTCTCGCGCGCAAAGCGCGCTGTAATTTTCCGCTTTAACACGAAAGCAAGTTTAAAAAGCTAAATGCGCGGGCGGGCTTTGCCCGCCCGCGCTGACTAGGCGCGTCAAAATGCCCCTAGTACGAGTATTTGGGCGGAATGGCGCAGGGAGCATACCCACGTATGTGACCAAGCACATTCCGCCCAAAGCGGAGTAATAGGGGTATTTTCACGCGCCCAATCCCCCCCGCTTTAGATTAGCTCGTAATTCTGGGGCGTTGGCGCGGGGGTTTTGGGGAGGACGGTCTCGAGGGTGAGATTCTTGGGGAGATACTCGCGAACCGATTTTTCGAGAACCCACCTGCACTTCATTCGCTTGCCCGCGTACGCCGATTCCCTGCCGGCGATCGCCACATAGCACGAGTCGGCGCACTCCTTGAGCTTGTTGAAGTTTTTGCCGTTGCGGATAGCGTCGTAAAATTCTTCGTGCTCGCAGACGGCAGCCGCTTTTGCGGGCGCGCCCGCCGACCAAGGCTTCTCGCCGATGATCCGCTGCCCCTGAAAGCTCATCTCGAGAATGCCCTTTGTGCCGATCACCTTGAAGGGCATGTAGCGGGTGGTGTTCGCCTCCTGCGAGCAGCCCGCCGCGAGCGTCACGCCGCTTTTAAACTCGAAATCGACAAACATGTGCGAGACATTGTTGCCGACCGCCGCGTATTGCGGCAGCTGCCCGCAGAAGCCGACAGCCTCGTGCGGAAGATCGTTAATCGCCCAGATCGCCATGTCGAGGTTGTGGACGAACTGCTCGACAAACTGGTCGCCCGAGACCCAGTAGCGGCAAAGCCAGTTCATCAGCTGGTACTCGGCGACGTCGGGCGAAAGCCGCGCGAGGCGCTCCACCGCCCAGCGGTCGTTCGTGTAGCTCGACGAATTTAGCAGATACCTGCCGATGTTGCGCATAAATAGGCACGAGACAACGTCGCCGATCTGCCCGTCGCGCACGCGGCTTATCGCCTCGCGTATGGTGGAGTGGTAGCGTTTCTGCGTTCCGCAAAGCACTTTCAAGCCTTTCGAGTCGGCGAGCGGGATAAGCTCTTTGTAAATTTTCCGAAGCCCGAACGCGTCGATGGCGATCGGCTTTTCCGCGAACACGTGCTTGCCCGCCTTCAGGCACTTTTCAATGTGGTACGGGCGAAACACCGGAACCGTCATAAGCGCGACGATGTCGGCGTCGGTCTCGACGATTTTGTCTATCGCCTCGAGCCCGACAAACTTTCTGTCGCCGACTTTCCAGACTTTGTCGAAAAGCCCGCTCTCGATTTTTTCCGCGGCTTCCTTTACCGAGTTTTCAAACCGCTCGATGTTCTGCGGGAAGAGGTCGGCGGCGGCGACGATCTCGATATTTTTGTCGGCCTTGAGCATCATTCCGGTGTCGTGCACGCCGCGCGAGCCGCACCCGACGACCGCTATCTTGAGCTTGTCGCCGCCCTTGACCCGCGCGAACGAAAATTTAGGCATTGCCGCGGCGGACGTTCCCAGAACCGCGGCGTTTCTTATAAACGTTTTTCTATCCATATAAATTAGTCCTTTCGCAAATGACGCTAAACGCCGCCGCGCGAATTTTCAACAAACTATTTTCGCGAATTGGGCAAAAAGTCAAAATGATGCAAAAACAAGGCAATTCTAAAAAAAACTCGCCGCGCGAAAACAAAAAAAGGGCTCCCGAAATCGGAAGCCCTTTTTCGCGAAACGCGAAAGCTTACTGCATTTCCCATTCCTTGGGTTTGGAGGCGTTCGCCTCGCGCTCTTTCTCGACGCGCGCGCGGTTGCCTTTGTTCCACCAGAAGAATACGGGGCTGGCGATAAACACCGACGAGAACGTGCCCGTTATGATGCCGAGCAGGAACACGAGCGAGAAGTCCACCACGATGCCGGTGCCGAACACGAACAGCGCGAGGGTCGCGAAGAACGTGGACAAGCTCGTGAGGAGGGTTCTCGCGAGGGTGCGGTTCACCGAGAGGTTTATCACGTCGCGCAGCGAGAGCGTGGGCTTCATCACCAGCTCTTCGCGTATGCGGTCGAAGATGACGATTTTATCGTTTATCGAATAGCCCATGACCATCAAAATCGCGGCGACCATCGGCGCGGAGAACTGCCCCGATCCGACGCCCATAAGCCCGAGAATGACATAGAGGCCGATCGTCAAAAGAACGTCGTGCGTTGTCGCGACGACCGCGCCTATGCCGTAGCTGAACTCGAACCTGAGCGCGATGTAAAGAAGTATCGCCAGCAGCGAAAGCGCGACCGCTATCGCGGCGTCGCGGGTGATCTCGCCGCTGACCGACGCCCCGACGCTCTGCTGCGCCACGAGCTTTAGGTCAGCCTTCGGGAATTTCTGCGCGAGCATATTGAACACGCGCTCGCCCTTTTCGCTCTCGACCTGAAGCACGAGGCGCTCGTCTTTCGAGGAAAGGTCGGTTTGATACGCCGCCTGAATTTCGCCGATGCCGGTGTCGGACGTCGATTCGCTGAGCTTTGTGATTTCGCCGATGGGAATTTTGTTGTCGGGGTTGAAGGCGATTGTTACGACGTCGCCGCCCGTAAAGTCGATGCTCAAGGATTTGTCGCCGCGGTAGATCACCGCCGCGACGCCCATGATCACGATTATCCACGAGAGCGTGAAAGCCTTTCTCGCGTAGCTGAGGAATTTGATGTCGATGTCGGCGGGGACGAACGAGCGCGTGAGCGACTTTCTTATCACGCTGTATTTAACCGCGAGCTCCAAGAGGGCGCGGCTTAAAATGAGCGCGCAGAAGAGCGTCGTGAAAATGCCGACCGCGAGCGTTATTCCGAACCCCTTGACGGGGCCTGTGCCGAATTTCCAAAGGATCAACGCCGAGATGAGAGTTGTGATGTTCGCGTCGACGATTGTCGAGAACGCCTTTTCGTAGCCCATTTGCAGGGACGTCCAGAGCGATTTCCCCGCGCGGGTCTCCTCGCGCATGCGCTCGAACACGAGGATATTCGAGTCAACCGCCATGCCGATTGTAAGCACCAAAGCCGCGATGCCCGGGAGGGTCATCGTCGCGCCGAAGCTCGCCAAAACGCCGACGAGAATCGTTATGTTTACGAACACCGAAACGAGCGCGATAAAGCCCATTCCCTTGTAAACCGCGACCATAAACAAGATGACCGCCGCGGTGCCGATGAGGGCGGCGATAAGCGAGCTGTCGCGCGCCTCGGAGGCGAGCGAAGGCCCGACCTCGCTCAGCGACGTGCGCTTCAAGCCGACCGCAAGCGGGTTGTTCAGCGCGTTGGCGAGCTCAATCGCTTCGCGCCGCGTGAAGTTGCCCGTTATCGACCCCCTCTCCCTGATGACGCTCTGGATATGCGGGGCGCTCATGAGGCGGCCGTCGAGCACGATCGCCAGCGACTGTTTTGTGCCTGTGTTGCGGTCGCCCTCGAGGATTTCTTTCGTTATTCTCTCAAAAATTTTGCCGCCCTCGGAGGTGAACTCCATGCTTACGCTGAAGCGGTTGGCGTCTTCCATGGCGGGATAGGCGCGCTTGATGATGTCGCCCTTCGCCTCGGCGCGGCGCTTTACGAACATCGGCTCCTCGACAACTTTCCCGAGCCTCTCGGTTTCCATCACGAGCACTTCGTAGCCCGCGGGAATTTCCGAGGGAAGGGGCTTCGCCGACGACGGGCGGAGATCGCGGTGGACGAGGCGGAATTCGAGCTTCGCGGGGCGCGAGAGCTCTTCGATAGCCTCGGGGTTGTCCTTGAGCGAGACGCCCGGCATCTGCACTTCAATCGCGTTGCCGCCCATTATGCGGATAGTGGGCTCGGTCACGCCGAGGCCGTTGATGCGGTTGTTCATCACAGTGAGGACGTCGTCGAGCTGCCCCTTGCGCGTGAGCTCGTCGGAGTTGAGGTTGGTGTCGTCGATCTGCAGCGTGAACGAGACGCCGCCCTGAATGTCGAGACCCTTTTTGAGCGCGCCCTTGCTCTGGCGGTAAAGCTCTTTCAGGAGAATGTCGTTGCGCTTGTTGAGCACCTTTATGTCCGCGACGTTGATGTCGGGGAAGAATTTGGCGAGGTCAATCTCTTTCGCGTTGGCGAGGTCGCGCAAGGCGATGTAGAGCGTGGGCGACTTTGATTTGTCGCGGCGGTAGTTGGCGGGGTCGACGCGCTTCTGGGCGTCGTCGAGCACCTGTTTAAATTCCGTCTGGTTGGCGGTCGCGCGGTTCTTGATGAAGTCCTCGAAAGGGGTGTCCCCAAAAGGAATCATCGACGCCACCGCCCACGCCACTACGAGCGCGGTTACCGCGAGTTTACCGAATATTGACGAGTTGTTTCCCTGCATAGTTGTTATTTTCTCGATTTGTTGTATATTTATAAAGTCCGCCGAGGCGCCCTAAACGGGGCGCCCGCTCCTGCCCGCGCGCGGCGCGGCGCTAGTTGCGACCCGCCTCCGAGGGGATTTCGTCGCCGAGCTTGTCCTGCACCGCCGACTTGATGAATTCCACCTTGTTGTTGTCTCCGAGCTTTACGATAAATGTCTTTTCCTTGATGTTGGCGATCGTGCCTATCATGCCTCCGATTGTGAGGACTCTGTCGCCCGTTTTAAGCTCGGAGATCATCTTCTGGTGCTGCTTCTGGCGCTTGCGCTGCGGGGCGATCATCAGAAAATACATCGCCGCGAACATCAGCACGACGAAAATGAGCATTGACGAGCCGCCGCCCTGCGGGGCGGACTCGGGCGCGGGGGCTGCCTGCGCCAGAATTTGTATAAAATCGTTCATATTACAGTTTTCCTATATTACAAATTAAGCCGCCGATTAAATCCCCGCGCGCCGCCGCTTGCAAGAAAAAAAACGCCCAATTTTGCGCCCTGCCCCGCCCGCTTGTTTTGGGCAAAGGCGCGAAATTTTTCTTGTTCGGCAAGGCGCGTTTCGATAGATGTCGAAAGTTCCAAATAAAAAAATTTCCAATGAAAGCGTTTTTTTCGGCATTTATTCTCGCGCTCTCATGCGCGTCCGCTTTCGGCGGGCATACGCAGTCGGACGGCAGGGGCGGCTATTGGACGCCCGACGGCAAGCACATTCAATCCGACGGGCGCGGAGGCTTCTGGACTCCGGACGGAAAACACACGCAGTCGGACGGCAGGGGCGACTTCTGGACGCCCGACGGCAAGCATATTCAATCAGACGGGCGCGGCGGCTTCTGGACTCCCGACGGAAAGCACACGCAGTCGGACGGCAGGGGCGGCTATTGGACGCCCGACGGCAAGCACATTCAATCCGACGGGCGCGGAGGTTTCTGGACTCCGTAAAACCAAAGCGCCCTACCCTCCACCTTAAAAAAAGACGCCCTCCCGCGGGGAATTTTTACTTGCGCGGGCGGGCGTTTTTTATAGGCTCCTTCGCGATTTTTTTAACTGGTTAAAATTATGAACAAACCCAAAAAAGTAGGAATACTCACGGCGGGCGGGCTTGCCCCCTGCCTCTCAAGCGCAATCGGCGGACTCATCGAACGCTATACGGAAATCGACCCGTCGATTGAAATAATATGCTACATAAACGGCTACAAGGGGCTTCTGCTCGGCAACAGCATTAAAGTGGACGCCGAAATGCGCAAGCAGGCGCATCTGCTGCACCTCTACGGCGGCTCGCCCATCGGCAACTCGAGGGTGAAGCTGACAAACGTCAAGGACTGCGTCAAGCGCGGGCTCGTCAAAGAAGGCGAGGATCCCCAGAAAGTCGCCGCCGACCAGCTCGTAAAAGACGGCGTCGATATTCTCCACACAATCGGGGGCGACGACACCAACACCGCCGCGGCGGATTTGGCAAAATATCTTAAGGAAAACAACTACGAGCTCACCGTTATCGGGCTTCCAAAAACAATCGACAACGACGTCTACCCCATCCGCCAGAGCCTCGGCGCGTGGACTGCCGCCGAAGAGGGAGCGAAGTTCTTCAGGAACGTCGTCGGCGAGTGCGGCGCGAACCCGCGCATGCTCATAATCCACGAGGTCATGGGGCGCAACTGCGGCTGGCTCACCGCCGCGACCGCCCTCAAATACCGCGAAATGCTCGCCTGCGGAAAATTCGCCGACGGTCTCGGGCTTACAAAAGCCCGCCGCGACGTCCACGCGATCTTCATTCCCGAAATGGAAATCGACATCGCCAAAGAGTCGAAGAGGCTCAGGGCTCTCATGGACAAAAACGACTGCGTCAACATCTTCATCTCCGAGGGCGCGGGCGTGAAGACGATCGTCGCCGAAATGGAGTCGAAGGGCGAGACCGTCCCGCGCGACGCGTTCGGGCACGTCAAGCTCGACGCCGTAAACCCGGGCAAGTGGTTCGGCAAGCAGTTCGCCGAAATGATCGGCGCCGAAAAGGTGATGGTGCAAAAGAGCGGCTACTACGCCCGCGCCGCCGCGGCTAACGCCGACGACCTTCGCCTCATCAAGAGCTGCACCGACCTCGCCGTCGAGTGCGCGATGCGCCGCGAGGGCGGAGTTATCGGGCACGACGAAAACAACGGCGGCGTCCTGCGCGCCTGCGAGTTCGAGCGCATCAAGGGCGGCAAGCCGTTCGACGTCTCACAAAAATGGTTCGTCGACATGCTGAAGGAAATCGGACAGGCGTAAATCCAGATAACAAAAAACAAAAAAGCGTTCCTATTAAGGAACGCTTTTTTTTATTTGCCGCGGATTATTTTTGAAAGCTCGAGCGCGGACTCGGCGCGGTTTAAAATGTAAAGGTGTATCCCGGGAACGCCCGCGCTCCGCAGCCCCTCTACCTGCTCCGCCGCCCATTCCAAGCCGGCTTTCGCGCCGTCGCCGTCCTTCGCGGCGGCGAGACGCCCAATCAGCTTCTCCGGAATTTCGCTCGAGCACATCGCCTTGAAATTGAGAGCCTGCTTCAGCGACAGCGCGGGCAAGATTCCCGCGATTATCGGCTTTTCAATCCCCGCGGCGCGGCACTTTTCGACAAACTTAAAATAGTGCGAATTGTCGAAGAACATCTGCGTGACGACAAAGTCCGCGCCGGCGTCGGCCTTGCGCTTGAGGTTCGCGATGTCCTCCTCGAGCGAAGCGGCCTCGGGGTGCTTCTCGGGATAGCCCGCGCAGCCGATTCCGAAACGCGGATAATTTTTTCTGATAAATTCTATCAGCTCGTTCGCGTGGGCGAATCCGTCGGGGTTCGGGGTGAACTCTGTCTCGCCTTTCGGCGGGTCGCCGCGGAGCGCCATAATGTTTCTGAATCCGCCCTCCTCGAACCTCGCGAGGATCGCGGCGATCTCGTCTTTAGAGTGCCCGAAGCATGTCAGGTGCGGCATTATCTCGAAGCCGAAAATCTCGCGCAAAAGCTCGCCGTATTCGAGCGTGCGCTCGCGCGTGGAGCCGCCCGCCCCGTAGGTTATCGAGGCGTAGTCGGGCGCGAGGGCGCGCAGTTTGTTCGCGGTGCGCAAAATTTGGCGCGCGCCCTCCTCGGTTTTCGGCGGGAAAAATTCGACCGAAAAAACGGTCTTTCCCGACGCGAACTTTTCCCCGATGTTTCTGTTTGCTTCCATATAAAATCAGCGGATTAAAACCCTGTCGACGCGCCTCGGAATGGCGACCATGGTCTCCCACGGGATTCGGCTCGTCCAGCGGCTGTAGTCGGCGAGGGAAATTTCCGCGCCGTTCTGCCCGCCGATGAAAGCGACTTCGTCGCCCGCCGACGCGTCGACGCCGGTTATGTCGACATACATCTCGTCGAGCCCGACGTTGCCCACTATCGGGCAGCGCACCCCCCCGACGAGAACGCGCGCCTCGTCGGTGAAGCCCGCCGGAACGCCGTCGGCGTAGCCCGCGCATACCGAGGCTATCTTGCGCCCTCCGCGATCGCCCACCGCGAGAATGCGCGACTTGAACGCGAGCACCGAGCGCAGCCCGAGCTTTTCGTATCCGCCGCCGTCGTCGAACGGGTTTATGCCGTATTGCACGAGCCCCATTCGCACCGCGTTGAACGGCGGCTCTATCGGCACGTAGCGGAGAGCTGCGCTGTTGTGGATATGCACGAGCATTTCGCCCGTCGCGTATTTTTCGGCGACTTTCTTTATTCTGGCGACCTGCTCGAGCGTGTAGTTTTTGTCGGTGTCGGCGCTTGAAAGGTGCGAGAAAATTCCGTCTATCTCGAGATTTTTCAGCGTGAGAATTTTCGCGACAGTCTCGTCCGCCCTCTCGTACCAGACGCCCGCGCGCCCCATTCCGGTGTCGAGTTTTATGTGCGCGCGAAGCTTTTTGCCGCGCTCGGCGGCGAGGGCGTCAAACGCGCGAGCCTCGTCGAACGACGAGACAGCGGGCGTTGCGCCGTAGTCGAAAACGAGCGGGCGCTCCTCTTTGAGGACGGGGCTAAGCACGAGAACTTTTCTGTCGGGGACGACTTCCCTGACGCGCGATGCCTCGTAGAGATTCGCGACCGCGAACATGTCGGCGCCGCCGCGGATAAAGCGCACGAGCGCCTGCGGCATGCAGTGCCCGTAGGCGTCCGCCTTGACGACGCCGATGTATTTCACGCCCGCCGGCAGCGACCGCTTTATGCTGCGCACGTTGGATTCGAGCCTGTCGAAATCGACCTCGATCCAAGACCTTTTAATATGCCCGTTCACTCCTTGAAAAATTTTACGCAATTCTTGGCGGGCGGCGAAAATTGTCAAACGCAAACGCCCAAAAAACTTGACGCGCCGAACGCGCGCGCGGAGAATCGCGCGGTTATGTTCGGGCGGATTTTGAAATTTTTGAACTTCGGGCTTTCGCCGGCGAAGCGCGCCGGAGTGCTCGGAGAGCGCGCCGCCGCGAAATTTCTCGCGCGGGAAAAGTCGATGAGGATTCTCGAACGAAACGCGCGCATCGGCAGGCTCGAAGCCGACATCGTCGCGCTCGACGGCGATTGCCTCGTGTTTGTCGAAGTCAAGACGCGCTCGGCGGACGCGCCGGTCGACGGCTACTACGCTGCGGTCTCGCGCAGGAAGATGAAAAATATGCGCCTTTTCGCGCGCTCATACATCGCGTCTTTGCGCCGCAAGCCCGCCGCGTGGCGGTTCGACGCGGTCGATGTAAGGCACAAGGACGGGAAAATCGTCTCGGTGCTCCACTTTGAAAACGTGCGCTGACGGCGCAAAAAAAACTCCGCATAGGCGCGGAGTTTTTTGGGGGGCATAACGCTGCTTTATTTAAAGTCGAGAGAGTGGATTCTCTTATACGCCTCGCGGAGCTTGTGGGCGTTGTTGCTGCAAACGCGCGTCGCGCCGAGCTGAACGGCGTAGTCGAGGTCGTCGAGGTTTTCAACCTGCCAAACCGCGACCTTAATTCCGGCGTCCTGTATCTTTTTTACGAACGCGCGGTCGATGTTTTTGTATCCGCCGATGGCGACTTCGCCCGCTTTGCCCTGCCTTGTGGCGGCGATTATCTGCTCGGGCGTCTTGGTCGGCTTTCCGTCTTTGCCCTTGCCTATGCCGCAAATATGCATCGTTTCAAACTGCGGAAATTGCCTTTTAAAGTCGGCGGTTACCTCGGGCCTGAAGCAGGTGATGAGCACGTTCTTTTCGGTGAGCCCCGCGCGCTTTAGCGCTTCGACGACTTTTCGGGCGAATCCCTCGCCGTAAACTTTTATCTCGAGCTCGAAGCGCTTGTCCTTGGGAATGACTTTCAGCAGCTCGTCGAACGTCGGGATTTTCGCGTTCGCGTATTTCGGGTCGTAATTCTCGGGGTGCGCGAGCTTCGAGTTTTTCAAATCCTCGAGCGTCAAATCCTCGACAGGCTTGTCGATGCCCCAAACCTTTTTGAGCTCGCGCCTGTCGTGCATCACCACGAGCTGCCCCTCTTTGGTGATGTTGACGTCGGTCTCGATCATCTGCGAGCCGAGGTCGAACGCGAGCTTGATTGACTCCGCCGTGTTTTCGGGGGCGATGCGCGGCTCGCCCCTGTGCCCGTGAACCGCGATGCCGCCGAACGCAACCGACGCCGCCGCGATTGAAAAAATTGCAGTTAATGTGTATTTCATAGGCAATTCAAAGTATCTCCGCGCGGCGGGCGGTCAACAAAAAAAGCCCCTTGCGGGGCTTGCGGGGCGGATAGTTGCGCGGCTTTATTTAAAGTCGAGAGAATGGACTCTTTTATACGCCTCGCGCAGGTCGTGCGCGTAGTTGCTGCACACGCGCGTCGCGCCAAGGCGCGCCGCGAAGTCGAGATCCTCGAGGCATTCAACCTGCCAAACGCCGACGACAATCCCCGCGTCCTGTATCTTTTTTACAAACGCGCGGTCGATCGCCTTGTAGCCGCCGACGCCTACCTGCGCCGCGCCCGCCTCGCGCACTGTTTTGATGATGTCCTCCGCGCCCGGCTTAAGCTCGCCCGTCTTGGGGTCTTTCTTGACGTAGCAGATGTATAGCGTTTCGACATTCGGATACTGCCGCTTAAAATCCTTTATGTTCGCGGGGTTTCCGCAGGTGACGATGACGTTCTTTTCGGTCAGACCCGCGCGCTTTATAGCCTCCATCGACTTGCGGGCGAAGTCCGCGCCGTATGCCTTTATTTCGAGCTCGAAGCGCTTGTCTTTGGGAATGACCTTCAGCACCTCGTCGAACGTCGGGATTTTCGCGTTCGCGTATTTGGGGTCGTAATCTTCGGGGTGCGCGGGCTTGGAGTTTTTCAAATCCTCGAGCGTCAATTCCTCGACCGGATTGTCGATGCCCCAAACCTTCTTGAGCTCGCGCCTGCCATGCATAATAACAAGCTGCCCCTCTTTGGTGAGGTTGACGTCGGTCTCTATCATCTGCGCGCCGAGGTCGAACGCGAGCTTGATAGACTCCACGGAATTTTCGGGCGCCTTGTGGGGCTCGCCCCTGTGCGCGTGCATTGAGATCGCCCCGAACGCGACGGAAGAGGCAACCAAAACGTATAATATAGATACTGTCCTTTTCATGTTTTTTATCTTTTTTTATTTTTGTGATTTTTAAGAAAAATCAAACGTCCATGGACGAGCGCGGGTGCTTTTGCGCGTGCTGGCGGCGGATTTCGCCGTCCATGAGGGTCGTGTAAATTTGGGTTGTGGCGAGGTCGCTATGCCCGAGCATTTCGCGTATCGACATCAAATTCGCGCCGTTTCGCAGAAGGTGCGTGGCGAACGAGTGCCGCAGAATGTGCGGCTTTACGTTCTTCTCTATCCCGACGGCGCGCGCGTATTTTTTGATGTTGTACCAAAACGTTTTTCTCGACATCTTCGCGCCGCGCCGCGTGACGAAAAGCTCGTCCGCCATTCGCCCGCCGAGAAGCTCGGCGCGGAACGGCATATACGCGCCGATCGCCTCGAGGGCGTAGTCGCCGACGGGCACAAGGCGCGTCTTTGAGCCCTTGCCGCGAACGCGCATGACGCGCTCGGCGACGTCGATGTCGCTCCCCTTTATCGAGCAAAGCTCGGAGACGCGAAGCCCGCTGCCGTACATAAGCTCGAGCATGGCGCGGTCGCGCGCGCCCTCCGGCGTGTCTTTTGGCGGCGACTCGAGCAGCGCCGCCACTTCCTCGACCGACAGAACCTCGGGCGCGTTGCGCCTGAATTTCGGGCGCGCGACAAAGTCGCAAAAATTTTTTTCCCAGATTTTCTCGTCCACGAGAAAGAGCGCCAGAGCCTTTAGCGCGCTGAGCTTGCGCGACTGCGTCGAGGCCTTCGCCCCGCGCGAGACTTGCGACGTCCATTCGACGAGCGCGTCGGCGTCGGCGTCGGCGAACGACGCAATTGCGCGCGAGCGCAAAAACCGCGCGAACTGCGAGACGTCGGAAACGTACGACGCCACAGTGTTCGCGCTTCTGCCAAGCTCTATCTTTAAAAACGCCTCGAATTCGAGAACCGCGTTTTTAAGCTCCGGCGAAATCGGCGCGGGCGCGTCGGCTTGGGCGCCGCTTTGCGTCGGGTCTTTTCGCTTTCGCGCGGGATTCGCCATTTTCTACTTCTCCGCCGACGCCATGAGGTTTTTCACAGCCGCGGCGGCGGTTATCTCCGACCTCGAGATGAGCGTTTTGTAGTGCTCCATCATGCTTTCGATTCCGTCGCGGCGGTAGAAGCGGCGCAAAATTTCCTGCTCGAGAAGCGACTTGAACCACTCGATTTTCTGTTCGCCCCTGCGCTTTTGAAGGTAGCCCGACGCCGTCAGCTTTTTGCGGAAATCCTCGAGCCTGTCCCACGCCTCGCGCACGCCCATTCCCGTGTGCGCCGAGCAGACGTCGCAGAACGGCTGCCAATCGGGCGTCGGCGAGTTTAGAAAATGCAGCACGCCCGAAAGCTCCGCCTTTTTGAGCATGGAGCGCTCGACCATGTTGCCGTCGCACTTGTTGACGAGAATGCCGTCGGCGAGCTCTATGACGCCCTTTTTTATGCCCTGCAATTCGTCGCCCTGCGCGGCGAGCTGCACGAGCAAAAAGAAGTCGGTCATCGAGCGCACCGTAACCTCGCTCTGCCCGACGCCGACGGTTTCCACGAGGATAACGTCGTAGCCGGCGGCCTCGCAGACGACCATTGTCTCGCGGCTTTTGCGCGCCACGCCGCCCAGCATTCCGCCCGACGGCGAGGGCCTTATAAACGCGTTGTCGTTGCGCGAGAGATTTTCCATTCTGGTCTTGTCGCCGAGAATGCTGCCGCCCGTTATCGAGCTTGACGGGTCGACCGCGAGCACCGCGACTTTTTTGCCGAACTCGTCGCAAAGCATCGAGCCGAACGTCTCGATGAACGACGACTTTCCCGCGCCGGGAACGCCCGTAATGCCGATTCTAAACGCGTTGCCCGCGTGCGGAAGAAGCTCGGCGACGAGCTGCTGGGCGGTGTCGAAGTGCGCCTCGGAATTGCTTTCGATGAGCGTTATCGCGCGCGCGATGACCGTCTTGTTGCCCGAGAGCACGCCGTCTTTGTAGTCGGCGAGCGTGAGATTTTTGCGCTTGGGGCGCGGGGCGAAAGAGATTGTGTCGTCGGCGCCATCGTCGCGGCGCAGGTTGATCCCCGGCATGACCGACGTGGTGAAAAAATTTTTGTCGGCGTTTTCCGGCACCCATTCGGGGCGTTTATTTTCTTCCTTCATCTTCGTTTTCCAACTCCTCTTCAAAATTCATATTGGCGCTTTTCGAGCTCTCGGCGAACTTCTGCGCGGTCAGCATAAGGCTTTGCGAGCCGCTGTCGAGCGTTGTCCGCACGCCGTCGTATTCCTTTTTTACCCCGTCGATCTTCGCGCCGAGCGCGTCGAATTTTCGGGCGAAAATTTCTATCCGCTTTTGCAGAAGCGAGCCCACCCTGCAAATCTCGCGTATGTTTTTTTCAAACGCGGCGTTTCTGTGGGCGATCTCCGCGATCTTCAAAACCGCCATTACGCTCGCGGGGCCCGCGATGAGCACGTTCGCGTCGAACGCGTCGGAGATTAGCTTTGCGTCCTCTTTCAGCAGAAGCTGGTAGGCGCTCTCGATGGGCATAAACATCACCTTGAAGCCGCATGTGACGTCGGGCAGGTTGTTGTATTTGCCCTCGAATTCCAGAAGGTGCTCGCGCGCCGACCTCTTGAATTTCGCAAGAGCCGCGCGCTTTTGCTCTCCGCTTTCGGCGGCGGAATAGTCGGCGTAATCCACGAGCGAAAGCTTCGAGTCGACAACTATCGAGCGCGAGTCCGGCAGATACACGACGAAGTCGGGCATAAGCCGCTTTTGCGCGCCGTCGGCGTCGCGGTAGCTTTTCTGCGACTTGTAATGCACGCCCTCGACGAATCCGCAGCTTTCAAAAACGCGCTCGAGAACAGTCTCGCCCCAGTTTCCCGCGACCTTGTTGTTCGAGCGCAGCGCCGTCGCGAGGCTCTCGGCGCGCTCGCCGATTTGCCTGTTCGCGTTTACGAGGGTCTCGATGTGCGACGCCATTGAGGCGTTGTTGCGCGCCTCGGCGTCGCCGAGGGCTTCGAGTTTGGCGCGGAATTCGGAAATGCTCGCCTTAAGCGGCGCGATAGCGAGCCCCATTTGCTCGAGGTTTGCGCCGACAAACTTTTCGCGCGCGGAGTCGAAAATGCGGTTGGAAAGATTCTGGAAATCGGCGGTCAGCTTTTCGCGCAGGGCGTTTTCCTGCTCGGCGCGCTCGCTTATGCGCGTCTCGAGAGCCGAAATTTTTTCCGACGCGGCGGCGAGGCTTTTCTGCGCGGCCATATTCGCCGACTCGAACGCGTCCCTTTCCGACGCCACCCGCGAGAGCTCCTCCGCAGCCGCCTGCGCCCGCGCCCGCAAGCCCGCCTCCGACGCGCGCAAGTCCGCCTCGGAAGCGCGCAGGCGCGAGAGCGACGCCCTCAATCTTAAAATTTCCCAGATAAAAACCGCCGCGAGCGGGACAAGAAATAAAATATATAATATTATGAAATAATTGTCAGTCATTGTCGTCCTCCTCGTAGTCGGCGGGCATTTCAAAGCTTTCTTCGGCGCTTTCGGAAACCCCGGGCGCGGCGGCGATTTCCTCGGGCTCTTCGGCTATCGCGCCCGCGACGAACGCCGCGGGGCGGCTGCCGAACTGCGAGTACAAAACTTCCACAAGCCCTTTTGAAATTTTTTCGAGCGCCGCGTCGAAGGGCGCGGTGCCCTCGCCGAAAGACCGCGCCTTGCCGCTTTCGGCCAAAACGGGGGCGGGCGCTTTTTTGGCGCGCGGCCTTTCGACCTGCGCGGCGTAGGCGGCGGCGAACTCGCGCGACTGGTCGAGAACCTCCCTAAGCAGAAGGGCTATTTTTTTTTTGAACTTCGGCGGACGCCCCCGAAAGCTTGTCGAGCTCTTTTATTAAAGTGTTTATCGCCCGCGCCCTGCTCTGCTCGACAGCCTTCAGCAGCGCGACTTCGAAATTCGCCCTTTCGGAAAGCCCGTTTTTCAAGCCGCGCTCCGCGTTTTGCAGAACGTCGAGCATTCGCATCATCTGCTCGCTCGAGAGGCTTTTTTCGCCGAACTTCGCGCAGCCCTCGGAGAACGATTTTATCATCGCGTTTCTGACGAAGTTTTGCATGTCGCAAAGCGCGCGGTAAAGGTCGCAGCCGTTTTCGACAAGCTCTCCCGCGGCGGCGACGACGGCGGAATAGTCGCCCGCCGCCATTTTCGAGACGATAGAGGCTATCTGCTCTTCCGACGCGAGCCCGTAAACGCCGATTACGTCGGAGACGCCGATCTTGCGCCCGCAAAACGAAATCATCTGGTCGAGAATGCTCTGCGCGTCGCGCATGCCGCCGTTGGCGAGGCGCGCGATAGCCCGCAGCGCCTCTTCGGAAGCCTCGATTCCCTCTTTCTGCGAAATTTCCGCGAGGTGCTTTGCTATCAAATCCGCTGCGATCGGGCGGAACTCGAAGCGCTGGCAGCGCGATGTTATCGTGCCCAAAACCTTGTGCGCCTCGGTCGTGGCGAAGATGAATTTGACGTGCTTGGGCGGCTCTTCCAGCGTTTTTAGCAGGGCGTTGAACGCGTCCTGCGTGAGCGAGTGGACTTCGTCGATGATGTAAATTTTATAGGTGCATTGCGCGGGCGCGTATTGGCACTCCTCGCGCAGGCTTCTGATTTCGTCGATGGAGCGGTTCGAGGCTCCGTCGATTTCTACGACGTCCATGCACGAGCCGTTCATTATCGCGCGGGAGATTTCGTCGTCGGGCGGGTTGACGTTTGGCCCGCCGCTGGCGTTGAGGGCCTTGGCGAAAAGGCGCGCGACGGTCGTCTTGCCGGTGCCGCGCGGCCCGACAAACAGGTAGGCGTGCCCGATTCTGCCGGAGGTGATCGCGTTGGACAGCGTCCGGACGATATGCTCCTGCCCGACAAGCTCGGAAAACTGCTTGGGGCGGTACCTGCGCGCTATTACCTGATATGCTTCGCTCATTGTTTTTGAATGTATCGGCGGACTTTTTTTAGACAAGTTTTTTTTGCCCCGAACCCGAAAAGCGCGGGGCGTTCTTCCCGCTATTTCGCGCTCCAGACCATCGCCGAGGCGCCGAGAATGGCGGCGTCGCCGAGGGGGAGCTCGGAGGGCAGAACTTTGACTTTGCCCCTGAACACCGGCATGAGATTTTTCTCCATCGACGCGCGCGTTGGCTCGAGGATTAAATCGCCGCTTTTGACGGGCCCGCCGAAAAGGAAAATCGCCGAGGGGCGCGAGAAAAGGACGAAGTCGGCAAGGCACCTTCCCAAGATGCTGCCCGTAATTTTGTATGTCTCGATCGACGCTCTGTCGCCCGCTTTCGCGGCGTCCTCGATGACGCGCGCGTCGAGCTTGTCCCAAGGCGTGTTGGCGATCGACGAGTCGCCGTTATACTTTGCGACCATTTCGAGGAACGTGCGCTTTATGCCCGTCGCCGAGGCGTATGTTTCGAGGCACCCGCGCTTGGTGCAGCCGCAGAGCCTGCCGTTGGGGACGGCGCAGACGTGCCCGAGCTCGCCCGCCGATCCGTCGGCGCCGAGCATAATTTTTCCGTCGGAGATTATTCCCGATCCAAGCCCGGTGCCGAGCGTGATGAGAATGAAGTGGTCGAGCTCCCTTCCGCCGCCGTAAATTTTTTCGCCGATAGCCGCGGCGTTGGCGTCGTTGCTCAGGCAGACGGTGTCGTAGCCGAGCTTCTTTTTGAGGGTCTCGACAATCGGCGCGTTGCGCTCGAACGGGAGGTTCGGGGCGTATTCAATCATTCCCGTATAGGCGTTGCCGTTTGGCGCGCCGACCCCCACGCCCATGCACTCGCCGTCGGTCGTCGAGACGAGATGTTTCACCGCCTTTTCGAGCCCGTCGGTGTAAGAGGGGAAATCTTTGTAGTCGGTCGTTTTAAATTCGTGGTGTTTGAGGACGTTTCCTTTTTCATCGACGACGCCGAGTTTCGTGCCCGTCCCACCAATGTCTATTCCGATAGCGTATTTCATAGTTGTGTTTATTTTTTCAGAAAAAAAATATGGGCGTTTTTTTGGAAAATCACAAATTAAATTTTCAAAAAAGCGCGGAAAAAACGCGGGCGCGGCGCGGGCGAAAGCGGAAGAACGCAGCGCGGCTTGGCGGGGCACGGCGCACGCGGGCGGAAGCGGCGCGCTCGAGTGAAAGCGGCGCGCGCGGGCGAAAGTGGCGCGCTCGAGTGAAAGTAGCGCGCGCGGACGGAAGCAAAAGAGCGCGACGCAAAGCAAAAGAGCGCGGCGCTCGTTTGACGCGGGCGCAAAAAAAAGCGGAAAAGGAAAAAATCCCTTTCCGCCTTTTGCGCGAAAGAGGCGATTATCTCGCCCTCTGCTCGTAGGGCAGACCCTGCTGCTCGCAGAGCGCGGCGCGGCGCGAGAGCTTTACCCTGCCCTTGTCGTCGATGCCGATGCACTTGACGATAATCTCGTCGCCGAGCTTGCAGACGTCCTCGGTCTTGTTGACGCGGAAGTCGGCGAGCTCCGAGATATGCACAAGCCCTTCCTTTCCGGGCAGGCACTCGACGAACGCGCCGAATTCCTTAATCGAGCGGACTATGCCGCGGTAGGTTTTGCCCACCTCGATTTCGCCGGTGACGAGGTCGATTTCCGAGACGGCCCTGTCCATGCTCGCCGCGCTTGTGGCGTAGACGAGGACGCGCCCGGGGTGTTCGTCGTCGACGTCGATCTGCGCGCCCGAGACTTCCACTATGCGGCGGATATTCTTTCCTCCGGGGCCGATGAGCATGCCGACTTTGTCGGGGTCGATCTGGATTGTCTTGATGCGCGGCGCGGTCGGCTTGAGGTCGGCGTTCGGCTTTTCGAGCTCCGCCTGCATGATTTCGAGAATTTTCATTCTCGTGTCGCGGTTGCGGTAGATGGCCTCCTTGGCGATGTCCATGGGCAGGCCCTGGATTTTCAGGTCGAGCTGGAAGCCGGTGATGCCGTTCTTGGTGCCGCAGATTTTGAAGTCCATGTCGCCGTAGTGGTCCTCGGCGCCGATGATGTCGGTGAGGACGACGTGCTTGAGAAGCTTGCCGTTTTCGTCGAAGCGCGTGACCAAGCCGCAGCTGATGCCCGAGACGGGGGTCTCAATCGGCACGCCCGCGTCCATGAGGCTCAAGCAGCCGCCGCAGACCGACGCCATAGACGTCGAGCCGTTCGACTCCATGATTTCCGACACCACGCGTATCGCGTAGGGGAATTCGTCCTCGGACGGGAGAACCGGCAGCAGCGAGCGCTCGGCGAGGTTGCCGTGCCCGATCTCGCGGCGCCCGGGCGAGCCGAAGCGCCCCGTTTCGCCGACGGAGTAAGGCGGGAAGTTGTAGTGGAGAATGAACGATTTTCTCTTTGTGCCGCCGGTGAGGCCGTCGAGCTCCTGCACGTCTTTCGTGGTGCCGAGGGTTGTGAGAACGAGCGCCTGCGTTTCGCCGCGGGTGAAGATCGCGCTGCCGTGGACGCGCGGAAGGACGTTCGTCTTGCACCAGATTTTGCGAAGATCGGTGTATGTTCTGCCGTCGCAGCGCTTGCCGGCGTCGAGAATGTTCTCGCGGTAGACTTCTTCCTGCAAGACTTCGAACGCCATTTTAATCTGAGCCATGTCGAAGTTTTCCTCGCCGACTTTCTGCTTTACGACTTCGGCGGTCTCGTTCATGAGGGCGTCGACGTCCGCCTGCCTCTGGAGCTTCTTGTCTTGGAACACCGCCGTAAGGAGCCTGCCCCCGACGTACTCTTTGCACATCTGGAGAATTTCGGGCTTGCAGACGATGAGCGGGAACTCGCGCTTTTGCTTGCCGCAGAGCCTCGCCAGCTCCTTCTGGGCCTCGATGATTTTCTGGATTTCTTTCTGGGCGAATTCGAGAGCCTCGATAAATCTGTCGACGGGTATCTGTTCGGCCGAGCCTTCGATCATCATCATCTCGCGCTCGTTGCCGACGTAGATGAGGTCGAGAACAGAGTCGAGCATCTGCTCGTGCGTGGGGTTGACGACAAACTGCCCGTCAATCTCGCCGAGGCGTATGCAGCCGACGGGGCCGTTCCAGGGAATGTCGGAAATGAGCATCGCCGCTGACGCGCCGTTTACCATGAGGATATCGGGCTCGTTCACCATGTCGGCGGAGAGCAGAAGCCCGATGACCTGCACTTCGTTCATGAAGCCTTTGGGGAAGAGCGGGCGAAGCGGGCGGTCGCAAAGGCGCGAGGTGAGGATTTCCTTTTCGCTCGGGCGGCCTTCGCGCTTGAAGTATCCGCCGGGGAATTTTCCCGCCGCTGAGAATGTTTCGCGGTAGTCGACGGTCAGGGGGAAGAAGTCCTGCCCGTCTTTGAGCGCGCCCGCGGCTGTGGCGTTGACAAGCAGAGTCGTCTCGCCGAGGGAGATTGTAACCGAGCCGTTCGCCTGCTTGGCGATCGTGCCCGTCGATATTTTTATGCCGAGGTCTTTCACCTCGACGCTGTATTGCTGATCCATTTTATTTCTTTCCTATTTGTGCCGCGAACGGGTCGGACGTTCTTTTCGGCGGTGTTCTTTGTTTTCGGGAATCGCCCCGAAAAAATTTTTTGCGCTGGTTTAAAAAAGCGAAAAGGACAAGCCCGTAAAAAAGCCTGTCCTTCGGAATTTATTTCCGCGCCGGTCGCATTGCTATTTGCGGAGCTTGAGGCGCTGGATTATGCTGTTGTAGCGGTCGAGCGAATTGTCCTTGAGATAGTTCAGGAGCTTTCTGCGCAGGCTCGTCATCGCGATAAGGCCGCGGCGCGAGTGGAAGTCTTTTTTGTTCGTCGCCAGGTGGTTTGTCAGGTGCGCGATGCGCGCGCTGAGAATGGCGATCTGCACTTCGCAGGAACCGGTGTCGTTTTCGGAGAGCCGATACTCCTTGATGATAGCGGCTTTGTCTATGGTATTGTGTTTCGACATTTTTATATCTTTCTTTTCTCGCAATTTTTCAGGGGGCAGGAAATTTTCCCGCCCGCGCGCGCGGCACGTCGCCGAGGTGCGCCGTTGAACCCCCGATCGGGGGAATTGCGGAAACAGTCGCGGAATTTTCGGCGGGCGCCCTTGGGGGGTTTCCACTAAAAAAACGCTTCCGTCTCTAACGCCTATTTTTTTATATAGTGGCGTTTTGGCTTCCCCGCGCAAGCTTTTTTTGAAAAAAAACCGCGCAAAATATCTTGCGGGGCGCGGCGCGGGCGTATAGATTTTTTCGCCATGAAAGTTTGCCTAAAGCTATCGGCGTTTTTTTTGATATTTTTAATTCCCTGCGCATACGCGCGCGACACCGGCGCGCGCCCCCTGCCCGACATCGTCCACATGTGGGACGACCCCGCCCCCGACTGGGACAAGCCCGAGCTTTTTCCGCCCGTCGAGGGGCTTGCGCGCACGCGCGTTTTTACGCCATCGACGCTCTCGGGCGGGTTCAACCACCACGCGCGGATAATTTATTCAAAGGGGAAATTCCGCGCGATCTGGAGCAACCAAAGATACGGCGAGGACGGCCCCGGGCAGCGCGTTTTATACAGCGATTCCCCCGACGCGCGGACGTGGTCGGAGCCGCGCGAGCTTGTGCCGTCGCTCGCGCCCGAGGCGCCTTGGGGCTATTCGGGATATTTTTGCGCCGCGTACGGGTTTGTCGAGCGCGACGGCAAGATTTACGCGGTCGCGGAGCTTTTGGAGATTCCGCTTTGGAAAAATTTCGAGCAGACGAAAACCTCCGACGTCTACACGCCCGAGTGCGCGTGGCCGGTTTATAAATACCTCGGGCATCTCTACCGCGAAATTCTCGACGACGGCTCGTTCGGCAAGCTGTTTTCGGAGAGCCCCGAAAAGATAACCGGCAAGACGCTTTTCCCGATAGACTCCGCCGCGAACGTCGCGCCCGGCCTCAAAGAGCCCGCGAAAAAATATTCCATAAAGCACGCGCTCTCGCAAAACCCCGACAACAGGCGGTTCTGCGAGCCCGCCATCTGGCGCGCGCGCGACGGCAAATGGGTTCTGCTTCTGCGCGACGATTCCCGCAGCTACCGCAAGTGGGTGTCGTATTCCGACGACGGCAAGATTTGGACAAAGCCGCGCCCGACCGACATTCTCGACGCCCCCTCGCTCACGTGCGCCCTGACGCTCGAGGACGGCTCGGTTCTGCTGATCGGCAACCACAACGGCAAGGGCTACCGCGACAAAAAGCAAAACCGCTGGATAGACCGCGACCCTCTCATGGTCTCGTTCAGCCGCGACGGATACGTTTTCACAAACACGCATTCGATTTACAAGGGGCATTTCGACTACGTCGTCCCCTACAAGCTCAAAAACCGCGGCGGGCGCGCGCAATACCCGAACGCGATTTTGAAAGACGGCAAGGCGTATGTGATATACTCGCTCGGCAAGGAATCGATAGAAGTCGCCGAGTTCGACGTAAAGAAAATGTACCCGAAAAAGTAGCCCGCAAAGGCGAAGCCGCCTCACCTCCCCGCGCGCGAAAAAAAAAGACGCAAAAAAACTCCCTTTCCGAACTGGAAAGGGAGTTTTTTATTCTACGAAAAAATTATCTTACTTTCTTCTGCGGTAAAATGCGAAGCCGAGCGCCGCAACACCGAAGATAACCGCATAAGTTGAAGCCTCGGGAACGGGAATAGCCGAAATGCAAAGGTAGTTCACACCGCCTATTTTCTCTTCAGTCCAAGTCGCCGCATCGTCAAGACCTGTAAGGTTGATTGTCGCCACTCTGCTGCTTGAGTCGTGTATAACAACCTGCGACAAGGTTTCGTCATACGAGGTCACAAAGCTCAGGGCAAACATCAGCGTGCCGTCAACAAGTCCGTCGGTAAAGTTCATTGTGCTGGTCGTATCCGTCTTGGTCATGCCGGTAACCCTTTTAAATACAACCGTCGCGCCGTCGGTGATTGTAAAATTGATCGTAGAACCCGACCTTGAATCCCAGCGGAAAGATTGATTCTTGTCGGTGTTGATGTTTATCGTTCCCGTATTCGTGAGAGTTGTGGGAGAAGAGGAATTGGTGCTAAACGCGTCTTCTTTGTAGAGATTTAATGTGGCGGTGGTGCCAAGCACGGCGATCTTGCCCGTCACTATGCCCGAAGAACCCTCGGCGATATTTATCGTCGTCGCGGCGTTAACAGATATGCCGCCGTCGGCGGTGGTTGCCGAACCAAATTGCACGCCGCCTGTGCCGGTAACGTTTATCGTGGACGCCGCGTCGATGCTAAAAGAGTATTTAGCCGAGCCGATTTTAAGGTCGTCGCGCGTGGTTTGGAAAAGGAAATCGTTGTTGTCGAAGTTAATAGTCGTCCCGCCAAACTTGGCAAAATTGTAGGACGTAGCCGACAGTTCCGATACGCTGCCTGTGCCCGCAATAATGACGCCCTCGACATCGCTTATTGTAGTGGGAGTCTCGGTGAAAGACGCGTGAGAGCTAACCGCGAAAGCCGCGGCGCAGAGTGGGAGTAAGAATACTTTTTTCATAATTAGCATAATTAAAAATAGAAATGGCGGGCGGTGTCAAGCGGTTTTTTTTTCAAAATTTTCTTTTTTTAAGAATTTAAGACAAAATCGGCAAACTCGCCGTGCGAGGCGAAAACCCGCGCCCCCGACCCGCGCAGGCGCTCGGCGTCGGTATGCCCTTTCGAGATAAAAACGCAGTCCGCGCCCATGGCGTTCGCCGAGTCCATATCGTGCAAGGTGTCGCCAACCATGAGGATTTCGTCCGGCTCGGCGCGAATGCGCCCCGCAAGCTCTTTGGCGAGCGTCGTCTTCGACCCCGCGAGAATGTTGTCGAGCCCGCAGACGTTTTCCAGATACCCGCAAAGCCCGAAATGCTCGAGCGCGCTCCTTAAGCTCGAGCTCTCGTAAGCCGACAGCACGCTCTGGGAAATTCCCGCGCTTTTGAAAGACGCCATAGCCTCGCGCGCGCCGTCGTGGAGGGAGCAGCTGAAACGGCGGGCGTCGTACTCTTTTATATAAAACTCGCTTATCGCGCGGAAATCGAGCCTGTCGAAATCGAAGCCGTAGTCGCGGTAAAAGTCGACAACGGGAATTTTGAACTCGCGCCGATAGCGCTCGACGGTCGTCCTGCCGAGCCCGCAGGCGTCGCACATGAGGTTGAAAATGCCGACGCTCAAGGCGACGTCGTCGATAATCGTGCCGTTCCAATCCCAAACTATATGTTTATATTTCATTGCAAAAAACAAAACCGCCATTGAAATGCGGCTTTGCACTATTTCAAATCAAAAAGGGGAAAATGAAAAAAATCGCAATTCTCGACGGATACACCGCCGTCAGGGACGACCTCGATTGGAGCGCGCTCAAAAGCCTCGGCGAGGTCTCCGCGTTCGACCGCACGCCGCCGGAGCTCGTCCTCGAGCGCTCGCGCGGGGCGCAAATTATTCTCACAAACAAAGTCGTCCTCGGAAGAAGCCACTTCGAGCAACTGCCCGAGCTGAAATACATCGGGATTCTCGCGACGGGCTGCAACAATATCGACCTCGCCGCCGCGCGCGAGTTCGGCATCGACGTAAGCAACATTCCGCGATACGGAACCGACAGCGTCGCGCAGGAGATTTTCGCGCACATCTTGAACATCGCCAACGCCGTCGAGACCCACTCCGAGGCTGTGCGCGGCGGCGCGTGGACGGCGTCGCCCGACATCTGCTTTTGCCTGACGCGACAGACGGAGCTCGCGGGGAAAACCCTCGGGCTGGTCGGCTACGGGGCGATCGGCAAAAAGACGGCGCAGATAGCGTCGGCGTTTTCGATGAAAGTTCTCGCGCACACGCCGAGGCTCGAAATCGGAGGCTCCGACGGCACCGCGCTCTACGCGCCGCTTGACGAAATTTTTTCCAAAAGCGACATCGTCGCGCTCTGCTGCCCCCTGACGCCCGAGACCGCGAACATCATAAACGCCGAAAATATCCGCAAGATGAAAGACGGCGCGTGGATTGTCAACACCGGCAGAGGCGGGCTCGTCGACGAGCGCGCGCTCGCGGAGGCATTAAAGTCGGGGAAAATCGGCGCGGCGGGCGTCGACGTTCTTTCGGCCGAGCCGCCGAAAGCCGACAACCCCCTGCTCTCCGCGCCCAACTGCCATATCACCCCGCACAACGCGTGGACGACCCGCGAGGCGCGCGCAAGGCTCGTAAAAATCGCCTGCGAAAACGTGGCATCGTGGCTTGAAGGCAGCGGAAAAAATATCGTAAACGCCAAAAAATAGCGCGCCGATTTTTTTACAAAATCCCGCGCCTTTCGAAGTCCGCGCGCGAGACGCCCGTAATTCTTTTAAACGCTCCGAAGTCGAAATTCGGCAGCTCGAGGGTTCGCCGCAGCTCGGCGTCGGAGGCGGACTCGAACGCGGCTTTGGGGTCGGGCTTGTTCAGCCATTTCGGCAGGACGATTTGCGAAAACTTCGCGCCCTCGACGGGCTTGCCGAACATGTAAAGCGGGGCTTCGCCCTCGTTGAAATATCCGCAGTGGCAGTTGCCGACATTCCAGTTTCCGGTGTTCCGGTTGCCGATGTTAAAGCTCCCCGAGTTCGCGTTGCCCTTATTGCGGCTTCCCGAATTGTATGAGCCCGCGTTGAAGTCGCCCGCGTTGGAGTGCCCCTTGTTGCGGCTTCCGACATTTCCGCTGCCGATGTTAAAGTCGCCCACGTTGTCGATGCCGGCGTTGGAGTCGCCGGTGTTGAAGTCGCCGAGGTTCAGCTTGCCGGTGTTGCGCGATCCTATGTTGCGGTCGCCCGAGTTGCAATCGCCGATGTTGCATGAGCCGGTGTTGCCCGCGCCGATGTTCGCGTTTTTGTCGGAAAGCAGCGGGACAAGCTCGCTTGTGGCGTCGCGCAAAAGGCGGATTTGCCCGCAGCAAATTTGATCCTCAAACGCGCCCGATTCGGGCTTTTCGGGAAAGCGAACCTCTACCTCGAAAATCCGCGCGCCCGCGCTGTACCACATATTCCAACGCTTCGAGACGTAGTAGCCGTCTTTTGAAAGCTTGGCGTTCTCGATTTTCGGCAGCCACGCGCCGGGCTCGCCGCCCTTTGGCAGATACGGCGAATAGTCGAAACGCGTGCATGGCGAGAGCATCTCGCCGCCGACAACCTTGTAGTATTTTTCCTCCATATAAAAAAACTCCCTCTATTTTTTAAAAAAAGCTTCAAAAGTCGAAAGAAAAATCCAATATAAAAAACCGTTATGATACCCGACGTTTTGGCAGAAAGATACGCCTCCGCCGCGCTGAAAAAAATTTGGAGCGCGGAGGGAAGAATTTTACTCGAGAGAAATCTTTGGATCGCGGTGATGAAAGCCCAAAAAGAATTGGGCTTGGACATTCCGCAAGAGGCGATAGACGCCTACGAGAAAGTCAAAGAGACAATCCGAATGGACGAAATAAAGCGGCGCGAGAAAATCACCCGCCACGACGTCAAGGCGCGCATCGAGGAATTCTGCGACCTCGCGGGCTTCGAGCATATCCACAAGGGAATGACGAGCCGCGACCTCACCGAATGCGTCGAGCAGCTGCAAGTCTACGAGTCGCTCAAGCTAATACGTGTAAAGGCAGTCGCGGCGCTCTCTATGCTCTCTAAAATCGCGCGCGAGCACAAGGCGACAATCCTCGCCGCGAGAACCCACAACGTAATCGCCCAGCTTACGACGTTCGGCAAGCGCCTCGCCGAATTCGGCGAAGACACCCTGCGCGCGCTCGAAAACCTCGATTCCCTCATAAACACCTACGCGGTGCGCGGGCTCAAAGGCGCGGTCGGCACGCAGCTCGACCAGCTCACCCTCTTCGGGGGCGACCGCTCAAAAGCCGTCGCGCTCGACGAAAAAGTAAGAAAGCACCTCGGCATAAACCGCGTAATCGGCGCGACGGGGCAAGTCTATCCGCGCTCGCTCGACTACGAATGCGTCTCGCGGCTCTACCAGCTCGGCGCGGGGGCGTCGTCGTTCGCGAAAACGCTGCGCATAATGGCTGGCGCGGAGCTCGCCAGCGAGGGCTTCGCGAAGGGGCAGACGGGCTCGTCGGCGATGCCGCACAAAATGAACTCCCGCAGCTGCGAGCGCATAAACGGCTTCCACGTCATTCTGCGCGGATACCTCGAAATGGCGGCGTCGCTCGCGGGCGACCAGTGGAACGAGGGCGACGTCTCCTGCTCCGTCGTCAGGCGCGTCGTTTTGCCCGACTCTTTCTTCGCGATAGACGGGCTTCTCGAAACGTTCGCGACGGTGCTCGGGCAGATGAGGGTCAACACCGCGGTAATCGCCGCGGAGTGCCGCAAGTACATGCCGTTTTTGCTCACCACGACAATCCTCATGAACGCCGTCAAAAAGGGAATAGGCAGAGAGGACGCTCACGAGATTATCAAAGAGCACGCTGTCGCGGCGGCCAACGATTTGCGCTCGGGGAAAATCGCCTCGAACGACCTTCTCGAGCGGCTCGCGAACGATCCGCGCCTTCCGCTCGGAAAGGAAGAGCTCGCCGAGATCGAAAAAATCGGAAGCGCGGAAACCGGCATGGCGCAGGCGCAGGCCGAAGACTTCTGCGACCGCGCCGACGCGTTCGCCGCGAAGTTCCCCGAGGCCGCTCAATACGCGCCCGAGCCGATTTTGTAATGTTTAAAATTTCGGCAAAGTCTGAAAAATCGCGCGCGCGGCGCGGCGTTTTGCGCGCCGCCCACGGCGACGTGCAAACGCCCGTCTTTATGCCGGTCGGCACGCAGGCTACGGTAAAATCGCTCACGCCGCGGCAGGTCGAGGAAACCGGCGCGCAGATTATCCTCGGCAACACCTACCACCTCAATATCCGCCCGACTTCCGAGCTTATCGCGCGCTTCGGCGGGCTGCACGAGTTCATGAAATGGCGCAAGCCAATCCTCACCGACAGCGGCGGATTTCAGGCGTTCAGCCTCTCGAAGCTCCGAAAAATTTCCGAAGACGGAATCGAGTTCAGCTCGCACCTCGACGGGAAAAAACTTTTTCTCTCGCCCGAATCGTGCATGCAAATCCAGAACAATCTCGGCTCCGACATCGCGATGGTTCTCGACGAGTGCATACCCTACCCGTGCGAAAAATCCGCGTGCAAAAAATCGGTCGAGCGCACGCTGCGCTGGGCGAAAAGATGCCTTGACGAATACAAAAAGCTCGGAATGCCCGAACGCGGCGTGCACGCCTTCGGCATAACGCAGGGCGGCTGCTACGCCGACATCCGCGCCGACTGCTCCGAAAGGCTCGCGCAGCTCGATTTCCCCGGATACGCCATCGGCGGCGTTTCCGTCGGCGAACCAGAGGAGCAAATGCTCGAGCAGGTCGACGCCTGCGCCCAAAAGCTGCCCGAGGGCAAGCCGCGCTACGTAATGGGCGTCGGCACGCCTCCGCAAATTTTAAAGATGATAGCCCTCGGCGCCGACATGTTCGACTGCGTCATGCCAACAAGGCTCGCGCGGCACGCCTGCGCCTTTACGCTCGACGGCGAGATTAATCTAAAGAACGCGCGCTTTATCGACGACCCCTCCCCGCTCGACGAAGCCATCGACAGCTACGCGTCGCAATTTTCCCGCGCGTATATCCGCCACCTTGTCAAGGCGCAGGAGATGCTCGCCTGCACGCTGCTTTCAATCCACAACACAAGATTTTTTCAAATCCTCACCCGCGACGCGCGCGAACACATCGAGTCGGGAGACTTCGAACAGTGGAGCGCGGCGTGGATAGAACGCTACGAAAGGGGAAGCCGGAAATGAAAATCACCCTTATGAAACGATGCCCCCTCGCCGCGATGGCGACGGTTGACGGCGAAATTTCCTACGACGCAGCACGCGCGCAAATCCTAAAGGCCCGCGACGAACTCTCGCGGCAGGGCGCGGGCGGGAAGATCGCGATCTTCGCGGAGAACTCGACGATGTGGGCGTTCTCGCTCTACGGCGCGTGGCTCAACGGCTCGACGGTGATCCCCGTCGACGCGGGCTCGAACGCGGAGGAAGTTGCGTTTGTCCTCGACGACGCCGAGCCGTCCTCGCTTTGCGTCGGGCGCGCGAACCTTGAAACCGCGAAACTCGCCGCCGAAAAGAGCGCGCACAAGCCGCGGATTATCGTCCTCGAGGATCTGTTCTCGGGCGAGGCGCAGGCACCCGCGGAGGGCGACTGGCGCATAGAGCGCGAGGGCGAAGAGCTCGCGTTCATCGTTTACACTTCCGGCACGACGGGAAAGCCCAAGGGCGTCATGCTCACGTTCGCCAACCTCTACGCGAACATGCGCGCAGTGTACGAGGCGCAGTATTTCTACGACGGCGTGCGCGTGCTCGCGATGCTCCCGTTCCACCACATTCTCCCGCTTATGGGGACGCTCGTAATGCCCCTTTCGATCGGCGGCAGAATTTCGTTCCCGCGGAAGCTCTCGCCCGCCGACATCTCCGAGGTTCTGCAAAAATACCCCGTCGATCTCGTCATAAGCGTGCCGCGCTTCTACGAGCTTTTGCACGCGAACATAATGGCGAAAATCAGGGAGTCGAAAATCGCATCGGCGCTGTTCTTCGCCGCGAAGTGCGCCGACAGCATAAAATTTTCAAGGCGCCTTTTTTCCGCGATCCACAACAAATTCGGCGGCGAGGTGAAATACTGGGTCTCCGGTGGCGCTGCGCTCGACAGGAAAATCTGGCGCGACCTTGAAACGCTCGGCTTCACGATCTGCGAGGGCTACGGAATGACCGAGTGCGCGCCGATTATCGCGTTCCCGCGCATCGGCAAGGTGAAGATAGGCTCGCCCGGGCAGCCGCTCAACGGCATCGAGATAAAAATCGACAACGGCGAAATCGCCGTGCGCGGAGAAAACGTCACGAGCGGATACTGGCGCCGTCCCGAGGAAACGGCGGAGTCGATACGCGGCGGCTGGCTCTATACGGGCGATCTCGGATATCTCGACGACTCGCAATATCTTTTCATAACGGGCAGGCGCAAAGAGCTTATCGTTCTGCCGAACGGCAAAAAAATCAACCCCGCCGACATCGAGGCGCAGATTGTGCGCCAAAGCGCGGGCGGGATTTCCGAGGCGGCGGTCGCGATGTCGGGCGGCGTGCTGAAGGCGGCGCTGCGCGTCCCGAACGCGGGCGACGAAAACGCCGAGGAATTTGTCCGCAACAATTACATTCTCCCGTACAACCGCTCCGCCGCGTCGTATAAGCGGATAATAAAATTCGTTTTGACAAGCGGCGAGCTTCCGCGAACGCGCGTAGGCAAGCTAAAGCGGCACATGCTGCCCGAGTTTATCGAAAGCGCGGAAAGCGGCAAAGACAGCCGTTCCGCGCCCGCGCCCGACTCCGAAATATACGCCGATCTCGCCGAATTTTTGGCGGGAAAACTCTCCATGCCGACCTCGCCCGACGCGCACATGGAAATGGATTTGGGGCTCGACTCGCTCGGAAAAATCTCGATGCAGTGCTACGTCGCGGACAAATACGGCGTGGAGGCGACCGAGCGCGACATCGAAAAATATCCGACGCTCCGTCTGTTCTCGGAATTTGTCGAGGCGCGCCGCGGCGGCGCCGCCGCGTGCGGCAAGGGCGAAAGCTGGGCGGAAATTCTCGGCGCGCTCCCCTACCCCGAAGTTCCCAAGCCCAACCCGCTGCATTTTCTGTCGATATTTTTCTTCAAGGCGTTCTGCCGAATTTTTTACAAAGCGACCTTCTCGGGGCTTGAGAACATACCCGAAAACACCCCCGCGATTTTCGCCGCCAACCACCAGAGCTTTCTCGACGGGCTGTTTTTAATCATGCCCATGCCGACGCGCATGCTTTACAGGACATACTTTTTCGCGAAGATACGAAAAATGCTCAAGGGCGGCGTGCTCAAAAAATACGCGCGCAGAAGCAACGTGATCGTAATGGACATAAACGACAACGTGCGCGGGGCGATACGCTCGCTCGCGGCGGTGCTGCGCGGCGGCGGGTCCGTCGTGATCTTTCCCGAGGGCACGCGCACGAAAGACGGCGAGATCGCCGAATTTCGCCAGAGCTTCGCGATTCTCGCGAAAGAGCTGAACGTTCCCGTCGTGCCGATCTCGATACGCGGCGCGTTCGAGGCGGTCAAGGCGAACGCCACGTTGCCCGACTTCGGCGCGAGGGTGTCGGTAAAATTCCTGCCGCAAATGTCGGCGTCCGAGACCGAGACCTACGCCGACTTCGCCGAAAGGGTAAAATCGGCGATCGAGAACGCGAAGTAGCCGCAAAATTTCTCCGCGCGCAAAAAAAACGGCGAAGGATTTTTTTCTTTCGCCGCTTTTTGTTTTAGAAAAAGAAATTTTATTTCGGCAAAAAGTAGCCGCGCTGCTTTTCGGAGATCGGAATGCCGACGCGCTCCATGACAGCCATCATGTCCTCCCAAACGTAGCGCTTCATCTGCGCCGACGCGTATTGAAGCAAAAACGACGGGTGGTAGGTTATCATCAAATCCGCGACGCCGTAGCTCTGCCACTTGCCGCGGATTTTCCCCATTCTGCGCGCGGGATCGAACCCCAGCAAGCCGTTCACCGCCGTCATTCCAAGCGCGACGACAACCCGCGGCTGGACAATCTCTATCTGCGCTTTCAGATACGGTAGGCAGTAGCGCATTTCGTCCTCGGTCGGCGGGCGGTTGCCGCGCGGGCACTCGGGGCGCCAGTTCATTATGTTGCCGATGTAAACATCGCTTCGGGAAAGCCCCATCGCGGCGATGATTTTCGTAAGAAGCTGCCCGGCTTTCCCGACAAACGGCTCGCCGATGACTTCTTCGTCCGCGCCCGGAGCCTCGCCGCAGAAGAAAATTTTAGCGTCAAGATTCCCGACGCCGAAAACGATTTTTTTCTCGGGGCGAAGATGCCTCGCGCACTCGGCGTCGGAAAGGACTATGTTTTTCAAGGCTTCCCAGCGTTCTTGCTTGCCGCCCTCGGGCAGCTCGAACGGCTTGGGGTTCGGAATGTCGGAGGTTTCTTCCCCGCTTTTTACGATTTTCACTTTTTTAGATTCCTCTTTGATCTCGGAAAGATTTACGGCCGACGGCGCGGCGAATTTAACCTCTTCGACGTCGTCGACAAAATCGCCGCTTTCGCCGCCCGCGGAGCTGGCGAGCTTGCGCAAAACCGCGAGAGCCTCGTCGTCGAGCGGGACGTATCCGTCGCCCTCGGCGGACTCTCTGCGAAGCTCGTCGGCGATGGTCTCTAAGATTTCCCTCACCTGCCGAGCGCCTCCCGCGCCTTGCTCAAAATGTCGTCGATTTCCGCGAGCCTGCCCCTGCCCTCGCGCCCGCACGCGAGCATGCCGACGGCGGGCTCGACAATGGCGCAGCCGCGTTTCTTGAGAATTTCAATATTCTCGGCGACCGCGGGGTGCGCGTACATGTCGCAGTTCATCGCGGGCGCGACGACGGTTTTCGCGGTCGTGGCAAGATACAGCGAAGAGAGCATGTCGGGCGCCAGTCCGCGCGCAAAGTTGCCGATAGTGTTCGCCGTCGCGGGAGCCACGAGAAGCAGGTCTATCGACTCCGCGAGCGAAATGTGCTCGGGCTTCCAGTCGGCGACATTTTCCCACATCGAGACCGCGACGGGGTTGCGCGAAAGCGTCTGGAATATGCGCGGCGACATCAGCTTCGCCGCGTTTTCCGTCATCACGACATGAACGTCCGCGCCGAGCTTCGAGAGCCTCGAAACAAGCTCCGCCGCCTTGTAAACGGCAATCGAGCTGCACACGCCGAGCGCGATCTTCGCGCCCTCAAATCCGCCGCAATTTCCATTTTCCATAAAAAAAATTTTTACAAATCGGGCGAAAAGTGCAAGCTGTATTTTCATGGCAGGATTCAGGGCATATTGCGAACTCGCGGGATTGCCGCGCGAAATCGGCTCTCTCGCGGAATTGTCGCCGTCCGAAAGCCGCCACCTGTGCGGCTCGCTGCGCGCCAAGAACGGCGACGTCGCCGACCTCTTCGACCTCTCCGGAAACGTCGCCCGCTGCGAGATTGTCCGCGCCGACCAAAAGCGCGCGGTTCTGAAAATCGTCGGAAGCGTCGCCGCGAAGCCGAAAGCGTCGGAAGTTTTCATCGCCCAGTGCCTGCCAAAGGGAAAGACTTTCGACGACATCATTCGCCAGGCCGTCGAGGTCGGGGCGGCTGGCGTGTTCCCGCTTCTTTCAGAGCGCGTCCAAGTGAAGATAGACCCCGCAGAGGCCGGGCGAAAGGCGGAAAAATGGCGGCTGCACGTCGTTGAGGCCGTTAAGCAGTCGGCGAACTTCGCGAAGTTCGATCTTCCGCCCGCGCGAAAGCTCGCGGATTTTCTTCGCGAAAGCTCAAGCGGGTTCGATCTTAAAATCGTCGCGAGCCTGCGCGAGGGCTCCGCGCCCGTCGGAAAAATTTTAAGCCAAAACTCGGGCTATAAAAAGGCGTGCATTCTCATCGGCCCCGAGGGCGACCTCTCCTGCGCCGAATACGACCTCGCTGAAAGCTTCGGGTTCGTTCCCGCGAGCCTCGGCGACAACGTAATGAAGTGCGACACCGCCGCGCTCTTCGCCCTCTCCGCCGCGATTTCCGCCGCCTCGATTTAAAAACCGGCACTTTTTCCGCGAAAGCGTGTCTATATCCGCGTGGGAAAAATTAGAATAATTCTCGCCGCGGTGTTCGGGCTTCTGAGCGCGTTCTTCGCGGCGGTCGCGGCGCGCAACGCGCTTTTGGAGCGCGCGGCCGAAACCGCGCCGGCGCGCGGCGCGCAAAAGTGGGGGCGGAGCCTCGAAGCCGCCGCCCGCGCCGACGGCAAGCTCGTTTTCTTCACCTGCGCGAAAGGAATTTCCCCGAAGTCGGAGTCCGCGAAAAAGGCTCTCGAAAAATTTTACATTCGCGTCGAACTCTCCCCCGAAAAATACCCCGCCGACTACGCCGCGCTCGACTCCATTCTCTCGCGCGCGGCGAAGAAAAACTCGACGCTCGCCGCGGGCATTCTCTCGCCCTCGCTCCACCCGATTTTCCTGACCTCGCGCGGGAGCTCTAAAAACTCCGACGCCGCCGCGCTCGACTCGGCGATAATCGGCGCGGCGAGGCAGTTTTACAATAACCCGCGCGAGCTAAAAATCGCCGCGCGCGACGCCGTTCCGCCCGCGGACGACCTCACTTGGGAAATGTCGATACCGCGTTTTGGCGGGCTCCCCGCGCTTTTTCTCGCCCACACCGAGGCGGCGCGGCTCTTCGCGCTTTTTGGCTCGCGCCATAATTTCGAGTATCCCGCGGCTCTCTCCGAAAACGCGCGGCTCGCTTTTAGAATTTTCGCCGCGCGGCCCGACATGCTCGCCGCCCGAAGCGCCGCGGCGGAGGCTTCGCGCGCGTTGTGCGAGGAGCTCTCCCCGAAGCGCGCGCGCGGCTCGGCGGCTCTTTTGTATCTTCGCGCATTGGGGGAATCGCCGTTTTGCGCGGAGGAGCCTTTGCGCGGATTCTATCTTGAAAAGGCGGGCGCCCTCGCGCAAGGCGCGGGCGAGACCCGCCGCGTCCCCGCTTCGGTGCGCGACGCCGCGCTTTCCGCGCAGGTGCTTCTTCGGGCGCACGCGATTTCGGGGGATCTTAAATTTCTAAAATCCGCCGAGAACCTCGCCGCCGCCCTCGCGGGCGCGCTCGAATCGCGCGAGATTTTGCCCGCGCAAATCGGCGCGCAATCGGAGGCGTCGTCGCTCGAATACGCGCTGTGCGCGAGGGCGTTTTGGGAGATGTCGAAATTCTCAAAAACCCGCGACTGGCGGGCTCTCGCAAAGACCGCGATAGAAAAATGGAACGCTGAGTTTATGACGCCCGCGGGCCTCTGGTCGATAAATTCAGAGAAGTCGGCTCTCGCAAAATTCTCGCGCCCGATAATTACCCTCGACGCCGCGTTTCCGTCCTACGCCGGCGAGGCCGCGCAGCTCTTTGCCGAAATGGGCGGCAGGGAAAGGCAAAACGCGCCGCTTAGAAATCTCGCCTACGGGGCGGCTTCGGCGGCGTTTCCGTCCGACCGCAGGGCGTCGCTAAAGCTCGCGCTCTTTCCCGCGGCGAATTAAAATCACGAAAGCATTTTTACGCGCGGCTCGCTGCGCGGAATCGAAACCGTTACGACCGTCCCGCTGCCCTTGCGGCTTTGAATGTCGATCTTGCCGTTGTGCGCGCGGACGATCGCGTTGATGATCATCATGCCCAAGCCGTGGCCGTCGGGCTTCGTGGTGAAGTACGGCTCGAACATTCTCGAGAGCTCCTCCTCCGTCATTCCGCAGCCGCTGTCCGCGACGGAAATTATCACGAAGTTGTCGTCGCTGCCCGCCTTGATTTCTATCGAGCCGCCGCGCGACATCGACTCCATCGCGTTTTTGAGAATGTTGAAGTAAAGCTGCTTTAAGAGGCTCTCGTCGGCGAGCGCAGCGGGCAGCTGGCTCTCGGAATCGACGTCGATTGAAATGTTCAAGTTCACAAGCTCCTCGTGCAAAACTTTGAGCGTCTCGGCGAGCGGCTTTATGGCGTCGCACTCGGCGAGGTTCGGGCGCATCGGGCGGAGAGCCTTGAGGAAATTTTCAATTATCGAGTCGAGCCGCGATACCTCGGACGAGCAGATGTCGAGCGATTCCCCGACCGCCCCGAGCGTCTCGGCGTTTTTCGCGCCCGAGATTTTTCCGAGCCTGCGGCGTATCAGCTGAAGGTGGATATTTATCGAGTTTAGCGGATTGCCGAGCTCGTGCGCGACGCCCGAGGCGAGGTTCAAGACCGACGCGATTTTCTCGTTCTCGATGCGCTCGCGCGCGCTCTCGCGCTCGAGGGTGATGTCGTTCATGATTAGCGCGTAGGTGTCGCCCTCGTCGCCGAAGCTGAACGGGACGATCTGCGCGCTCAGGACGCGCGCCTCGGGGTAGGAAATTTCAAACTCGCGCAAAACGGCGGCGTCCTTTTTGGCGACTTCCGAGACCGCCGCCTCGACGTCCGGGAGCGTCTTGAAAATCGACGCGGGGTTTTCGCCGAGCCCCAAAATCGAGCGAGCCGAGCTGTTGGCGAACTTGATTTCGCCGTCGGAATCGACGACGACAATCGCCGAGCGGATCGCGTTGAACACCGTCTCAATCCGCGCGAGGTCGCGCGAAAGCCGCTTGTTTTTGCGAAGCAGCTTTCCGAGCGTCTGGCTGTCGTTTTTGTCCATCGCGGATTATTTGAGGCGCTCGAGCAGGCTCTTGTAGTGGGCGTCCAAGCCCTCCATTTTCCCGAACGCGACAACCGTTTCGCGCGCGAGGGCGAGCGATTTTTTCCCGTACTTCACATACGAGCTTCTGCGCATAAAATCCGACACCTGCAAGCCGCCCGAAAATCTGCCCGTGCGCCCCGTAGGGAGCGTGTGGCTCGGGCCCGCGGTGAAGTCGCCCAAGACGGTCGGCGAGTTTTCGCCCACGAGCACCGCGCCCGCCGTCGTTATTTTCGAGGCGAGCCTCTCCGCTCCGCGCGCGTGGATTTCCATGTGCTCGGGCGCGACGTATTCGGCGACTTTCGCGCCGGCCTCGAGGCTCGGCACTTCCACGACATAGCAGCCCTCGTCGATTATCTTCGAGAGCTTTTCCGCGCGCGAAAGCGACGCCGACAGCGAGGCGATTTCGCGCCCGACTTCGCGCACGAGCTTTGGGGACGTCGTTATAAAAAATATTTTTTCCCTGCCGCTGCCGTGCTCCGCCTGCGAGAGAAGGTCCGCGGCGATGTAGCGCGCGTTGGCGTTCGCGTCGGCGAGGATAAGCACTTCGCTGGGCCCCGGCAGAAGGTCGCAGCCGACCTCGCCGAACAGCCTGCGCTTTGTCTCCATAACGAACGCGTTTCCGGGCCCGAAGAGCTTGTCGACTTTCTTCACCGACTCCGTGCCGACGCCCATCGCGGCGATCGCCTGCGAGCCGCCGATTTTATAGACCTCGCCCGCGCCGAGCAGCGCGAGAGCGCAAAGAACATACGGGTTCACCGAGCCGTCCCGCGCGGGCGGCGTGCAAACGCAGATCTCGGGGCAGCCCGCGATTTTCGCCAAAGTCGCGGTCATCACGACCGTCGATACGAGCGGCGCCTGCCCGCCCGGAATGTAAATGCCGACTCTTTCTATCGGGAAAAACGTCTCGCCGACCGTCGCCCCGTGCGGATTTTTCGCGCGCCAATTTTTCGGCTTCGAGCGCGCGTTGAATTTTTTTACGCACGCTATCGCCGAGCGCATCGCGCGCTTGTCGGCGGCGGGAACTGCCGCGACTGCCGCCTTAAATTCGGCGTCCGAAACGCGGACGTTTTTCGCGCAAATGTCGGCGCCGTCGAATTTCTTTGTAAAGGCGAAAACCGCGGCGTCGCCGCGCGCGCGAACGTCGGCGATGACGGCGTCGACCGCCGCGGAAACCTCCGCCGACGGCGAGGCTGCGGCGCACGCTTTTTGCAGCTGCCCGGCGAAATCCGCCGATTTGTAATCCAAAATTTTCATGCCTTAAGTATCCGACACAAAAGCGTTTTTTCAAGAAGAAATAAAGCGCGCCGCCCGCGCAAAAAAAACGCGGGGTTTTGAAGCCCCGCGCCGATTAAGCCCTATTTGAAATACTCTACGCCGGACTCGAACAGCGGCTGGTATTTGTTCCCGGCGACGTTTATCCCGACGTTTTCGCCGAACCTCTCCGTATGCCCCATTTTGCCGAGCACCAAGCCGTCGGGGCTTGTTATGCCCTCGATCGCGTGGAGCGAACCGTTGGGGTTGAACGGTATCGACGCGCTCGGCTCGCCGTCCGCGCCGACGTATTGCGTGGCGATCTGCCCGTTCGCCGCGAGGCTCTCGATGACCGATTCGGGCGCGACGAATTTTCCCTCGCCGTGCGAGACCGCGATGACGTGCTCGTCGCCGACGGAGCATTTGGAAAGCCACGGCGATAGCGTGCTCGCCACGCGCGTTTTCACATAGCAGCTGACGTGCCGCGAAATGTTGTTGTATGTAAGAGTCGGGCTGTCGGCGGCGAGCTCGCGGATTTCGCCGAACGGCACGAGCCCGAGCTTTATCAGCGCCTGGAAGCCGTTGCAGATGCCGAGCACAAGCCCCTTGCGGTTCTTGACAAGATTCATCACGGAGTCCGCGAGCGCGCGGTTTCTGAACACCGCCGCGATGAATTTGCCCGAGCCCGCGGGCTCGTCCCCCGCGCTGAAGCCGCCCGGGATCATCAGGATTTGCGAGGAATCCACGAGCTTTTTCATCTCGGAAATCGAGAACGCGACGTCGGCGTCGCTCATATTTCGGAACACGAAAGTTTTTGCCACAGCCCCGGCGCGCTCGAACGCGCGGGCGGTGTCGTACTCGCAGTTTGTGCCGGGGAAAACGGGAATGAAAACCTGCGGCTTCGCGAATTTGTTTGGCGAGAGGAAAACCTCTTTCCGAACAAACGACGGCTTTAAAATCGCGCCGCTTTGCGAGGGCTCGGCGAGAGTCGGGAAAACGCCCTCGAGCGGCTTTCTCCACGCATCGCGCAGAACGTCGAGGCTCATCGCGCCCGACCCCGCCCTGATCTCAGCCTCGGGAATCGTCTTGCCGAGTTTTACCGAACCTTCGAAGCTCGCGCCCTCGGCGAGCTCCACGACGATCGCGCCGCAATTTAGCGCGAAAACGTCGCCCTTAAAATCTTTGTCGAACTCGAAGCCTATCGAATTGCCGAACGCCATTTTCGCGACAGCCTCCGCGATGCCGCCAAAGCGGACGACCTTCGCCGCGAGAACATCGCCGCGCTTGACCGCCTCGAAAAGAGCGCCGTATTTTTTAAGCGCATCTTCCCAATTCGGTTCGAGAGAATCGTCCGCGCCGACCTCGAGCAGAACGACGTTCGAGCCCGCTTTCTTGAACTCGGGCGAGACCGCGCCGCGCACGTCGCACGGGCACATCGCGAAGCTCACAAGCGTGGGCGGAACGTCGATATCGTTAAACGAGCCCGACATCGAGTCCTTGCCGCCAATCGAGGCGCAACCCGTTCGCATCTGCGCCTCGAGCGCGCCGAGAACCGCCGCGAGGGGCTTGCCCCAGCGCTTGGGGTCGCCGCGCAGCTTTTCAAAATACTCCTGAAACGTGAAGCGTATGCGCGAGACGTCTCCGCCGGACGAGGCGATTTTCGCCATGCTTTCGAGCACCGCGAACTGCGCGCCGTGGAACGGGCTCCACTTCGAGATGTTCGGATTGAAGCCGAACGAGAACAGCGTGCCGGTGTTTGTCTCGCCCTTGAGAAGCGGGATTTTCGAGCACATCGCGTCGGGCTGAGTCTCGAGATTTTTTCCGCCGAACGGGTGAAGGACGGAGCCCGCGCCGATTGTGGAGTCGAACCTTTCGATGAGCCCGCGCTGCGAGCAGCAGTTGAGCGACGAGAGCGCGGCTTTCCATGCCTCGGCGTCGCCGGCGTCTTTGCCTGACGGCGCGAACGGCGCGCATTTTTCGGACGGCGCCGACACGCATGCGCGCGCGACGGCGGTCGTTCCGTTCGTGTCGAGAAATTTTCTTTGCAAATCGACAATCTTCGCGCCGTTCCATTTCATCACGAGCCTGCCCGAGTCGGTGACGCGCGCCACGAGCGTGCATTCGAGGTTTTCCTCCGCCGCGAAGCGCGCGAATTTTTCCGCGTTTTCGGGCGAGACCACGACCGCCATTCTCTCCTGCGATTCGGATATGGCAAGCTCGGTGCCGTCGAGCCCCTCGTATTTTTTCGGGACGGCGTCGAGGTTGATTTCCAGCGACGGCGCGAGCTCGCCGATCGCCACCGACACGCCGCCCGCGCCGAAATCGTTGCACCGTTTTATTATCACGCTCGCTTCGGGGTTGCGGAAAAGCCTCTGCAATTTGCGCTCCATGGGGGCGTCGCCCTTTTGGACTTCGGCGGAATTTTCGAGGGCCTTTTCGGTGTGGTCTTTCGACGAGCCCGTAGCCCCGCCGATGCCGTCGCGCCCGGTTCTGCCGCCGACGAGCAAAATTGCGTCGCCCTTTTCGGGAGTTCCGCGGTAAACCATTTCGCGCGGCGCCGCCGCGACGACCGCGCCGATCTCCATTCGCTTGGCGAGGTATCCGTCGTCGTAAATTTCGCTGACCTGCCCCGTGGCGAGACCGATCTGGTTGCCGTAGGAGCTGTATCCGTTCGCCGCGCCGGTGACGATTTTCCTCTGGGGAAGCTTTCCGCGCAGGGTTTTCTCGAACGGGACGCGCGGATCGGCGGCGCCCGTTACGCGCATGGCCTGATAGACGTAGCTGCGCCCCGAGAGCGGGTCGCGGATCGCGCCGCCAAGGCATGTCGCCGCGCCGCCGAACGGCTCGATTTCCGTCGGGTGGTTGTGGGTCTCGTTCTTAAACATCACGAGCCACTCCTGCGGCTTTCCGTCGACGTCGACTTCCACAACGATGCTCGCCGCGTTGATTTCCTCGCTCTCTTCGAGGTCGCGCAGCTTGCCCGCCTTGCGCAGCGCGCGCATGCCGATCAGCGCGACGTCCATTAAGCAGACGTTTTTGCCGCGCTCGGCGAGCTTGAGCTCGGCGCGAAGCCCGAGGTATTTCTCCCACGCTTTTTCTATCGGCGCGGAGAATTTTCCTTTTTCAATTTCCACGCTCTCGAGTTTCGTAAGGAAAGTCGTGTGCCTGCAGTGGTCGCTCCAATAGGTGTCGAGCACGCGGATTTCGGTGATGGTTGGGTCGCGCTTTTCGGTCTTGGCGAAATAGTCGCGGCAGAACGCTAGGTCATCGACCGACATCGCAAGCGACATCTTAGCGTGGAGCGCGGCGATCTCGGCGTCGGACATCGAGACAAAGTCGGCTATCGACGCCACCGACCGCGGCGCTTTCGCCCCGCGCGAGAGCGTCTCGGGCATTTCGAGCGATGCCTCCCTGCTGTCGACGGCGTTGATGAGATATTTTTTTATTTTCTCCAAGTCGGGCTCCGAAACCCCCGCGCCGAAAACGTAGACCCTCGCGCACGCGACTTTCGGGCGCGTCTTGGCGACGATCTGCACGCACTGCTCGGCGGAGTCGGCGCGCTGGTCGAACTGCCCCGGCAGATACTCGACCGCGAAAACGACGTCGCCGTCGTTCTTGGGGAAATCGCCGATATAAATATTTTCAACGGGCGCCTCGCAAAAGACGAGGTTCTTGACGGCGGCGAACTCCGCATCGCCCACACCCTCCATGTCGTATCTTTGGAGAATCCTCGGCGACGGAACCGCTATGCCGAGGTTGTCTTTCAAATCCGCCGCGAGCGCCTTCGCCCCGCGGCCGTTTTTCTCTTCAACAAATACTCTGCGAATCATTCCCGAAATCTTTTACATATCGCTGTTCTTCGCAACGATTTTCTCCAAAAAAAAATATCCGCCAAGCGCAAAAAAATGCTTTATAATTTCCGAAGCTTTGATAAATCTCGGCACCTGTATGAAAAAATACGCCCTCGCCCTAATCGCCGCGTGCGCGTTCTCGACGCTCGGCGCAAGAATAACCGATCTTGGAACTTCGCCCGAATACGGCATTTCCGACGACCCGCAAAACTGGTACGAAATAAACGCCCACACTTGGGAAGTTTTCGCCTCGATGGATGGAGTCAAAATGCTCGGCATCGACGCCGACCACTACACCACCGTCTCCGCCGAATGCTATTCGACGGGCGTAATCGAGGGCAGAAAAGTCGGCGACTTCACCGCCGTCGGCTCGTTCAAGGACAGGGGCGAATTTTTCGGCGGCGACGGCTATTTCGAGCTCGTCTATTTCGCGCCGACAAACATGGACAAATACGCCCAGCAAATCGACGTATTCGGCGGCTGGAAATACAACGTGACAAAATACGTCGATATCGACATCGGCGGAAACATCATCTATTCCACGAAGCCCGTTCAAGGCCCCGGACTTGTAATCGACGGCATGGGCGGGCAGACTCTCCGCGGCGACATCTACGTTTGCCTGTCCTCGCGCAAGGTTTACGTTTCGCCGTTCGCGCTCATCGGGTACGACCCCACCTACGACGAGATGAAAGTCATCGGCGGCTTCACGCCCTCGCTCGACCTTTCAGAAATCACCTCGATAAAAGGGCTGTCAATCCAGACGAGCCTCATCGCGGGCTACATGAGGGCGCAGAGGTTCTCGGGCAGCGAAATTTCCACGGGCGGATACTGGCGCTGCTCCTACTCCTACATTCAGACCGAGGCGAACCTTGTTTACGTTTACAAAAGTTTGAGGACGTTTGTGGGCGTCGGCTGGGCGATACACGACGGCGGCAGAACCGCCCCCAACGGCGCGGACATGGGCTCCGACAACAACGTCTGGGCGGGCGGCGGAATCGGCTGGATTTTCTAACCCGCCAAGCTTCGCGAAAAAAAAACGCCGCATTAAAACGCGGCGTTTTTTTTCGCTTATTTTTTCGCCTCTTCAGGGAAAATTCTTTTTACGTCAGCCTCCGAAATGGAAACTTTTTTGCGCGACGGATTGTCGGGCAAAGAATACATAACGTCGAGCATTATGCTTTCCATTATCGAGCGCAGAGCCCTCGCGCCCGTTCCAAAGTCGATCGCCTTTTGCGCGATCGCGTCAACCGCCTCGCGCGAAAAGTCGAGCTTGACGCCGTCGATTGAAAGCAGCTTTGAATACTGGCGAACGAGCGAATTTTTCGTCTCCAAAAGAATCCGCACAAGCTCGTCTTTGCCGAGCGCGCCAAGCGAGCAGACAACCGGCAGGCGCCCGATGAACTCCGGGATAAACCCGAACGCGACCAAATCCTCGGGGCGGATTTTCGACGAGTATCCCGCCGCGCCCGCCGAAGCGTCGCCGCCGAAGCCGAGCACTTTGGAGTCGGCGCGGCGCTCGATAATTTTGTCGAGCCCGACAAACGCGCCGCCGCAAATAAAAAGAATGTTGCGCGTGTTTACCCTGATGTATTCTTGGTCGGGGTGCTTGCGCCCGCCCTTCGGCGGAATGTTGCAAATGCTGCCCTCGAGAATTTTCAGCAAAGCCTGCTGCACGCCCTCGCCGCCGACGTCGCGGGTTATAGAAACGTTTTCGGTCTTGCGGCATATTTTGTCGATCTCGTCTATGTAAATTATTCCGCACTCCGCGCGCGCGACGTCGAAATCGGCGGCGCGCAGAAGATTTAAAACGATGTTTTCCACGTCCTCGCCCACGTAGCCCGCCTCGGTGACGTTTGTGGCGTCGCCGATGGCAAACGGCACGTTAAGCATTTTCGCGAGGGTCCGCGCGAGGTATGTCTTGCCGCTGCCTGTCGGCCCCGCGAGAAGAATGTTGCTCTTTTCGATTTCGACGTCGTCAAACTCTCCCTTTTGGGGGTCGTCGGGGTCGGCGAGCATCTCGGCTCTGATGCGCTTGTAGTGGTTATAGACCGCAACGCTTAAAACTTTCTTCGCCTCCTCCTGCCCGACGACGTATTTGTCGAGCTCCGCCTTGAGCTCGGAGGGCTTGCGCAATTTGAAGTCGAGAAACGCGCCCGTCTTTTGCCGCTTGGCCTTCGCCTCGCGCAGCGCGAGCCAGTTGTGCAGCGACTCCACGCACATCGGGCAAATCGACATTCCCTCCGACGACGGTATAAGCTCGCCGACTTCACGCAGCGACTTCCCGCAGAAACTGCACCTGTCTTTCATCGGCTACTTGACCTCGCGCCTGCTCTCGATGACCTTGTCGACAATGCCGTATTTGACGGCTTCGTCGGCGGTCATAAAGAAATCGCGGTCGGAGTCTTTTTCAATTTGCTCGACGCTTTTGCCGGTGTCCTTTGAAAGGATCTCGTTTATCTTTTTGCGCCAGCGCAGAATTTCGTTCGCGGCTATGGAGATGTCGCGCGACTGCCCCGTCGCGCCGCCGTATGGCTGGTGTATCATCACCCTCGAGTTCGGGAGCGAATAGCGCTTGCCCTTCGTTCCCGCCGCGAGAAGGATCGTCGCCATGCTCGCCGCCTGCCCGACGCAGTAGGTCACGACGTCGCAGTGCAGAAACTTCATCGTGTCGTATATCGCCATTCCCGCAGTGAGCGAGCCTCCCGGGCTGTTGATGTAAATGTGTATGTCCTTTTTCGAGTCCTCCATTTGGAGGAACAGAAGCTGCGCGATGACGGCGTTCGCCACGCCGTCGGTGATCGGCGTGCCGATGAAAACTATTCTGTCCTTGAGCAGGCGCGAATAGACGTCCCACGAGCGCTCGGTGCGGCCGTCGCGCTCAAAAACGGTAGGTATGTAATATTCTCCCATAGTCAGTCCTTGTCTTTAAATATCGGAAAACGCTTTCCCCCACTTAAGCGAAAAACGCATTGTCTTAAAAAAACGCTCTCTCGCCTTAAGCGGAAAACGCGCTGTCTTAAAAAAACGCTCTCCCCTTTTAAAGGGGAAAACGCATTTTCTTGAAAAAACGCGCCGCGTCCGCGCGCGGCGGCGGGAAGCGGGGCTTTACGCCTTTTTCTTCTCGGAAACTTCGGCCTTTTCGGCGATGAAGTTTATCGCCTTTTGCAAAAGCGCGTCGGAGCGCAGGCGGTTGGCGCGCGCGCGGTCCTTGCGGATCTGCTTTACGAGCTCCTCGGGCTTTGTGCGGGTGCGCATGGCTTCCTGCCAAAGCATTCTGCCCATGTCGTCGTTGTCGACCTTAAGGTCGTTCGCCTTGGCGACGCGGTTGAGGAATATGCGCATCTTCGCCCTGCCCTCCGCCTCTTTGCCGGCGCTGTCGAAAAGCGCTTCCTTGTTTTTCTCGATGTCCTCGCGCGAGGCTCCCTGCGACATGAAGCGCATCATCATTTCCTCGAGAATAGACTGGCGCTCGTCCTCGACGGCGGTCTCGGGAAGCGGGAAGTCGCACTTTTCCATGAGCTGCTCGACGGCGAGCTGGCGCTTCATGACCTCGTTGTTGGACTTCTTCTCGCTCTCGATTTCGCCCGAGATTTTCTCGCGCAGCTTTTCGAGCGAATCCACGTCGAAGCTTTTGAAAAATTCGGCGTCGAGCTCGGGCATCACCTTTTCGCGAATGTCGAAAATTTCGACCTCGTACTGCGCGGTTTTGCCCGCGAGCTTGTCGTTTTTCACGTCCTTGGGGAACGCGTGCTCGACGGTTTTCTTCTCGCCTTTTTTCATTCCGAGAATACCCTGCACCACGCCCTGAATTCCGGGGGCTTCCTTGTTGCCCGCCTCTTCCCACGTCGATTTCTGGTCGGCGTAGAGGGGCATTTCGGGGGCGAGCTCCTGGACGGACGCGCCGTCTATAGTCCCCTTGTAGGCGAGGCGGACAAAGTCGCCCTGCTTGATTTCGCGGTCGACCTCGTTGTATTTCGCCCTCTGGTTGCGGTAAAATTCAATAGCCCTGTCGATCTCCTCGTCGGAGACGGCGGTCGGCTCTAGCTCGATTTTCGCCGCGAGCGACTTTGGCAGCTTCACTTCGGGATAGATGTCGGCGGTGAAGATAAGCTTCATCTCGCCGCCCTCGTCTTTTTTGTCGAGGTCCGCGACGGCGTAGACGTCGAACTCTTTCGTCGTGTTGAGCTCGTCGACGGCCTTGCCCGTCAGCGCGCGCTCCAGCTGGTCTTTGATCGCGCCCGCGTAGAGCCTTTCGACCATATTTACGGGCGCCTTGCCCGGGCGGAAACCCGAGATTTTCGCGCTGCGGACAAATTCCTTTACGACTTTTTCGTTTTCCTCGGCGATTTGCTTGGCGTCGAACGAGAACGTGATTTTTCTTCTTGTATCGCTTATTTTTTCTATGTCTGTTTTCATGGTTTTTAAAAGTTGCGCCCGAAATTTCCGCGCGCGGGCGGCGCGCCTCTTTATATATTAAGAGCGAAAACAATGGCAGATTGCGCGGGCGCGTCAAGCAACAAAGAGCGCGCCCCGCAAAAAACACCCCGAAGGGTGTTCGCGAAAACTCCGCGCCGCAAGCCGGCGCGGCGGCTTAAGCGGGCGCGGGCGGCTACGAAAGCTCTATCGTTTGCGCGTCGTCGGCGAAGATTACGCTCTTGCCCCACGCGGCGTCGGAGCGGGCTTTTTCAAACAGCGGGTTTGTGAGAATCGCCACGCCGTGGTGCACGAACATCAGCTCGTCGACCGCGCCGGGGTACTTCGACGAAATTTTTTTGCAAAGGGTCTCCGGCAGGTGGTGCCCCGTCTCTATCATTAAAAGATCGATGCAGCCGTCTTTGAAGAACGGGGCGAGATCGTCCTCGTTTTTGATGTCGCCCGAAAACACGATGGTTTTCACCTTTCCCGCGCCCTTTAGAAGCCTTATGCGGTATGAATACGACTGGCAAGTGCCGTCGGCGGCGGGCTTCATGTGGCGGTTTTCAATGGCGTCGACGGCGATGTCCCCGTCGCGGAAAACCTCGCCTTTGTTGACGCGCTTTATCGAAAGCTGCTTTTTCCAAGGGTTGTCGCGCCAGATCATTTTCGCCGCGCCCTCGACCGCGGGAATATACGGGGTGAACACCTCGAAATGAAAAGGCATCTTGCGCTTCTCGCGCCTGTAAAGCCAGTGGTATTTTCGCAGCGAAGCGAACAGCCCCGCGAGCCCGCCGATGTGGTCAATATGCGGGTGCGAAATGAATATTCGCTTCGATCTTGTGATGTCCAAATTCATCAGCGCCGCCGTCCACGAGGCGAACTCTCCGGCGTCGAACCAGACGAGCTCGCCGCTCGGCTTTTCGAGAATCCACGATGTGTGCTTGCAGCCGCACGGCTCCATTCCCGCCGCCGAGCCGAGAATGTGCATGCGCCATTTTCCGCAACCCTGGCGGCTTTTTTCCGCCATGCGCGCGGCCCTGCCCTCGTCGAGATACCTGCCGTAAAAGTCGTTGTTGCGAAGCTTGTCGGCGTCGGCTTCGCCCATCGCGAGAGCCTCTTCTTTTGTGCCGTTAAAGCTTGGCGGGAACAAAACGACGCGCTTTTGCGCCGCCCATGCGGGAAGCTTATTTGAAGCCTCGCGCAGACTCGCCGAAACATTCGCGGTTTCCGCCCCGCACGCCGCCGCGCCCGCTTTCACACGCGTTCCCGCCGCCTTGCGGACTCTCGACGCGCCGACCGCGCCGGCGCTCGCCGACGCCACTCCGAAGGCAGCGACCGCCGCGCTTTTCAAAAACACCCTCCTTGAGTTCGACTTATTTTTTTCCATGCCCAAAAACTACCGCCCGAAAATCGGCGCGTCAATAAAAGTCTGAAAAAAACGCCGCCCGCCAAACGCGGCGCCGCGAAAAAAACAAAACGCCTCCGATAAAAAAACAAAAAAAAGACTTGCCAAGCCGCGCAAAAGGTGCATCGTGCTTTTCTTTATTAAATCTGCGCCATTAGCTCAATTGGATAGAGCGTCTGACTACGGATCAGAAGGTTGGGAGTTCGACTCTCTCATGGCGCGAATAAAAAACGGCTTCCCTCTCGAAGCCGTTTTTTTGCCCGCGAACCCGCCATTTCCCTTGCGCCGAGGGTTATTTTAACGCCCGAAACGTTTAGCGCCGCGGCGGCAAAAAAAGAAGCGTTAACCTTGCGGTTAACGCCCTTAATACTCAAGCGCATAAGCTCACTTTATACGGAGTGCAAGACAAGAAGGCTATCCAGTGGCGGAACTTCTTGCTGACAATTTTCACGCTCTAACAAAATTTTTATAAAGTCAAGAGGTTTTTTTATATCCAAGAGATAAAAAAAACGGCTTGGGTTTTTCTCCCAAGCCTGCACCAGCCAAGACGTGTTCTACCTTGTGGCGACCAGTCAATGGGAATAATCAGAACCGAAACCCATTCTGTGATTGTCATCTTGTTTTTACTTTTTTCAAAACTCAAGAGATTTTTTTTCAAAAATTTATATCGCCCGCCGCAGGGATAGCGACGTGGTTTATTCGTGGCACGAAATAACAAAAAGCAATTATGCCCGCAAGCTTGCCCTGTGGCAAAAATCCCGGAAAGGAAATTTAAAATGAACGCGGTTTTGTTGCATAAAAAAACCGCTTTGATTTCTCAAAACGGTTTTATAAACCCCGACGCAATAAGGCATTTTATTGTCGGGCAGACCAAGAAGTATAATCAATGCCGAAAACTTCTTGCTGGCTATGTAAACGATGCCAACAATTTTTTTTCCAAAGTCAACAAATTTAAAAAAAAAGATGAAAAAATATTTAATAAAAGCAAATCTTGCGTCGGAGGCTATGAACCTCAAAAGCGGCGCGCCGTCGTCAATCGGATAGAGACATCGCGAACAATAGAACGGATAAACATGTTCCGCGCGGTCGCCGCGACAATCAGCAAAGACTACGCAAGGAATTTAACGAAAGGATAGAAATTTTAAAAGGAGAACCCAATGCCTGCGCAAGGAATAGTTGAAAGCCATTTCCAAAATTTTTTTAAGACGAACATAATGCACACAACTATGAAGCTCGCAACGGTATAAAAGACGTATTCCTTTAAGGTATTGCAACCAAAAGGAGCCAATATCAGGAAATAAGCCCAATATATCGCAAACTTTATAATTCCCTCTTTCACGACTTCATCTTCGCAAAAAAATTAGAAAAATCAACAAAAATCGGACACCGCCATGCCGGACATAATTTTAATTAAAACTTAAGATTGCCGCCGGCGCGGACGAAAGCGCAACCTGAAACTAACGAGCCTTAAAAGCGCAAAAAAAAACGAGCTGTTTCTTTCGAAACAGCCCTTATATGCCCGACCAGAAGGCTCACTCTATCTGCGGCGCAAGACAAGAAGGCTATCCAGTGGCGGAACTTCTTGCTGACGATTTCCGACACTCGCAGAATTTTTTTATAGGTCAAGAAGTTTTTTTACAATTTTTGCGGAAACAAAAAAGAGCGGGTGTAATGGAAGTAATTCTGTGATACTTTCCACACTACGCATATATACCCTAACACCTATCGCGTGTATATATGGGAGCCGCTATGTTTTTTATTTTCACAGCGCCTTTTCATAATCAATAATTTTTACGGCGGCGGCGAAAAATTTTTCATCGGAGCGCGAGACCGCGCCGCGCGCGGGCGCAAAAAAGCCCCGAGGTTAAAAGCGCCCGGGGGAAAATTCCCCGACAGAGATTCGAACTCCGACTAGATGAACCAAAATCACCTGTGCTACCATTACACCATCAGGGAGAAATACGAAAAATGGAGATGATCGGGTTCGAACCGACGACCCCCACAATGCCATTGTGGTGCTCTTCCAACTGAGCTACATCCCCTAAAAATTATTTCAAATACACTGCCCGATTTTGCCCAAAGGTCAATGATTTTTTTCAAAAATTTATCTGTATTGACTGCGCAGGAAAATCGCGCATCATGCGGCGTTTTTATGAAAACGATTTTCAAAATTGCGAAACTTCTCTCCGAACAAACCGCGCTGTTCGTCAGCCTCGCGGCTCTTCTGGCGTTCGCCGAGCCCGGCTTGTTCCTCTGGATAAAGGGCCCGGCGCAGACCGCGATCCTCGGGTTCATAATGCTCGCCATGGGAATGACGCTCTCCGCCGACGACTTCAGGATCCTCGCCAAGCGCCCGCTCGACATCTTCATCGGCGCGTGCGCGCAATACACTCTTATGCCGCTTCTGGCGTTCGCGATTGTCAAGACCGCGAACCTGCCGCAGGGCGTGGCGGTCGGGCTTCTGCTCGTGGGGACTTGCCCGGGCGGGGTCTCGAGCAACATAATGAGTTTTCTCGCCAAGGGCGACGTCGCGTTCAGCGTGGGAATGACGACCGCAAGCACCCTCCTTTCCCCTATAATCACGCCGATTTTGATGCTGATGCTCTCGGGCGAAAACGTCGAGGTTGACGCGTGGGGAATGTTTAAAAGCATAATGATCGTGACGCTTCTTCCCGTAATCTGCGGCGCGGTTCTCAACGGAATTTTCTCGGAAAAGCAGTCCTACAAAGACGCGATGAAAATTATGCCCGCGTTCGGCGTGATCTGCCTGGCGCTTATCGTCGCGGGAGTGACGGCGCACCACGGCGGCGGATTTTTATCGGCGTCGATCGCCATATTCTGCGCGATCGCCGCGCACAACGCGCTCGGCTATTTGAGCGGATACGTCATCGGCGTTTTGACCGGAATGAAAACCGCGCAGCGCAGAACGATCTCGATAGAAGTCGGCTGCCAGAACGCGGGGCTGGCGACAAACCTCGCCTCGACGCATTTTCAGGCTCTGCCAGAGGCGGCTCTCGCCTCCGCCGCCGCGTGCGTTTACCACAGCCTGAGCGGAACGATTCTCGCCAACGCGTTCGCGCTGTACGACAAATATTCCAAGCGCAAAAGCCTCTCTTTGGTAAGACTGGTTCTAAGACTGTTCGCGCTGTACGACAAATATTCCAAGCGCAAAAGCGCGGAGTAAAGCGGCTACAAAGAGAGAAGTTTTTTAAGGCAGCCCTCCGCGCCCGAGACGCGCACAAGCTTGTCGCGCGAGGTCTCGCCGCAGACGATTTCAACGTCACCCCTGCCCACTCCGAGCGTCTTGGAAAGGAATTTGACGAGCTCCGCGTTCGCCCTGCCGTCGGTCGCGGGGGCTGAAATTTTTATCTTCACGCCCTCGCCGTAGGCGCCCGCGCACGCGCTCTTGGGCGCGTTGGGAACGACCCTTATCCTGAATGTTTCCGAACCCGCGCCCATAAATATCGGCGTAAAAAAGCCGCCCCGCCTAAACGGGATAGCTGCCGAGCCACTTTATCATCGGCAGGGTTTTCTTCAGCTCGCCGACGGCGTCGACGACGTTTTCGTCGTCCCAATGCCCCTCGAAATCGACGAAGAAATAATAGCTCCACGCCTTTGTTTTGCTCGGGCGCGACTCGATTCGGGTGAGGTTTATGTTCGCGCGGTTGAACGGCAGAAGCATGTCGTAAAGCGCGCCCGGGCGGTCGTTGACCGACAGCACGAGGCTTGTTTTATACTTCACGCCCGCGGTTTTCGCGACGGAATTTTTGCCGATCACCAAGAAGCGCGTCTGGTTGTTTTTCTTGTCCTGAATCCCCTTTTCGAGGACGGGCACGCCGTAGTATTCGGCGGCAATGGAGCTTGCGATCGCCGCGATCTCGGGGTTGTCGCGCGCCATTTTGACGGCGATCGTCGTGCTCTCGACGTATTCCACTTCCACGTTTTGCAGGTTGCGCCTGAGCCATTCGCGGCACTGGCCTATCGCCTGGTCTTTGGAGCAGACTTTTCTGATGGAGTCGAGCTTCGCCCTCGTTATGAGGCAGTGCTCGATCGGCATATAAATTTGCCCGACGATGAAAAGCGAGCTGTCGCGCAGCATGTCCATGGAGTGGAACACCGCGCCCTCGGTGGAATTTTCGATCGGGATAACGCCGTAGTCGGCGTCGCCCCCCGACACCGAGGCGAACACGTCGGGGATCGACGGCATTGGGCGGTAGTCGACGCTCGAGCCGAAATTTTTCACCGCCGCCTGCTGCGTGAACGTCGCCTTCGGGCCGAGGTACGAGACTATGAGCTTTTTCTCCGCGGAGATCGACGCGGAGATGACTTCGCGGTAGATTGCCCGCAGCGCGGCTTCGTCGATTCTCCCCGCGTTTTTGGCGAGAATGTTTTTAAAGACGATTGTCTCGCGGCTCGGGACGTAAACTTCCTCGCCGTTTTCCGCCTTCATTTTTCCAATGCGCTTTGCGCACGCGATGCGCTCGGCGAGCAAATCGAGAATTTGCGAGTCGAGAGCGTCGATTTCCCTTCTTACGGAATCCTTGTCCATGGGTTTTCCTCTCAAAGAGTTTCGTCCGCCCGTTCGGGCTGTCCGGGCGACGGGGGCTGTTCGGCGGGCTGTTCGGCGGAGTAGTCGAGCGACATCTGTTTTTCGGCGTGCTCGGCTCCGTTTTCGGGAAGCCCGACATCTTTGTCCGTAATCTCCTCGGGCGAGGAGGCGCGGCGTATCCACTCCGAGATTTGCCCCGGAGAGAGCACGTCGGAAACCGGAAGCTCTTCGATGGAGCTTACGCCGACAAAGTCGAGAAATTTTGAGGTCGTTGAAAACTGCACGGGGCGCCCGGGAAGATCCGCCCTGCCGCTGATGAAAACAAGCTCTTTCTCGGTGAGCCTGGCGATCGCGCCGTCGGCGTTGACGCCCCTTATCGCCTCGATTTCCGCGCGGGTGACGGGCTGGCGGTAGGCGATGATCGCGAGCGTTTCGAGCGCCGCGCGGGTGAGCCTTTGCGGGCGGGGGTCGTCGCGCAGCAGGCGCACCCAGTCGGCGTAGTCTTTCGATATCGCGAGCTTGAAGCCCGACGCGCTTTGAAGAAGCCTGCAAACGTCGCCGCTTTCCTCGAGCTCGCCGGCGATCTCCTCCATCGCCTCGCGGATTTGCGTTGCGGTGAGGAGCGTCGGCACCTGCGACATAATGTCCTCGATTTCGGTCTGTTCGGCGGCGTCGGGGTCGTCGGGCGATTGCGGGTTATCGGCGGCGTCTTCCGATTCGGCGGCGTTCTTTGCGGCTTTCTTGGCGAGCTCAAGCTCGTTATGGTAGCGCGATACGACCGCCTGAATATCCTTTATCGACAAGGGGTCGCTCGTCGAGAACAGCAGCGCGCGCAAAATCTTTTTTAAATTGAAGCCCATTTCAAAAAAATCAAATTCTCCAAAAATAATTGAGAAAAAATCCGCCCCGAGCAACAAAAAAACTCCGCGCGCGAACCGGAATTTCTGTTTGACTGGCGTTTCGCGGAATTTAGGATTTCGGCAAAACTGCTCAATCGAAATGAACGCGAAAAAACTTTTGCTTATCCCGCTCGTCGCGGCGCTTTCGGCGTCGTGCTTCGGCGAAACGATAAACGTCTTTGCGAAGCTCGCCGACGGCTCGCACGCGAAAAAAGAGTACCGCCTCTCCCCCGACGAAAGCGGGAAAATCACCCTGCGGATAAAGCGCGGCGAGTTCGGCAAAGACGCGAAATCCCTCGCGATCTACCCGAACTTCACGCAGGCGGACGAGGGCGAGGACGGGTTTTTCATCTCGTCTTTCGGCGAGCTTACAAACTTCGCCCCGCGCGGGGATTCGTCGTTTTCGCACCCGAAAAACAATATGCCCATACACGGCTCGAAAACGCTGCGCGGCAGCTATCTGACATTCGTGCGCGGAATGAAATTCGCCTACTCCTACCGCGTGGAGAAATCGAAAAAGAAATATCTGCAATACATAACATACGACTTTGAGAAAAACCCGCAATACGAGGACGCGCTCGTCGAATTTGTGCGCCTGCCGCGCGGGGCGGGATATGTCGAGATGGCGCATTGGTACAGAGACTGGCGCCTCAAAAACGACGGCATAAAAACTATCCGCGAAAAAATCAAGACCCGCCCCGAGCTCGCCTACTGCATAACCGCGCCCGAGGTCAGAATCCTAATCGGCATGAAGCCAGTCCCGACGCCCGTCCTCGAGCAGACTCCCGATACCGAGCCGAAAATGATTCTGCGAAACTCGTTCGAGAGCGTCGGCAAGCTTATAGAGGCGATGAAAGCCGAGGGCGTCGAGCGCGCGCAGGTGTGCCTTGTCGGGTGGAATTCGCGCGGGCACGACGGCAGATACCCGCAGCTGTTCCCCGTCGAGGAAAGCGCGGGAGGCGAAGCCGCGCTGCGCGGGCTTATCGACAAAGGGAAAAAGCTCGGCTACCAGATGACATGCCACACGTGCAGCACCGACGCCTACTCCGTCGCCGACTGCTGGAGCGCCGATTATATCGCGAAAAATCCGAACGGCTCGCCGAAGAGCCACTGCAGATACGCGGGCGGCAAAATGTACGACACCTGCCTAAAGCGCGTTCTCGAAATTTTCCCCGAAAAAGACTTCCCCAGAATGGCGTCTCTCGGCTTCCGCGGCTTGCATTATATCGACGTTATAAGCTCGATTTACCCCTACGAGTGCTTCGACCCCAACCACCCGATGAACCCCGCCGAGGGCGTTGATTGCGCGCGCGCGATTTTTAAAACCGCGAAAAAATACATGGGCGGCGCTTACTCCGAGGGCGGCATCGACGCGTATTTCGACGACGTCGACGCGTGCCTGTGGGTCTATCCCGAAGTGTGGATTCCGTGGAACAGCGGGCTTATCGACAAACGGATTCCGTTCTGGCAGCTCGTCTATAACGGGATAATTTTAAGCACGCCATGGAACAAGTGCATGTTCCCCGACCCCGACGACGCCGAGACGCGCCTCAGGTTTTTCGAGTTCGGCGGCAGGCCGCGCTGCGAGTTCGCGCCCTCGCTCGATTTGCGCAAGCCCGAGGACAGAGACTGCGCCGCCAAGCAGCACGCGAAAAAAATCAAGGCGATCTGCGGCGAGTTTATGAAAATCGCGCGCCTGCAAACCGAGCTTATGCAATTCCACGAGGAGTTCGCGCCAAACGCGACGGTCTCGCGCTACGATAGCGGCGCGGAGATCGTCTGCAACCGAAGCGCCGAGACTGTCGAGTACGCGGGGATAAAAATCCCGCCCAAAAACTATAAAATTCTAAATCTAAAACGGCCCGCCAAAACTTTTGTTGACGATTTTCCCGCGCGGTGATTATATTCGCGCCAATATTCCAAAAAAATAAAAACTAAAAAAAAACAAAAATTATGCCCGAATATAAATCTAAAAAAAGCTTTGACGGAAGAAACATGGCGGGCGCGCGCGCGCTTTGGCGCGCCACCGGCGTAAAAGAGGAGGACTTCGGCAAGCCCGTAATCGCCGTCGTAAACTCCTACACGCAGTTCGTGCCCGGGCACGTGCACCTCGACAAGGTCGGGAAATTCGTCTGCGCGCAAATCGAGAAAGCCGGCGCGATCGCGCGCGAGTTCAACACGATCGCGATCGACGACGGCATCGCCATGGGGCACGACGGCATGCTGTTTTCGCTGCCCTCGCGCGAGCTCATCGCCGACAGCGTCGAGTATATGTGCACCGCCCACTGCGCCGACGCGATGATCTGCATTTCCAACTGCGACAAAATCACCCCCGGAATGATGATGGCGGCCATGCGCATGAACATTCCCGCGATATTCGTCTCGGGCGGCCCAATGGAGGCGGGCAACGCCAAGCTCTCCGACGGCGCGAGAAACCTCGACCTGATCGACGCGATGATCGCGGGCGCGAACCCCAAAGTGTCGGACGCCGACAGCCTGCTTATGGAGCGCAACGCCTGCCCGACGTGCGGCTCGTGCTCGGGAATGTTTACGGCGAACTCGATGAACTGCCTCATGGAGGCGATCGGCCTGGCGCTGCCCGGCAACGGCACGATCGTCGCCACGCACAAGGCGCGCAGGGATCTTTTCAAAAAGGCGTCCAAGCGCATCGTCGAAATGGCGAAAGCCTATTACGAGAACGGCGACGAGTCCGTCCTGCCGCGTTCGATTGCAAGGCGCAAATCTTTCCTCAACGCGATGAAGCTCGACATCGCCATGGGCGGAAGCACGAACACCGTCCTGCACCTTCTCGCGATCGCGAGGGAGGGCGGGGTCGATTTCTCGATGGCGGACATCGACGCGCTCTCGCGCGTCACGCCTTGCATCTGCAAAGTCGCCCCGAGCACGCAGAAAGTCCACGTTCAGGACGTCCACCGCGCGGGCGGCATCTACGCGATTTTAGGCGAGCTCGCCAAGGCGGGGCTTATCGATATGCGCGAAAAAACCGTCATGGGAAAAACGATAGGTGCGGCGATTAAAGCTCACGACATCACTTCGCCCAAGACTTCCCCGCGCGTCAAAAAATTCTACCTCGCGGCCCCCGCGGGCAAGCAAAGCGTCGCGGCGTGGACGCAGGAAACGTATTACCAGACTCCCGACACCGACCGCGAAAACGGCGCGATTCGCTCCGTAGAGCACGCGTTCAGCAAGGACGGCGGGCTCGCGGTGCTTTTCGGCAACATCGCAAAAGACGGCTGCATTGTCAAAACCGCGGGTGTGGACGAATCGATTCTCAAGTTCAAAGGGACGGCGAAAGTTTACCACTCCGAGCAGGACGCGAGCCTGGCGATCCGCGGCGGAAAGGTCTCGCCCGGCGACGTTGTGGTAATCCTTTACGAGGGCCCGAGGGGCGGCCCGGGCATGCAGGAAATGCTCTACCCGACAAGCCACCTGAAAAGCATGGGTCTTGGAAAAGTCTGCGCGCTCCTTACCGACGGAAGGTTCTCGGGCGGCACGAGCGGGCTGTCGATCGGGCACGTCTCGCCCGAGGCGGCCGACGGCGGCGACATCGCGCTCGTCGAGGACGGCGACATGATCGACATCGACATTCCCGCGCGCAAAATTTCGCTCGAAATCTCCGATTCCGAAATGGACGCGCGCCGCGCGAAAATGCTCGCCAAGGGCGATCTGGCGTACAAGCCCTCGCGCGACAGAAAGGTGTCGAAGTCGCTTCAATTCTACGCGAAGTCGGTCTCGTCGGCGGCCGACGGCGCGGTCAGGAGGCTCTGATGAAAAGCATGACGGGCTTCGGGCGCGCAACGCGCCCCTGCGGCGACTTCGACATTTCAATCGACATCTCTTCCGTAAACAAAAAGGGCTTCGAGCTGTCGGTCTCGCTCCCGCGCGAGTGGGCGCCGATGGAGCGGCTCGCGGCGCAGTGCCTGAAAAAGACGATCGCGCGCGGCAAGGTCTCGGCGGCGTTCAGGATTGAAAAAAAATCCGAAGCGGCGGGCTTTTCGATTGGAGAAGAACAAGCCGCCGACGCGTTTAAAAAGCTCGCCGCGATTTGCGAAAAACTCGGCTTCCCCAACCAGCAGGCGACTCCCGAGCTTCTTCTTAAAATCGACGAGCGCCTCTCCGCCAGCGGCGAATATGGCGACTGGGAGGAAATCTGGAAAACCGCCGAGCCCGCCCTCGAGGAAGCCGCGCAAAAGCTCGACGAAATGCGAAAGGCGGAAGGCGCGGCTCTGAAAGCCGACCTGCAATCGCGCCTTGGCAGGCTTTCCGCGCTCGTGGGCGAGGTCGAAAACAGCTCGCATGGCACCGCGCAAAAATACAAGGAGCTTCTTTTGCAGCGCCTCGAAAACATGGGGCTTTCGCTCGACATGAACGACGAGCGCGTGCTAAAGGAGGTCTGCATTTTCGCCGACAAATGCGACATCTGCGAGGAGATAACCCGCCTTAAAAGCCACATCGCGCAGTTCTCGGCGGCGATGGACGAGGACGACGCCGTCGGGCGCAAAATGGATTTTATCTGCCAAGAAATGGGGCGCGAGATAAACACGACCGCGAGCAAGGCGAATTCGCTCGAGCTTACAAAGCTCGCGATAGAGCTTAAAAACGAGCTTGAGCGGATAAGGGAGCAAACCCAAAACGTGGAATAGCCGCGCGCCGCAAAAAGCGGGCGGAATTTTTTCCCAAAGCTCGCGATAGCTCTCATTAAATAAAACAACAAAAAATTTGCGAAAGCTCGCGTAAAATAAAACAATAAAAAATGCGCGCAGGAAAAAAATTCCCGCGCGCATTTTTATTTTGGCAAAACGCCGCGCTAAACGACTGTGCCCGATTTTATCGTCGCGTATTTCGTCACGATAATCACGCCGTCGCGCACATACAGGCCTTCGGCCTCCCATTTGTCGGGCTTGCCGTCGGGCGAGAGCACGCAGTTGTCGCCGATGCGAGCGTTTTTGTCGATGATCGCGTTTTCAATCTTGCAATTTTTGCCGATGCCCACAAGCGGGATTCCCGCGGCGGCGTTCGCGGCGCGCTCTTCGTCGGTCTCGTATCTGTCCGAGCCCATCATTATGACGTTTTTGAGCCTCGTGCCAGCGCCGATTTTCGAGCGTATGCCGATAACGCACCTTTCCAGCGACTCCGCGCGTATGACCGCGCCGTCGGCGATGTTCGCCCTGTCGACCTTTGTGCCGAAAATCTTCGCCCCGGGCAGGAAGCGGCAGTGCGTGTAAACGGGGTTGTCCTGCCTGTGGAAGTTGAACTCGGGGTCGGGCTCGGCGAGCGCGAGGTTCGCCTCGAAGAACGCGCCGACCGTTCCGATGTCCTCCCAGTAGCCGTCGAAAATGTAGGCGCAAAGCTTTTTCTTCCCGAGAAGCCCGGGGATAATCTCCTTGCCGAAATCCATCTCCTTGCCCGACATCGCCTCCTCGAGAACTTTCTGCGAGAAAATGTAAATTCCCATCGACGCGAGGCAGTATTCGCCCTGCGGATTTTTGAGGTGTTTCTTGAGCGCGTCGCCGACGACGAACTTGTCGATTACGCTCTCCTCTTTCGGCTTTTCGGCGAACTCGACAATGCGCAGGGAGTCGTCGACGCGCATCACCCCGAGGCTCTTCGCCTCGGGGCGCGGCATGGGCTTCGCGGCGATAGTGATGTCGGCGTTCGAGGCGATGTGGCGGGCGAGCATATCCTTAAAGTCCATCTGGTAGAGCTGGTCGCCCGAGAGAATCAGGTAGTAGCAGTCGTCGCCGTGCCGCTCGAAGTGGTGCATATTTTTTCTGACGGCGTCGGCTGTGCCTTGATACCAGTCGCCGCCCGAGTCGGTCTGCTCCGCCGCGAGGATATCCACAAACCCGGAGCCGAAAGAGTCGAACTTGTAGGTCTGCTGAATGTGCTTGTGAAGCGACGCCGTATTGAACTGCGAAAGCAGATAAATGCTGTTGAAGCCCGAGTTTATGCAGTTGCTAATCGGAATGTCGACAAGGCGGTATTTTCCCGCGAGCGGAACGGCGGGCTTGCAGCGGTACTTTGTTAGCGGATAAAGGCGCGTGCCTCTGCCGCCTCCCATTATTATGCTTATGACGTTGTTTTTCTTTTTCATCGCTTCTTTTTTTTATTTAAATTTGAAAATTAAAACCGCCCGCGCGCGGAGCGCGCAATCCCCGCGGGTGAAAGCGATTATCGTCCTGCCGCGCGAAAAATCCAGCTTTTTTTCAGCCCTTTGCGAATTTTCCCGAAAAACGCGCCTCAATTAAAAAGCTTGAAATGGCGGCGTCTTTGGAAAAAAATTGTCCGATACAAGGAAAATGGACGATTATTATTCTGACGAATTCTCGGAAAGCTACAATCCTTCGGGCTGGACCGAAAAGGATTGGTTCGCGTATCTGCGCAAGTCGGAGGAGGAAATCGCGCGCTTCGCGGGCCTCTACACCGTTAACAGAATGCGCGGCAGGACGCTCGAGGAAATCGCCGCGATGGCGGGCTGGCCGATGCCCAAAGAGGGCTGCTCTTTCGACGACCCCGACGGCAACCCCGAAATGGACGCCGAATTTTCCGAAGAGCCATGGACGCTCCTAAACCACCCGATTTATATCGTCACCCGCGCCCTGCTAAAGTGCCTGCGCGAACACCTCGGGCGCGTCATCGCCGAGACCGGAATCGCGCCCACGCTCGTCTGGGACATCGCAAAAACCCTCACCGAAGCGGAGACTTTTATGGCGCTCGCGGCGAACTCGACGGATCTTGCCGAAGATCTTTTGGCGCGGTGCAACTACAAAATGTCGTCGGTAAAGCTCAACGATATTATGGCGAAAATCGACGCTATCCCCGAGCCGAAATCCGAACAGGGGCGCGAGCGGATACGGAGAGTCGGCAACATAATTTTCGACCTCAGGCAGGTCTGCCTGAACATGGCTGAAACCTCCACCGTAGGCAAAAAATGAACATCATAAAATACGCCCGTTTCCCGCTTCTGGCGGCGATTTTCGCAGCGTGCGCAAGCGCTTCCCAAGCCGAGCCCGTGCGCGCCGCCGTAGGCGCGGTCGATATGCGCGAGGCGCGCGTTGCGGTCTATCCCGCCGCCGTTCCGTCCGAGCTCGACATCTGCTGGAAAGCGTCCGACCCCGAGAGCAAGACACGCGCCGTTTCGGGCGCGGCGAACGCCGACGGCAGGTGCGAATTCGTTTTCGCGAACCTCGACCCCGACACCGAATATAAATTCGCCGCGTGCGGGGCGATGGGCTCGTTCAAGACAAAGCCCGACTATCTCGGCCGCACTCCCCCGCCCGACTTCTCGTTCGTCGTGCTCGGCGACAATTATATAAACGACAAAAAATTCGACCCGCCTTTCAAAACCAACGGCGAGGGCTTCGAGATTTTCGCGAGGATTCTTTCCACAAAGCCCGCGTTCGCGCTGTGGGCGGGGACGCAAAACGTTTTGCGAAACGCCGACATCGGATCTGAAAGCGCGGTCTTTGGCAGGCTATCGCAGGCGAGGATTTTTCCCGAAAGCGCGAAATTTCTCCTGCACACCGCGAACTACGCCGTTCCCAATTCGGGCATAATCGCCGACGCCTCGAGCGCGGGCGCGCCCGCAAAGCTGCGGGCTTTCGGCAGGCTTTGGGCGAACCCCGAGGGCGCCGACGAATCCTCGCGCGCGTACTCGTTCTCGTACGCCGACGCCGACTTCTTTGTCCTCGACGATTTCTCGAACCGCGCGAACCTCGACTACGGCGACGACCGCCCGAAAATGCTCGGCGCGCGCCAGCTCAAATGGCTCTTTAACGCGCTGTCGAACTCGCGCGCGACGTTCAAATTTATCGCCATGAACACGCCGATCGCCAACCCCGTCGACAGCCCCGAAAACTTCACCTTCGCGGCTGAGGAGCGCAAGGCTCTCATCGCGTTTTTGTCCGAGAAAAAAATCGAGGGCGTGATTATGATTTCCGCGCGCAAAAATTACGGCGAGATCACAAGGCTCGTGCGCGCGGGGGCATACCCGATTTATGACCTCACCGCGGCGCCCCTCACCGCGCGCCCCGCGAAGGAAATTTCCGAGATGAACTACTTCAGGGTGCCAAGCAGCGCGTCGGCGCAGCGCTCGTTCGCGCAAGTGAAAATCGAGGGCGCGGAAGGCTCGCGCAGCGCGACGCTCTCGTTCTTCGACGCGAAGGGAAACTCGATTTTCTCGATGACGGTGAGAGAATCGGAGCTTAAAAAATTTGAATAGCCGCGGACGAAATTTTTAACCGCGCGCCCGTTAAAAAAAATATGCGAAAAATTGCAACTCTCGCCGCGCTCTTGGCGGCGTCGCCGCTCGCGGCGCTCGACGTTTACATATCTTCGTCCTCGGGCAGCGACTCGAACGACGGCTCGATAAGCGCGCCGCTAAAGACGCTCGCCGCCGCGCCAAAAAAGGGCGCTAACATCTTTCTCAAGCGCGGCGACGTCTTTTACGAAAAGCTCCGCGACCTGCAAAACTGCAATATCGACGCCTACGGGAACGGCGCCAAGCCCATGGTCTGCGGGCTAAAAATTCTCAAAAACAAAAACGCGTGGGAAAGGCTCCCCAACGGGATTTGGCGGCTCGACTTGAAAAACGCCGAAAACTTCGAGGGCTACCGCGCCGCCAACGCGAAAGAGGACAACATCGGGTGCGTTTACGACATCGCCCAAGACAGGCTCTACGGGCATCTCGTGCGCCGCTACAGCGACCTCAACGCTTTCGGCGACTTCTGGGTGTCCGACAGCGTCTCGCGCGTCGACGTGCGCGACAAAAACGAGACGTTCAGATTCCTCTATTTTAAGTTCGACAAAAATCCCGCCGAATCGAAATCGCGCTGGGCGTTTTCAGCGGGCGCGAACGGCGCAAGCAACCTGAAGAACTGCCGCGTGCGAAACATCGCGATAAAGGGCTTCGGAATACAGGGGATATGCAGGGCGTGGAACTGCGAATTTTCGGGGCTCGACATCGACCTTATCGGCGGGAGCGTCCAGCTCTCGTACAAGCACTGGACGCGGCTGGGCAACGGCATCGAGTTCTGGATTTCCGACTCAAACCCCTGCAACAACAACGTTGTCGAGGGCTGCAAAATCTCGCGCACCTACGACTGCGGCTCGACGATCCAAGGCATCGGCAAAAACGCCCCTAAAGCCTCGAACATAGTTTTTAGAAACAACGTGTTTTTGCACTGCCGGCAGGCGTTCGAGCACTTCATACACTCGCCCGCCAAGGAGCATGTTTACGAGAACTGCGAGTTCTCGGGCAACAAGTGCTTCGACATGGGCAAAAACTTTTTCTCCTCGCCCGAAACGCGCGACGCCAACATTCTCTCCTACGACAGAAGCCCGATTTCGGGGCTTGTCATAAAAGACAACCTTTTCTGGGGCGCGCCCCACTACTCGCGAAACGGCTATCCCGCGAAGCTCGAAAACAACACCGTTTACATCTACCGCGGGCAGTATCTGGCGTTCGCCCGCGCGCGCCCCGAGGAAACCGTCTGGGCGGACTCCGGCGCCGACATCGCCAAGGCGGAAAAAATCCTGCAAAACGGCTCCGACAAAATAATAATCGTCGAGCCCGGCGACGTCCACCTGCGCGAAAAAGTTTTGCGCGAGGCGTTCGCCGAACAAAAGTCGGAGATAATAAAAAACTCGCCCGAAAAATATAGGCGCGACTTTTTCTACCGCAAATAGCCGCCGCAAAAAACGGCGTTTTTGCGAAGCTTGGCGGCATTATATTTCTTGACGCGCCACGGCGCCGAGGTAGTCTGGGAAAATCATCTCAATTCCTTATGACACCCATAAAAGATTTTGAAAAAATCGTGGGCGCGGAAAACGTGTTTTCCGAGCTCGCCGACAGACAAACCTACGCTTACGACTCCGCCGTTCTCGAGCCGACAACGCCCGCCCTCGCGGTGCGCCCGACAAGCGTCGAGCAGCTCGGAAAGGTGATCGCCCTGTGCTACAAGCTCGGGCTTCCAATGACGGTCCGCGGCGCGGGGACAAATCTCTCGGGCGGAACCGTGCCCGACTCGCCAGACTCGGTTGTTATCCTCACGCAGGGGCTCAATAAAATTCTCGAGATAAATTCGTCCGACCTCTACGCGGTCGTCGAGCCCGGCGTGGTGACGGCAAAGTTCGCCGCGGCGGTTGCCGAAAAAAATCTTTTCTACCCGCCCGACCCGGGCTCGCAGGCGGTCTCGACAATCGGCGGAAACATCGCCGAGAACGCGGGCGGACTGCGCGGGCTCAAATACGGCGTCACAAAAGACTACGTTATGGGGCTCGAATTTTTCGACTGCGAGGGCAATATTGTAAAGACGGGCTCGCGCACCGTAAAGTGCGTGACGGGCTACAATCTCGGCGGGCTGATGACCGCCTCTGAAGGCACGCTCGGAATCATAAGCAAGGCGATTTTAAAGCTCATTCCGCCGCCGCGCGCCTCAAAGGCGATGATGGCGGTGTTCTCCGACGTGCAAAACGCCGCCGACGCAGTCGCGGGGATAATCTCCGCGCACATTCTGCCCTGCACACTCGAGTTCATGGACAATGTCACGATAAATATGGTCGAGGACGACGTGAAAATCGGGCTGCCGCGCGACGCTCAGGCGATTTTGCTTATCGAGGTTGACGGCCACCCCGCGCAGGTCGCCGACGACGCCGAGACCGTCGAGCGGCAGCTTCGCAAAAACGGCGCGACCGACATATCGATAGCGCGCGACGCGGACGAAAAAAATAAAATCTGGGAGGCGCGCCGCAAGGCTCTGCCCGCGCTCGCCCGCCGCCGCCCGACAATCGTCCTCGAGGACGCCACCGTCCCGCGCTCGAAAATTCCCGCGATGATAAAAACCGTAAACGAGATCGCCGCGAAGTACAATTTGCTGGTCGGCACGTTCGGGCACGCGGGCGACGGCAACCTGCACCCGTCGATTCTCTGCGACAAGCGCGACAAAGAGGAATTCGGGCGCGTCGAAAAGGCGATCGACGAGCTTTTCACGCGCACGATTGAAATGGGGGGAACGCTCTCGGGCGAGCACGGCATAGGCACCGCGAAAGCCAAATGGCTCGAAAAGGAAACGTCGAAAGCGACGATAGAATTTTCGAGAAAAATGCGAAAGGCGATCGACCCCAAGCGCCTCCTCAACCCCTCAAAAATGACCTCTATTTAACATGGCAAACCTGCAAAACCTCGCCGAAGAAATCAAGAGCCTCGACGACAGGCTCGCGAAGTGCATGCGCTGCGGGACGTGCCAGTCGGTCTGCCCGGTGTTCGGCGAAACAATGCGCGAGGCGGACGTCACCCGCGGCAAACTCGCGCTGCTCTCGAACCTCGCCTACAAGCTCATCGACGACCCCAAAGCCGTCCGCGAAAAGCTCGACCGCTGCCTATTGTGCGGATCGTGCCAGGCGGCGTGCCCGTCGGGCGTGTCGATTCTCGACATCTTTATGCGCGCGCGGGAAATCGCCGCGGAGTACATGGGGCTTTCGCCGATAAAAAAGGCGATCTTCCGCATAATGCTTTGCAACCCGCGGCTCTTCGCGCTCTCGATGAAAGTCGGGCGCCCGTTTATGCCGCTTTTTATGCGCGACCAGAAAAACGCCCCGCACACTGCGCGCGCGCCGCTGATGTCGCCGTTCTTGGGCGACAGGCGGCTTCCCGTCATGCCCTCGAAAACAATCCGCGAAAAATACGGCGACCTCGACATTCCCGCGGGCAAGAGCGGGATAAAAGTCTTGTTCTTCCCGGGCTGCATGGGCGACAAAGTTTACACGAACGTCACCGAGGCGTGCCTTAAAATTTTCAAGCATTTCGGAGTCGGCGTGCGGATACCCGCGAACCTCGCATGCTGCGGAATCCCGGCGCTCGCCTCGGGCGACACAAAAAGCTTCCGCTCGATGATGGCGCACGACGTCGAAATTTTGAAGACAGAAAAATTCGACTACATCGTGACGGCGTGCTCGTCGTGCACCGAGACGATCGGCGAGCTTTGGCAAAAATACGCCATCGACACCCGCTGGGAGAACGACGCGAAAAAAATCGGCGCGAAAGCGATCGACATAAACAAATTCCTCGTCGATGTCCTCAAGGTGGATTTGACGCCAAGCGCGGGCTCCGCCGAAAAGACGAAAACAACTTACCACGACTCGTGCCACCTGTTAAAGTCGCTCGGCATCTCGAAGCAGCCGCGCGCGCTTTTGAAGGCGAACGGCGCGGTCGATTTCGTCGAGATGAAAGAGGCAGACCGCTGCTGCGGCTGCGGCGGAAGCTTCACCCTCACGCACTACGACTTGTCGAGGAAAATCGGCCAGCGCAAGCGCGACAACATCGTCGCGAGCGGCGCGAAAGTCGTGGCGTGCGGCTGCCCCGCGTGCATGATGCAGCTTTCAAATATGCTCGCGCTAAACGGCGACGACGTCGCGGTAAAGCACGTCGCGGAAATCTTCGCCGAGACTCTCCCCGGCGAATAGCCCTCCCCTCTTTCAAACAATAAAACAAAAAAAGACCCGGGGCGTTTTCGCCCGGGTCTTTTTGTTTTTGCGCGGAAAGCCGCGCGCTACTTTTTGGGGTTGCGCTTGCCGATTCTGGCGAAGAGCACTTCGCCCGCCGCGAGGTCGATATTCAAAATCGGCCCCTTGCCGAGGCACTTGCCCGTAAAGACGTCGTAGATTTCTTTCGTGGTCTTGAAATCGACAGTGTGGCTTTCCGTCGTGGACGCGCAAATGGAGACATACGCGCCGTTGGCGAACACCGACGCGGGCTGCTCGGTGTAGATGTGAACGCCGGTCTCTTTCGCCATCATTCGCACGAGGCATGGCGGCAAATATGTCACGCCGCAGAAAAGCTGCGGATGATCTCCGCTCTTGCGAAGGACGATCGCGGGGTTGCCGTCGTCGTATTTGGCGAGGACAATGTCGCCCTCCTGCGGTATCGGCGAGAAGAGATCGTCGATCGGAATTTTTCTCGCGAAATTGCCGATGCGCTCGGAAAGCCCCATTTTAAGCCCCTCGGGGGTTGTCGTCGCGATCGGAACGGCGGGCTTTACGCGCTTGACCTTAAAGCCGGTCGCCTCTTCGATGGCGTCGAGAGAGAGCTTTTGCGCGGTGGTGTCGGCGTAGCCCGTCGCCCACATGTATATGCTCGCCGAGCGCTCCGCGGCCTCGCGCATTTTTTGCCTCTGCTCTTTCGAGAGCGCGACGGTGTTGAGGAAAATATTGAGCTTGGGGTTCGCGCGCGCGCCCAAAATATCCTCGAGCATATACTGCCCATACGGAATTCCCGTAAAGTGCATTTCCCTGCGCGAGGCGTACATCAGCGGCCCCGTGGTGAGGTATGAAGCCTTGCCGATATAGCTCATCGAGGCTTCGTCGTAGATGAGCGCGACTGGCGGCTTGAAGAAATGCGGGCGCTTTATCATGTCTCTTTCCGCCTTGTCGCAAAGGGCGATCTGCTTCCAGAGGACGGGATCCTCGTACCAGCCCGTTCCGAACAAGTCCATCCACCAAGACGGCGTGTTGCGGATAATCTGCTGGGCGAGGTTGCGGCGCATGACGTCGACGGAATCTTTTTGCGTTTTCTGATTCGGGTCGGCGACGAGCAGAATCGAGCCGGAGTTCCAGATAAGGTATGTACGGTTGTCGTCCTCGTCGCACCAAAGCTTGCCCGCCAGCAGCACGCTCTCGACGGCGCTCATGTAATTTTTGACGCCGCCCTTGCCCCTGCTGCCGTAGGAGACGGGCCCGATCATTATGTCGATGTAGGGCGACTCGAGAAGCTTTCGCGCCGCGTAGTGCCCCGTAACCGCGGGCGACTGCACGCCGCTCGCGAGCTCGTAGCCGTAGCCGTAAAACGTAAACGAAAGTTTTTTTCCGAGCGTCGCCTCTTTGACGACCTTGCCGAAGCCGATGACGGTGTCCGCCATTTCGTCGTTGAGGAACAAATTAAAATCTACGACATTCTGGAGTTTCGCGGGGTCGACGATGTTCGAGACGGCTTTCATGCGCTCGTCGTAGGTCGGCACTTCGGCGGTCTCGGGGGAGACGCCCTTTTTGTTCCACGCCTTTTCGAGCGTTGCGGCGTCGCCGTATTTTTTCGAGAGCCATTTGCGCCACGCGGCGAGCGTGGATTTGTCGTAGCCCGACGGAATCGGGCCCTGCGACTGCCCGTAGAACCACTCGCCGGTGTTCGCCCCGCACGGGTGGTAGCCCGCGATGTGCTTGCCGTAGTTCGACTCTATAAATTCTATCGTGCGGCGCAAATTCGCCTGCGCCGCCGCCCTGTATTCGGGCGACGACACCGCCGCGAACCTCTGCAGCGACGTGAAGTTTCCGCGCGACATTCTCGTCGTGGGCTTGCCGTCGTAGTTGCGCATTTCGGAGTCGGGGTGCTTGTCGAGCCACCACGCGGGCGCGTCGACGCCGAGCCTCGGGATAACCTTTACGTTCGGGTTTATCTTTACCATCGTGTCGAAAATTTTGTCCCAAACTTTTTTCACGCGCTCGACTTTGCCCGGGCCGTCCCAGTCCCACGGAACGTGCATTCCTATCGTGACAAAATCGACGCCGTTTAGCGCGGCGAGCTTGAGCTGCTTGGAGAATGTCGGCGTGGAGCTTCCCGCGACAATGCCGCTCTTGTCGAACGCGACCATGTCTACCCAGCCGCGCTTGCCGCATTTGAGCTCGACGTCTATCCTGTACTTTACGCCCTTTTTAAGCTGCGCGCCCATGTCGCCCACTAAAAATCTCACCGACGCGGAGTCTGTGGCGGTGTCCTTTTCAAATAGAACAACGCCGTTTGACAGCGAAATCTTGCCGCGCTTTTTGTCGCTGACGGCGACGCGCTTTAAGGTGTCCGGCTTTGCGGGATCGACAACCGCGAACGACGAGTTGTCGGCGGTGTTCACGAGAGAAATTTTCTTAATCGACATGTCCTTTACGAGAGCGTCGTAGGAAATCCTCATGCCGACGGTTCCGTCGCCTTCGCAAGTGAACTCCATAGAGACCGTCGTCCATTCGGGATCGACCACTTTGTACTTCACCCCGCCCGTCGCGCCGTAGAACATTCTGCCGCGCTGCGGCTCGCCGTTTTCGCAGATAAAGGGAACGCCCTTTATCTTTTTTACGGAAAAGCTGGGGTCTTCGCTGTCGCCGCCTCTCGCGGGCTGCGAGCAGCCCAGCGCCGACGCCGCGGCAAGCGCCGCCGCCAATGTTTTGAATTTATAGTATTTCATAATCGTTGCGTTTGTGTTTGTGGAGTATTTTTGTTTTTCCGCCGTTTTAGGCAAGCATAATGGCGAAATTTTGCGCGATTAGTCAAAATAGTGCAAAAAATCATCTTTGCAGTGCAAAGGCTTCGCCGATTTTTGTTGCCCCGATCCGCGCGCGAAAATATCTTTTTTAGACATGAAAAAATCGGCATTATTTCTCGCGATTTTGTTTCTGGCGGCGCTCTGCGCGCGCGCCTACGACACCGCAAAGCCATGGACCTGGTGGTGGATTTTCGGCAATTCCGCCACGCGCGCGGACATCACCGCAAACCTCGAATATATGAAAGAAGCGGGCTTGGGCGGCGTGTGCGTGATACCCGTCAGGGGCAAGCTCGGCGACGAAAAAAATTACGTCCCGCTGCTGTCGCCGAAGTTTATGGAGACGCTCGCGTTCATTCAGTCCGAAGCCGACAGGCTTTCGCTCGGCGTCGACATGACCATGGGGAGCGGCTGGCCGTTCGGCGGGCCTTGGATTCCCGAAAGCCTCGCGGGAAAACAATTCGACAAAAATATGCGCTGCGCGCCCACGCGAAGAATGGTGGGCCAAGCCGCGCCGGGCGGCGAGGGGTTCGCCGCAAATCCGTTCAACCCCGGCGCGTATAAATTCCACGCGGAAATTTTCGAGAAAAAGTTCGCGCCCTATCCAAAGCTTCTGCGCGGTTTTTTCAACGACTCCTACGAATACTTCCGCGAGGACTTCACCGAGAAATTTCCCGAAGAGTTCGCCAAGCGGCGCGGCTACGACCTGCGCCCCTACGCCCGCGCGGCGTTCTCGCAAACAAAGGGCTGGGAGGATATGCCCGCGGGCCCGCTCGACATTCACCTTTCGCCCGCCGACGTCGAGCGCGTCTGGCAGGACTACCACCAGACCCTCGCCGAGCTGCTCTTCGAGACCGCCGGAGAGTACGCGCGCGCGGCGAAGCGCATGGGCAGGCTCAGCGTCTATCAGGCGCACGGCTCGCCCGGAAACTTAATCGACCTATACGCCCTCGCCGACATTCCCGAGACCGAGGCGTTCGGCTCGAGCGGCTTCAAGTTTGTCCGCAACGACCCCGACTACCGCGAAAACGTTTTCGGCAGGCCGAATAAAATAATGATGAAGTTCGCCTCGTCCGCGGCGAACTTGCGCGGCAAAAAGCTCGCCGCTTCCGAGACCTGCACGTGGCTCGCGAACCATTTCAAAGTTTCGCCCTCGCAGATAAAGCCCGAGCTCGACAAGCTTTTTGTCGGCGGCATAAACCACATTTTCTACCACGGCTTCCCCTACACTCCAAAAGACGCCCCGTTCCCCGGGCGGCTCTTTTACGCCTCGACAAATTTCAACTTCAACTCGCATTTCTCGGAATTTTTCCCGAAGATAAACGCGTATGCGCGCGAAATCCAAAGCGTGCTTCAAGAGTCGAACCCCGGCAACGACGTTCTGCTCTATTTTCCAATCCACTCGTTCTGGAAATCGACGGGCGTAAAGCCGAACCGCCACACGCTGATGTTTGAGGTGCACACGTCCGAGAAGTGGCTCGCGCGCAGCCCGGCTTTCGCCAAGCTCGTCCGCGAGCTCGACGCGAAAGGCTTTTGCTTCGACTTTATTTCCGACGCCGAGCTCGAAAAGCTGGCGGTCGAAAACGGGATTATAAAGTCGCGCGGGGGCTCGTATAAATGCATTGTCGTCCCCGACTGCGGGCAGCTGCCGATTGCCTCTTTCCGGGCGCTTGCGGGCATCGCGAAGAAAGGCGGAAACATCGTCTTTCAAAACAAAATCCCGCGCGACGTTCCAAACTTCGCGAACTTGCAGCTTAGGAAAACGCTCGCCGAAATTTACGCGCGCACGCTTTGCGCCGCGCCAAGCGTCCGCGCGGGCGACGCCCCGGCTCTCGCGCAGTCATTCGGCGCGAAGCGGGAAACTCTCGCCGACCTCGGGCTCGACTTTATCAGGAAAATCCAGCCCGCGCGCGGCGTGTATTTTATCGCGAACTTCGGCGAAAAATTTTCCGAGGGCGACGCCTGCGTCTCGGCGGAATGCGCGCAGATTGAATATTTCAACCCGCAAAACGGCAGGCGCGGAAAGCTCGACTTTGAAAGGACGCCGCTCGGCCCGAAGTTCCGCCTGCGCCTGCGCGCGGGCGAAAGCTGCTTTATATTCGCGAACAAAACGCCGAACGAAAATCTCGAAAAAATTTCGTTCCCGCGGATCGAAAGCGGCTTCGAGCTCGGCGGAATGTGGAGCGTCGAATTTTTGCGCTGGATTCCGGAGTCCCTGCGAAAGGAAAACCTTCCGCTTCCGCCCGAGATGTCGACGCCCAAACCCCGATCGTGGACGGAGCTCGGCGGCGGGGCGGCAAAAAATTTCTGCGGGGCGGCCGCGTATAGAACGGGCTTTTACATCGAGGATCCAGACGCCGAATACGCGCTCGAGTTCGCCGAAATCCGCGACGCGGCGAGGATAAAAATCAACGGAGTTTACATCGGCGACATCTGGAGCGCCCCTTATAAAATCGACATTCCGCGCGGCGTCTTGAAAAACTACAACTCGCTCGAAGTCGAGGTCTCGAACTGCTCGTTCAACTACGCGCAAACGCTCGAGCGCAAAGACCCGGATTGGAACAAGGAAAACAATCTCTACGACATCACCTACAAGCCGCCCTACACGATCAAAGACAAGCCCCTCGAGGACTCCGGCATAATCGGCGCGGTGAAAATAATAAAATACAAACGCTGATTTTTCGCGCGCGAAAACTATTCGACCCAGACGGGCGGGATAAGCGTCAAGATGTTCGCGTTCTCGCCCGCGACGGACGAATTTCTGTTGAGCATGTCGGCGAGCCTGCGCAGGGCGACGCGCCCGACGATGTCGTTGTTCTGCTCCATTCCCACCCAGTTCGGGGCGTTGTCGCGCCGCTCGAGCTGTATGAAAAGCGTTTTCCGGCGCGGGGAGATTTTTTCGAGCGCGGCGCGCGCCGACTCCATAAGGTACAAAACGGCGTCGGGCGAATATTTTGAAAACCATTTCCCGAGCTTTTCTGCGTAGTCGGGCGCGGTCTCGGAGAGCATAAACGGCGGCACGCGCCCGCTCTCGGGGAGCGACATCTGCGCGCGCAAAAAGCCCGCCGCGAACCGCCCGTCGACGAGGTTGTCGATGTGCTCGTCCATGACGAGCGCCGGGCGCCTGCGGCCCCTCGCTATCGCGTTCGACGCGGCGCGGTAGGTTATCGCGTAATGGTCGGCGGAGACCATTTCGAGATTTGGGTCGCGCGTTTTTATGCCCGCCGATACGAAGTAGAAATTTTCCCACACGCGCTTGAACGACGGCGGAAAAACGCTCCCGAACGAGTGCCCCAAAATTATCCCGCCGCGTATCCCGCGCGAACGCAGGGCACGGAAAAATCTCTCGCCGGTCATCTTCGGGTCGTGCAGCCAAAACTCGTTTATGCGGTAGCCGAGCCGCTCGGCCTCCTCGCGTATCCCGACGCAGTATTTCGGGAGCGTGGGGTGGTTTGTCAGGGCGAACTCGTCGCGGTTGCCGTTGACCAGCGCGATGGTCTCGGAGAAGCTTCCGCCGCCGTCGCGCTTTATGCTCGACATCATCGACGAGACAAGGCTGTTGCGCGAATAGCCCATCGAGCGCGCGGCTTTCGCCACGAGCGCGCGCGTCTTTGGCGAGACCATTGGAGAGTCGTTCAGCGCGAGCGAGACCGCGCTCTTTGAAATCCCGAGCTTTGCGGCGATGTCCGCAAGCGATACCCTTTTGCCTTTCATATTCCCGAAAAAAAATTCGCGTTTTCTTGCGGCGAGTTTTCGACGGTTTTATTAAACTGTCAAGTAAAACGCCGCGAGCCGCCCGAGATAACGCAAAAAAAATATGTTGACAGCCGCGCGCGATAAGCTTTTATAAAGACCCTTTCATAATTTCACATTTTAGACATATAGAACAATGAATCCGACATACAACCCTTCGAAACTCAAACGCGCGCGCCGCTGCGGCTGGCGCGCCAGGAACAAAACGCGCGGCGGCAAAGCCGTGATAGCCTCCCGCAGACAAAAGGGGCGCAAGCGTCTGGTTACGAAATAACCCCCCGCGCCCCCACCAAAGCCGTGCGTTTCGGCAGAGACAACAGGGTGCGCCTCGAGAGGGATTTTGCCTTTATCAGGCAAAACGCGAAGAAGGCGGATTGTTCCGCCTTCGTTTTTTATTGCCTGCCGCGCCCCGAAAGCGGCGCATCGCGCCTCGGGCTCGTGACGGGAAAGCGCGTCGGCTGCGCCGTCGAGCGCAACAAAGTCCGCAGGATTTTCAGGGCGATTTTCCGCGAGCGGGCGCCGCAATTTAAAACGAGCTGCGACATTCTCGTGTTCGCGAGAAAGGGCTGCCTAAAGTTCGACTACGCGCGGCTCTCCGAAAAGTTCGCCCTTGCTGCGAAAAAAATTTTGGACAATGCCGCGGGGTAGAAAAAAGCGCGCATCAAAGCCGCCGCGCGGAATCCTCGCCGCGCCGCTTTGGCTTCTTGTGAGGCTCTACCAAATCGCGGTCTCGCCGATAATCCACATAATCCCGAACAGCGGCTGCCGATTCTACCCCACCTGCTCCGACTACGCGCTCGACGCCATCGAGCGGCACGGCGCGTTCAAGGGCGCGATCATGGCGTTCTGCCGAATTTTGAGGTGCAACCCGCTCTGCGAGGGCGGCTTCGACTACGTCCCGAAAACGTTTTCGTGGAAGAAACTATTTTCGCAAAACAAAGTTGACGGGGACGATTGTTCCGATAACGTTTAACACTCATTTATTTTTCATCAAATGGACAAGAAAAACACCATAATTGGAGTGCTGCTGATAATCGCGGCGTTCTATTTCATGTACGACTCGTCGAAGAAAGACGCCGAGCGCGCGAAAGCCGCGCAGGTCGCCGCGCAATCGGCGGGCGCGCAGCAAGTGAAAAAGCTCCCCGCTGCCTCGAAAATGCAGTCGCGCGGGATTGGCGGGCTCGAAAAATCCCCCGCAGCTCCCGAAACTTTCTTCACCCTGAAGAACGAAAACCTCTCCGCCGTTTTCACGAGCAAGGGCGGCGCGATCTCAAGCGTGGAGCTTCTCAAGTTCAAGGAAAGGCAGGGCTCGGAGACGCCCTTCGCGTTCAACAAAATCAAAAACGCCCTGCCCGCGCTCTCGCTCGCGTTCTTCGACGAAACTTCCGACCTGCCCGCCCCGCTGCTCGCGCCGTTCGCGCTAAAAGCGAAGTCGGACGAAGCCCTCACCTACGAATACGTCAAGGAGGGCAAGTTTAAAATTTCGCGCACATACGCGCTGATCCAAAACGGCAAAAACGATTTTACAAAATACACGATCGCCGCGGAGACGAAAATCGAGAACATCTCCGGCGCGCCGCTTCCGCTGCACGAGGTCTATCTTTGCCTCGGCGCGGTGCCTCCTACCGAGAGCGACGTTTACGGCTCGAACCTCGCGTTTTTGATGTTCGACGGAAACGCGCACTTCTCGCGCTCGAGCGCGTTTATCGACAGCGGCGGCTTCCTCGGAATCGGGGCGTCGAAGGCGGTCGAGTATGAAAAGCTGCCGGTCGCGAACTCGACATGGGCGTCGGTCAAAAACCAATTCTTCGCCGCGGTGTTCACGCCCGAGGGCGCGACGGCCAACATGGGAATTTCCATACCCATCGCAACGTCGCCCGACAACGGCAACAAGTATATGAAAAATTCCATCGCGGGCTTTGTCGGCTTTGCAGCGGGCACGATAGACGCGGGGAAATCGTGGGAAATCAAGGGCTCTTACTACGTCGGCCCGAAAGAGCTCGACGCGCTCGCCTCGCTCGGCGCGGGGCAGGAAGAAGTGATGAACTACGGGTGGTTCGGGTTCGTAAGCCGCCCGCTCTCGAGGCTTCTGGTCTGGATAAATTCGTGGGTCGCGGCGGTGTCGCCCGACTGGAGCTGGGGCTGGTCGATTATCATTCTCACGCTTATCGTGCGCACGCTGCTGTGGCCGCTGACGTCGGTGCAGATAAAGTCGGCGCAGAGAATGGCGAAGATGCAGGAGACCCTCAAGGCAATCAAAGAAAAATACAAGGACGACCCCAAGCGCGTCCAGCAAGAGACGATGAAGCTCTACTCCGAGTACGGGATAAACCCGCTCGCGGGGTGCCTGCCGGTGCTTATCCAGATACCGATTTTCATCGGGCTATACTATATGCTCCAGACCTCGTGCGAAATCAGGTTCGCGCACTTCCTCTGGATAGACGACCTTTCCCTGCCCGACACAATCGAATCTTTGCCGAGCGTCTTTGGGATTCCGCTTCACATTCTGCCGCTCGTCAACGCGGCGGTGACATTCGTGCAGATGCACCTCTCGCCCACGCCGTCGACCGACAAGACGCAGGCGATGATGTTCAAGCTGATGCCCGTAATTATGCTCGTGTTCTTCTACACGTTCCCGTCGGGGCTCGTGCTGTACTGGCTTGTGCAGAGCCTGCTTGGAATAATTCAGGCTTTGATAATCCGCGCGGGCAAGGACAAGGTCGTCCTGAAAAAGCGCGACAAGCCCTCGTTTATGCAGAGAATGCAGGCCGCCATGGAGCAGGCGCAGGCGGCGCAGGAAAGGCGCGGGGAAGACTTCGCCAAGCTCCCGCTCCGCGAGAGGCTTAAAATCGCCGCCGAGGACGCCCGCAAAGCGCGCGAGAAAATCAAGAACGACCGCCTCAAAGGAACGCTGTACGAGAAGCGCAAAAAGAATCCGGGCGGGCGCTCGACCCCGAAGAAGAAACGTTAAAAAATGCTTGAAAAGGCGAGGCCTATCGGGCTTAATTTCGGCTATCTGAGAGAGAAAATAAATCTAAAAAATAACAGGAGAAACACAAATGTCCGGTCATAGCAAATGGGCAACAACTAAAAGACACAAGGCGGCGGTTGACGCCAAAAGAGGAAAAATCTTCAGCGCGCTCAGCAAAGATTTAACCCTCGCGGCGAGAGACGGCGGCGGAGACCCCTCGACCAACGCGCGCCTGAGAATGCTCCTCCAAAAGGCGAAAGCCGCCAATATGCCCGCCGACAACGTCGACAGGGCGATTAAAAAAGGCACGGGGGAACTCCCCGGAGTAGTTTACGAGCAGCTCATCTACGAAGGCTACGGCCCGGGCGGCATCGGCATCATCGTCGAGGTCACTACCGACAACAAAAACCGCGCCGCGAGCGACGTGCGCAGCACGTTCACCAAGAACGGCGGCAACCTCGCCGCTCCCGGGGCTCTCCAGTTCAACTTCACAAAGCAGGGGCAGTTCATCGTCTCGGCTGAAAAAGCCTCGGAGGACGCCCTCATGGAAGTCGTGCTCGACGCCGGCGCGGAAGATATCCGCAACAATGGCGACTATTTCGAGATCCTCTGCCCGATCGCGGCGTTCTCCGCCGTCGGCGAAGCGCTCGAAAAGGCCGGCATCGAGACCGACGACTCGGAGCTCGCGTGGATCCCCAATTCCGAGACGCTCATCACCGACCCGGAAGTTGCGAAGAAAATCGTAAAGCTCACCGAGGCTCTCGACGATCTCGAGGACGTGCAGAACGTCTACTCGAACGAGGATCTCGACGGCTCGCTCGCGGAATAAGCCCCCGCAACCCCGGCGCGCCGCGCGCAAATTTTCGCGCGCGCGCCTTTTTAATTTTTTAGTCCAAACAAAAAAACAACGCGCGCCGAACGCCGCGGAACCCGCGAAATCGGGCGCGTTTTTAATTTTACCTCGATATGAAAAAGACGCTTTTTGAAAAGGTATGGGAAAAACACGCCGTCCGCGAATTGCCCGACGGCTCGACGCAGCTGCTCGTGGGCACGCACCTGCTCCACGAAGTCACAAGCCCGCAGGCGTTCGGAATGCTCCGCGCCCTGAAGCTCCCCGTAAAATATCCCGAGCGCACCTACGCGACGGTCGACCACATTATCCCGACCGACGACCGCACCGAGCCCTACAAAAGCCCGACCGCGTATGAAATGCTCACCGCGATCCGCAAGAACTGCGCCGACAACTCGATCACTTTCTTCGACTCCACGACGGGCAAGCAGGGCGTCATACACGTTGTAATGCCCGAACAGGGGCTTATCCACCCGGGAATGACCGTCGCCTGCGGAGACTCGCACACCGCCACGCACGGCGCGTTCGGGGCTATCGCCTTCGGCATAGGCACAAGCCAAGTGCGCAACGTTCTCGCGACGCAGACGCTCTCTTTCAAAAAGCTCAAGGTGCGCCGCGTGAACGTAAACGGCTCGCTCAGAAAAGGCGTCTACGCGAAGGACGTCGCGCTTCACATAATCCGCAAGCTCGGCGTCAACGGCGGCATCGGCTACGCCTACGAGTTCGGCGGAAAGGTGTTCGACGACATGTCCATGGAGGGCAGAATGACCGTCTGCAACATGGCGATCGAGGGCGGCGCGCGCATCGGCTACATCAACCCCGACCAAAAAACTTTCGACTACCTCAAAGGCCGCCCCTACGCGCCCAAAGGCGCGGACTTCGACAAAGCCGTCGAGTATTGGAAAAGCATCGCTTCCGACGAGGGCTGCCGGTATGACGATGTCGTCGATTTCGACGGCTCGGAGATCAAGCCCACCGTTACATGGGGCGTCAACCCCGCGCAGGCGATTTTTATCGACGAGAACATTCCCGACCCCGAGACGATCGCCGACGCGACCGCCCGCAAAGACGCCATCGACGCTCTCGCCTACATGAAGCTCGAAAAGAACACGCCGATCGCGGGAACGAAAATAGACGTGGCGTTCATCGGCTCCTGCACGAACGGAAGATTGTCGGACTTCGAGGAGGCGGCGGAATTTCTCAAGGGCAAAAAAGTCGCCCCGGGGGTCAAAGCTCTCGCGGTTCCGGGCTCGCAGGTGGTCGACGCCATCGCGCGCGAAAAGGGTCTCGACAAAATTTTTGAAAGCGCGGGCTTCGAGTGGAGGCAGGCGGGCTGCTCGATGTGCCTTGCCATGAACGACGACAAGCTCGTCGGCGACCAGCTCTGCGCCTCGACTTCCAACCGCAACTTCAAAGGCAGACAGGGAAGCCCGACGGGGCGCACAGTCCTGATGAGCCCGCGCATGGTCGCCTGCGCGGCAGTCGCGGGAAAAATTTCGGACTGCACAAAATAGCTTAAGCTGCGGAATAACTCTCCGCGCGGCAAGCTTTTCAAAATCCAATATTCGCCTTGACGGATATTGGATTTTTAATTTTTATCCGCCTTGTCAATCCAAGCGGCGCGGGGGGGCGCCGCGCCTTTAAGCCTTTATGAAAAACGCATACAACTACGCATCTATAATACTCGCCGCGCTAACGCTCTCGGGCTGCGCGCAAAGCGGCAAAGAAACCGCCGCCAACTCCGCCGCCGAAGCCGCCAATCCGGAGGTCGTCGCGATCTACTACCCGCACTGGCACGTCTATCCCTGCGGCGAAAAATGGTTCGGCAAAGGCTGGACGGAGTGGGAGTTTGTAAAGTCGGGCAAGCCGCGCTTTAAGGGGCACAAATACACCCTCCGCCCCATGGCGGGCTACCTCGACGGCGCAAAGCCCGAGGACGTCGAGAAAGAAATCGAGATCGCCTCAAACGCGGGCATCGGCACGTTCCTTTTCGACTGGTATTGGTACGGCGGAAAAATGACGATGCAGGAATCGCTCGAAAAGGGGTTCTTCGGAGCGAAAAATTTCGGCAAAATGAAATTTGCCATAATGTGGGCGAACCACGACAGGCTAAACCAGTTCCGCCCCGACATCGACAAGCCGCGCGAAATGCTGATGAAAATAGCGCGCACCCCGGAGGACTTCTTCGCCGCAATCGACTACTGCGCGGACAATTATTTTAACAAGCCCAACTACTGGCGCGTGAACGGAAAGCTCTTCTTCTCGATTTTCAAGCCCGAGTTCGTCGATTGGAACGGCGGGCCCGAAAAAGTAAAAAAGATGCTCGCCCAAGCGAACGAAAAAATGAAAGCCAAAGGCTTGCCGCCCGTCCACTGGAACGCCATGACGTTCGAGCCCGCGAAAGCCGACAAGCTCAAGGCCGCGGGCTTCGACAGCGTCACATCGTATGGCATCGTCTCGACCCCGAAAGAGCTCAAGACAAAATTCGCCGACAACCCGTTTATTGACGACTACTCCGACACCGCGACTTTCCACCGCGCGACATGGGAAGAAATGCGCAAAAGAAAAATCCCATACATTCCGAACGTCACTCGCGGCTGGGACAGCTCGCTGCGCTGCAAGCTCGACGAGCCGTTCCCGTACAGAAAGCGGGAGTACCCATACGGCAGAACCGTCGTCAACAACCGCGTCGACATCTTCGAGGGGCTTCTGCGCGACGCCAAGACATTCGCCAAAACCACCGGCGCGAACGCCGTTCTCATCAACGCGTGGAACGAGTACACCGAGGGCTCGTATCTGATGCCCTCCGACGCCGACTGCGACGCCTCGCTGCGCGCGGTAGCCGCGGTGTTCGGGCGCAACCCGAAAGGCCGCTACGCCTATGTCGACCGCCAAAAAGGGGAAATTTTCAACATTCCCGCGCCCACCTATGAAAACCTTTCATACGGGGCGTCGCAGAAAAACAAAATAGACGGGCGCCGATAAAAAAACGCCCGTTCTCGTTTATATGCACGGCGGCGCGTGGATTGTCGGCGGCATGGAAGACAGGATTATCGCATCTTCCCTGCAAAGGCTTCTCGACAACAAAATCGCCGTCGTATGCGTCGGCTACCGCTTCCTCGCCGACGCCGAGGCCGACGGCGTGTTCCCGCCAGTCGCCGCCCCCATGCAAGACTGCCTCGACGCCGTAAACTTTGTCAAGGCTAACGCCGAAAAGTGGAATATCGACGCGTCGAAACTCGCGCTCTCGGGCGGCTCTGCCGGCGCGTGCTCCGCGCTCTACTGCGCCCTTGCCGATAACTGCGCCATCGGCGCAAAGGCTGTGTGCGTGTTCGTCCCGCAGACCTCGCTCGACCCGAAGCAAATGCGTGAATGGATTTCCAACATCAATTACGGCGCCCGCGCCTACGGCTGCAAAAACCTCGACGAAGCCCTGCAAAAACGCGCGAAACTTTTGCCGTATATAGAAAAATATTCGCCCGCCGCGCTGCTTGAAAAATGCGACGCCAAAAAAGCGCCCGTCTTCGCGATGCAGTTTAACGAGGACATCGCCAACACGAAGCCCTCGAAAGACCCCGTTCACTCGGCGAAGTTCGGCGTGAACTTCAAAAAGCTGTGCGACGCCAAAGGCGTCGAATGCGAAGTTTACACCTCGCAAAAGTTCGAGGGCATGTTTGACAGGGCTATCAAAGCCCTAAAATAAAAACTGTCAAAAATTGCCGCGCAAATATCATTCAAAATTAGCGCAAAAAAGGGGCTCCCGCTTGGGGAGCCCCTTAAATTTTCGCTGACCGCCGCGATTACGAGAGGCGCTCAAGCAGAGCTTCGCGCTCAATCTTGAGCGAGTGCGGAAGCTGCTCGAAAAGCTCTTCCTTCAGCGGCTGGGCGGCGACGGTTTCGGCGTCGTAGCTCATCAGTTCCGCGAACGTGTCCTTGGAGTACTCCATTCCGTCCCAATCGAGATCGTCGTATTCGGGGACGCTGCCGATCGCGGTTTCCTTCGCCTTGGCCTCGCCGTGCCTGCGGTTGACGATCCACGCCAGAACGCGGGCGTTCGCGCCGAAGCCCGGCCACATAAAGTCGCCGTTGGCGTCGCGCCTGAACCAGTTGACGTGGTAGAAGCGGGGCGTCTCGGCGAGGTTCTTGCCCATCTTGACGAGGTGTCCGAGGTATTCCGCCATGTTGTAGCCCGCGAACGGAAGCATAGCCATCGGGTCGGAGCGGAGCTCGCCCTGCTTGCCCTCGGCTGCCGCGGTGCGCTCGGAGCCCATCATCGCGCCGAGATACACGCCATGCGTCCAGTTGAAAGACTCGTAGACGAGCGGAATGCCCTTCGGGCGGCGTCCGCCGATGACGATCGCGGAGATCGGCACGCCTTCGAGCTTCTCGGCGTTTTCGTCGAGGCACGGGCAGTTGGCGATAGGCGCGGTAAAGCGGCTGTTCGGGTGCGCGGCGGGAACTCCGCTTTCGGGAGTCCAGTCGTTTCCATGCCAGTCGATGAGGTGCGCGGGGGGTTCTTTAGTCATGCCCTCCCACCAGACGTCGCCGTCGTCGGTGATCGCCACGTTCGTGAAAATCGTGTTCTTCGAGCACGAGAGCATCGCGTTGGGGTTCGTCTTCATGCTCGTTCCCGGAGCGACTCCAAAGAAGCCGTTTTCGGGGTTGATCGCGTAAAGCCTGCCGTCGGGGCCGGGCTTGATCCATGCGATGTCGTCGCCGACGCACGAGATCTGCCAGCCCTTCGCCTGAAGCTCTTTCGGGGCGATGAGCATGGCAAAATTCGTCTTGCCGCAAGCCGACGGGAACGCGCCCGTTACATAAGTCTTTCTGCCCTTCGGGTCCTTGACGCCGAGAATGAGCATGTGCTCCGCCATCCAGCCCTCGTCGCGGCCCATCACGGAAGCGATGCGCAGCGAGAAGCACTTTTTGCCCAGCAGCGCGTTGCCGCCGTACCCAGAGCCGATGCTGATGATTTCGCGGGTTTCGGGGAAGTGCGTGATGTAGGTGTTGTCGGGGTTGCAGGGCCAAATGACGTCGTCCTCGGGGGAGTTGATCGGCTTGCCGACCGAGTGCACGCAGGGAATAAACCTGCCGTCCGCGCCGAGAATGTCGAGCACCTTGGGCGAAACGCGCGCCATTATGCGCATGTTGACGACAACATAGGGCGAGTCCGTGATTTCAACGCCGATCTGCGAGATCGGCCCGCCGATCGGGCCCATGCTGAAGGGAATGACATACATCGTGCGCCCCTTCATGCAGCCCTTGAAAAGCTCGTGGAGCTTTTCTTTCATTTCCATGGGGTCCATCCAGTTGTTGGTCGGGCCCGCTTCGCGCTTTGTTTTGGAGCAGATGAAAGTTCTTGCCTCGACGCGCGCGACGTCGCGCGCGTCGGAACGGAAATAATAGCAGCCGGGGCGTTTCTCTTGGTTGAGCTTAACGCACGCCCCCTTTGCGACCATCATTTCAAAGAGGCTGTCGGCTTCCTCTTTGGAGCCGTCGCACCAATGGACTTTGTCGGGAGTCGTGTGCGACGCCCAGCGTTCCACCCATGCGACGAGTGCTTTATTTTTTACTGTATTTGGATCTATCATTATCTATGTCTCCTTATTTTTTGGAAAGTCGTCCTGAATTTCCCATAAAAAATCGCCGTTCTTTTTACGGGGTCGAAAATGCGCTTCAATCTTTTTTTTGCAAATCGACCCTCTTTTTTGTCAAAACCTACAATTTTGTACAAAATGCAGACCTTTTCCGCCATTTACGGGGTGCGATACTCCATAAAGAAAAGACTCCGCGGCGCTGTGTAAATCGGCAAGCGGAGCGGAAAGTTTACTGGCTGGCGGGCTTTTTTCGGGGAGGCTTCGGGAACGAAATCCTCCACGCGCAGATGAGCGCGATGGCAAAAAACACATAGCCCGCGGTCTCGTGCAGCAAGTGGTATCGGCTCATGCCCACGAGCGGCGCGAGCGAAATTATCGCGACAATCCTTATCGAATTCATTATATACGCCACAAGCGCCGACCCCGCGACCGACAGAACCCTGCGCAAAACCGAACGCCCCTCGGAAAACAGCGCCCCGATTATCGACAGCACCACGCACCCGAGGATAATCCCGAAGCCGTTGCACTCCGCCGCCACAAGATACGTCGCGCCCGAGACGCGCAGCGCGATCTGCGGAGACTCGCCCGCGCACGCGACGAGCGCGACGGAGTCGTTAAATATCGACAAAATTTTCGCCGACAGCCCGCCCGCGAGAACGCGAAGGGGCATGTCGAAAATCGGCGTAAAAAACGAGAGCACCGTAAACGCGAAGAACGAGCCGCCCGCCGCATAGACGTATCTTCGCCTTTCAAAGCACGCGAGCCCTAAAGCCGTCAGCGCGGCGGAAAACCCCGCAAGCGCGGGAAACACGCCCCATATCCCGAAATAGCGCGACGAAAAAATCAGCGCGTAGCCCGCCAGCAGCCACTCCGCAGATGCCGCCGAATACGCGGGCTTGCGCGGGCGGATTCCGTACTCGATCGAAAGCACCGCGAGCGACGCGACCAAAATCACGATCGCCTCGCGCAGCTGCCCGCTTTTTGCGAGCGCGCCGTAGAGCCACACCGCGGCGGGCGCGAACACCACCGCCGCGCACGCCCACGCCGCCGCGTCAAACCAAAAAACCCTGTCGGACTTTTTTTCCATTGTGCACTCCCCGCCAAACGCCCGCGGGAAAATTTTACCTGAAAGCTTCGGCTAAAAAATCAGCCTCGTAAAAAATCTTCGGTTAAAAATTAAGACCGCGCGCGCACGCCCTTGTTTCAAAAAAAATCGAACACCGCTTCCCGCGCAACAAAAATCAGCAGACCCGCAAGCTGCCCGCAAGCCGCCGCCATACCGCCCCGTATCGCCCCGCACCGACAAACTGCCCCGCACCGCCCACCGCCTCACCGCGCAAATAAGGACGCTTCGCAACCGATAAAAAAATCAACCGGCGAAAAAAAACAAAAACAAAAAACTTGACATCGCCCCGCGAATATGGCGAGATTGTGCACCATACCATAAATTGCGCCCCCGTCGTCTAGTGGTTAGGACTTCTGAACCTCATTCAGGAAAGATCGGTTCGAATCCGTTCGGGGGTGCCAATTTTTTTACGCCCGCTTTGGGCGTTTTTTTGTATCTCCGGCAAGCGGCGCCCTGCCCCGCATTTCTGCGCCGCGCGGGCATGTCCTGCGCGGCATTTTTTACACAGCTTGCGGGCAGCTTGCAGAACTCCCAAACAAATGACGGGGGAAGAACCGAAAATTTTGCGGGAGCAAAATCGGTTCTCGGGGGCGTGAGCCCCCGCTATGCCGTCAAGGCTGCTAGCCTTGGACGGAGGCTTTTACTTCTTGGGCGACGTATTCAAGCTGGTCGCGCGCAAGCTCGGGGTATATCGGAAGCGCGATCGTGTGCTTGGCGGCGTATTCCGCGTTCGGGAAATCGCCCTCGCGATAGCCGAGCTTGGCAAAGCACTCCTGCATGTGCAGCGGCACAGGATAATACACCTCGCATCCAATCTCCTTCGACCTCAAATGCGCCAAAACTTCGTCGCGGTTGGGGACGGAAATTATGTACTGGTTGTAAATCGACTTGTTCGCGGGATCGATATACGGCGTCTTTATCGCGCCGCAATCGGCGAACGCCGCGTTGTAGAACGCCGCGTTTGACGCGCGCATCTGCCCCCACTTGTCGAGGTGCGGAAGCTTCACCAAAAGCCCCGCCGCCTGTATCGCGTCGAGCCTGAAGTTCCCGCCGACGTGCTTGTGGTAGTATTTCGGCTCCATGCCGTGGTTGCGCATCTCGCGGATTTTCTGCGCGAGGGCGTCGTCGTTGGTGACGACCATGCCGCCGTCGCCCAAGCCTCCGAGATTCTTCGACGGGAAAAAGCTCAAGCCCGCGCAGTCGCCAAAATTGCCGACCTTCACGCCGCCGCGCTCCGCGCCGATCGCCTGCGCGCCGTCCTCGATAATCCGCAGCCCGTGCTTAGCCGCGACGGCACGGATTTTCTCCATTTCGGCGCACTGGCCGTAGAGGTGGACGGGCATAATCGCCTTTGTGCGCGGGGTGATTTTCTCCTCGATTTTGCCGGCGTCGATGTTGTAGGTGTCGGGGTTGATGTCGATAAACACAGGCTTCGCGCCGCAACGCCAGACGCTGCCGGCGGTCGCAAAGAAAGTATAGGTTGGGACGATGACTTCGTCGGGCTCGCCCGCGTCGAACGGCGAGCGGTAGACGCCGCACGCCATGAGCGAGGCAAGCAGAGCGTCGGTGCCGCTCGAGACTCCGATGGCGTGGCGCGTGTGCGAGTACCGCGCGACCTCCTCCTCGATCTTCGCAACATAGGGGCCGCCGATGAAGTACTGGCTGTCGAGAATGTCGTCGAGCAGCTTGCGGGTTTGCTCGCGCAGCGGCGCGTATTGAGTTTTCAGGTCTAAGAGCGGAACTTTCATATTGGCGTCCATAAAAGACGCCCGCGCGAAAATCGCAACACAATTTGCGCGCGGCGCGCAAAAAATAAAGCGGGCGCCTTAAAAATATTTTTTGATAGATTTTATCACTAACTAACCGACGCCATATACGCCGCGCCGATTATCCCCGCCCTGTTTTCGAGCTTCGCCGGCACGACGTCGCACTCGACGTCGATATACTTCATAAATTTTTCGCTCTTCGCCGCCGCGCCGCCGCCGATGATGATAAGGTCGGGCCTGCAGAGCGAGTTTATGTAGCGAAGATATTTGTTGAAGCGCTCCGTCCACGCGCGCCAGCCGAGCCCGAGCGACTTTCTCGCGGCGTCGGAATAGAGCTTTTCGGCGTCGATATTTTTTCCGGAGATTTTGTCGCGCATTTTAAGGTGCCCGAATTCGAGGTTCGGCACGAGCATGCCGTCGCGGAAGAGAGCCGTGCCGATTCCCGTTCCGACCGTCAGCATGAGCGCGACGCCCGAGGTGTTTTTGCCCGCCCCGTAGCGCATTTCGGCGACCCCCGCGGCGTCGGCGTCGTTGACGATCCACGCGTCGCAGCCGCAGCGCCTGCCGATTTCCTCGGCGAGGTTCATTCCGATGATTTTTTTGCCCGCGAGATTCGCGGCGGTCTCGATGATTTGCGAGCGCACGACGCCCGGGAAGCCGCAGCCCATTTTGCCCGTCCACGAGAACGCCTCGGCGACTTTCGCGACGGCCTCGACGAGCTCGAGCGGATCGCGCGATTTTGGCGTGGGCACGCGCACTCTTTCGCCCGCGAACGAGCCGTTTTTCAAATCGACAACGCAGCCCTTCACGCCGGAACCGCCGATGTCGATGCCAAGCACCAGACCTTTTCCCATGCGCGGAATAATCCGAGTTCCCCGCCCCCTTTTCAAGAAAAAACCGCCACGCGTTTTGCGCCCCGCAACACTCCCGCGCCTTCAGCAACGAACGACATAAAATACCACTTTAAGGTATGATTCCTTTGCGCATAGTATTTGAAATACTATGGTCAACAAAAAAGTCTAAAAAACTTCGGAAATCCTCGTAAAAACAATAAGTAAAAAGATTATTCCCTTTTGGCGATTTTATCTTTTTCCCATCGAAGGCATTTTGTCTATCGGCACATAATCAATATTTTATAAAGTAAAGATGTATATAGTATTTCAAATACTATGGTTATTTTTATACTATAATCCTGCGATTTTTCCCAAATGAATAGCCTTATAAAAAAGATAATTGCCTTAATTATTCTTTTCAGCGTAACCATCGTCTTTGCAGACTACGAAAACTACAACGGACAAGACGTCAGCGGACGAAGCTTTTCCAACGAGAGTTTAAAAAATTCAAGTTGGGTAAAAGCAAATGCGACTTCGGCAGTTTTTTATGATGCAACGTTGACAAATGCAAATTTTACAAGCGCGAATTTAACTTCAGCGTATTTTGACGGAGCAACTTTAATAAATGCGAATTTTACAAATGCTACAATAAATAATGTGTTTTTTACCTGTACTGTATCGCTAGGATTCACCAAGGAACAATTGTACTCTACAAAGAGTTATCAGGACAAAGATTTGAGCGGCGTTAAGCTTAGAAGTAACGACCTCAGTGGTTGGAATTTTGAGGGTCAGAATTTAACTTTGTCAGATTTTTCTTATGCAACGTTGACGAATACAAATTTTACAGGCGCGAATTTGACTTCGGCGAGTTTTTCTTCGGAAACGTTGGCAAATACAATTTTTACAAATGCCACAATAAAGAATACAGATTTTAATAGTAGTGTATCGAACGGCTTCACCAAGGAACAGTTCTACTCTACAAAGAGTTATCAGGACAAAGATTTGAGCGGCGTTAAGCTTGGAAGTAACGACCTCAGTGGTTGGAATTTTGAGGGTCAGAATTTAACTTCGGCAGATTTTTCTTATGCAACGTTGACGAATACAAATTTTACAGGCGCAAATTTAACTTCGGCGAATTTTTCCTCAGTAACGTTGATTTACTCAGCAACGTTGACAAATGCAAATTTCACAAATGCCACAATAAATAAAGCAATTTTTTCATCCACTGTATCGCGAGGATTTACCAAGGAACAATTGTATTCCACAAAGAGTTATCAGGACAAAGATTTGAGCGGTGTTGATCTTGGAAGCAACGACCTCAGTGGTTGGAATTTTGAGGGTCAGAATTTATCTTCGGCGAAATTTTCCTCAGCAACGTTGACAAATGCAAATTTTACAGATTCGAATTTAACTTCGGCGAGTTTTTCCTCAGCAACGTTGACAAATGCAAATTTCACAAATGCCACAATAAATAAAGCAGTTTTTTCATCCACTGTATCGCGAGGATTTACCAAGGAACAATTGTATTCCACAAAGAGTTATCAGGACAAAGATTTGAGTCGGATCAATCTTGGGTGGAACGACCTAAGTGGTTGGGATTTTTCGGAACAGAATTTAACTTTGGCGAGTTTTCCCTCAGCAACGTTGACAAATGCAAATTTCACAGGCGCAAATTTAACTTCGGCGAAATTTTCCTCAGCAACGTTGACAAATGCAAATTTCACAGGCGCGAATTTAACTTCGATAGATTTTTCTTCAGCAACATTGACAAATGCAAATTTCACAAATGCCACAATAAATAAAACAGATTTTTCATCCACTGTATCGAAAGGATTCACCAAGGAACAGTTCTACTCTACAAAGAATTATCAGGACAAAGATGTGAGCGGTGTTAAGCTTGGAAGTAACGACCTCAGTGGTTGGAATTTTGAGGGTCAGAATTTATCTTCGTCAGATTTTTCTTCTGCAACCTTGACAAATGCAAATTTCACAAATGCCACAATAAGGAGTGCAAATTTTAATAGTACTGTATCGAACGGCTTCACCAAGGAACAACTATACTCCACAAAGAGTTATCAAGGCAAAAATTTGAACAATGTTAAGCTTGGAGAGAACGACCTCAGTGCTTGGGATTTTTCTGGTCAGAATTTAATTTCGGCGGGCTTTTCCTCGGCAACATTGACAAATGCAAACTTCGAAAATGCCATAATAGAGTATGCGGATTTTCGTTATACTGTATCGAAAGGATTTACCAAAGAACAGTTTTACTCCACAAAGAGTTATAAGGATAGAGATTTGACTAGGGTTATTCTTGGAAATAACGACCTCAGTGATTGGGATTTTTCTGGGCAAAATTTGACTTCGGCGTGGTTTTCCTCAGCAACGTTGACAAATGCAAATTTCGCAGATTCGAATTTAACTTCGGCGAATTTTTCTTCGGCAACGTTGACAAATGCAAATTTTACAAACACCACAATAAATAATGCGTGGCTTAATGGTGCTGTATCAAAAGGATTCACCAAGGAACAATTGTACTCTACAAAGAGTTATCAGGACAAAGATTTGAGTGGGGTTTATCTTCACAGCAACGACCTCAGTGGTTGGAATTTTGAGGGTCAGAATTTAACTTCGGCACGTTTTTCCTCAGCAACCTTGACGAATACAAATTTTACAGGCGCGAATTTAACTTCGGCGAGTTTTTCCTCAGCAACGTTGACAAATGCAAATTTCACAAATGCCACAATAAATAAAGCAATTTTTTCATCCACTGTATCGCGAGGATTTACCAAGGAACAATTGTATTCTACAAAGAGTTATCAGGACAAAGATTTGAGCGGGGTTGAGCTTGGAAGTAACAACCTCAGTGGTTGGAATTTTTCCGGACAAAATTTAACTTCGGCGGATTTATATTACACTACATTGGAAAATACTAATTTCACTGCCGCCGACCTGCGTGGCGCAAACTTGGAAAACACCTCTGGAACCCCCATTTATCGCACGACAATAATGACCGATGGGGTTATAAAGAATTTTTCAATGAGTTCTGTTGAGGATTTTCTTGTTATTCGCGGAAACGCCATTTCCGCCAAGATTTCGGAGGCGAACGCGAGGGTTTCGGGAGGGGCGGTGCTGACTCTTGGAACAGGGGCGGCGCTTGAGGTTGTGAATAATAAAACTCTCACGATAGCGAGCGACGGCAATCTTGTCATAAATACCGACGCGGCGGGCTCGACTTTGCTTTCCGTCGCGAGCGGCGCGGGGCTCGCGTTTGAGGAGGGCGCGGTTTTGCGCGTAAATGTTGAAGGCGCGTTCTCGGCGTCTGATGTTTCGGTTCTCACAATAATGGGCTGGGAGGACGACTCCCACGTTACAGGCGCGAACGTCTTTGCGGTTGACGAAACGCTTTTCCTAACCGTCAACGGCAAAGCGTATGCGGGTGATTGGAATTACAAGATTTTAGACAATCAGTTTCAAATTATCTTTGAGCAAATTCCCGAGCCCGCGTTCTACGCGGCGCTGCTTGGCGCATTTGCTTTAATCTTCGCCGCGCGGCGCAGGCGCGCAAGGTAAGAAATCATAGATTATCTAAAATGCAAAAAACCTTTCGCACTTCCGAAAGGTTTTTTATTTATATGCGATTATGCTTCCAAGCCTACTGCCGCACCGCGGCGCGGGCGGGAGGGGTTGTTTTTTCGGCGAAATCGCGCTATTCTTTTAGGGTGGGTTTGGCGGTTTCGGTGAAGCGGGTTTCGCGGATTAGGGTGATTTTTACGGGCATCGAATTGTTTATCGTCTCTTCTATCTTCGCGCGGATATTGCGGGCGATCTCGCGCGCCTCGACGTCGCCGACAGAGTCGGGCGAAACTATCACGCGAAGCTCCCTGCCCGCCTGCAACACATACGCCCCCGCGACCCCTTCAAAGCCGAGCGCGATGCCCTCGAGCGACTTTATCCTGCGGATATACCCCTCGGTCGCCTCCATTCGCGCGCCCGGGCGGGTCGCCGAAAGGGTGTCGGCTACCATGAGAATTATCGCGTAAATGCTCCCCGCCGGAACTTCGCCGTGGTGCGCCTCGACCGCGTTGACGACGGCGGCAGACTCGCCCAATCTCGAAAGCATAGCCGCCCCCGCGCGCGCGTGCGAAAGATCGGAATCGGGCATCGCCTTTCCGATGTCGTGGAAAAGCCCCGCGCGCTTGGCTATCAGAGAGTCGCAGTTTAGCTCCGAAGCGATCATCGCGCAAAGCTTCGCGGTCTCGACCGAGTGCGCGAGCGTATCTTGATTTAACGAAAGATGAAAATTAAGCTTTCCAAGCGCGGTCAAAATCTCCGACGAAACGCCCCCCAGCCCGAGCGACTCCGCAGCCTCGGCGCCGATCTCGTAAGCGCGCCCGGCGACCTGCTCGCGCGCGGCTGCCGCCGCCTGCTCTATCGTGGCGGGGCTTATCCTGCCGTCGCGCACAAGGCTTTCGAGCGCGAGCCGCGCGACCTCGCGGCGCACAGGATTGAACGACGACACCGTCACGCAGTCCGGAGTCTCGTCTATAATAAGAGTGGTCTCGGTTGCCGACTCGAACGCGCGGATATTTCTGCCCTCTCTGCCGATCAGCCTGCCTTTCATCGCTTCGTCGGGTATGGAAATGGCCGCGGCGCTCGTCGATTGCGGCAGCGATTTTGCGACGCGCTGCATGGCGTCGGCGATCACGCGCAGAGCCTCGGCGTCGGCGTCGCGCTTGGACTGCTCGAGAATTTCGGAGCGGTACGCGGCGAGATCCTCGACGCACTTGCGCTCAATCTCGCGCTTGGCGTCCTCGCGCATGCTTTCGATGTCGAGCTTCGCGAGGTTCGCGAGCTTCGCGGCGTACTCCTCGGAGCTTCGGCGGTACTGCTCTTTCATCTTCGAGAAGCGGGCGAACTCGGCGTCGGCGCGCTCCATGGCGCGCTCGGCGTTCTGCGCCTGAATTTTCGCCTCGGCGAGCTTTTCGTCCTGCTCGCGCTTCGCCGTCCGCGCGAGCGAAAGCATGTCTTCATACTCCGACTTCAGCTCGATCTCGCGCTCCTTCAAAAGCATCTCGAGCTCGTTGCGCTTTTTCTCATACTTGACAAGCTCGTCGCTTCTGATCGCCTCCGCTTCCGCCTCCATTTTGTTTTTCAGCGAATTGACGCGGACGACCAAAATTATGCACTCCGCGAAAAGGCAGGTGGCAAGCAGCCCCAGCACGATGGAGTTTACGTCGAAAAAATCAAAATTCATTTTCTTTGCGGAAGATGGGCAGTCTCGGCGTTAGATGCCGATACTTCCTGCAAACTATCAGAACTTTTTGCGCGAACGCAAGCATATTCGGCAAACAGAAAAAACCTCACAAACAATAAAACAAAAAAGCCCCGCGTCGCGGGGCTGAAAAATTTATTTTGCGCTGCCGCCTTACATCACCGCGACGCCCGCCTGAGCGAGCTTCGAGATAAACGCGGGGTCGGCGGCGGAGTCCGTTATGACGCGGTCTATCTTTTCAAAATCGGCGAAGTAGCGCGAGCTTCTTACGCCCAATTTCGACGAGTCGCAAAGGAGGATTTTCTCGGCGCAAAATTCGAGCGCGTTTTCCTTGAACTCGGCGTGGATTTCCGCAACCTCGCTCGCCCCGCGCTCGAGGTCGAGCCCGTTGCACGAGAAGAACGCCTTGTCGATCGAAATTTTTCTGACCGTCGACCACGCCGTCGCGCCGCCGTAGCTGAGGCTGACGCGGTCGAGCTTGCCGCCCGTGGCGATGACGTTTATGCGGTTTTTTCCCATAAGGGGAACAACGGTGTCGTGCGCGTTCGTCACGACGGTAAGGTCGATGTCGGGGAGCATTTCCGCGAGCGCGAGCACGGTGGAACTCGCGTCGAGAAGAATGGTGTCGCCCTCTTTGACGAGCTCGAGCGCCTTCTTGGCGATCTCCTGCTTCGCGGCGCGGTTTTCTTTCAGGCGCTTCTGGAGCGGAAGGTCGATGACGCGCTTTTCAATGCGCAATGCCCCGCCGTGCGTCCTGATGAGCTTGCGCTCGGAGTCGAGAAATTCGAGGTCGCGGCGGATTGTTTCGTCGGTGACGTCGAAGTGTTTCGCCAATTCTATCGTTCTCAGGCTCGGCTGGGTTTCGAGCATTGAAAGGATAACTCTTTGTCTTTGTCTTGCTAACATGGTTCGTAAAGCTAACTTTTTGAATCGGCGAGTCAAGCAGAATTTTCGGCGCGCGCGACATTTGTTCCCAAAACGGGAGCATACCCGTTTGGGGCTGTTCGCGTTTAAAAATTGTACAATTTTGTATGTTTACGGCGATATGCGTACATTTTTGTAATGTGTCCCGAAAATATGTTCAAAAATGTAAGATTTGAGTTTTTTCGCACATTCCCGCTTGACGCATTTGCTTGAAGTGCGAGGATTGCCGCAGCTTTTAAACCAAAACCAAAATCAAAGGAAAAAAATGAACAAATATGTAGCAAGAGTCCTCGAAGATTTGAGGGCTAAACAGCCTTGGGAAAAAGAATTCCTGCAGGCGGCGGAAGAAGTGCTCTCGTCGTTGAGCGCGGTGCTCGACAGCGACTTGAAATACGAGAAAAACAAGATACTCGAAAGAATGGTTGTCCCCGAAAGGATCATCCTCTTCCAAGTGCCTTGGGCCGACGACAAGGGCGAAATCCAGATCAATCAAGGCTACCGCGTCCAGTTCAACAGCGCTATCGGCCCCTACAAGGGCGGCCTGCGCTTCCACCCGTCTGTCAATTTGGGCATTCTCAAGTTCCTCGGCTTTGAGCAGGTGTTCAAGAACTCGCTCACGACGCTCCCCATGGGCGGCGGCAAGGGCGGCTCGAACTTCGACCCCAAAGGCAAAAGCGACAACGAAGTCCGCAGCTTCTGCAACAGCTTTATGCGCGAACTGTTCCGCCACATCGGCCCCAACACCGACGTTCCCGCGGGCGATATCGGCGTAGGCGGCAGGGAAATCGGCTACCTCTTCGGGCAGTATAAGCGCTGCAAAAATTCCTACGACAGCGTTCTGACCGGCAAGGCTCTCGAATGGGGCGGCAGCCTCATCAGACCCGAAGCGACGGGCTACGGCAACGTCTATTTCGCGCAGGAAATGCTCGCGACTAAGGGCGACGGCGTAGAGGGCAAGAGAGTCCTCGTTTCGGGCTCGGGCAACGTCGCGCAGTACACTGTCGAAAAGCTCATTCAGCTCGGCGCGAAACCGCTTTCGATGTCCGACTCGAACGGCACGATCATCGACCCCGACGGCATCGACGCCGAAAAGCTCGCTTTCGTGTTCGACCTTAAGAACAACAAGCGCGGCAGAATCGCCGAATACGCGAAAAAATTCCCGACCGCCAAGTATTACGAAGGCAAGCGCCCGTGGGGCTTGGTCAAGGCGGACATCGCCCTGCCCTCTGCCACCCAGAACGAAATCGACGGCGACAACGCCAAGGCTCTCATCGAAAACGGCTGCATCTGCGTTTCCGAAGGCGCGAACATGCCCTCGACCCCCGAGGCTATCGAAGTCTACAAGAACGCGAAGATCCTCTACGCTCCCGGCAAGGCTTCCAACGCCGGCGGCGTGGCGACTTCGGGCTTGGAGATGTCGCAGAACGCAATCCGCCTGAGCTGGACGCGCGAAGAGGTCGACGAAAAGCTCCACAACATCATGCGCAATATCCACAAGAACGCGCTCGACGCCGCCGCGGAGTTCGGAACCCCGGGCGACTATGTCAACGGCGCGAACATCGCGGGCTTCAAGAAAGTCGCCGCGGCGATGATTGCGCAGGGCTTCTAATCTCCCCGCAAGGCAAACAAAGGGGCGCGCTTTTTTGGCGCGCCCTTTTTTTGCGCCTGCTAAGGTATCGGGGCTCGCGCCGCATAATTGCGCTTGGCGCGCCGGGCGATTTTTTTTCTCGACAACAATTCCGCGCTGCTTCAAAAAAATAGATATGAAAAAACTTTTCGCCCTTTTCGCCGCCGCGCTTTCAGTGCCGCTTTTTTCTTGCCAGAATGCCTGCGAGCGCGCCGCGCAAGACGCCCCGCTTCGCGTTGACTGCCCCGGAATATACCCGCACCACTTGCAGGGCATCGCGGTAAAAGACGGGAAATTTTTCTGGTCGCAAACCTCAAAGCTTGTGAAAACCGACTTTCGCGGCGGCATCGAGAAGCAGGCGGACGTTGTGTTCCACCATGGCGACATCTGCGTCGCGGGCGAAAAACTTTACGCCGCGGTGAACATGGGAAAATTCAACAAGCTTGGGAAATCCGACGACTGGGTGTTTGTCTACGACCTCGACTTAAACCTCGTCGGCAAGCACAAGATTGGCGAGATGAAATGCGGGCTCGGCGGAATTGAATTTTACGGCGGCAGCTTTTATCTTGTGGGCGGCGACGACGAGTCGACCGGAAGCTCGTTCCGCGTGGGCAAGTATTCGCCCGATTTCAAGCTCGAAAAAATGTTCTTTATCCCGCGCGGGAACTCGTGGCTCGGGGCGCAGACAATCTGCCGCGCAAACGGAAAGTTCTGGCTCGGCGTGTATACGAAAGAGGGGTGCAATGAGCGCCTCTGGGAAGCAGACGACAACTTTAACATCGTAAAAAAGCGCGAGATAAACGGCGCGTTCGGCATCGCCCCGCTCGGCGGTCGCGCGTTTTTAATCGGGCACAGCCGCTCGGAGAACAACGAAAACAAGCGCTACACAGCGTGGGCGGAAGCGGTCGAAATCGAATAAATTTTTAAGGAAAAAAATGAAATATATAAAGATACTTGCGGCGATTCTTGCTCTCGCGCCCGCCTCGTGCGCCGGCGCAATTCCTGAAAAAATGGAATGCCGCGGCTTCTACAAGCGGCATTTGCAGGGCATAGAAGCGCACGGCGGAAAAATGTACTGGTCGCACGCGGATATGCTCGTGCGGACGGATATGAACGGAAACATCGAGACCCTCGCGCGCGTGCCATACCACCACGGCGACATCTGCATCGCCGACGGCAAGCTCTACTCCGGCGTGAATTGCGCGAAGTTCAACGTCCCGGGCGAATCCGACGACTGGGTGTTCGTCTACGACCTCGACCTGAAATTTATCGAGAAACACAAGATTGACTCCATAGACGTCGGCGTCGGCGGGATAGCCTGCCACGGCGGAAAATTTTTGATATTCGGCGGGGCGAACAAAAAAACGCGCGTCCTGCCTATCGCGGTTTATTCAAAAGATTTCAAGCTCGAACGCGTCGTAAAGCTGCCCTACGACGAATCGCCCGACGGAATCCAGACGATAAAATACGCCTACGGCAAATACTGGCTTTCGACATATCCGATGAAGCCCGCGACCTGCGGAATGATACTTCTCGACGACGATTTCAACATCGTCGGCAGGCTGCCCGCAAGGTATCCCTACGGAATGGCGGCGACAAACCGCAAAGACGGCGAATTTCTCGTCGGAGCCCTGGCAAGAGACCCCGATAAAACAAAGGAAGGCCGCTGCACCGCGTGGGCGGAACTAAAACAACTCGGAGAAAAACAATGAAAAAAAATATCGATACTATTGATTGCCGCGCTCGCCTCCCAGGCGCGGGCGGGCGAAATTTACAACATCTGGCAGGGGCGCGAAATGCCCGGCGCGGTGTCTGAAAAACCGGAGGACAAAACGCCGAGAACAATCAAATATTGCAACACCCCGACGCTCGAAATCCACCCGTCGAAAACGGGGAAATCGAACGGCTTTGTGATCGTCTGCCCGGGCGGGGCGTATCAATGCCTTTGCCGCACCTACGAGGGCGACGACATCGCCGAAGCCCTCGCCGAGCGCGGAATCTCGGCGGGCGTTCTGCTCTACCGCGTGCCGAACAACAAAAGCGGCGCTCTTATGGACGCGCACCGCGCTATAAGGTTTGTGCGCGCGAACGCCGCAAAGCTTGGCGTCGACTCGAACAAAGTCGCGATAATGGGCTTTTCGGCGGGAGGCAACTTAAGCGCGAGAACATCGGCGCCCGCGACATACGCGCCCGCCGACGGCACCGACAAACAGCCCGAAGTTCCGAACGCGATCGGGCTGATATACCCCGCCTACATCGACGCTTTCCACGAGGACGGCAAGCACCTGAAAAAGAACCCCGAAACCGACTACTCCAAGCGCTACGCGCTTGCTACAAACATAAAAATCTCCGCCGATATGCCGCCCGTATTTATCGTCAGCTCGCAGGAGGACATCTGCGTCGACGCGTCAATCGCGCAGTACTTGGCGATGAAGCGCGAGGGCGCGCGCGCGACGCTCCTTCTTTTCGACAAAGGCAAGCACGGCTTCGGAATCCGCGACAAGAAAAACCTCAACTGCGAGTGGATCGACCTCTACGCGAAATGGCTCAAGCTTGAGGGCTTTTAAAAATTTGTAGCGATGACGGAAATATGTTTTTCTCGCTGCCATGGCGTCCGCGGTTGACATTCTCGCGGAGGCTTCGGAGAGGCGGAAGGCGCTGCTCGTGGGGTTTGCCCGCGGCGGCGAAAGCCGCGATCTGTCGATTCTGGACGAGCTCGGCGAGCTTGTGAAAAATCTCGGAATCGACGCCGTCGGGCGCGAGGTCGCGTTCTTGCGCGAGCCGTCGGCGCATTTTCTGGTGGGGTCGGGAAAATTCTCCGAGATTGCCCAAAAGGCGCGGTCTCTCGGCGCCGACTTAATCGTGTTCGACGACGAGCTCTCCCCCGCGCAGCAGCGCAACTGGGAGGCGCAGTCCGGGCTTTTGGCGATCAACAGGCAGGAGATAATTCTCGATATTTTCGCCTCGCGCGCGCAGACGAAAGAGGCGCGGCTGCAGGTAGAGCTCGCGAAGCTCGAATACTCTCTCCCGCGCCTGCGCAAGGCGTGGTCGCACCTCGACAGGCAGCGCGGCGGCGGGATAACCCAGCGCGGCGGCGGCGAGAGCCAGCTCGAGCTCGACAGGCGCTTTATTTCGGAAAGAATCGCGAAATTGAAAGCGGAGCTCGCGCGGGTGCGCGTCATGCGCGAGGTTCAGCGCAAGCGCAGAATGCGCGTGCCGGTGCCGACGGCGGCGGTCGTGGGGTACACGAACGCGGGGAAGTCGTCGCTGATAAACGCGCTCGCGGACGCGTCGCTCTTGGCGCAGGACAAGCTTTTCGCGACGCTCGATCCCGCGACGCGCCGCATGCGGCTTGCGAACGGCTCGGAAATTCTGCTGACCGACACCGTCGGCTTTGTCAGAAAACTGCCGCATAAATTCGTCGAGGCGTTCAAGGCGACGCTCGAGGAGGCCGTCGTTTCCGACATCATTTTGCACGTTGTGGACGCGTCGAACCCCGAGGCTTTCGGGCATATCGAGACTACGATGGGCGTTCTCGCCGAACTCGGCGCGGACGGCAAAAAAACGATAACCGTCATGAACAAGTCGGACGCCGTTTCCGACGAAAGCCACGCTCACGCGCTGAGGGCGCTGCGCCCCGACGCGGTTTGGACGAGCGCCCTCAGGGGCGACGGCATGCGGGAGCTCGCCGACAAAATCGCCGAAGCGGTTTCCGAGACCGACCGCAAAATGCGCCTTGTCATACCGCACAGCGAGTACAAATCGGTCGCGGAGCTTCACAGGCTCGGCGCGGTGATGTCGCAAAAAGACACCGCCGAGGGCGCGGAAATTTTCGCCAGAGTTCCCGCGCGGCTCGCGGGCTCGTTCGCGAAGTGGGAAGACCGCTGACTTCGCCTATTGCTTCAAACGCCAGTCGATGACGGTCGCCTGCGGCGTCTTGCGCCTATTCCACCTGTTCCAGCCGAGCTTGACGGCGAGGTCTATCGGCTCGCCGACGGGCGGGAGTTTGTCGGCGCTTTTCCACGCGACCGCGCTGATCCAGCCCGCCTCGCCGAGCGGGATTTGGAAGCGGTAGTTTTGCGCCGCGCCGAACACCTCGACGGGCTTTGTCAAAACGATATTCTTCAGCGCGAAAATCGGCTCGCGGTTGCCCTCGCCGAACGGGTGCATAAGCTCGAGCTCGTCGAGGAGCTCGAGGCACACGTCTGACGCGTCGAGCGTGAGGTTTATCGATATGCTCGGGGTGAAGTCGATGTCGCGCCCGTATTTCGAGTAAATCGTCTCCGAAATTCTGCGCCTGAATTCGGGAATGAAGCCGTCTTTCACCGACACGCCGACCGCCATCGGGTGCCCGCCCCAGCTGCCGAGAATGTCGGCGCACGACGACAGGCACTCGACCAAATCTATCCCCTGAATGCTTCTGCCCGAGCCCTTCGTGTAGCCTTCGTCGATCTCGCCGAACACGATTACGGGCTTGTGGTATTCGCGGCTGAGCTTGCCCGCGATAATCCCGACAACCCCCGGGTGCCACGAGGGGTCGTAAACGACAATGCAGGGGTCGTCGTCGAGCTTGTCGGCTTCGACCTGCCGTATCGCGTCCTCGAGGACGCCGCGCTCGATTTCCTGCCGCTCCTTGTTGATGTCGTTGAGCTCGCACGCGGCGCGGTAGCATGTCGTGAAATTGTCGCCGAGGAGCATTTCCAGCGGGAGCGACGCGTCGGCAAGCCTGCCGCTGGCGTTGATTCGCGGGCCCAGCTTGAACGAGATGTCGATCGGCGTGATGTCCTCGCCGAGGGCGATTCCGCTCGCCTGAATCAGCGCCTGAATTCCGGTGCGGCGCGTAGATTTCAGGCGCTTGATGCCGTAGCGCGCCATTATGCGGTTTTCGTCCACGAGCGGAACGAGGTCCGCGACGGTGCCGAGCGAAACGAGGTCGAGATAGTCTTTCAGGTTGATGTCCCAAGAGCGCGGATCGTTGCGCAGGCGCATTTCCTTAATCAGCCCGTGGACAAGCTTGAACACGAGCCCGACGGTGCAAAGCTGGCTCCATGGAGTCGCGCTGATGTTGTGCACGTGCGGGTTTATGAGAATGTGGTCGTCGACAAAAACGTCCTTCGCCTGGTGGTGGTCGACGACGATTAAATCTATTCCGCGCTCGCGTATGTATTTTACGGCCTCGACGGCGTTTGTCCCGCAGTCGAGGGCGATGAGAAGGTCGGGCTTGCCGCACGAGAGAACGCGCTCGAGCGCGGCCTCGCTGAGCCCGTAGCCCTCTTCCATTCTGCGCGGGACGAAGTATGTGGGCGATATGTCGAAGTGCCGCAGAATTTCGACAAGCAGCGTCGTGCTCGTTATGCCGTCGACGTCGTAGTCGCCGAAAACCGTTATGCTTTGTTTTTTTTCTATTGCCTCGATTATCCGAAGCACGGCGCTGCGCAGATTTTTTACGCGGAAGGGGTCGTCGAGGTCGGCGAGTTTTGGGCGCATGTACATTTTCGCGCGAAGAAGGTCGCTGTATCCGCGCTGCAAAATGAGCGCGCCGAGGATAGGGCTGACCCCGAGGTACGCGCCCAAATCATCGGCGAGCTTTTTGTCGTATTCAACTTCGACCCACTTCATAATCCGCAAAAGATAAATCCCGCCCCGCGCAAAAGTCAAGCCATGACGCCCGGCGACAAAGATATATCGATAAAAAAATCCTCCATGTTCTTGCTGAAAGAAAATATTCCTATTCTTGCGCGATTATTATTGTTTTAAGCGTCCCCACGGGCGCGGGGAGAATGCCGTTGTCACACGCCTTTATCCCCAAAACGAGCGGAACATCCCCACGTACGTGGGGAGAATGGACGGCGAAAAATGAAAAAGAACGAAGTGGTTCGGAACATCCCCACGGGCGTGGGGAGAATCTGCGATTAGGGATTTGAGTGTCGTTAAAATCTCGGAACATCCCCACGGGCGTGGGGAGAATGTTTAATGGGGAGCGGGCCAATGCCAGTAAATCGGAACATCCCCACGGGCGTGGGGAGAATGAGGTAAGGCGTGAAGTTCTGCGCGTGCAAAGTCGGAACATCCCCACGGGCGTGGGGAGAATGCAAAAAAAGGTTTTATTGCGCAGGCTGTATATGCGGAACATCCCCACGGGCGTGGGGAGAATGTTTGGAAGGAACTTCTGGCAAACTTAATATCCGCGG
>Ga0310695_10000157_pt1 | contig 180375 bp, 184 predicted proteins | sample RumenRJG_04DNA_FD_203882 | JGI IMG/M metagenome (GOLD analysis project Ga0310695, IMG submission 203882) | Bovine rumen microbial communities from Lethbridge, Alberta, Canada - RJG_04 (v2) (version 2) | ecosystem: Host-associated > Mammals > Digestive system > Stomach > Rumen | place: Canada... | reverse complement strand
CGGGACCGTCCAAAGTAAATTGCGTTGGCATGACAGAACCGGTGGGTCGGATGCGGGGATCCGTCAGCGTAAGCTATAAACAGCAAGCAAAAACATGCAGTAACAACGCTCGTTTTTGTCAAGTAAACAAGGGAAAAGCACTGGGGTGTATTGCACCCCAGCCCTTCCAATGAGGAAGGCGTGCAGGATCAACCCACCCATTACGGGCGCTCCTTCGCAGGAGCTCTGACGTGTCGACGGCGGTTCTCACCACCACCAGCTCGATCAGCGGGAACATGGCTCGACGCTATACGCATGGCGCTACGCGAACCATGACAGCGAACTCTATGCCACAACATTGCGCCACGGGGGCGCACCACCTTTACGGTGAACACTGGCGGTCTCGGTTTCCCGGAGACGATACCGTCCCTGGTACTCCTCGGACCGATTACAGCACGTTGCGGTTCACGACAGCGCGGAGCGCTGAGGGCCAGAGTTAACGCGGCGGAGCCGCGGGGGCAGTCGGGTCGATATGGCAGGGCGCCATATCGCAGCAGGGGACGTTTAAGACCCGGTGCTGAACGCCTAATGTCTGATCCACCTAAGCCGGGTTCCGGTCAGAGATGGAGAGCGAACCCATCGCTCATGATATTTGGCGTATGTCGTATCGATATGCCGTATGTTGCAGGGCGAATCACTACCTTGGTGGTAGCGATTCATGTACGTGGAGCCAATCCACGAAGGCGCTATGAAGCTGACCTGAATGCTGCTGCTGCGATTACGTTATGTCGTGCGGTTCGACCCACAAACCGAACGCTTGGCCGCAGGGCGAATCACTACCTTGGTGGTAGCGATTCATGTACGTGGAGCCAATCCACGAAGGCGCTATGAAGCTGACCTGAATGCTGCTGCTGCGATGATGCGTCGGTTACTACGATGACCAACCAGACAAGCTGTTCTCATGATCCAAAGGCGGGAATTTCACCCACCAACACGGTGCCAAGTCTCCAAAGGCGCTAAGCCAACGGTCGACACAAACTCTAAGTGAATTCATGTTAAACTTGGGGATAACTACATCCCCTTACCTGTATATAATACTTTCTAAGATGTACCATTCGGGGGAATGGATCATCGAATTCTTACTCTTTCGTTAGTAATATAATATATAAATCCCTTAACGGCCGTCATGAAATCCCTATGGCCGTTGGCGATAATAGTAATCGTAGCAGCGGCATCAGCTGTCCTGATCACCTTCCCAGCGGAAGCGGATGGAGGGGATAGCGAGACCGATACATTCACCATCGAAGGCGTGGAGTATGAGGTGCTTTTCGATCACTATGTTGCCGTGAGTCTGGTGGATCTCAACTTGGAGGGCCATCTGAATATACCCAACACCGTCGAATATGAGGGAACGACCTACATCGTCACGACCATCGAGACATTAGCCATCCCCATGGGATCCAAATTGACATCGGTCACCATCCCGGCGAACGTCACGAAGATAGAAAGCGGAGCCATCGTCGGGGGCGAATTGGAATCCATAGAGGTCGATTACGAGAATCCGATCTACGAATCCGTTGATGGGGTCCTGTATGCCAACGGGGGCGCGACATTAGTATCGAGCCCGGCCAAGAAGACGAGCGTCGCGGTCTCGACCAAGGTCACCGAGATAGAGCAGAGGGCATTCTACAGCGGCTCACTCGAGTCGATTTGGATCTACGGCAATGTATCGATCATTCAGAGTGAGACGTTCGCCAATTGCCGTCATCTCCGCGAAATCAACATGACGATGGATGGGGTCAATACCATGCCGTCATCCGTCCTCATCATCGAAGACAGCGCGTTCTCAAATTGTGAATCGCTGCAGAACATCTCGCTCAACAACGTGAGGACCATCGGCATGTACGCCTTCTCCAATACCGGGCTGGAGACCATTAACATCACGGAGGCCGTGGTCAACGTCGCGGACGGGGCGTTCATCGGATGTCAGAATCTGAGATATTTCGAGTCGGAAAATGAATTCTATCCGGTGGAAGAAGGGGTGCTGTACGAGAAACGCTCCATATTGAGCCTGAAGTGCTATCCGGCCGGCAAGACGGATGAATCCCTGACGATACCTGCGGAAGCCGATACGATCTCCCCCTGGGCATTCTCCGGTTGCTCCCATCTCAAGAATGTCAAGATATTGGACCAGGCAGAAGTATCCTATGCGGCATTCTCCGAATGCTCGTCTCTGGAGTATGTCTACATGTGGGACGGCGTCCTGTACATCGATGCCATGGCCTTCTCGGGATGCAGCGCGCTGAAGGGCTTCCAGGCCAACGGCCTGGTGGGTATGGGCATGCTGGCGTTCTCCGAGACCGGGCTGGAATCCGTGGTGTTCCCGGCCACCCTGAGGGTGGTCATGGACGCGGTCTTCATGGGCTGTATCAACATGGTATCCGCAGAGTTCGGAGAGAATCTCGAGTACCTCGGCGGCGACGCCTTCTACCATACGCAGCTGAGCGAAGTCACCATCACGTCCGATAAGGTCGAGCTCGCTCCGGGCTGCATGAACGTGGGGGGGTACGACACGCCCAAGGCCCACACGGTCCTGACGATACAGAAGGGAGTGGAGGTGCCGGAAAACATCGCCGACGAGGATACCGAGCTCGTGATCGTCCGCATAGGCGACAGGCCGTACCCGGTGGAGAACCTGCCGGTGGTGGGCCTGTGCATCGCGATCCTCGTCGGGATCATCTACTACTTCAGGAGGGTGCGAACATGAATCTGATATCACGCCTGATCAAATCCTTCAAAGACGTCATCGACAACCGCGTGGTGCTTTCCGCGATGGTACGCAGGAACACCGCCGGGCGCTACAGGAGCACCTATGTCGGATTCGCATGGCACCTTCTCATGCCCATTATGATGACGATCGTCCTGTACATCACCTTCACCGCCATCAGGCCCAGGCCCCTCGAGGACTTCTGGATCTATCTGGCGGCCGGGATGTTCCCGATCACATTCATCAGCAGCAGCCTGCGCGGCAGGGCCGTGCTGGGCAACGCCAACTACCTGACGAAGATGAAGTTCCCCAGGGAGATAGTGGTGCTGTCATCGGTCATCACCGATTTCCTGGGAGTGGTCTTCGCCTACGTGTTCATCATCATGGTCATCCTGCTGTCCGGACAGTACGTCAACTGGTGGGGCGCGGCGATGATCCCGGTGGAGCTGGCGCTGATGTTCATATTCTGTTTAGGATGCAGCTACCTGGTATCCACGGTGACGGTGTTCGTCCGGGACCTGGGGTACTTCATGAGCGTCATGATGAGGCTGGTCTTCTGGATCACCCCCACGTTCTTCCTGGTCAGCGAGGCGAAGGGCCTGCTCAAGGACATCGTGTGGTTCAACCCGTTCACGTACTACGTGGAGACGTTCCACGACATCCTCTACTACGGTGCGTTCCCGCACATCGAGTACCTGACGGCCAGCGCGGTGCTCGCCGCCGTGTTCTTCTTCGTGGGAGCATGGGTGTTCTTCCGCTACGAGAAGAGATTCCCGGAGGTGCTCCGATGGAGCCGGGAGTCGCCATCAGCATCCGCGGCCTGCGCAAGTCGTACGGGATCGTGGAGATCGACGGCAAGAAGAAGAAGCACGTCGAGTACCCCATCTTCGAGGGCATCGACCTGGATGTGATGAAGGGGGACATCGTCGCGATCCTGGGCCGCAACGGATGCGGCAAGAGCACGTTCCTGAAGATGGTGTCGGGCATCATCGAGCCCGATGCCGGGACCGTCGAGGTCGACGGCAAGATCGCTAGCATCCTGGAGCTCAGCATGGGGTTCCACGGCGACCTCTCGGGAAGGGACAACATCTTCCTCCGCAGCGAGCTCTACGGCATACCCCGCAAGGAGGTCGAGAGGCGCATAGACGACATCGTCGCCTACACCGACCTCGGGGTTTACATCGACAACCCCGTGAGGACGTACTCCTCCGGCATGAGGTCCCGCCTGGCGTTCTCCGTCATGGTCAACGTCGACGCCGACATCTACCTGGTGGACGAGGCCCTGAGCACCGGCGACATGGCGTTCGCGTCCAAGGCGTCCGAGCACCTCAAGGAGCTGGTACGCAGCGGGAAGACCGTTCTGTTCACATCCCATAGCATGGGGACCATCCGCAGGACCTGCAGCCGCGCCATCTGGATCAACAATCATACGATCGCCATGGACGGTCCGGCGGACGAGGTCTGCGATGCCTACCAGAGGTCCATCAACGATTCCGTGGAGGAGACAATGTCCCTGGCGGAGGGCGGGTCTTCGTCCGCCCAGTACAGGCTCTCCACATTCTACCGCGACGGGAACGGCGTGGAGATGGACGAGGCCCAGCGCAGGAGATGGCTCGAGGAGGCGGCAAAGAGGGACCACCCGATGGCCCAGTGCGAGCTCGCCGACATCATCCTGGCGGAGGGCGACGAGGAGGCCGCCGCCGACCTGTACCGCAAGGCGGCGGACAACGGCAGCAACGATGCCCGCAGGAAGCACGCCACCCTGTCCGGTGAGGTGCGCCACCAGGCCGAGAGGATAAGGAGCATCCTGAAGGAGCAGACGGCCTCCGGCTATCCCTACGATTTCCACAACTACGCGATGGCGGTCTACCGCTCAGCGCTGACCGCCGACGACTACCGTGAGGCCCTGGAGTACTTCCAGAAGGCGTCCGAGATCGGATGGCTGGACTCCGACGTGGTCATGGCGGACATGTACCGCGAGGGGCAGGGCGTCCCCCGCGACTTCTCGAGGTACGTCGAGATCCTGAAGGCGGCCGCGGAGGCCGGCCATCCCAGGGCCATGTCCAAGCTCGCCGAGTTCTACTCCGACGGGAAGTACGTGGCCAAGGACCAGCCGGAGGCCTTCAAGTGGCACCTCCTGTCCGCCAGGGCCGGGAACGCCAAATCGCAGTACCAGGTCGCGGCCATGTACTCCAACGGCATAGGTGTCGAGAAGGACCCCGAGGCCGCGAAGCAGTGGTTCGCCACCTACTCCAGCACCGTGCTCGGGGACTCCCGCAAGGCTGCGATGGAAGTCCTGAAGCACCGCAGGGGCGACCTCAAGCTCCAGAAGGAGCTGCTGAAGGAATCGTCCCTGTGCTTCACCAGCCAGTCGATGGTATCGCTGGCCCTCAGGTACGCCACCGGCGGGAAGGACGGCAAGCCCAACCCGCATGCGGGCTTCGACCTGATGTCGAAGGCTGCGGTCATCGGGGGCGCCCCCAGGGCCCGCCTGGCGGAGTTCTACCGCGACGGCATCGGAGTCCAGAAGGACGAGGCCAAGGCATTCTCCCTCATGCGCAACGCAGCGGCAATGGGGGACGCATCCGCGCTCTACGGCCTGGCCCTGATGTACAAGGACGGGACCGGCGTCGAGAGCGACGAGGAGCAGTACCGCAGGTACATGCGCATGGCCGCCGAACGCGGCAACCGCGACGCCAGGGACACCGTCAAGCAATGGGAGGCCCGCAAGGAGCGCAGGAAGAAGACCAAGGAGACTAAACGATGGATGTCATGTGGTGTATGTCGTGCAACATGCCGGTGGCCATCGGCAGCAAGTGCCCCAAGTGCGGTCTGACTGCCAGCACAGTCTCCACGCACGACGGGGAGGTCCGCCCGGCATCACCTGCTGATGTACGCAGGATAAGGGATGCCGTGGATGCCTTCCATGGGGACGGGTGCGGAGCTGCATTGATCCCGGACGGCGGTATCGCGGTCATCGTCCGCATGACTGACAGCGAAGCCGTCGTGGTCAACGGCGCGGTGGCGTTGAAGCTGTCCTCCACCGGAGGGTCCACGACGGCATACATGACGCTGGCGGGCCTGAGGATGATCGCCGGCAGCATAACGGCCCACAGGGTCATCTGTACCCATGATGCGACGCATTTCGCCAAGATGGGGCGCAGCCTGATGGCATCCGGCGTGGCCTCCGTCGACGATGCCGTCTCCAAAGGGGACAGGGTCGCCGTCATCGGCGATTCTGGCAAGGTCGTGGCCGTGGGCATCGCCAAGGTGGACGCTTCCGGTATGAGGGGATCCGGCAACGGAGTCGCCGTCGGAATCAAGGAGGCTCACGGCGCCAGGTTCCATGACGAGGGGCAGTCTCCGACGTGGATGGACCTCATCGAGCTGAACTCCAAGGCCATCACCGGCGCCGCTACCGGCGCCTCCGGTTACCTGAGGTCCAACATAGTCCGCAAGAACCTCAGGTCGGCGGTGCTCTTCACGGGCGATATCCGTTCCGAGGCGGTGGCCCTGCTCGCATTGGATGCCGGCCTCGGCACCGTGCTGATCCCGGAGGAGGGGTCGTTCGACAAGGAGGCCTACGGATTCATCCGCTTCTATGCCGAGGGCAAGGGCATGCAGATCGTCGACGGCAGGATATCATTCGGATCCCTGCTTCCGTCCATGAGGGAGTACGGGGCCTCCGTGTGCCTCACGGGAGAGCGCATCCCGACCTCCCCTATGGATGTGCCAGGCATCAAGGGCATGCGCGTCATCTGCCCGATAAAGGACTGGACGCCGCTGATGCCATGGCTGTTCCTCATGCTCCGTAAGGAGCCGTTCGCGCCCCAGTATATGCGCGGCGATAGGTACCCTTATTCCAGGGATCCGATGATGCCGGGCAACCGATTCGGATGATGTCCTCTAGCCTGATCTCGGGCTGCTCCCCCTTCAGGAACTTCTCGGCGAGCTCGGGGCTCAGGGTGTTGCAGATGAGCTCCGCCGCCTCGTTGCCGTTGGAGTTGTAGGGGATCAGAGCGCCCTCGCCGAGATAGGGGAAGATGCTCCTCTCGGAGGATCCGAAGTAGGTGCTGATGACGCAGTACTCGGTCAGCATCCCGACGTAAATGGCGCAGTCCACCCCCCTGCTCTTGAGGACATCCTCCAGATCCGTCTGCTTGAAGCAGCTCATGTTGGTCTTGTGGACCACGATGTCGGTGTCCGCGGTCTCCATGCCCTCGAGCCACTCGTCGCCGTCGTCCTTGGTGTAGCCGGTATGCGATGCGCCGTCGAAGTGGATGAAAACGACGGGGGCTCCGTTCTCCCTGAAGATCCTGGCGAACCTGTTTATCCCCTTCACCCCGGAGTCCCTGCGGGACTCCCATTCGGGGATGTTCAGTGAGAATTTGCGCTGAGGATCCACAATGACGAGGGCGAGCTTCTTGCCCCAGACGTATCCGGATTTCATGCAGGAGGTATGTTGCGACCCGTAGAAAAAGCGTTCCATGGGATTCGTGACACATGATGCATACGAATTCAGTCTGCTTGCTATCCGGCGGCAGGTTCAGTAATACGAATTAAAAGAAATTAACATAAGGATGTTACGTTGGAATAATTATTGGTATGCGAGTATGACGATTCTCAGATTCGTATCCTAGGGCCCGAAGTAAATAAATCCACGCACTCCAAGACGGCGAAAGCGATAATATGTCGGCGATCGCAGAGTTCTTGAAGGACGATGTCAAGCGCTCCGTGTTACTACTCATAGTATCCGCTATATCCTTGGTCCTGTCCTTCTTCAAGGTCTTAGACCTCCCGTTCGATATTGCGTGGGTGGCCATCATCCTGTGCGGAGCTCCCATCCTCTGGGATGCTGCTACCGGCCTCATCCTGCGCCATGACATAAAGGCGGACGTGCTGGTCGCGATGGCGATCATCGCCGCGATCTGCCTCCAGGAGTGGTTCGCGGCCGGAGAGGTCGCTTTGATCATGGAGATTGGCGGCCTGCTGGAGGACATCTCCGCCGCGAAGGCCAACAAGGGCATCGAGAAGCTCATCAGCATGACGCCTAAGACCGGCAGGATAGTCGAGGGCGGCTCCGAGAGGGAGGTCCCCGTCGAGGAGATAGCGGTGGGCAGCATCGTCAGGATCCGCCCCGGAGAGTCCGTCCCCGTGGACGGGATCATCGTATCTGGTACAACTTCCATCGACCAGGCTGTGCTGACCGGAGAATCGGTTCCGGTCGACAAGGGCGCCGGTGACGAGGTGTACAGCGGAACGATGAACATGACGGGAGCGTTCGATATGAGGTCCACAAAGGCCTCCGGCGACTCCTCGATGCAGAGGCTCGCCGACCTGGCGGCGTCCGTGGACGCGGAGAAGACCAGCGTCGTCCGCATCGCGGACAAGTGGGCAACCTACCTGGTAGCACTGGTCATGGTACTGGCTCTGGTTACCTACCTGGTGACATCCGACATATACAGGGCGGTCACGGTCATGATCGTGTTCTGCCCCTGCGCCTTCATCCTGGCGACGCCGACCGCGGTCGTGGCCGCCATGGGGAACCTGACCAAGCACGGCGTGCTGGTCAGGGACGGGGATTCCCTCGAGCGCATGGCCTCGGTCGACGTTTTCACCTTTGATAAGACCGGGACCATCACCGAGGGGAACCCGTCGGTAGCAGCCGAATCAGCAGATATGGACGAAGGCCGCTTCAGGATGCTGGCGGCATCCGCGGAGTCGCTCTCCGAGCACCCCCTGGGACGTGCGATAACGGACCACTACAGGTCCCTCGGTACGGAGGTCGTGGGCCCCTCGGAGTTCTCCATGACAGTCGGCAGGGGTGTCCGCGCGGTGGTGGACGGCTCCGTGGTCCTCATGGGGAACATCGAGCTCCTGAAGGAGAACGGCATCGACGTGCCGCCATCCAGGATGGCCAGCGCCGAAGGCCTGTACGGGAATGGATGCACCATCATCCTGGTGGCCGTGGACGGCTCCTACGCAGGCTACATCGCCCTATCGGACACCATGCGCCCGGAGTCAAAGGAGGCTGTCGCGGAGCTCGGCGGGATGGGCATCCGCACGGTCCTGCTGACCGGCGACAACAGCCGCGCCGCTGAGCACATGGCGGCGGAGGCTGGCATCTCAGAGGTGGTCTCCGGTTGCACGCCAGAAGGCAAGCTGGCACATATCGAAACCATGCAGAGCGGAGGCTCCAAGGTCTGCATGATCGGGGACGGGGTGAACGATGCCCCCTCCCTCCGCAAGGCGTGGGTCGGCATAGCCATGGGGGGCATCGGGTCCGACATAGCCGTCGAAGCCGCGGACATGGTCCTCGTGGGCGACAGGGTGGATTCCGTCCCCCATGTGGTGGCCCTCTGCAGGAAGATGAAGACGAAGATCAACGTGAACATAGCGTTCTCCCTATGCTGGAACTTCATGGCGGTCTGCCTGGCTATGTTCGCCGTCCTCGGCCCGGTCGAGGGTGCGATCGTCCATAACGTCGGCTCGGTCGCGGTGGTGGTCAATTCCGCGCTGCTCCTCGTCATGGGCAGGCGCGCGCACCGCAGCGGCGCGCTCTCCTCCGACGCTTGACCGGCGGACGGGGGCCCCCAACGGCGGCTCCCGGACGTCGACTTTTATATCTTTGGCGCCATATACGGCACGATGCGGGCCCGAGTCGGGCCGGATGGGATCCGGACAGCTCCCGCTATCTCCGATAGTTTTATATCCTACTTCCTGTATGGGCGTTGCCGTATCATCCCCTTATCTATCTAATATAGGTAGGGTGGGAGGGGATGCCAGAAGAATGTGACGCGCCTTCGGGCGCGGGCTTCATGAGCGATCGACGGCGGATCAAGTATGGGGAATTCAACGTGCACAATTTCTCGCAAACCGGTTTCCAGCTGACCGGGCTGGGCAAAAGTAGGTGAATCACTTGGCAACAGAGAACGTACAGTTTAACGTGCTGAAGCACAGGTTGGTGCCCGAACACCACCTTCTGACCGAGGAGGAGGCCGAGGCGGTCCTTTCCAGGAAAGGAATCACACGCGACCAGCTTCCGAAAATCAAGAAGAGCGATCCGGGAATCAAGGTCCTGGAGAGCGTACACGGACACCCCATCGAGGAGGGGTCCGTGATTAAAGTCGTAAGGAAGAGCGAAACCGCCCAGGAGTTTGTGGCGTACAGGCTCGTAACGAGGGGATGAACATGAGGGATCTCGTCAAGCTGTACTTCAACGAGCACAACATCGTCAACCACCACATCTCCTCCTTCAACGACTTCCTCGCCACCCCCGACAATCCCAACAGCAGGATGCAGAGGATCGTCGACGACATCCGCGTCCCCACCGACGATGCCGAGCGCGGCATCATCAGGCTCGACAAGGAGCGCACCGGCGACAGGGACATCGAGATCCGCATCGGTAGGAGGAGGGACGAGGACGGCAGGGTCGACCAGCAGGCCAAGCCCACCATCCGCATCGAGCAGCCCAAGGTCATGGAGGCCAACGGATACTGCCACGACCTGACCCCCATGGAGGCCAGGCTCAGGAACCTCAACTACATGTCCCCGGTCTTCGTCAGGTTCGACGTCTACGAGGACGGCATCGAGAAGGACATCCCCGAGAACGAGAGGTGGATCAAGGTCGGGGACCTCCCCATGATGGTCAGGTCCAAGGGTTGCAACCTCGAGAAATCCAACATGGAGAAGCGCCTGGAGCGCTCCCTCACCGACGATGAGTACATCGCCGAGCTCATGAAGGAGAAGGAGGACCCCAGGGAACCCGGCGGATACTTCATCATCGGAGGAACCGAGAGGGTCCTCATCACGCTCGAAGACCTGGCCCCCAACAGGGTCATGGTCGAGTACAACGACAAGTACGGAACCTCCCTGGAGACCGCCAAGGTGTTCTCCCAGAGGGAGGGCTACCGCGCGCTGACCCTGGTCGAGAAGAAGAAGGACGGCACCCTCATGGTCTCCGTCCCCGTCGCTTCCGGGTCCATCCCCCTCGTCGCCCTCATGAGGGCCCTGGGCATGGAGAAGGACAAGGACATCTTCGAGACCATCGTCTCCGACGACGCCATGATGAACATCGTGTACGCCAACATCGAGGCGTCCAACGACAAGAAGAACTACGCGCCCAACGGGTTCCACACCCAGGAGGACGCTATCCTCTTCCTAGAGAGGAACTTCGCCGCCGGTCAGGCGAAGGAGTACAGGACCAAGAAGGTCGAGAGCATCCTCGACCGCTCGCTCCTGCCGCACCTCGGGGACAAGCCCGAGGACCGCATGAAGAAGGCCATCTTCCTCGGCCGTATCGCCCGCACAGTGCTCGAGCTGTCCCTGGGCATCAGGAAGGAGGATGACAAGGATCACTACGCTAACAAGAGGCTCAAGCTGTCCGGCGATCTCATGGAGGACCTGTTCAGGACCAGCTTCAGCGGCCTCATGAAGGACCTGAAGTACCAGCTCGAGAGGAACTGGGGCAGGAAGAGGAGCGAGCTCAACATCGCCTCCTCCATCCGCCCTGACCTGCTCACCCACAAGCTCCTGCACGCCCTCGCCACCGGCAACTGGGTCGGCGGCCGCGCCGGAGTCTCCCAGCTGCTCGACAGGACCTCCAACCTGAGCGCCATGTCCCACCTCAGGAGGATCACCTCCTCCCTGACCAGGTCCCAGCCCCACTTCGAGGCCCGTGACCTGCACCCCACCCAGTGGGGCAGGCTGTGCCCGTCCGAGACTCCCGAGGGTCAGAACTGCGGACTGGTCAAGAACGCCGCGCTCATCATCGACATCTCCGAGGGCATGAGCGAGTCCGACGTCACGTTCATGCTCCGCGAGTCCGGAATCGACTCCGTCAAGACCGGCTCCGGAAGCAGGGTCTTCGTCAACGGGGACCTCGTCGGAATGCACAGCGACCCCAAGCACCTGGTGTCCGACATCAGGAGCAGGAGGAGGGTCGGACTGATCCCCGACGAGATCAACGTCCGCTATGACGAGGAGATGAACGAGGTCATCATCAACTGCGACGAGGGCCGCCTCAGGAGGCCCCTGCTCATCATCAACGACGGCGTGCTGTCCATCACCAGGAAGCACATCGAGGGGATCCGCGAGGGCAAGATCAAATGGGCCGACCTGTTCCGCGAGGGCATCGTGGAGTGGATCGACGCCGAGGAGGAAGAGGACGCCCTCATCCTGGTGGACGCGTACGACGTCCCCAAGAGGTGCCCCTGCTGCAACCGCGCCATGTCCCCCATGGACGCCGACTGGATGAACCCCGGCAAAGAGGGAGACGTCCTGCTCAGGTGCAAATGGTGCAACGACGAGTTCGCCGTCCCCTCCAAGCTCACCAAGGAGTACACGCACATGGAGATCGACCCCATGGTCATCCTGGGAGTCGCCTCCGGTATCGTCCCCTACCCCGAGCACAACTCCGCTCCCCGTGTCACCATGGGAGCGGGAATGGGAAAGCAGGCCCTGGGTATCCCCACCGCCAACTACAGGATCAGGCCCGACACCAGGGGCCACCTGATGCAGTACCCCCAGAGGCCGATGGTGCAGACCCAGACCATGGAGTTCATGGGATACAAGTACAGGCCCGCCGGCCAGAACTTCTGCATCGCCGTCTTCTCCTACCACGGATACAACATCGAGGATGCCCTTGTCATGAACAAGAGCTCCGTCCAGCGCGGACTCGGGAGGTCCACCTTCATGAGGTCCTACCGCGCCGAGGAGCGCCGCTACCCCGGCGGACAGGAGGACCACTTCGAGATCCCCTCCCCCGACATAATGGGCGCCCGCGCCGAGATGGCATACGCCGAGCTCGGAGAGGACGGGCTCATCTCCCCCGAGGCCGAGGTCAACGGATCCGACGTCCTCATCGGCAAGACCTCCCCGCCCAGGTTCCTGGAGGAGGAGACCGACTTCCTCACGCCCCAGAAGAGGAGGGAGACATCCGTCACCGTCAGGCACGGCGAGAAGGGATACGTGGACTCCGTCATGATCACCGAGTCCGAGAACGGCTCCAGGCTCGTCCGTGTGAAGGTCAGGGACGAGAGGATCCCCGAGCTGGGAGACAAGTTCTGCTCCAGGTTCGGTCAGAAGGGAGTCGTCGGAAGGCTCGTCGACCAGTGCGACATGCCCTTCACCGCCGAGGGAGTCACCCCCGACCTCGTCGTCAACCCCCACGGAATCCCGTCCCGTATGACCATCGGCCACGTGCTCGAGATGATCGCAGGGAAGGTCGGCTCCATGGAGGGCCGCATCATCGACGGAACCGCGTTCTCCGGAGAGAACGAGGAGTCCATCAGGGACGGTCTCGTCAGGAACGGCTTCAAGAACACCGGAAAGGAGATCATGTACGACGGCCGCACCGGCCGCATGGTCCAGGCCGAGGTCTACACCGGGGTCATCTTCTACGAGAAGCTGCACCACATGGTCAGCGGCAAGATGCACGTCAGGTCCAGGGGACCCGTGCAGATCCTCACCAGGCAGCCCACCGAGGGACGCTCCAGGCAGGGAGGACTCAGGTTCGGAGAGATGGAGAGGGACTGCCTCATCGGCCATGGCGCGGCCATGGTCATCAAGGACCGTCTGCTGGACGAGTCCGACGGAACGCAGCAGTACATCTGCGGCAACCCGAACTGCGGTCACATCGCCATCATGGACAGGCACGGATCCCTCCGCTGCCCCGTCTGCAACAACAATACGAGCATCTACCTCGTGCAGACCTCGTACGCTTTCAAACTGCTAATGGACGAGCTCCTGTCTCTTGGTGTCGCCATGAGGCTCCAGCTGGAGGATTTGAGATGACAGTTCGCGGCATCACCAAGAGGATCGGATCGATCAAGTTCTCCTGCATCTCCCCCGAGGAGATCAGGAAGATGTCGGCCACCAAGATCATCACGGCCGACACCTACGACGACGAGGGATACCCCATCGAGATGGGCCTGATGGACTCCCACATGGGAGTCATCGAGCCCGGCCTGCGCTGCAAGACCTGCGGATGCAAGGTCGACGAGTGCCCCGGGCACTTCGGTCACATCGACCTCGCCCAGCCCGTCATCCACGTCGGCTTCATCAAGGACATCAAGATGCTGCTGGAGTCCACCTGCTGCCAGTGCGGCAGGCTGATGCTCTCCGAGGAGCAGATCAAGGCCCGCAGGGACAGCATGGACAAGATGGAGGAGCTCGGAGGAGACACCATCGATGCCAAGAACTTCGCCAAGGACACCGCCAAGGACGCGTCCGGCAAGGGAATCTGCCCGTACTGCGGAGCAGAGCAGATCAAGATCAAGCTGGACAAGCCCACCACCTTCAGGCAGGTCGAGAACAACCACAAGCTCAACCCCAAGGAGGTCCGCGAGAGGCTCGAGAGGATCAACGACGAGGACCTGATCACCCTGGGCATCGACCCCAAGACCTGCAGGCCCGAGTGGATGGTCCTGACCGCCCTCGCCGTGCCCCCGGTGACCGTGAGGCCCTCCATCACCCTGGACTCCGGAGACAGATCCGAGGATGACCTGACCCACAAGCTGGTCGATGTCCTGAGGATCAACCAGAGGCTCAGGGAGAACCGCGACTCCGGTGCCCCCCAGCTCATCGTGGACGACCTGTCCGAGCTGCTCCAGTACCACGTCACCACCTACTTTGACAACCAGACCTCGGGGATCCCCCCTGCTAGGCACAGGTCCGGCCGTCCCCTCAAGACCCTCAGCCAGAGGCTCAAGGGCAAGGAGGGACGCTTCAGGAGCAACCTGTCCGGTAAGCGTGTGAACTTCTCCGCGCGTACCGTCATCTCCCCCGACCCGCTGCTCAGCATCAACGAGGTCGGAGTGCCCAGGAAGGCCGCCAGGGAGCTCACCGTTCCCCTGCACGTCAACGAGCACAACATCGAGAAGGCCAGGGAGATCGTCCGCCGCGGCCCCATAGACGCCGAGACCGAGGACGAGAGCACCCCCTACCTGCCCGGAGCCAACTACGTCATCCGTTCCGACGGCAGGAGGATCAGGATCACCGAGAGGAACGCCGAGGACGTCGCCGAGGGCCTCGAGGTCGACTACACCGTCGAGAGGCACCTCGTCAACGGGGACGTCGTCCTGTTCAACAGGCAGCCCTCGCTGCACAGGATGTCCATGATGGCCCACAGGGTCCGCATCATGCCCGGCAGGACCTTCAGGTTCAACCTGTGCGACTGCCCGCCCTACAACGCGGATTTCGACGGCGATGAGATGAACCTGCACGTCCTCCAGTCGGACGAGGCCCGCGCCGAGGCGCGCATCCTCATGCAGGTCCAGGAGAACATCCTGTCCCCCAGGTACGGAGGGCCCATCATCGGTGCCATCCACGACCACATCACCGGCGCCTACTTCCTGACCCACGAGAACCCCAGGTTCAACGCGGAGGAGGCCGCGAACATCATGTTCAAGCTGCCGGACATCGAGATGCCCAAGCCGTTCATCGACGAGAAGACCGGAGAGGCGTACTGGACCGGCAAGCAGCTGTTCTCCACCGTCCTCCCCAGCGACTTCCGCACCACATTCAAGGCCAACATCTGCCAGAACTGCAAGGGCGGATGCAAGAAGGAGCAGTGCGAGTTCGACGCCTACGTCAAGATCCGCGACGGCCAGCTGCTGTGCGGCACCATCGACGTCAGGGGAATCGGCAACAGCAAGGGCAAGATCCTCGACAGAATCGCCCGCGACTACGGCTCCACCGAGGCCGCGAAATTCATCAACCACGTCACCAGGCTGGCGCTGGGCGCCCTGATGAACCACGGGTTCAGCACCGGCATCAGCGACCAGGACATCCCCGCCGAGGCGGCCCTGCAGATCAACGAGTTCAGCAACCAGTGCATCGACAGGGTGAGCGAGCTCGTCGCGTCCTTCAGGGACAACACCCTCCAGCAGATGCCCGGGCGCTCCCTCAGGGAGACCCTCGAGGTCGAGGTCCAGGGAGTCCTGTCCGAGGCCCGTGAGGAGGCCGGACGCATCGCAGGGAAGCACCTGGGAATGACCAACCCCGCGGTCATCATGGCCAAGGCCGGAGCCCGTGGATCGATGCTCAACCTGTCCCAGATGGCCGGTTGCGTCGGTCAGCAGTCCGTCCGTGGAGAGAGGCTGGCCAGGGGATACTGGAACAGGACCCTGCCCCACTTCCAGAAGGGCGACCTGGGCGCATACGCCAGGGGATTCTGCTCCAACTCCTACAAGTCCGGTCTCAGCCCGACCGAGTTCTTCTTCCACGCCATGGGAGGAAGGGAGGGTCTGGTCGATACCGCGGTCCGTACATCCAGGTCCGGTTACATGCAGAGGAGGCTCGTCTCCGCGCTGGAGGATCTGAAGCTGACCGCCGACGGAACCGTCAGGAACACCATCGGCACCGTCGTCCAGTTCAAGTACGGAGAGGACGGGGTCGACCCCGCCCGTACCGTCAGGGGCAAGGCCATCGACCTCGATGACCTGTTCGCGGAGGTCCTGGGAGACAGGGCCGACGAGCTCCTGAAGATCGACACCAAGGACGTCGGAGGAGACTACGGCTCCCTGGAGAAGGACGAGATGGAGTACATCGAGGAGGAGGAGTCCGAGGACTTCGACGACCTCGACACCGACTACGAGGGAGGAGGCGAGTGATATGGCATACAAGGACACAGTGAAGGCCCTGACCAACAGGGGAGTGCGCGAAGAGGTAGCCGCCATGCTCGCCGCCAAGCTCAAGACGCTCAGCGGCATCACCGCCGCCGGCGTCGAGGGCCTCGTCGAGCTGGGCATCTCCGAGGAGGAGGCCCAGTCCATCATAGCCGCCGTGGGCAAGAGGGCGCCCTCCGCGTCCAAGGCCGCAAAGGCCGCGGTCGAGGAGGCCCCGAAGGTCGAGGTGAAGATGGAGGAGGTCACGAACTTCTACCAGTACACCGACACCGAGGAGAAGCTGAAGGGCATCTCCGAGGGCCTGGGATACAAGCTCCCGATGAAGATCATCGTCGACATCGCCGCCCGCATCAAGGACGCCGACCTCGACGACGCCACATGCGAGGAGCTCATCAAAGTGGCGAACCGCATGTACACCGCCCATCTGATGGACCAGAACGAGTCCGCGGGAGTCATGGCGGCGCACTCCATCGGAGAGCCCGGTACGCAGATGAACATGCGTACTTTCCACTACGCGGGAGTCGCGAACATCAACGTCACGCAGGGTCTGCCCCGTCTCATCGAGATCGTCGATGCGAGGCGCGTGCCCAGCACCCCGTCCATGAACATCCCCCTCATAGGGATTGCTGCATCGGACGAGAACGTGGCCAAGATGGTCGCCTCCAACATAGAGATCACGTCCCTCCTGGACATCGCCGACGTCGAGACGGACATCACCAACCTCAAGCTGGTGATCCGCCCCGATGCCAGGAAGATGGACGAGAAGGGGCTGACCACCGAGGAGGTGGTCGAGAAGCTGAACAAGCTGAAGGCCGTGCGCGGCCTCGTTTCCATCGATGGGTTCGACATCGTCGTGACCCTCGATGCGGCCAACGAGGAGGCGCCGTTCAAGAAGCTGCAGTCCATGTTCGAGGCGGTCAAGAACGCCAAGATCAAGGGCATAGACGGAATCACCAGGGCCGTCATCTCGAAGAAAGACGGGGTGTACGGCATCGTCACCGAGGGGAGCAACCTCAAGGAGGTCCTCAAGGTCGAGGGAGTGGATGCTGACAACGTAATGACGAACAGCATCCTGGAGGTCGCTGACGTCCTCGGAATCGAGGCGGCCAGGAACTCCATCATCCACGAGGCCGAGGGAACTCTGGGAGAGGCGGGTCTCGATGTGGACATCAGGCACATCATGCTCGTCGCCGACCTCATGACGAACGACGGTTCCGTGAAGGCCATCGGAAGGCACGGAGTATCGGGGAAGAAGTCCTCGGTCCTGGCCAGGGCGGCCTTCGAGATCACCGCGGCCCATCTGCTGCACGCGGCGATGGTGGGAGAGGTGGACCACCTTGAGGGAGTCACCGAGAACATCATCGTGGGGCAGCCGGTCACACTCGGTACCGGTGCGGTAAACCTTATTTACACACCCAAGACAAAGGGGGATGAAGAATGAGCGATGAGAAAATCGACATAGGAAGGGCATTGAAGGCAGCCATCTCCACCGGAAAGGTGGAGTTCGGGCTGGACCAGACGACAAAGGCCGTTAAGGCGAAGAAGGCGCAGATGATCGTTCTCGCGAGGAACTGCCCCAGCGAGGAGCTGATGTCCTGCAAGGACGTCAAGGTCCACGTCTTCGACGGTAACAACATGGAGCTCGGCGCTCTGTGCGGAAAGCCTTTCTCTGTCTCTGCCCTTGCGATCATCGACAAAGGTAGCTCCAACATCTTAACGCTGTGAGAACATGTCCGCTGATATCGTACTCACCGAGGATACGCTCAGGTACATCTCGCTCTTCGAGCAGATAACCAAGGCCAACGCGATCGACTGCATGGAGACCGAGGACAAGCTGGTCTTCGTGGTCGAGAAGGGCCAGGGGAACATCGCCGTTGGGAAGAAGGGCGAGCATGTCATCAAGCTGAAGGAGAAGACCGGCAAGAACATCCAGGTCGTGGAGTACTCCGACGATCCGGAGCAGTTCGTCATGAACGTCTTCCACATCTACGGACCTCAGAAGGTCGTTATCGAGCAGCGCGGAAACATCACACACGCGACCATCACCGTCGACCCCAAGCTCAAGGGGCGCGCCATCGGCAAGGCCGGAAAGAACCTGCGCATCGCCAGGGACATCGTGAACAGGCATCACGAGATCCAGAGCATCAGCGTGGACTGACCCCCTCCGACCTCGGCGCCGGCGCGCCAACGGGGATTGAAACCTCTTACCCAAACCCCTTGATTTTTTCCCATCTGGCTATTAGTTCAGGGGGGTCCTCTCGATCTCCAAACCGTCGACCGTCGGGTACCTCTCGGAGAGGTAGCACTTGTACCTCAGGCCTGGGGCGATGTCCTCCAGGATCCAGGGCGCGACCTCCAGCTTCCCGTCGTGGACGCTCATCATCTCTGCCGGCACGCCCATGGACAGGAGGTCCGCTCTGGCGGCCTCCGGGTCCTCTGCGCGCACGAAACCCATGACCAGGGTGCCGTCCTCGGTGACCTGCTGGTACTCCTCCATCACGTGCATGGCCCTGCGGATGAGCCTCCTCCTGAGCTGGACGCCGTCCTTGAAGGACGAGGAGCAGAAGTGGACGTTGGCCCTCCTGCACTTCTTCATGACGGCCATGGCGGTTTCCTCCGAGCCCCTGACCGCGGACGAGATCTCGTCCTTGACGTCGTACCCGTGGGCGTCCATCATGCTCCAGTTGCTCTCTGAGAACTCCAGCTCGTTGAGGTTCACGAACTTCACGCCGACGGAATCGGCGTACTGAACCAGGGAGATCAGGTCCTTCTCCATGCCGGGGAGCGCGGGCACCTCGATCCCCACGTCCATCCCCACCGATCCCACGATCTCGGCCAGCGGGGTGTCCTGCATGTGGCTCCAGAGGGAGCTGTGCGGATGGAAGCGTATCTCGTCCAGGCCCGCCGCGTCCAGCATCCTGGCCCTCGCGGGGTCGATGGTGGCCGTGTACAGGTGGATGTGGTGGTCCTTGCCGAACCTCCCCTTCAGCAGGGAGATCATGTGCAGGGTGCGCTCCATGTCCAGCAGGGGGTCGCCGCCGGTGATCCCGGTCCCGGTGGCCTCCATGGCCTCGGCCTCGGCGATGATCTGGTCGTCCGTGGCCACCCTGCCCTCGTTGGCGTAGACGACGTCCAGACCCATGCGCTCCTGGGATACGGGGCAGTAGAAGCATCCGCACTCGCACATTCCGGTGACGAAGAGCACCATCTTGGCGCCCTCGATGCAGTGCTCGCAGCCCTCGGCCAGCTTCCCGCAGTACGCGGAACCGCACGGGATCTTGTGGATCATGGGGCTCCCAATCGTGCGATGGGTTAATAACCGTAGTGAAAGATGGGCTTGGCATGAGGATGGACAGCAGGCTTGTGCTGGCATTGGACGAGACAGACGCGGAGAAGGCCCTCGGGGTCGCCCGCTCGGTATCCGACATCGTCGACGCCATCAAGATCAACTGGCCCCTGGTGGTCTCCGCCGGGCCGGAGATGATCACCAGGCTGTCCGAGTACTCCGAGGTCATCTGCGACTTCAAGGTCGCCGACATCCCCAACACCGTCAGGCTGATCGTCGAGGGCTCCGTAGCCAGGGGGGCCTCTGCCGTCATAGTCCACGCATTCACGGGGGACGACTCCCTCAGGGCGGCCGTGGAGGCCGCCGGGGACGCCGAGATCTACGCCGTCACCGAGATGAGCCACCCAGGCGCCAAGCTGTTCACCGCCCAGCACGCGGAGGAGATGGCCAGGCTGGGCGTGGAGTGCGGTGCCAGCGGGTTCATAGCCCCGGCCACCCGCCCCGACAGGATCAGGGCCATCCGCGCCATAGTCGGCGACAGGAAGATCCTCTCCCCGGGCGTCGGCGCGCAGGGCGGGAGCGCGGCGGACGCCATCCGCGCTGGCGCGACCTATGCCATCGTCGGCCGCGCCATATACGGCTCCGACGACCCCAGGAAGGCCGCCGAGGCCTACGCCGACGACATCCGCTCGGCCCTGTGACGTGCCAGCGGGTCGCGCGCGTGTCTATATAATAAAATAAAATCCCCATACGGTTTTATACCATTTGGCTTATGACCGCACATTCTACAGACGGAGACTATAGAATGCGCAAATTCGGAAAACAGTCAACCGCCCCTGAAAAGAAAGGGGAAAGCCCTGAGAAGGGCAGTGGCCTGAAAAGCCATTGGTGCTTGCTATCCCTTGCGGTGATCGTCGTCGTCGCCTTCCTCCTCAGGACGGTGTTCGCTTACGGCGTTTCCGCAGACGGGGGCTTCGCCCTCTCCGGCGGGGCAGCGGCAGAGTACCACCTCCACATGCTCGAGAACATCCTCAACGGAAGCTTCGCCCTCGGCGACTCCGCGGTCAACTACCCGTACGGCGGGGACAGCGTCTATCCTCCGCTGATCGAGTTCCTCGCGGCTATCCCGGCGTTCATCTGCAGCGCAATGGGAATGTCCACCGCCGAGGCCGCATCCGCAGGGCTCGCAGTCATCACCCCCATCCTGGGCGCGCTGACCTGCATCCCCGTCTATCTCGTCGGAAAGGAGCTCTACGACCGCAGGATCGGAGTCGTCGCGGCGCTGATCTTCGCGTTCCTGCCCCTCGCTATCTCGACATCGGTGTTCTCCAACGGAACCGAGTACGCCCTCGCGGCGTTCATGGTCGCCCTCATGTCGCTCTTCATGGTCAAGGCCGTCAAAGGGCTCGACGCATCCGAGGAGGGCTCCAGGAAGTACCTGGTGCCCGCAATCATCGCGGGAGTCTTCCTCGGCCTGGCCGCCCTCAGCTGGAACGGATTCGGCATCCTGCTGTACGTCCCCATCATCGCGATGTTCGTGCAGCTGTTCATCAACCGTTTCAACAACAGGAGCCTCACCGACGTTCTCATAGCATACTCCGTCATCATGCTCATTGGAGTCCTCATCGCCGCGGCCTACTACCTGGCCGCCGGAACCTTCGATGCGTACGCCAGCGCTCCGCTGTGCATCTCCATCATCGCGATCGTGTTCGCAGCGATATTCAAGGCACTGGAGTCCAAGCCCTGGATCGTCGTCACCCCCGCCCTGGTCATCGTGGCGGCAGTGATTGTCGCCGTCCTGTACTTCTTCGTGCCCGGCGTCTACGACCTCGTCTTCGGCGGCGTCAGCATGTACGCTTCCGAGACGATCGCCAGCCTGATCAACTCACGCGTCTCGATGTCCAACGTCGCCTCCTACTACGGATGGCTGACGATGTGGATGCCCATCTGCCTCGGAATCTACGAGGCCTACGTCCTGGCGAAGAAGGACCGCTCCAGCCTCCAGATCTTCAAGACCATCTGGCTGTTCATCCTGTTCTTCGCCGTCTGGACCACCACCGCCAACGCAGCCGCGGTCGGCGTCGTCTTCGGCGTCGCATCCGGAGCCGCGCTGGTCAAGCTGATTGCAGCCGCCAACCTCGGCGAGTACTGGGCCAACATGAAGGCCGCCGGATTCCCCGGGGTCTTCAAGAAGCTCGTCAAGCCCCTCCCCTTCGCGACCATCGTCATCGTCGCTTGCCTCGTGATCATCCCCAACGTCACCTACGGCGTCGATGCGGGAATGCCCAACAACAACAACCCCCTGTTCGGAGAGAACGGGAACACCCAGTTCGTGATCAAGACCGGCGAGGAGTACCCCGCCGAGATGGTCTGGGATTACTACGCCGACGAGAACATCGACGGCGCCATGGCCACATGGATCGACAAGACCTATGACGCCGTCTCCCTCGGAGGATTCGACAGCGTCACAGATACCGTCGGCAACGGAGCCGTCGCGGTATCCAACATCGTCCTGGGCGAGGGAACGGCAGGCGCCGTGGCCGCGATGGCCGTGCGCCTCGCATACGACAACCCGGACGTCCTGTCCAGGATCGACGCCACCGTCCAGTCCTACATCCAGGACCCCGAGAAGGCCAAGGCCGCCATCAGGGAGAGCCCCTCCGATTACGGATACGTCAACCAGGACATGGACGACGAGGCCGCGGTCTACATGGCATCCATCAGGTACATCGTGGACCACCACTCCACCGTCGACATCATCGACATGTATCAGGAGATCGCCTCCCGCAGCGGCAAGAACATCGGGTACGTCTACCTGGACCCGAGCATGCTCCCGCTTCAGTACAATGACGGATCCGCGTTCTCCACCATCGCCTACATCGGCGGCTACTCCATCGACTCCTACGGAGCCGCGGAGCAGTACTACTCCTATAACACATACTCCGGAACCACCGTCTACACCGACGCCATGTACGATACCTTCATCTGGAAGGCGCTCATCGGCGAGACCGCATCCGAGGCCGGCTACTCCAGCAGCTACAGCTACCTGAGCGCCCTGGCCATGGCTGACGACAAGGTCAGCGTCTCCCCCGGAATCGTCGAGGGATTCGAGGTCGGAGCCTGGTTCGTCAAGTACAACCCCGACAAGAGGGCCACCCTGTCCGATGACGGATGGGAGTACATGAGCGCCTACGAGGCCATTGACAAGCAGAAGACCGACGGCGGACTGATCAACTACCTGTCCTCCATCATGGTCCTCGAGTTCGAGGGCTACGGATACGACGGCGTCAAGGAAGTCCAGATCGAGGACAGCAACGGCAACAATGTCGACGGCGCCACCATCGAGGTCTATGCTTACAGCGACTTCTACGGCAAGGAGGTCCTCTACTCCTCCGGCAAGTCCATCGACGGGGTCTGCGAGGTCGCTATCCCCTCCATCGACTACAACGCCACCATCTCCATCGGGAGCGTCGTGCTCGGCACCACGGGAGAGCTCGCGGACGCCTTCACCGTCGAGATCGGAGGCCTCAACGGCCAGGTCACCCTGGGCGGCGAGAAGATCGCCGCCGCGGGAATGTACATGTCCCTGACCAACACGGTCACCAAGCAGGTCTACGACAACAACACCGTCGGCAGCCCCATCATCGATGTCTTCGGCAACGTCAACGTCCCCAACGTCATGCCCGGACCCTACACCTACACCGTCTCCAACGAGGATGGGACCCAGGTCGGCTCCGGCAGCTTCGTGGTCGACGACTTCACCCTGGGCGTAGACTTCGCCCTCAACGGCCACAAGATTACCGCCACCGTCAACTTCCCCAACGGCCAGTCCGTCGAGGGAGCGACCGTCATCGCATCCAACGCATCCGCCGGCATGCAGTTCTCCGCAGTTACCGACGAGACGGGAGTCGCGGTCATCAACGCCCTGCCCGGAACCTACTACATGGTCCTGGCGAACGGGTACGCCAACGCGACCTCCACCTCCGTGACCGTCAGCAGCTCCGACAGGACCACCACGCTGACCGCCTACATAGCCAACACCGTCTCCGTCTCCGGAGCCGACGGCAACATCCTGACCGTCACCGCAGGCGAGTACAGCACAGTCACCCACTCCGGCGGAACCAAGGTCGATCTCCCCGTGGGCATCGCCACCGACAACCAGCTGTACTCCTTCTACGGATGCTACGGCGACACGGTGTACACCGGCGTCTACAAGAGCGGCTCCTCCGTGAGCATCAGCTCCGCCGCCGCCACAACCGTCACCGGTACCCTCAAGAACGGCGACAACGGGGTCAGCGGAACCGTCAGGTTCATCAGCCCCAGCGGTGCGGCCGTCGCGGTCTCCGCCGGATCCGACGGAAAGTTCCAGGTCAAGATGCCCTCCGGCACCTACACCATCTACGCCGACAACGGCAGCGACAAGGTGTTCGTCGGAACCACCAGCGTCACCGACAACATCGGCGACATCAGCCTGGTCGACGGAAGGAAGGTCACCCTGACCCTCAGGTACGACCCCAGGACCTCCGCCTCCAGCAGCAACAACATCCCGTTCGTGATGTCCGTCGTGGACTACTCCTACAACAGCAACGGATACACGTTCTACGGAATGTCCAACACGTCCGGTTCCACCAGCTTCTACGTCCCCGACAATGTGGAGGTCAAGATCGCCTTCAACGAGCTCAACGGAACCCTCGACAACGCGGCGTTCACCTGCACCGCCCTGTCCCAGGACATCGAGGCGGGAACCGCCAACACCACCAAGTACATCGACATCAAGGCCCAGAACAAGGAGGGCACCGTCAAGAACGTCATGAACAAGGTAAGCATCACCGGCACCTACCCGATGACCATGACCTTCTACAACGATGACGCCACCGACGTCCCCGAGGCGGACCTGACCTACACGTTCAGCACCGGAGAGGTCCTCCTGGTCGTGCCCGGGCAGTACGATGTCGTCATCAGCGGATCCACCGGGGCCTACTACAAGGGTACCGGATACGTCTACGCGGGAAGCAGCAGTCTGTCCGGAGTCGACATCGTCGACGTCTCCGAGGTCACGATCACCAAGGGAGGCGAGGACGTCATCGTCATCACCCCCGCGGAGAACGACGACGGCGAGACCGGCCGCTACTTCATCGAGGGGTCCAAGTACTACTTCGAGGAGGGATACGAGTACTACATCGTCTCCACCAACGGTGACGGCGAGGACCAGAAGATCAACTACGGTTACATCGACGCGACCACCACCGTGCCCGCATCCATCGATGTCACCGCGACCGCCAAGAAGATCACCGTCACCGGATACGCGGGAGCAGCCCTCGACGGCAAGCTGAATGTCGCCATGAACGACGTCAGGGCGGTCTTCGACATCGACGAGGGAGCCTACACCATGGCCCTCCCCGCCGGAATCGCGAGCATAGCCATGTCCGCCGACCTCACCCAGAAGATCGGCAGCATGGAGTACAGGTGCATGGACGTCAGGACCTTCGAGAACATCCAGGACGGTGACGTCCTGAACCTCAACGTCTACTCCGACGGCATCGGAACCGACGTCTCCGAGGACTTCACCGCGACCGCCTCCATCAAGGAGACCTTCGACTGGACCATCGAGGTCTCGGTGGAGATCGCCAACCTGACCGATTCCGACAGGAACTACGTCGTATCCTCCGGCAAGGCATGGCACGGAGCGACCAAGACCGTCGGCATCCCCGCCGGCGACGCGGCCGAGGTCGTCATCGAGGGAATCTACAACGCAGGGGCCGTGTCCACCGGAACCGACGGATTCGACGTCATCGTCGCCGAGAACGGCGGTTCCTCCAGCAAGACCGTGCACATCACCCAGGACTCCGTGCCCGGCGATGATGGCGTGATCATCACGACCGTCGCGACCGGAGGCGCCAACGACAAGATCTCCGCGTACGAGTACATGTACGCCGTGACCTTCCAGAACACGACGAGCACCGATAAGGTCGTGAGCTTCGACAACATCGGCATCATCGGATACGGTCTGTCCCTGGTGGACGCCGAAGGGCTCGTCCTGGACGTCACCAGCGAGTTCGTCATCGAGGGATTCGCCACCGAGACCGTATACATCAAGCTCCTGCCCTACAAGGGAGGAGACATCTCCGATGTGCCCAGCATCAGCGTCACCGTGGATGTCGGAGGAGTCACGGAGCAGATCCACATGGACTGCCAGTCCGTCGACTTCACCAGCGACTCGATGACCGCCACCGGAGACGACATCCACGAGAAGAGGAGCGGCACACCTCTCGGTGTGTGGATTCTCCTGGCGATCGGAGTCCTGCTGGCCATCATGGCCGCATGGCTCGGAACCAAGAGGGGGGTGTTCTCACGCAGAAAGTGAACGCGGCAATCGCGATAATGGCACTGCTCGCAGTCGCGGCAGTGGGATTCGTCCCCTTCGATGAGGCGGACGCTGATTCGTACACGAGCATCACCGGAACCACCCATGTCCTGAAGGTCAGCGGCTCGGGCGAGTACACCATCATGTACTCCGACCCCGACCTGCTGGACGTCGACGACGTCTCCATCGCCTTCAGCGCCAAGCTGGTCAACCACGGCGGCGAGACCCAGAGCAGCGCCGTGTCCCCCTCCTCCGGAGAGCTGGACAACGGCACCGGAAAGGTCATCAAGGTCACCGCTCCGAGCACCACCGGCGAGTACAAGCTCCAGGTGAGCTTCGCAGTCAAGGTCGGCGACGATGCCAGGGAGGACAAGACCGAGACCTACTCGATCAAGGTCGTCAAGCCCATCGTCCTGACCCAGACCCTGAAGCTCTCCAAGGATGCGAAGGTGGACCCCTCCGGACTGGGCGTCTTCTTCTACATCGACGGAGAGAAGATCGCGGACAGCTACACGACCTTCGACGTCAGCAGCCAGGGAACCGCCACCGTGTCCTACGACTGGATAGCGGACCCCGCCAACGGCAAGCACGTCTTCAAGGTCCTGCCCGCCAGCGGAGAGGACGTCTCCTTCATCACCGGACTCGGCGATGAGAAGGTCTTCTACGTCGGCGACAACAGCCACACGGCCATGATCCTCATCTCGGTCCTGTTCGTCATCCTGATGATCCTCGTGCTGGTCTGGATCTACCGCAAGCCCGTGAAGAACTTCGGCAAGCCCAAGGCCAGGCGCTGATAAACCTTTCAAGGGGAGGGTCCCCCTCCCCACTTTCCCCTCTTTCTCCTTCCCTTCCGTCACTTTCCCGTTCAGATGTTTTTATATAATTGAATTGTATTCAATTTAATTGAACACAATACAAAGGTGATAGCATGGGAATCTACGATTTCAGCATCAGGAAGATGGACGGTACCGAGGTGCCGATGTCCGACTACAAGGGCAAGGTCCTGCTCATAGTGAACACGGCCACCGGCTGCGGCTTCACCCCCCAGTACGAGGACCTCCAGAAGATCTACGACGAGTTCCAGGGCAAGGGCCTGGAGATCCTCGACTTCCCCTGCAATCAGTTCAAGGAGCAGGCCCCCGGCAGCGACGAGGAGATCCACACCTTCTGCAAGGGTCGCTTCGGCATAACCTTCCCGCAGTTCTCCAAGATCGACGTCATCGGCGAGAACGCCAGCCCCCTCTTCAAATACCTGAGCGAGAACACCAAGTTCGAGGGCCTGGGCCACTCGCCCAAGGGGCTCGCCGTCGCCGCGCTGGCCAAGGGCATGGACAAGGACTACAAGAACAACGGCAATGTGAAGTGGAACTTCACGAAGTTCCTCATCTCCCGCGACGGGGAGATCATCGGCCGCTTCGAGCCCACCATGGACATGAAGAAGGTCAGGGACGCCGTGGAGAAGGCTCTGTGATACCATGGCGGACGAGGGGTACGAGTGCCTGAAGCTGGAAAACCAGCTATGCTTCCCCCTGTACGTTTGCGCCAAGGAGGTCGTCCGGAGGTACCGCCCCCTCCTGGACGACCTCGGATTGACCTACACCCAGTACATCGCCATGATGGCGCTCTGGGAGCACCGCACCCTGTCCGTCAAGGAGATGGGGAGGCTGCTCTATCTGGATTCGGGGACTCTCACGCCCCTCCTGAAGAAGATGGAGGAGATGGGACTGGTGACCCGCAGCCGCGACCCATCAGACGAGAGGGTCCTGATGGTATCGCTCACTGACAAGGGGGAGGCCATGAGGGACAGGGCAACGGATGTGCCAGCATCTGTCGCATCGTGCGTATCGATCTCTTCCGAGGATGCTTTGGCCCTAAAGCGCATCCTCGATGGGCTGATGGCCACGTTCAGGGAGAATGAGCGACTATTATGATAATCGATTATTATAATCCATTATCATAATCGCTTCTTCTTTAAATACCGAGGTACTTAACAGGGTTTATTTTGATGATTCATTATCATAATAGTCATCAAAAAAATTGGCGAGGGCGGTATTCCGCCCCCGCTGCTCATTCGATCGCGATCCTCACCCTGTCCGCGGAACCCGCCGCTTTCAGGGTGACTTCCAGCAGCCCGTTGTTGCACTCCGCGTGCGCCGAGGACGGGTCTACCTTGCACGGGAGGGCGACCTCCTTCACGAGCTCCTTGCCGGGGGTCCTGACCGTCACGGTCAGGGTGCCGTCGGTGCCGTCGATCTCGATGTCCTCCTTCGGGACGCCCGGCAGCTCCAGGACGGCTTTCACCTCGTCCCCCTGGCGGGAGACGTCGAGGACGGGATCGACCGCGGGCAGAGCGCTGCGGAGCATGCTCCCGCTGTTGCCGAACTCCTTCACGTGCCTGACGCCGTCTGGGCCCTGGTACATGGTGTACCCGTAGGTCCTGACGTCGGGCCCGTCGAAGCTGGAGAACATCTCCTCCATCCTCCTGTTCAATGATTCGAAGCCTCCGAAGAGGTCGTTCCAGATATCGTCTGCTATCATTCTCTTCACCTCTGTTTGTCACGGATGTTTGTGTAAGGGGTTTGGAGGGGGCTTCCGCCCCCTATTCGCATCTTGTAGTCCTTCAGGGTCTGCCTCGCGGCGGGCCCGAACTTCTCGATCGCCTTGTCGAAGTCCTCGTTGGAGACCTTGCACCCGGCGATGTCCTCCTCGGTGGGGGCGTCGCCCTTGGCGATCAGCCTGCGCACCGCGCCCATGACGGCCTCGTTGCAGATGGCCGAGATGTCCGCACCGGTGCAGCCATCGGTCTTCTCTGCCAGGGCCTTGAGGTCGACGTCGTCCTCCAAGGGCTTGCCCCTGGTGTGGATCCCGAAGATCTTCTCCCTGGACTCGGCGTCCGGAGGCGCGATGTAGATGGACTTGTCGAACCTGCCCGGCCTCAGCAGGGCGGGGTCCATGATGTCGGGGCGGTTCGTCGCGGCGATGACCACCACGTCGCTCAGCCCTTCCAGCCCGTCCATCTCCGTCAGCATCTGGGAGATGACCCTCTCGGTGACGTTGCTGTCCGACCCGGTCCCCCTCTCGGGGGCGATCGAGTCGATCTCGTCCATGAAGATCACGCAGGGCGATGCCTGCCTGGCCTTCCTGAACGTCTCCCTGACCGCCTTCTCGGACTCCCCGACCCACTTGTTGAGGAACTCCGGCCCCTTGACGGAGATGAAGTTCGCCTCCGACTCCGTCGCCACGGCCTTCGCCAGCAGGGTCTTCCCGGTCCCGGGCGGCCCGTAGAGCAGGATGCCCTTCGGGGGCCTGGCGCTCATGTGCTCGAACACCTTGCCGAACTTCAGGGGCCACTCGACGGCCTCCTTCAGCTCCTGCTTGGCGTCCTCCAGGGCGCCGATGTCCTCCCACTTCACGTTGGGCTTCTCGATCAGGACCTCCCTCATGGTGGAGGGCTGCATGTCCTTCAGCGCGTTCTTGAAGTCGTCCTTGGTGACGAGGATGCTGTTGAGCACCTCCCGGGGGATCTCCTCGGCCTCCAGGTCCATGTCTGGCAGGACCCTCCTGAGGGCGGCCATGGCGGCCTCCTTGGTCAGCGCCGAGAGGTCCGCTCCTGCGTACCCGTGGGTCTTGTCCGCGAGCCATTTCAGGTCCACGTCGTCCGCCAGAGGCATGCCCCTGGTGTGGATCTCCAGGATCTCGAGCCTGCCGTCCCTGTCGGGGATGCCGATCTCGATCTCCCTGTCGAACCTGCCGGGCCTCCTGAGGGCCTCGTCGATGGAGTTGGGCCTGTTGGTGGCGCCGATGACCACGACCTTGCCCCTGGAGTTCAGCCCGTCCATGAGGGACAGCAGCTGGGCCACGATGCGCCTCTCCTCCTCGCCGTTGACCTCGTCCCTCTTGGGGGCGATGGAGTCGATCTCGTCGATGAAGATGATGCTGGGGGCGTTCTCCTCGGCCTCCTTGAAGATCTCCCTGAGCTTGCCCTCGGACTCGCCGTAGAACTTGCTCACGATCTCAGGGCCGCCGATGGTGATGAAGTTGCTGCTCGTCTCCCCTGCGACGGCCTTGGCCAGCATGGTCTTGCCGGTGCCCGGGGGCCCGTGCAGCAGCACGCCTTTGGGAGCCTCGACGCCCAGCCTCTTGAAGAGCTCGGGGTGCCTCAGCGGCAGCTCCACCATCTCGCGGATCTTCCTCACCGCATCTCCGAGTCCTCCGATGTCGTCGTACGACACCTTCGGCACGTCGCCCTTGTTGGCTGCGGGCTTGTCGGTGACCTTGACCTCGGTCTTCGCGGCCATCATCACGGCGTCCCCTGCGGGGGCGAAGGATGTGACGATCAGGTCGATCTTGTTGCCCATCACGTTCAGGGTGATCGTGTCGCCCTTGGTCAGCGCGCGGCCCTCCAGGACCTGCCTGAGGTAGTCCTCGCCTCCCTGCAGCCTGAGCTGCTCGGTGGGGGCGAAGGTGATCTTCTCAGCGTCCTTCGCGGCCACCTTCTTGATGGACACCCTCTCGTCCAGGGACACGCCGGCGTTGCGCCTGGTGGACCCGTCGATGCGGATGATGCCGCGGTTGGCATCCTCGGCCTCGCCCCTGAGGACCTTCGCGACGGTCTTCCTGTTGCCGTCGATCTGCACTATGTCCCCTACCCTGATGCCCAGTATGTCCATCAGCTCGGGGTCGAGCCTGGCTATGCCTCTGCCGGTCTCGCCGGATTTGAGCTCTGCCACCTTGATTGCTTTCTCGTTGCTCATTCCGATACCTCCTTCTTGATCTGTAACGCGGGGGAATCCGCCCCCGCCTTGCCGTCGACCTTCTCGTACACCTCTTTGCGGCGCTCGTAATCGTCGGTTCCCTGCATCATCTCCGTGAGCCATGCCATCACCGCGTTGCGCTCCTCGATGAGCTCCGCGCGCTTGGCGTCGATCTCCTTGATGGCCGAGTCCAGCTCCCTGACCCTGTTCGCCGCGTCATCCACATCGGCGAACCCGTCACAGCGGACCTCCCCATCCCCCTGCTCGATCAGCCTGGCGCTGAACATGCTGTCGTGCATGTCGATCACCAGGGTGAAGTCGGCGTTGGGGACGTAGACGGTCCTCATGGGGCCCATGTTGCTGGCCACCCTGTAGCTCACCACCATCCCGCTCTGCTCCATCAGGCTGAGGTTCTTCATCACGGCCTGCTGGCTCACGCCCAGCTCCTTGGAGAGCTGCAGCGGGTAGTGCGGTTCGCGCACCAGGGCTTCCAGTATCCTGCGCCTCGTGGGGTTCTCCACGATCGACAGGAGCATGTCTATCTCGTCCATGTTCTCACTCGGTTGTTAACCATCGGTTCACAACAGATGGTTATATGTTAGATGTTCTATATAAAACTATGTGTTATGAGCGGATACGGAGGGGATATGGGCGATCGGTGGTGCGATCCGCCCCCGATACATGCGCCCGGGAACCTATGAAATTCGGAACCCGAGGGGACAATGCGAACGTAGAAGGGCATCATGATCGCAGGAAACAGGATAAGGGCGGCAACATCGGGGAGACCCTGGAGCGCCTGGGCGGATACGGCGTGATCCTGGGCGGGATTAGCCATCGGGCGTCCTTTGCTCTCCGTATAATGTACATTAATATGCATCAAATCTTCAATATGTACATATACTACCATCCAATCACTTTTGTCTATGGCAATTCCAAAAGACGTACGCATCACCCTCGACCCCGAGGAGATCCCCAAGCAGTGGTACAACCTCGCCGCGGATATCGGCGAGCTCCAGCCCCCGCTCAACCCCAGCACAGGCAAGCCCGCCAGGCCCGAGGACTTCGCCCCCATCTTCTGCAAGCCCATCATCGAGCAGGAGGGCAGCACCAAGAGGTACATCGACATCCCCGAGGAGGTCAGGGAGGCCCTGGTCTACCTCAACAGGCCCGCACCCCTCCAGAGGGCGTACCACCTGGAGAAGTACCTGAAGACCCCCGCGAAGATCTACTTCAAGAGGGAGGACATGAGCCCCCTCGGAAGCCACAAGGGCAACACCGCGCTGGCACAGGCCTACTACAACGCCGAGTCCGGCATCCACACCCTGACCACCGAGACCGGTGCCGGGCAGTGGGGGACCGCGCTCTCGATGGTCTCCAACATGTTCGACATCGACACCACTGTCTTCATGGTCAAGGGCAGCTACCAGCAGAAGCCCTTCAGGAAGACCCTGATGCACATGTACGGAGCCAAGGTCTACGCCTCCCCCAGCGAGTACACCGAGTTCGGGAAGAAGATCCTCAGGGAGCACCCCGACACCACCGGTTCCCTGGGCATCGCCATCTCCGAGGCATGCGAGCTGGCCGTCAAGGACGACCACACCTGCTACTCCCTCGGAAGCGTGCTGAACCACGTCATGCTCCACCAGACCGTGATCGGCCTCGAGACCATCGAGCAGATGAAGAAGGCCGAGATCGATCCCGATTACATGATAGCCTGCGTCGGAGGAGGCTCCAACTTCGCTGGATTCACCTTCCCCATGCTGAGGGAGAAGATCGCAGGCAAGTCCGACTGCAGCATCGTCGCCGTAGAGCCCAAGGCCGCCCCGTCCCTGACCGAGGGCGAGTTCAAGTACGACTTCGGCGACACCGGCGGCATGACCCCGCTGCTGATGATGTACACCCTCGGCCACGAGTTCATCCCCAAGGGGATCCACGCCGGCGGCCTCAGGTACCACGGCATGTCCCCGCTGGTCTCCGCCGCCTACAACAGGGGCATGCTTAACGCGGTCTCCTACGACCAGCCCGACACCTTCCAGGCCGGAGTCACCTTCGCCAGGACCGAGGGGCTGGTCCCCGCGCCCGAGTCGTGCCACGCCGTCAGGGCCGCCATCGACAAGGCCCTGGAGTGCAAGGCTACCGGCCAGGAGAAGACCATCGTCTTCTGCATGTCCGGCCACGGCCTGATCGACCTCTACGGATACGAGCAGTACATCGAGGGAACCCTCCCCTCGTCCTCCGTCCAGTGAAACCCAGTCCCCTCCCCGGGATTTCTCCGGGGAGGGGGAATATTGATATCGGTAGTCCCCCTAGGCTCGGCCATGGCAGGCGTCCTCTCAGACGGCTACGTCGTGGTGAAAGAGCAGAAGGAGGGAACCCAGCTCTACAACAAGGGCAATTTCGGGTATCCGCGCAGCGGAGGAGGCGTCGATCTGGACATCGTCGAGGCGGCGTTCCTCTGCGAGTGGAAGCGCCTCGAGGTCCAGAAGGACGGCAGGGCGATGACCTTCGACGAGCTCTTCGGGTACGCCGGGTCGGTCCTGGAGGGATTCGACATCATCTACATGGTCTACCGCGACCTCCGCCAGAGGGGCTTCGTGGTCAAGATCGAGTCAGGGACATACGACATGTCCGTGTTCCCCCGCGGCATGACCATGAGCAACTCCCGCCCGCTCTACATGGTGAAGGCGGTGTCCGAGAGGACCGCCATAGAGATCTCCGAGTTCATCGGCGAGGCAGGGGACGTCCGCGAGAGGCAGAAGCAGCTGCTATACGGAGTCGTGGACGAGGAGGGGGACGTCACCTACTACAACATGTTCATGAGGGACCCCGTGGGGAAGGTCTTCCCCTCGAGGCCCGACAGGGTGCCGGAGGGCGTCCTGGCCAGGGACCGCGTGTTCGTATTCGGCCAGGAGGATGCCGAGGCGCTCCGCTCCGAAGGGTTCTTCGGCCAGCTGATGGGCTCGACCCTCCAGCTGTCGCTGATAGAGTGCTGCCACCTGCTCGGCAAGGGCAGGATGACCCTGAGGGCCGAGGACGGATCCAGGATGGGGTTCGAGGAGCTCAGGGAGCACGCTGCCGCGTCACAGGACGAGTTCGACAACCGCCTGGCAGTCTATTCCGACCTAAGGGAGAGGGGCCTGGTCGTGAAGACCGGCTTCAAGTACGGCACCCATTTCAGGGTCTACGAGGGCTCCCCGGACGACTGCCACGCGAGGTATCTGGCACATGCCGTTTCCGACAGGGACCTGCGCATGTGGCCGGAGATATCGAGGACGGTCAGGCTGTCCGGCGGCGTCAAGAAGGAGATCCTCTACGGGCGCGTCCACAGGGGCGCCGTAGAGTATCTCGAGTTCAAGTGGTTCAGGCCGCGATCGAACCTTCTCCACGGCGATCACGCGCACCTTCTCGCCGGGGATGCTGTCCAGAGCGTCCTCCGTCAGATCCTCGGTGCCGGTGTAGGTGTAGACAGAGTTCAGGTCCTTCAGCCTCCCGAGCATGACGTCGTCCGAGGTTTGCCCCCTGATGAGCGCGATGCCCTGGTCCATGAGCGTCTTGGACATGGGCGCCCCGAACTGCTCCACCTCCATAGGCCACTGCATCATCTCCGGATGCCTCTCTGCGAACATCATGAGCATTCTGATCCTGAATTCACGTGCATCCTCCAGGATGCGGTCGGCCAGGGGCACCGAATGGGCGCAGCAGCAGACGATCCTCTTGCCGATGAAGAACGAGAAGTGGGCCCATCTGCCCCCTTCGCCGAACTGCACCAGCATGGGCAGCTCTATGTCGCCGGGGTCCACCGAGCCCTCGCCGTGGGCGGCCTCGTACAGGCTGGCTGCGCATTGGCTGTCGGTAGAATGGCTGATGACGAATCCGTTGAGGTCTATGTTCTCCGGTTCCATGATTAAGGAGCCGGGATCGGTTTAAAAATAATCCTTTTCCGGCAGCAAATCGTTGATGAACACCGTTAACTCTTGGGCCCTATCAGGGACTCGATGAAGCGCTCCAGGTCCCTGAACCTCGGGGTGTTGAGGAAGTAGACGTGGTCGTCCCCGTCCCTGCGAGAGGAGATCAGCCCGGCGGCCTTCATGCGCCTGATGGCTGCCGTGGTGCTCTTATAGTCCATCCCGTACAGGCCCTCGGGGAACGGCGAGCGCGCTTCCTCCTTGGCGAGGCCCCTGGCCATCGTGAGGACGTCCTTGTCCGCCAGGGCGGCGAGGATGTCGAGCTCTGGGTCATCGCTTATCCCGAGGGGGTTGCGGTTCGTGAGGCAGATGTGCCTGCTGGGCTTGCCGGTGTTCTCGGCCATGCTCGCTCATACCCCTAGGGGGTATATAATCCTGATGCCGCGGAATGGAGTGGCAGAATGGAAAGGAGGGGGGCGGGCCCCCTCGGTTTCAGAGCTGGATCTCGATGCCCAGCTTCTCGGTGAGCTCCTTGTACCTGTTCCTGATGGTGACCTCGGTCACGCCGGCGACATCGGCGACCTCCCTCTGGGTCCTGCGCTCGTTGCACAGGATGGAGGAGATGTAGATGGCCGCCGCGGCGACGCCGGTGGGCCCCCTTCCGGAGGTGAGCTCCTTCTCGGAGGCGTCCTTGAGGATCTCGGCCGCCTTGCTCTGGACCTCTCCGCTGAGCTTCAGCTCGGAGCAGAACCTCTGGACGTAGTCCTGGGGCTTGGTGGGCATCAGCTTGAGCTTGAGCTCCCTGGTCATGAACCTGTAGGTCCTGCCGATCTCCTTCCTGCCGACGCGGCTGGAGCTGGCGACCTCGTCGAGGGTCCTGGGGACGCCGCACTGCCTGCAGGCGGCGTAGAGGGATGCCGCGACGACGCCCTCGATCGACCTTCCCCTGATGAGGTTCTTGTTGACCGCCTTCCTGTAGATCATGGCGGCGGTCTCCCTTACGTTCCTGGGCAGGCCCATGGCGGACGCCATCCTGTCCAGCTCGGACAGCGCGAATGCAAGGTTCCTCTCGGTGGCGTTGGAGACACGGATCCTCCTCTGCCACTTCCTCAGCCTGTACAGCTGGGCCCTGTTCCTGGTGGGGATGCTCTTCCCGTAGCTGTCCTTGTTCTTCCACGAGATTTCGGTGGAGAGACCCTTGTCGTGGATGGTGTAGGTCATCGGCGCGCCGGTGCGTGCGCGCTTCTCGCCCTGTTCGACGTCGAAGGCCCTCCACTCGGGCCCCTGGTCGATGAATTGGTCGTCGAGGACCAGGCCGCAGTCCTCGCAGAGGAGCTCTCCGCGGTCGTAGTCGCGGACCAGGTGGTGGCTGCCGCATTCGGGGCAGACCTCGATCTCCTCGGTTCCTTCTCTTACCTTTGGCATTGTTGCTCTTCCTCCCGATAAATAGCTTAGTGCCTTTTGGAACACCCATCCCGTTCACCGATGCGTAGGGGGCGTCCACGGGACCCAGGATCCTTCCGACGGTCCCTACCTCCTTCTGGGACGAATCATAGACGCGGTCCCCGAGGTCTGGCAGTTTGTCGCAGCGGACGATAAGACGACCGTCGGCCGTGACCTCCTCGACGACTCCCAGGCAATCCATTTCTATGCATCCCGATAGGCGATGGGTATTTATCCAACCTATGGTGAACTTAACACACATCAAATATATAAATGATAGCATTTGATTTATAAATGATAAAGGATTTTGCGTCAATTCCACATATAAAGATTATGATTAATCCGCATCATATGGATTCGCCATCCATCCAATCTGGATGGAAGTCTGGAAGGCCCCTGTGGGCGGGGTCCTGAAGGCCCCAGGAGGCCATGCTGGACGCATCGGGTTCCAAGCGACGTTTTTTATAATCTCATATTCTACACGGGCACAAGTAGCCCGCCATGCGGGTCTAAAAAAATGGAGGCAACATCATGGATATCATCTCAATGTCCTTTCTGACCCTCGTGGTTCTGGTGTTCGCCATCGTGATGATCGTCGCGGGCGCTTTCGCAGCCGGATTCGGATCCGGCAAGAGCAGGGCCTTCGGCGGTGTCATGCTGGTCATCGGACTCGCAGTGGCTGCAGTCTGGATTTACCTCAACAACGCCGGCGTCGAGCCGTTCTGCGACGTCGATCTCTGGGACATCCTCTACGATGCGATCGTCAACCTGCTCGCCATCATCATCGGCGCGCTGGTCGCTGTGGGGATCTTCCTGGCAGTTGTGCTGAAGAGCCGATCCCGGCTCTCGGCAAACCCTTTACCCCAACCTCTTTCCTCTTTCCTTCTACAAATCCTTATTACGCATGCGTGCAGTCGTCCGTGCGATGACTAAGGTCTCCATCATCATGGGAAGCAAGAGCGACATGCCCGTGGCCGAGAAGGCCATGGCGATTCTGAAGAAGTTCGGGATACCATTCGACATAGCGGTCGCATCCGCGCATCGCACCCCCCACAGGGTCGAGGAGCTCGTGACGGGAAGCGATTCCGACGTTTTCATCGCCATCGCCGGGCTATCCGCGGCGCTCCCAGGGGTCGTGGCGTCCTTCACAGTCAAGCCCGTCATCGGCGTGCCGGTGAGCGGGGCGGTCAACATGGACGCCCTGCTGTCGGTCGTCCAGATGCCCCCGGGGATCCCGGTGGCCGCCGTCGGCCTCGACAGGGGCGACAACGCAGCCGTCCTGGCCGCAGAGATCATAGCGGTGACGGACGCCTCGGTGGCTGCGAAGCTCAAGGATTACAGGAAGGAGCAGGCCGACAAGGTCATCGCGGATTCCGAGAAGGTGGTTGCCGATGCTGGGTGCCGAGGAGTTCATAGAGGACACCATAGAGGACCTCAAGCAGAGGATCACCGGGAAGGCCATCATCGCCTGCTCCGGCGGGGTGGACAGCATGGTCGCCGCCGTCCTGGCCCACAGGGCCGTGGGGGACAGGCTGCTGGCCGTCTACGTGGACAACGGCCTCATGAGGAAGGGCGAGACCGACGAGGTCCGCGGCATGTTCGAGGCCACCGGCATAAACTACGATATCGTGGATGCCTCGGAGGAGTTCTTCTCCGCTCTGGCAGGGGTGTCCGAGCCTGAGCGCAAGAGGAAGGTCATCGGGGAGAAGTTCATCAGGGTCTTCGAGAGGAAGGCCAAGGAGTTCGGAGCCGAGTTCCTGGTCCAGGGCACCATAGCCCCCGACTGGATAGAGAGCGGCGACGGCGTCAGGGACACCATCAAGTCCCATCATAACGTCGGCGGCCTGCCCAAGGAGATGGGCATGACGCTGGTGGAGCCCCTCAGGGACCTGTACAAGGACGAGGTGCGTGACATCGCCAGGATGCTCGGCGTCGTGGCGTCCGAGAGGCAGCCGTTCCCCGGCCCGGCCCTTGCGGTCAGGTGCCTCGGGGAGGTAACCCCCGAGAACGTCGCCATCGTCAGGGAGGCCTGCTATATCGTCGAGGACGAGATCAGGAAGGCCGCGGCCGCCGGCGAGATGGAGCTCCCATGGCAGTACTTCGCCGTGCTGCTCCCGTCCAAGTCGGTCGGCGTGCAGGGCGACAGGAGGGCCTACGGGAGGACAATCGCGATCCGCGCCGTGAGCTCCATCGACGGCATGACGGCGACCTACTCCCGTATACCGCTGCAGGTGCTCGACAGGATGTCCGTCCGCATCACCAACGAGATGAAGGACTCCGTCAACAGGGTGGTCTACGACATCACCAACAAGCCCCCGGCGACCATCGAGTGGGAGCGACTCCCATCGGGTTTTACTACAAAGAACGCCATCGAGATACCATGAAGGTATACGTGGTCGACAATGGCAGCCAGTGGACGCACCGCGAGTGGCGCGTGCTCAGGTACCTGAAGGTCGAGACCAAGATCGTTCCCAACACCACCCCGTTCGACGACATCAAGGACGCCGACGGGCTGGTCCTGTCGGGCGGCGCCCCGGGCGGAGCCTGCGATGCATCGGCGATGGGCAACAACGGCGTGTACCTCGACAGGGCGGAGGTCCCAATCCTCGGAGTTTGCGCGGGCATGCAGTTCCTGTGCCAGCATTTCGGAGGGGAGCTCGGCCCCGGCACTGTGCCCGAGTTCGGGCCCGTGGAGCTCAAGGTCTCCGGCCACGAGGACCTCTTCAAGGGCCTCCCGGATTCGTTCCAGGTATGGGCCTCCCACAACGACGAGGTCAAGAGGATCCCTGAGGGCTTCGAGGTCACGGCATCGTCGTCCACCTGCCCCCACGAGGCGGTGAGGTGCATCGACCGCCCGATCTACGGGGTGCAGTTCCACCCCGAGGTGGAGAACACCGAGCACGGGGTGGAGATCTTCCAGAACTTCCTGGGGATAGTGGAATCGAGAAGGTCCCGATCGGCTGTTTTTCCGTCCGGCGGTCCCGGACCGCCATCAGCCTATCAAAGAATGGCCGGGTAGAATGGGAAATCCCCTCCCCTTGCGGGGAGGGCATGGATTGTAAGAACGGAAGAATCGCTTCTGCTGGCTGAGGACCTCGAGCTGGCTGATGATGTTCCAGATGAGGGTCCTGCCGTGCAGGGGGATGTTGGGGTCGTTGGCCAGATCGTCGAGGATGACGATGGCGCTGGTGGCGCGGACGTCCATGGGCTCCTTGGTGTTCATGAGCCTGGCCTTGGCGTCGGTGGCGCCCTTCCTGATGTTCCTGGGGACGGAGGTGTCCTCCGCCAGCATATCCAGCACGTCGTTGATCTGTTTGATGCTGTCTGCCATGGTACCACCCGGTTCAGAGGGACTCGAACTCTTCCTGGAGGTCCTGCATGAGCTGCTCCAGTACTTCCTCGAAGTTGTTGGACCTGTATTCCCTGGATCCGCCGAGATCGCTCTGGATCTTGATGATGAAGTCGTTGTTTTCCTTGACGATCTCTACGTTGCACAATACCTCTTCTTCCATGGTTCACACCCCTTGAGGATGAACGTCAATCGGCCACCCATATATAACGGTTATAGGTAAGGGGAGGGAGGTGGGACGCCCCCCGGCATCCAGTCGCCCTGGGGCACCTTCCGGTATCCCTTTCCTTGACGAAACCTTTATAATGATTACTTAGTTAAAGGGGACATTCTGCGTTAGTTACCTTTCAGTGGTAACGAGGACGGCAGACCGCAATGCGGTGGAGAACGATAAGATGGCAGAGGAAGACTCAGCGGCATACGAGCTCCAGGAGGAGTTCGAGACCAAGGCCCGCGGATTCGGGAAAGGAAGGTACGGCAGGATACTGAAGATGGCTCGCACCCCCAGCAGGGAGGAGTACGTCAAGACCATGTACATCACCGGTCTCGGAATCATCCTGATCGGAGCTGTCGGCTTCGCCATCTGGTGGATCATGGCAGTGCTCCCGACCTACTTCTGAAGAGGGATCCCATGGCGATACAGATCAACGGCGACAACCAGACGATGAAGGTGTCCGCCGGAGGCAAGGTCGAGTGGCCCTTCACGGTCACCGCCGATTCCGATTCCGTGAGCGCGACGTTCTCCGTGCTCGCCGGCCCGGATGCCAGCAACGCCCCCGACTGGGAGGTCTCCCTCCACGATTCCGGGGCAGAGATACTGTCCAACTTCACCAGCAATCCCAGCGCGACGATCAAGTTCCCCGGGAAGAAGACCAAGGAGCTCAAGCTCGTGGTCGAGTGCCCCAGCGGCGCCAGGTTCGGGGACAACGTCTCCGTCGAGGTTGTGTTCTCCGATGGTCCCGAGAGCGACTCAATGAGCTTCAAGGCCATCGCCCAGCAGTCTATAATGATTCTCAAGACCCAGATGGATCAGGAGAAGAGCGTCGTCCAAGACCTGTACGCGAAGGCGAAAGCCGACCAGAAGGTCAAGGACATCTACGCCATCCTGAGCCCTCAGGGCCTCAGGGGTTACGTGTTCGTCGAAGGCATGAACACGGAACGCGTCCGCGAGAAGGTCAGGGACATCAAGAAGGCCAGGTCCTTCGTCGAATCCGACGATCCGGGCAAGCAGACCACGATTGATGATATTAGCGCCTACCTCACACCCGTCTCCGCGGTCATTGGTATCGTCGAGGGAGACATCGTCGAACTCGTCAACGGTCCGTTCAAGGGTGAGAAGGCAAGGGTGCAGCAGATCGACCAGAGCAAGGAGGAGATCACCGTTGAGCTCATCGAGGCTATGGTCCCCATACCCGTCACTGTCAAAGGAGACAGTGTCAGGGTGATCGAAAAGGAGAAGTGATACAATGGTAGACACTGTTGAGATATTGGTTGATGGGGGCAAGGCCAACGCCGGTCCCCTCGGTTCCACGCTCGGCCCCAAAGGGGTCAACATCGGCGCCGTCGTCACGGCGATCAACGAGAAGACCAAGGCCTTCAGCGGAATGAAGGTCCCCGTCAAGATCCTGATCAACGACGACAAGTCTTTCGACATCAAGATCGGAACCCCCCCGATGTTCGACCTGATCAAGGGAGAGCTCGGCATCGCCGGAGGCGCGCACAACCCCAAGACCGAGAAGGTCGGCAACCTGACCATCGAGCAGGCCAAGAAGATCGCGGACATGAAGGCCGACGACCTCCTCGGAGCCGACATGAAGGCCAGGGTCATGGAGGTCGCCGGAAACTGCGTCGCAGCCGGGGTCACCATCGACGGCAAGAGCGCGAAGGACTTCCAGAAGGCAGTCCGCGCCGGCGAGTACGACGCCCAGCTCTGCTGAGCACAAACATTCCAAGGGGCCTCGGCCCCTTTCTTTCTTCACTATTCCCCGATCATCCCGTCCGATGGGCGGAGCCATGGACGGATTCGGAACACGCCGCCCTTGGCCTTGAACTCGGGCTGCTTCTCCTCTTCCACGGGCTTCTTGAGGCCGACGTTGGTCTTGGCGTAGAATCCCTGGCATATGACGTAGACCTCGGAGGATGTGTCCCTGGACGCGTCGGGGGAGTGGACCTTGACGGACTGGAAGCGCTTCTCAAGCTCCTGGATGAGGGAGTCGAACATGTCCCCCATGAACACCTTCATGACCAGCTTCCCCTCCTTCTTGAGGATGCGGTCGCAGACGTCTACGGCGTACATGCAGAGGTTGATGGACCTGGCATGGTCCATGGAGTAGTGGCCGGCGATGTTGGGGGCCATGTCGGACAGGACGACGTCGGCCTTCCCGCCGAACCTCCTGAGGAGCTCGATCATGGTGGAGTCCTCGGTGATGTCGCCGACGAAGGTCTCGACGCCCTCCAGGGGCTTGATGTACCTCAGGTCCACCCCGATGACCTTCCCGTTCGGCCATGTGCGCTCCTTCGCGACCTGGAGCCATCCGCCCGGGCACGCGCCCAGGTCGACCACCGCGTCGCCGGGCTTGAAGATGGCGAAGCGGTTGTCTATTTGGATCAGCTTGAAGGAGGCCCTGGAACGGTAGTTCAGCTTCTTGGCGAGCTTGTAGTAGTGCTCGTTCCTCCTCTCCGCGACCCAGCGGTCGTGCAGGTCTGCCATGGTGTTGCGATGGCCGTATCTCATAAAAAGATAACCGCGGGGCGGCTGTACAGCCATGGTGTTCTCGAATATCGGTCAGGCAGGTGTGCGGAAGGTATCGGACGGTTAGTTAACTATATAGCGAAGTCGAATAATTGCGTGTTCGAGTGATTTTTATGGGAAAATCAATCAAGGAAGCCATCACCGGAGACAGCCTCCTGTTGGCCCTCATGTACATCCTCATCGGAATCGTCATGCTGGCATTCGGTAACGGTTCCATCGACTTCATCTTCTGGATCACCGGAGTGATCATGATCATCTTCGGAATCCTCCAGATCGTCCTGGAATCCACCGACATCAAAGGCGGTCTCATCACCATAGTAATCGGTATCATCATCATTATCCTGTCCTGGACCCCCATCGACACGATCCTCGTGGGAATCATCCTGATTCTCTGCGCCCTCCCCATGCTGGGATTCGCGATCACCTCGATTCACGAGAAGCTCGGAATGAAGGCCATCGACATGGGCAACTCGACGATCAACAAGATCATCGCCATCGTGCTCGTGATCACCGGCGTGTGCCTGATCATCGGTCTGTTCATCGATGACGCCGGGAGCATCTCCGACATCCTCATCAGGGTCGGCGGACTCATCCTCCTCGCTGTGGGAGTCCTGGATTTCTTCAACGCGATGAAGTGAAACTCATTTCCCGCCCGGAAGGGCGGGGTCCTTGCCCCGTTTTCCATCGATTCTACAGCTCTGTTCCCGATCCGGGGGTACCCCGCCGTTTCCTGTGGAAATGCGGCGCGGATCCAGGCTCCATAAGCGGGGTCTCGGATGTCTCCTGCACATAAGCTCAGTCGCGTCTGCGACCTGCGTTGTCGCTCGAATCTCATCCAACCAAGATACACGTTGTTTATGCTCTGGATGGTCGCTACCGCGGGTATAAATCGGGTTGCCGTCTACCCCTTCGCGATGAGATGCATATACTGTAACAGCGAGATTTCGACCCTCAACCCCTTCGCTTTCTGCCCTACCTGCGGGCAGGCCTTGGACGGCGCCCAGACCGCCCACCGAATCGCAGGAGGACCGCGGGCTCGAAGCCCAGGTCCAGGATCCCGCGGAGAACGTCGGCGGTCTTCGCCGCGTTCTCCGATGCTGCCCCGGCATCCATGATGCCGCCTCTGGCCTCGACCATGTGCCAAGTGTGGTCTGCCAGGATGAAATCGCCCTCCGCTGTGTCGGCGAATCTTATGTAATCCGCAGGGGGGCGCCTGCCCTCGTGCATCGGCCAGAGGTACGCGGCCATCGTCTTCCCTGCCGCATCCTTGCCCTTGGGGACGGGGTGCTCCGTGATGCCGTGCGTCGTCTCGTAAGGCCCCATCGGGCCGTCCGAATAGAACGATGAGTCGTGGTGTATCCCGAGGCCGCTGACGGCCTCGAGGACGGCGTCGTCGCAGGCCATGTAGGGCGCCCGGAAGCATACCGGGCGGGAGACGGCATCGGACACCGCGTCGTATCCCTTCGAGAGGGTCTCAGATACCGCTGAGGGCCCCATCGGGACTCCGGTGGACTCTCCGGTCAGGTCCTCGTGATCGTAGCCGTGGAGGCCGATGCAGTGGCCCTGCAGGCAGGAGCAGTCAATGGTCTCTGCCGTCCTGCCTTCGACGAAGAACGTTCCCCTCATCCCCAGCTCGTCGAGGATGTCCAGGAGGACCGACAGCCCGCGCTCGGCGGATGAGAACCTGGGGGCGGTCCCGTCGCCCCTGTCCATGGATCCGGCCGCGATGCTGCCCCGGACCGCCAGATTGGCGTCGCGGTCGAGGTCCACGGTGAATATCAGTCTGCGCATCGGCGGATACCGGCTGACGAGACCCTCTTGATGAGCATCCCCTCGATGTCCATCGGCGGGGACTTCATGGCGGCTTCCCTGGCGCGCTTGAGCTTGGTCTCGCTATCGGCGTAGATGGTGAACAGGGGCTGCCCCTCCTCCACCCTCTGGCCCTTCTTGAGGTGTATGATCAGCCCGGCGCCTTTGTCCGAGGGGGCGCCGGCGGCCTTCGCGATGTGCACGATGTCCTTGTTGTGGATGTTGTGGATGTACCCGCTCTTGGTCGATACCACGTCTATGGAGTACCGGCCGGGGATCAGGTCCTCGGATCTGAGATCCCTCCTGCCGCCTTGGGCCTCCACGATCTCCAGGAACTTCCTGTGGGCCTCGCCGGACTTCAGGATCTCCCTGGCCTTCACGGACCCTCCGGGGATGCCGGCCATGTCCAGGATGATCCCGGCCAGGTCGCAGGCCTTCTCGATCACGCTGGCGGGGTGGTCCTCGCCCTCGAGGATCCTTATGCACTCCCTCGCCTCCAGGACGGGGCCGACGGCATTGCCGACCGGCTGGTCGGCATAAGTGATGGCGCACTCGACCCTTATCCCGAGCTTGTCGCCCAGGTCCATGAAGTCCCTGGCGTACGATTTGGCCTCATCGATGGTGGGGACCTTGGTGCCCCTCCCCGTGGGGATGTCCAGCACCAGGTGGGTCGCTCCAACGGCGACCTTCTTGGCCATGATGGATGCCATCATCTGCGCCTTGGGGTTGATGCCGAGCGGATGCTCGATGTTGATGACCATGTCGTCCACCGGGGCCAGGTTCATCCCGCCGCCCCAGGCGAACACGCCGCCCACATCCTCCGCCACGGATTTGAGGCGCTCGGCGTCCATCTCGACGCCGCAGAAGGTCTCCACGAAGTCGGAGGTGCCGCAGGCGCTGCTGATGGCCCTGGAGGACAGCTTCGGTATCATGATGCCGCAGGCGGCCACGATGGACACCACAATGGGAGTGATCTTGTTGCCAGGGATGCCCCCGAGGCTGTGGAAGTCGAACACCGGGGACCTGTTGAACTTGATGATCTCGCCGGTCTCGGCTATGGCGATGGTGAAGTCGGCGATCTCGTCCACGTCCATGCCGTTTATGTACAGGGCGGTGAGCCATGCGGAGATCTCGATTTTGGAGAGCCTGTTGTCGTAGATGTCCTTCACGATGGAGGCGATCTCGTCGCGGGACAGCTTCTCGCCGTCCATCTTCCTGCGTATGGACTTGACGGAATCGGGCTTCTCGCTGTACACGACGTCCACCTGGCAGCCCTCCTCCACCTTGCAGAGCCCTATGAGGCTCGCTGGCATGTGGATCTCGCCGACGGGGGCCAGCGTATCGGATATGCTGACCAGGGCGACGATGCTCCTGGTGCCGGCTATGCAGACGCGGTCGTTCTCCTTGACCCCGATGCTCTCGGCGTCGCGGCTGTTCAGCAGGACCTCCGGCTCCGACGAGTCTATGTCCACGAATTTGACGTTCAGCTTCATCTCGATCCCCACTTCTCCAGAGCGAGCGCCAGCTCGGCGTGGTCCTTGGCGTATTCCTGCGCGGGAACCCCCTGGAACGCCGCATCCACGGCCTGACTCATGGCCATGCCGCCTCCGCGGACCCCTCCGGGGTGGCCGGCCACTCCGCCGCCGGCCTGTATCTGGACGTCGTTGCCGGTCTTCGCCACGATGGCGGCCACCACTCCGGGGTACACGCCGCCGGAGCAGACCGGCATCATGGGCTTGTAGGGCACGTCGCCGCCGCGGCAGGCCGGGAGGTTCAGGTCCTCGCGCGCATCCGCATGCATCTTGCCGGCGCCCAGGGTCCCGATGTGAAGGGCATCGCCGCCGCACATGCGGACCATCTTCGTGAGGGGCAGCATGGCCACCCCGTGGAGCGGGTCCTTGGTGAAAGCACCGTGCATGGTCCTGTGGACATGGATGGGGACCTTGATGGAAGGGTCCTCCGCCAGCGCCTGGACGGCTCCGAAGCCGCAGGTTATGACGTCGACCATGATCTCCCTGGCGCCCCAGGACTGGACCTTCTCGGCCAGCTCGACGATCCTGTCGCCCCTGGTGCTCACGTTCACCGCGTGCATCATCATGTGGCCCTCCTCCTCCAGCCTGTCGAGCGCCTCGGCGACCGCCGCGGTCCTGTCCTGTATGGGGCAGAAGGGCTGGTCCACAAGCGTCTCGTCGTCCTTGGAGTTGGTCAGCCCGCCGGAACCCGCTTCGTAGACGTACTTGGCGGTGTCCTTGGGGCCCAGGCCGATCTTGGGCTTCACTATGGTGCCGACCAGGGGCTTCTCCGGCCTCTTGAGGTTCTTCCTGAGGCCCTCGATACCGAACTTGGGGCCCTTGTACTGCTCGAGGATGGCCTTCGGGAAGAACACGTCCTCCAGCCTCACGGCCTTCAGCGCCCCCAGCCCGAAGAGGTTGCCGGACACGACGCTGAGGATCTGCGGGACGGACCCGACCTCGATGCTGAAGTCGTCTATCGGGAACTCCACTGTGATCCTGTCCCCGTCGATCTCGATGACCCTGGCTCCGAGCCTGTCGATTATGCCCTGGTCGAGGGTGGATATGCCGGTCCACGTCCCCGTGGACTGCTCCGCCGCTATGGCGTCGGCGGCCTTCTCCATCGGAAGGTCGGTGGTCACGCGGTACTCGCAGATGACGTATTTGTCGGGGTCTGCTGGCTCCCCGAGGTGCAGATATGTGTAATCAGCCAATCTCATTCCTCCTTGTAGCCGAACTGCTCTACCATTATCCCGTAGACCGAACCGGGCGATATCATGCCCATCTCGGTGATTATCGCATCGATGTACGCAGCCGGGGTGCTGTCGAACACCGGGTTGAAGACCTTCACGGATGCGGGGATCTCCCCGGGCCTGACGACCTCGGATATGTCCCGCTCCTCTATCGTCACCATGTCCCCGTAAAGGGTCATGGGCGAGAACTTGTATGTCTCGGCGCATGCGTAGAACTGCACCCTGGCCTCGTGTGCCGCAAGCGCCAGCTGCGAAGTGCCGATCTTGTTGATGAGCGCCCCATGGGATGTGACGGTGTCCGCTCCGACGAAGACCTTGTCCGTCCTCTTCATCACGGACCTTACGGCGCTGTCTATGATCAGGGTCGTGTCCACCCCCGCCTCCGCAAGTTGCGTGACGGTTATGATCCCCTGCCTCCAGGGCCTGGATTCGGTGGCGTAGACCTTGAACTCCTTCCCCTGCCTGTGGGCCTCCTTGATGATCCCGACCGCCATGCTGCTGTTGCAGTGCGTCATCACCGTGTCGCCGTCGCAGATGCGCTTGGCGCCGATGCGGGCGATCATGTCCCCGGCCTCCAGGGACCTCTTGCAGAACTGCCTAGAGTTCTCCATTATAAGCTCCCTGGCGGCATCCACGGATTCGGCCTTGTATGCCCCCTTCAGGGAGGACTGCACGCCGTTCCACAGGGATACGGCCGTCGGTCTGGAGGCCAGCAGGGTCTGCTCAGCGGCTTTCAGATCGGTTCTGAACGAGGCCAGGTCGTTGCCCGCGTAGGTTTCGGCGAAACCCCTCAGCGCCTCGGCGCCGGCGCGGGCTATGCGTCCCGCACCGCGGATCTCCATGCTGCGGATGCTCTCCGCCGTGGTGTCGATGATGCTGCTCACGGTTGCTCAGATTGCCTTCCTGTTTAATTAAGGTAGGGAGGGTGCGGGGACTTTTTTCCTGGCTTCCTATGTAGCCAATATCAAATAATTGCAATGTTTAGAAAAGGGTAGTTCATATGTGCCAGCATATCATAATGTTGCCGAGCGTAATTGGCAATATTTATATACAGCAACCACAATTTGGTTAAACATGTCATTCTTTGACGACACCCAGAAACTTGGGCTGGTTCTCATCATAGTGGGAATTCTGTCCATCATCTCCGCAATCTTCATGATTGCGGCTGGATTCGTCGATGACCTCATCAACATCACTATCGACGGTGAGGACCTCGACGGAAACGACAAAACCCTCTACTGCGTCATCGCAGGTATTGGATCCCTCATTGGAGCGATTATCTACTTCCTGTTCGGGAAGCAGGTTAGGAGTGGAGCTATCTCCGCCAAGATCGACGTCCTCGCCACCTACGTGAGGACCGTCGGAGTTGTCATGCTCATCGGCGGAATCTTCGGTGCTGCTGCCGCTGCCGCTGCTGGTGCCCCTCTCGGAGGCGTCATTGTCAGCGCTATCGTCACCATCATCATCTCCCTCATCATCATCTGGATCGCCAGCAAGATCAACGATGGAAAGCAGTCCACCGGGGACAAGATCATCTGGGTCCTCCTGGTCATCGCCTTCATCATCATGCTGATCCTCTCCATCCTGGAGTGCATCACCATCATCGGAATCATCGATGGTATCTGCGGCGTCCTGATCTCCCTGTTCATGCTCGGCTTCCTCTTCGACTCCGAAGTTAAGGCCCAGATGAACATGTGATTTGGGGATTGAGAATCCACTGAAACCCCTTACCCGGGCCCGTCCCGGGGCATCATCTTTTTGTGTACTTCCGTTATGGAGATGCCATGGAGACCCTCAACGCCATCAGGATTGTGTGCTACGTGCTGCCGTTCCTAGGCGTGGGGATCCTGCTGTCCAGCATCATACTGGTGTTCGAATGGGCGTTCACGCCCCAGCTGTCCTCTTTCGACAGGATCATCATAACCGTGTACTTCCTGTCGGCAGCCCTCATCGGCATCATGATGATCTGGTTCTCCGTGAAGGGGCTCCGCGGTTGCTGGACGACATGGTACGACTTCACCCTAGCAACCATGGACCTGCTCTGCTACACTGTGGTGATAACGGGATCGGCGGGTCTGCTGATGGAGTTCACCAGTCCCCTGCTGTTCATCATCCTGGGCGGTCTGATGAAGTACTGCTTGGTTAGGATACGCGAGATGGATTACGAGGACAGGCGCTCCCCGCTGTGGCTGGCGGTCCGCATCCTGGCCATATGCTGCCTGGCGCTGGGGGGCCTGACGATAGATTGGCTGTCCTGGGCCCTCGCCCTCATAGACGTCCTCGCCACGGTCTTCCACAGCATCGCCCTGGCCGTGGTGTTCCTCAACAGGTACGGTCCGCTGAGCAGGGAACAGGCGGTCGCAGCAGCACCCGCCCGACGAGGTCCCTGGCCGCATCCATGCCGCGGGTGAGGTAGAGCGCGGCGACGAGGGCCTCGAAGGAATCCGCCCTCATCTTGGGGGATATCTGCTTGGCTCCTCCCTCGAGGAGGCCGTTGCCGACCCTCAGGGCGCCATCTATCCCCACGCCCCGCTCCAGGACCATGTCGGATATGTGCTCGTTCCTCACGGATGCGATCTTGAAGTCGGTCAGAGACCCCTCGGTGCCCCTCCTCTCGTCGGAGTAGGCGGCCTCGCAGACCAGGAACTCGACGACGGCATCGCCCAGGAACTCGAGGCGCTCGTAGCACTGCACCGGGGGCAGGCCGGCGTCCCTGGCCTCGTTGGAGTAGCTGTCGTGGGTCAGGGCGGCGCAGAAGACGGCGAGATCTTCCGAGGACAGGCCCCTCAGCGAGAACGGGGGCCTTGCCAGGAACTGGCGCACGGACATCTCGAATTCCGATTCCACGAGTCGAAATCATTATGATACTATTATATGATGCGCGACCTCACCAACAAGAGGCGTCAGCAGTATGGTATCCAAGAGGCTTCAGGAGATCCCCCCGTCCGGGACAATCGCGATTTCGAACATGGTCAGCCAGATGAAGGCGGAAGGGGTCGATGTGATCTCGTTCTCGCTGGGCGAGCCCGACTTCTCGACCCCCGGGAACATCGTGGATGCTTGCTGCGAGTCGCTGCGCGGGGGCTTCACCCATTACACGCCCTCCCTGGGGATACCCGAGCTCCGCAAGGCTGTGGCCGATACCACCAGGGCCAGGAACAACGTCCCCTGCGATGCCTCCAACGTTCTGATCACGCCCTGCAAGCAGGCCATCTTCCTGACCGCCCTGGCCTACATCGATCCCGGCGACGAGGTCATCCTCGCCGACCCCTCATGGGTGTCCTACGAGGCCTGTGTGAGGCTCGCCGGAGGAGTGCCGGTCTACGTCCCCACCAGGTTCGAGGACGGCTTCGTACTGGACCCCGCCCTCATCGAGGCCGCGGTGACCCCCAGGACCAGGATGATCGTCATCAACACCCCCTCCAACCCCACCGGCGCCGTCCAGCCCAAGGAGGTCCTGAGGCAGATCGCAGACATCGCCATGAAGCACAACATCAAGGTGCTGTCCGACGAGATCTACGAGAGCATCATCTACGAGGGCTCCCACACGTCCATCGCCTCGTTCCCCGGCATGTTCGAGAACACCATCATCGTCTCCGGCCTGTCCAAGACCTACGCCATGACCGGCTGGAGGATGGGATGGGCCATCGCCCCCGCCGATGACATCAAGGCGCTGAACAAGCTGCAGTCTCACTCCATCTCCTGCGCGGTGTCCTTCGCGCAGCAGGCATCCGTCGAGGCCATACTGGGCCCCCAGGACGCCCGCGATGCCATGATAAAGGAGTTCTCCAGGCGCAGGGGGATAGTCATGGACCTCCTGTCCGAGATTCCCGGCATCGAGTGCAACGCACCCAAGGGGGCCTTCTACGTGTTCCCCAAGTACAACAGGGACATCAAGTCAGCGAAGCTGGCGGAGATCCTGCTCCAGCAGGGTCATGTCGCGGTCACCCCCGGCACCGCCTTCGGCCCCGGCGGTGAGGGGTTCATCAGGATCTCCTACGCCGCATCCGAGGAGAACATCCGCGAGGGCATGGCGCGCATCAAGAAGACCCTGGCGGGCCTCTGATGCATCTGTTCGAGTACTCGGGCCTGACAGCCGAGATACCGGCGGACATCTTCGATTCCATAGTGGCCATAGAGCGCATGCGCGCCCTGGACCCCATCCGCCTTTCCGAGTACCGCTCCGCGATGCCCAAGGCCGAGCAGCTCATGCCCAGGTCGGCCGCAGAAGCGGCCAGGTACCTCTTCGGAGCCAATATGGCCGGCTACGCCCAGGCCATGCTCGGCATGCTAGGGGCGGAGGAGAGGCTGTTCTTCGATGCAGGCCTCCCGGCGCTCCACAAGGTGGTGACCGGGGAGGGGACCGAGATCGGCGACGATGATCTGGAGGCGCTCTCGCAGCTCGGTGAGTCGTTCAGGATGGCGGACGACGTCGAGGTCAACCCGCTGCTCCTGGTTCCCGCGGCCGTCCTCGACCTGATCAACATCGCCCCCTTCGGCGAATCCACCGTCCCCACCGCCATGGCCCTCATGCAGGGATTGCTGGCCACCCGCGGGTTCCCGAGCCTCCGCTGCATCGCTATCGAGGGCATGATAGACAAGGAGGACTTCGAGGAGGCCCTCGCCGAGGGGTCGATCGGATGGGAGGATGGGGCGAGCGACCCATTCCCGTTCGTCAGATGCGTCTGCGAGGCGGTCCTCCTGTGCGAGAGGCGCTTCGACAATGCGTACCCTCTGGATATGGGTAGGAAGCTGGACAAGTCCACGAGGATCCTGAACATCATCAAGTCGTCCAGGGAGCCGGTCAGCAAGGCCGAGATATGCGACATCGCGCCGGACATCAGCCGCAGGACCGCGGACAGCGTCATCGCCGAGCTGGTGGATGCACAGCTCGTGGAGAAGGTGGGATCCTTCAAGGATGCCCGCTATGCGCCTTCCGGCACCAGTCTGCGAGGCTCAGGGCGCCGTCCCGGGCAGAAGGGCTGGGTGCGGATCGGCATCGAGGCCCACCGTACCTCGTTCATTTTCAGGGGTTGCGCGCGTGCGCCTTTATATAGGGTGACAACGTACGATTAACTCCATACCGCCTTGTCCGCACAGGGATGCACAGCCGGACGGGGCTGCGGTGATTACATGGATGGGATTCACTACAGAGCTAGGGCACCCCTGAGGATAGGGATTGCCGGCGGCGGGACCGATGTCGACCCTTACGCTTCGAAGAAGGGCGGTGCTGTATTCAACACCACGATCAATCGGTACGCATACTGCACGATCACACCCACAGGGGACGGGTCCATGTCGGTCTATTCCACGGACTACGGAAAGTTCGAGGCCTCCCTGGACGGCGGCCCGCTCCCGCTGGACGGCAACATGGACCTCATCAAAGCGGTCACCAACCACTTCGAGATCACCGACGGATTCAAGATGTTCCTCCAGTCGGAGGCCCCTCCGGGCTCCGGGCTGGGAGGGTCCTCCACAGTCATAGTCTCCATCATAGCCGCCACCTGCGAATGGCTGGGCATCAAGATGACCGGTCATGAGATGGCGGAGCTGGCCTACAAGCTGGAGCGCGAGGAGATAGGCCTCAAGGGCGGGAAGCAGGACCAGTATGCAGCAGTGTTCGGCGGGTTCAACCTCATGAAGTTCAACAACGATGGAGTGGACGTAATGAAGGTGAGGATCCCGGAGGACACTCTCAACGAGCTCCAGCTCTGCACCCTCCTCTGCTACACCGGGACCCCCAGGGAATCGGCCAAGATCATCGAGAGCCAGGTGGATTCCTTCAACAGCGGCCAGAACGAGGAGGCCCTCGACAGGTCGAAGGAGATCGCCGTGGATATGACCAGGGCCCTGGAGAAAGGGGACATACAGCTCGCCGGAGAGCTCCTGGACCTCTCATGGAAGTACAAGAAGCAGTTCTCCAACAAGATCTCCAACCCCATGATCGACAGGCTCTACGATGCCGCCATCGCGGACGGCGCCATCGGAGGGAAGGTCTCCGGAGCCGGGGGCGGGGGTTTCATGTATTTCATCTGCCATTACAACCGCAAGTACAGCGTCGCCAAGAGCCTCACCCAGCTGGGTGCGAGGGTCACCGACTACATGTTCGAGCCGGAGGGCGTCGTGTCCTGGAGGTACCCAAATGTCCGAGTCCATAGTCGCCGAGCTCAACAGGAGCGCAGAGACCATATCGAAGATCGATCCCGCCCAGATCAGGGCCGCGGCCGATATGATCAAGGAATCCCTCAGCAACGGCGGGCAGGTCATCTACATGGGCAACGGCGGTTCCGCCGCGGATGCCCAGCACATAGCCGCGGAGTTCTCCGGGAGGTACATGCTCGAGCGCCCTGCGCTGGCAGGAGTGTGCCTGAGCAATATATGCCCTGTCACCGCCATCGGCAACGACTACAGCTACGACCTGGTGTTCAAAAGGCAGATCGAGGGGATCTGCAGGAAGGGCGATGTGGTCGTCGGCCTCAGCACCTCGGGCAACTCCAAGAACGTCGTCCTCGCCATGGAGAGGGCCAGGGAGCTCGGGGCCAAGCTCATAACGTTCACGGGCGACGGCGGTGTCATGAAGGACATGGCCGATGTGGCCGTGGTAATCCCGTCGAAGGAGACGCCCCGCATCCAGGAAGCATACCTCTGCGCGAACCACATAATCTGCGGCATCGTCGAGAGGGAGATGTTCGGCCAGTAGGCGTGTTTCATCGACCGCGACGACACTATCGCGAAGGACGTACCGCACTGCAGCGACCCGGATCTGTTCAATGTCTATCCCGACGTTCCCGATGCGATCCGGAGGCTCAACGAGGCCGGGTTCAGGACCGTCATCATCACCAACCAGTCCGGCATAGGCCGTGGAATGTTCGACGAGGCCACCCTGTCCAGGATCCATGACAAGATGGTCGGCCAGATCGAGGCCGGAGGGGGCCGCATCGACGCGATATACTTCTGCCCCCACGCGCCCGACGAGGGGTGCTCCTGCAGGAAGCCGGAGATAGGGATGGGTCTCAGAGCGGTGAAGGACATGGGCCTCGATCCAGGGAAGTCCTTCATGATAGGCGATAAGGAGAAGGACATGGAGTTCGGCCGCAGGCTCGGCTGCCGCGGCACGCTCCTTGTGAAGTATCCCGAGAGGACGTTCTCCGATGCCGTCGACGAGCTGCTCAAGCAGTGCCGATTCCGAACTGCATCAGGACCACGTGCGTTGCGATGAGCAGCACGAACATGAGGATGCTGAGTCCGAGGAAGTATCTGAGGTACTTGCGGGATGTTCCCGGTTTGGCATTGGAGTAAGCCTCGAGCGATATCAGGCTGGCCATCGAGGCGATGGGTCCGCCGAACCCTCCGACGTCGGAGCCCACCAGCAGCCCGTACCAGTCGTCGGTGAATCCGTTCAGGAGGACGGTCGCGGGCAGGTTGCAGGTGACCTGGCTGACCAGGGCGGTCACGGTGAGCGGGTCGATGGCGATGATGTCCGCCAGGGCGTTAGCGAGGGTCTCCCAGCTGGCGATGTTGCTGGTGAAGATGAAGAGGCACACGAAGGTCAGGATGAGGCCGTAGTTGACGTCCAGCAGGTCCCTCCAGGCGATGACGAGGACGACCGCCAGAGCGACGACCACGCAGGCCCAGTAGGGCAGGAAGCCGAGGACGGTCAGGACCCCCATGGCGAATATGGCGAAGGAGGCCCAGAGATGCACCTTGCTGTACTCCCCTCTCACGTAATCCGGCTTGCGGGGGATGGGATCGTCCTTGATGGTCATCATGACCAGCGCGAGCAGGACCGTCCCGACGGCCATGTACGGCAGGACGGCGAGCGTGACGTCCAGGACGCTGAGGTCGTACTCCGTGAACACGAAGAGGTTGTGAGGATTCCCGAACGGGGTGATCATGCATCCCACGTTGACCGCCAGGGTCTGCAGCGCCAGCACGGGGATCATGATCCTCTCGAGCCCCATGCTCATGAGGATCGTGATGGATAGCGGGACGAAGACCAGCAGCGCGACGTCGTTGGTGATGCCCATCGATGCGAAGTACGGGAGGGCCACCAGGACCAGCGCGAGTTTGCGCGTGCTGTTGGTGCGGTTGGCCAGGCCGTTCGCTACGCTCTCGAACACGCCGCAGGCCTTGAGGCCGGCCATGGCGGCCATGAAGATGAACAGGATGCCGAGGACCTTGTAGCGGATGTTCCCGAAGGCATCCAGGGTCGGGTTTATTGCGAACGAGCATACCGCCAGCACGAAGGATATGAAAAGGACGGGCTTCTTCTTCACGAATGCCTTAATGTCGATTTCGGTCATCGGAGGCACTCGCCGTCCCGTTCGCTGCATCTCTTTGCGTTTGAGCTCCTCGGCGACCTCTTCGAGGCCCTCGGGGATGATGGGCTTGCCCTCGGCCTTGCGTTTCATGTGGCCGCCGGGGCCGCCGCGGGCGATCCTGGCCTTCTCGAGGCACTCCGGGTCGTCACAGACGAATGCGGCGTAGACAAGGTTCTTGCAGGGACGACCGCAGAACTCGCAGGTGTAGTCGTCCAGATTGATTGCCATGGGATTCCGAACCTCCGTGCTGTCTTTAATAGATGGTGGTCGGGGGTCGCCCCCCGCCCATCATGTTCAGATGTCGAGCTCGAACTCCTTCCCTGTCTCGGGGAGGATGACGTTGTAGTCCTCCAGGTCGGGGAGGAACGCCTCGCGGCTCTCGGAGTGCATGATGATCACGTTGTCGGGATCGCAGCCCTTGATGAACTTGACGATCTGGTCGTGGTCGGCGTGTGCGGAGAAGTCGTACTTCTGCAGCTCGCACTGGACCTTCTTGACCTCCCCGTCGATCTTGATGCAGCCCTCCTCCATGAGCATGCGCCCGTTGGTGTCCTCGGCCTGGTATCCGACGAGGAGGACGGCGCTCTTGGGGTCGTCCCTGATGTGGTCGAGGTATCCCAGGACGGGGCCTCCGTCCAGCATTCCGCCGGTGGTGACGATGATCTCGCCGTCCTTGGCGTTCTTCCTGGTGGGCCCGCGGACCTCGTTGAACCTGCGCTTGGCGGCCTTCAGGGCCTTGACGTCGGCGATGTACTCGGGGTAGTCGAGGAACAGCCTGAGGACGCTCCTGCCCATGCCGTCGAACCACATGTCGTACCCCAGGTCCTTCAGCAGGAGCATGATCTCCTGGGTCCTGCCCACTGCGAAGCAGGGGATGAGGACCTTACCGCCGCGGTCGATGACCTCCTCGATCTTCGCGATGAAGTCCGCCTCGGTCTGCTTCCTGTCGGGGTGGTTGCGGCCGCCGTAGGTGCCCTCGATGAAGAGGTTGGTGCAGTCCACGGGCTTGGCGCCGCCGACGAGCCTCTGGGCCTCGGTGTGGATGTCGCCGGAGTAGATGGTGGTGCAGTCCTTCTCGAAGGCGAACATGGACGCGCCGGGGATGTGACCGGCGTCGTACATCTTGACGTCGACGTGGTTGATCTGGATCTCGTCCCCGTAGGTCATGGGGACGACGGCCTTCATGGTCCTGTTGATGTCGGACTCGGTGTAGGGCTGGACGTAGTTCTCCGCCTTCGCGATCTTCAGGGTGTCGAACATCATGAGCTCGGCGATCTCCGCGGTGAGCGGGGTGCAGAACAGGTCGCACCTGTTGGCGCCGACCACCTGGGGGACCATCCCGCAGTGGTCGAGGTGCGCGTGCGTCAGGAACGCGTAGTCTATGTGGGGGGCCGGGAGCGGGAACTCCGGCGGCTTGGTGGGGCTCAGGCCGTACTCGACCAGGGCGGTCATGCCGTCCCCTTCCATGGTCATTCCCATGCGGCCGACCATGTCTGCGCCGCCCAGGAACTTGAATTTCATTTTCATTTCGTTTCACTTCCCTTTTCGTATTGCCTCCGAGGAGGACTTTGTGAAAGGAGGACGTTCCTCCCTTGACTGTGATGATGATACAGGGCCTGCCGCCCCATATTATAAAGGCAAGCCAAGTATTCGCGCATCATATATAAAGGGTTAGGGGAAAGAGGCATTCCTAGCGCACTATTTGGATATAGCATCCAATGAAATCATCCCACTGTCTTAGCCAGCAATCGCATTCACAAAAGTTGGATGGATGGATCCTAGGATATGCCAGACTGGAAAATCCAGCCGATATTAAGAAAAGCGTTATATGTGGCACATGAGATACTAACATCATGGAGTCATCATCGAAGAAAGCTTTTGGAGGAATCGGCATCATCGCCGCCCTCCTGTTCATCGTTTCCGGACTCATGGTCGTTGTCGCAGGCAAGCCCTTCGACGACGATGATTGTAAGACGGCGATGTACATACTCGCGGCCGCTGGCGCGCTGGCTATTGTCTACGCCATCGGCCTTGTGCTGGAGAAGAGGAGCATGGTGCTGACCGTCAGCGGGGTTTTCCTCGCTATCGCAGGTCTCATCGCTATATGCATCCCCTTCATCGAAACGAACGGCGTTGCCCCCTTCTGCGCCTTCGGAATCTTCGCGCTTTTCGCCACCGTCAGCAACGTTCTCTCGGACTGGGCCGACCAGGTCAAGGGCGCGATGTACGTCAATTCCCTGCTTGCCGCCGTGATCCTGTTCGCGGTGATCATGACATACGTCAAGGGCGACTACTTCTACGAGGTCCTGGTCCTTGTCGCCATGGGCATATGGCTTGTGATCGCAGCCTACATCGGCGCTTTCATCTCCGTTGCCTCTGGAACCAAGACCCGTGTCGTCGTCGAGGATGCCGTCTCCCAGAAGAAGGCGGACAAGCCCAAGGCGAAGAACAGCAAGGCCACCAAGAAGGCCAAGAAGCCCGAGCAGAAGAAGGAGGAGCCCGCTAAGGTCGAGGAGCCCGCTAAGGCGGAACCCGCCAAGGAGGAGCCCAAGCCTGCTCCCGAGCCCGAGAAGAAGGAGGAGCCCGCTAAAGCCGAGGAGCCCGCTAAGGCGGAACCCGCCAAGGAGGAGCCCAAGAAGGAGATGACCAAGGACGAGTCCATGAAGGATTTCATGTCCAAGCTGGTCGCCTCCAAGGATGCTAGCAATGCCAGCAAGAGGGTCGAGGAGAAGCCTGCCGAGGAACCTGCCAAGATCGAGCCTGCTGAAGAGCCCGCAAAGATCGAGCCCGCTGAAGAGCAGCCCAAGCTGGAACCCGCCGAGGAACCTGCCAAGATCGAGCCTGCTGAAGAGCCCGCAAAGATCGAGCCCGCTGAAGAGCAGCCCAAGCTGGAACCCGCCGAGGAACCTGCCAAGATCGAGCCCGCTGAAGAGCCCGCGAAGATCGAGCCCGCCGAGGAATCCGTCGCAGCAGCGGCTGTTGCCGCTGGAGCCGTCGCGGCCGCCATCGAAGACGATGATCTGGACGAGGACGACGGGGAGCCCGAGGAGGACATCTACACCGACAACTCGCCCGAGGCGCTCGTCAGGAGGGCCGCCTGGAACAAGGGCCTGAGGTGCAGGAGGGACTACGGTGAATACCATGTGCCAGTAGCTTTCGTCAAGGGCAAGGTTGCGGTCTATGTGACCGACGATCCGGTCCCCGCGGACACCAGGGCCAAGCTCGAGGAAGATGGCTGGACCGTCGTCATCTACAGGGCATCTGACATCACCGACGGCCTGGGGCAGGGAGACGAGATCGCCGCCCAGGTCAAGGCCAACATCCGCGCCGCCAAGGCCGCCAAGAAGAAGAAGGCCAAGAAGCGATCCTTTCCAATCAGGGGGGGGGCCAACCCCCCTGCTTTTCCCTTATATGTCGCGCACGGTGCGCGCATGTGTTAAATACCGTCAGTCGTTGGGGTAGGCTGAGGCTACAACATGTTCTGTTCATGCGGTTCGATGATGTTTCCCAAGGACGGCAAGTACGTCTGCAACTCCTGCGGTGCCACTCAGGATATCGGCACCGAGAACGTTGTTATCAGGACGAGTTCGAAGAACAAGGAGATGAAGGTCATCTCCGACGAGGCGGAGATCGCGACCCTCCCGAAGACGCGCATCCTGTGTCCCGAGTGCGGGCACACAGAGGCGACCTTCACCATAAGGCAGACCCGCGCCGCAGATGAGCCTGAGACGAGGATCTACCGTTGCACCAAGTGCAACCACACCTGGAGAGAGTACCGAGGTGGGACCATGTTCGTAGCAGAGTTGAAATCCGACACCCTGAAGGGGCTGGTCAACATCATTTCCACCCTCATCGACGAGGTCAAGTTCACCGTCACCGCAGAGGGCATGACCCTGAAGGCGGTCGACGCCGCGCATGTCGCGATGATAGAGATGAACGTCGGGAAGGGTGCATTCGAATCGTACTCCGCCTCCGACTGCGAGATGGGCCTCGACCTGGACAAGGTCAAGGGCGTCCTCAAGCTCGCCGGTTCCGGGGACATAATCCGTATGGAGCAGGACGAGAGCGCCGGCAGGCTCGTATTCAAGGTCGGCAACATCACCAGGCGCATGAACCTCGTGGACACATCTAGCCTCAGCGATCCCAAGGTTCCGCACCTCGAGCTCAGCTCCAACATCTCCGTCGCTGTCGACGAGCTCCAGAAGGGCATCCGCGCCGCGGAGAGCATCTCGGACCACATCACGCTCACGGCGACCCCGGAGTACTTCGACCTCTCCTGCGAGGGCGACACGGACTCCTCCAGCCTCAGGCTCGACAAATCCGCCGTCAAGGAGCTGGACGTGTCCGGCCAGGCGACCAGCATGTTCCCGCTCGACTACTTCTCCAACATCATCAAGGCGATCCCAGGCGGGACCGTCGTGAAGATCGGCCTGGACAACGATTACCCCGTCAAGCTCATGTTCGGCCTGGCGGACGACAACGCGAAGGTGGAGTACCTCCTCGCGCCGAGGATCGAGAACGAGTGATCCTCATGGCCGGGGAGCTTTCCACAGCGGAACTCGAGAACATAGCGAACAAGCTCAGGCTCCACGTCGTGGAGATGACGTACGAGGCGGGGTCCGGCCATCCGGGCGGCTCCCTGTCCGCGGCCGACCTCATGGCCGCGCTGTACTTCCGCGTCATGAGGCACGACCCGTCCAACCCCCAGTGGGAGGACAGGGACAGGTTCGTGCTGTCCAAGGGCCACGTGGCCCCCGTGCTGTACGCTGCGCTGGCGGAGGCCGGGTACTTCCCCGTCGAGGACCTGCTGTCCCTGAGGAAGATGGGATCCCCGCTGCAGGGGCACCCGGTCCGCGGGAAGGTCCCCGGTGTGGAGATGTCCACCGGATCCCTGGGCCAGGGCCTCAGCATGGCATGCGGCATAGCCCTCGCCGGCAAGATGGACGGCAAGGGCTACATGACCTACTGCCTCCTCGGCGACGGCGAGCTGCAGAGCGGCCAGAACTGGGAGGCCGCGATGTTCGCCCGCCAGATGGGCCTCAGCAGGCTCGTCGCCATCGTGGACCGCAACCACCTCCAGATCTCCGGGAACACCGAGTCCGTGGTCGGGCTGGAGCCCCTCCCCGAGAAGTGGAAGTCGTTCGGATGGAATGTCATAATAATCAAAGGCCACAGCATGCGCCAGATAATCGAGGCCCTCGACAGGGCCCAGGGATCCTCGCGCCCCACGGCCATCATCATGGACACCGTCAAGGGCAAGGGCGTCTCCTTCATGGAGAACAACGCCGGCTTCCACGGGAGGGCCTGCAACGCCGAGGAGTACGCCAAGGCGGTATCCGAGCTCAAGGAGGTAATACAGTGACCGGACAGAAGCTCGCGCAGCGCAACTACTACGGGAAGGCCCTGGCCGACCTGGCGAAGGAGCGCCCGGACATCGTCGTCCTGGACGCGGACCTGGCCGGTTCCACCAAGACCTCCGAATTCCAGAAGGTATGCCCCGAGAGGTTCGTCGAGATCGGGATCGCGGAGCAGAACATGATCGGCGTCGCCTCCGGCCTCGCCGCATCCGGAAAGACCGTGTTCGCATCCACCTTCGGCGTATTCGCTTCCGGAAGGTGCTGGGAGCAGATCAGGCTCGCCGTGGCCTATCCCAAGATGAACGTGAAGATCGTCGCCACCCACTGCGGGATCAGCGTGGGCGAGGACGGCGCATCGCACCAGGCCCTGGAGGACATGGCCATCATGCGCGCGCTGCCCAACATGACGGTCATCTCCCCCGCGGACGCCTACGAGGCGTACGCCGCCACCAAGGCCATCGCCGACTACCCCGGCCCCGTCTACATGAGGATGGGCCGCTCCGAGTTCCCCACCATCACCGAGGAGGGGGATGAGTTCGTAATCGGCAAGGCGAAGGTCCTCAAGGAGGGCTCCGACGTCACCCTGTGCGGTTGCGGCCAGATGGTCTGCTACTGCATGGATGCCGCCGAGCAGCTCGAGGCCGAGGGCATCTCCGCCGAGGTCATAAACGTATCAACGATCAAGCCCCTGGATGCGGACACCATCCTCGCATCCGTGTCCAAGACGGGCTGCTGCGTCTCCGCCGAGGAGCACAGCATCATAGGCGGTCTCGGATCCGCCATCGCCGAAGCGCTCTGCTCCGGCCTCTGCGCTCCCCTGGAGCGCGTCGGCACCAAGGACACCTTCGGGGAGTCCGGCAAACCCGCCGACCTCATGGCCAAGTACGGCCTGACCGCGTCCGACATCGCCGACGCGGCGAGGAAAAGCATCTCAAGGAAGGGCTGAACATGAAGATATTCATAGACACTGCGAATCTGGACATGATCAAGGAGATCAACAGCTGGGGCATCCTGGACGGGGTGACCACCAACCCCTCGCTCATCGCGAAGGAGGGCGTCGACGTCAGGACCCGCGTCCAGCAGATCGCCGAGGTCGTGGACGGACCCATCTCCGCCGAGGCCATGTCCATGACCGCCGACGAGATGGTCAAGGAGGGCCGCGAGCTCGCCGCCATCCACCCCAACATCAACGTCAAGCTGCCCATGTGCGTCGAGACGCTGAAAGCCACCAAGATCCTGTCCTCCGAGGGCATCAAGGTCAACGTGACCCTGATCTTCTCCCCGCTGCAGGCCCTGCTGGCAGCCAAGGCCGGGGCCGCCTTCGTGTCCCCGTTCATCGGCCGCCTGGACGACATCGGCCAGTTCGGCACCTCCCTGGTCGACCAGATCATGGCGATCTTCGAGAACTACCAGATCGAGACCGAGGTCATCGCCGCATCCATCCGCGGGCCCTCCCACGTCCTGGACGCCGCGCTCTCCGGCTGCGACATCGCGACCATCCCCTACGACACGCTCAAGCTGATGGTCAAGCACCCGAAGACCGACGAGGGCATCGCGAAGTTCATCGCGGATTACGAGAAGTCCAAGAAGCAGCGAACATGCTGGACGTAGCGATCGTGGGCGGGGGGCCCGCTGGCAGCATGGCAGCCAGGGCCCTCGCGCGCTCCCATGACGTCCTGGTCATCGAGGAGCACCCCGTCTCCGGGGTGCCCATGCAGTGCGCCGGCCTCCTCACCGAGAGGACCATCTCGATGTCCGGCGTCAGCCCCGACATCTATGCCAGGCTCACCCGCGCCAAGGTCCTCTTCCCGGACGGTTCGGAGATCCTGCTGGAGCCGGACAGCACGTTCGCCTGCGTGGTGGACCGCACCGACCTGGACAGGAGGATGGCCGAGGCGGCCATGGACGCCGGCGCCGAGTTCAGGTACAGGACCGCATACAAGTCACATACATACAGCGGATGCAACGTCATCGATACCACCGGAGGGGAGGTCAGGAGCCGCGCCATCGTGGGCGCGGACGGCCACAGCTCCAAGGTGGCCGCATCCCTCGGGGGCAACCTCCCGAGGGAGTACATCAGGGGCATAGAGGCGGACGTCGCCGGCACCTGGGAGAGCCCGGACACCCTGACCATCCGCATGGGGCTGGAGACCGCCCCCGGTTTCTTCTCCTGGGAGATGCCCTGCGGGGATTTCACGCGCGTGGGGCTCTGCACGTCCTGGGAGTACGGTCCGCCCTATCAGTATCTGATGAGGCTGATAGACAGGGTCTCCCCCGGCGCCCGCATCCTGGCCAAGTACAGCGGGAAGATCCCCTTGGGAGGCCGCAGGGCCATGAGCGGCGACGGATGCATACTCACGGGGGATGCGGCCGGGCTGGTCAAGCCGGTATCAGGCGGCGGGCTGTATCCAACATTCAAGACAGGGCCGATCCTGGAGAGCGTCCTCTCCGAGGCCCTGGAGGCCGATGACCTCTCAGCCAGGAGGCTGTCCCGCTACGATAGGGAGTGCATGAAGGCCGTGGGGAGGGAGCTCCGCCACGGGTACAGCCTCAGGAAGAGGCTGGTGCGCATGTCCGACGAGGACATCTGCTACGCGGCGCAGCTGTCCAGGCGCGAGAGCATATCCTGCCACCTCAAGGGCATAGACCTGGACTCCCCGTCGGGGGTCATCAAGGAGATCCTCAAGGATCCCAGGAACATCCCTCCCATACTCAAGATGGCCGTGAGGTTCAGGCCATGAAGAGGGTGACGTTCGCCGTCATCCCCTCGGACGTGGCCGGCCCCGTCATCAGGGGCCTCATGGACCGCGGCATGGTGGACATCCACGCCAAGATCGGCAGGGACGGAGGGGACAGATTGGTCCCCATCCTGCCGGAGCATCTGGAGGAGGTCCGCGGGATGGGGTACGCGATGCGCGAGGGCGAGGCCCATACGCTTGACCGCAGGCCACCTCAGGAGAGGATCGCCGTCGAGCTGTCGGACCTCCCGTGCAGGATCCCGGAGCGCTGGGAGTTCGTAGGGGACGTCGTCATAGTGCGCCTGGACGAGGGGTCATGGCCGTACCGCGCCCGCATAGGCGAGGCAGTAGCCCGGGTCCTGGGCGCCAAGTCCGTGTGCGCCGACACAGCCGGCGTGGTCGGGGAGTTCAGGCGCCCCACCATGGAGGTCATCTACGGGACCGATACCGAGTCGGTCCGCTTGGAGAACGGGATCCGCTACGGCTTCGACGTCACCAAGGTGATGTTCGCATCCGGCAACAACGCCGAGCGCATGCGCATGAGGGAGCTGGACTGCACGGGGGAGACGGTTGTCGACATGTTCGCAGGCATAGGCTACTTCACCCTGCCCCTGGCCAAGTTCTCCGGCGCCAGGAGGGTGTTCGCATGCGAGAAGAACCCCGATTCCTACAGGTTCCTGGTGCGGAACATCAGGGACAACGGGGTGGAGGATGTGGTGATCCCGATACTGGGCGACAATCGCGACATCGCCGGGAAGTGCTTCGCAGACCGTATCCTGATGGGATACGTCCAGACCACGGCGGATTTCCTGCCTGCCGCGCTCCGCATGATTCGCCCCGGCGGGATGATTCACTACCATGACACGTTCTACGTGAACGAGTACATGGACCGCATCAGGTCGATCTTCGACTCCGCCGGCTGCGACTACGAGATAGTCTCGGTGAGGGAGGTGAAGTCCTTCGCCCCCTCGGTGTCCCATTATGTGGCCGATGTCAGGATCGGACCTTCTCGCCCGAGCTCGAGGCAGTGAGCAGGGTGTTCATCGCATCCCTGTACTTCTCGCCCTCTGCCGCGATCAGCGTCTTCACGAACGGCGCGAGGTAACCTGCGAAGTCCTTCTCGTCGGGGCTCAGCTTCACCTGGAAGCCGGAGCCCGTGGCGATGGTGAACGCGCCGATGACCGAGCGCATCTTGCTGTCCCTTATGGATGTGGTCTGCAGGGTGGTGTCCAGCATCGGGACGCCTCCGGCCTTGTAGGCCTTGGCGAGCTTGTCGGCCAGGGATGTGATCTGGCCCGGCCTCTGGAACTCCGGCAGGGATGCCACGACATCGGCGGAGATGAAGATGCTGTACGCCTCGGCGAGGGTGTCGTGGGGCTGGTTCCTGGACCTGTCGCCCATCTTGGAGACGGTGGCGGCGTCGGTGTGGGCCTCGATCAGCCCGGCCCAGTCGGCTTCCCAGAGGACGGTGAGCGCCTCGTTGACCCTGTTGGTCTTGATGACGACGGCGCGGTTGTTCTCCGAGAGGAACTTCTTCAGCGTGGCGATCTCTCCCTCGTCCCCGGTGAGGGCACCGATGAACCCGTCCAGGTTGGAGCCGTAGTTGGAGGTCCCGATGATGTACGTGGCGGTCTCGCCGCCCTTCAGGTCGCCCAGCTTGCTGCGCTTGACGGAGGACAGGAGGGAAGTGTCCTTCAGCTCCCCGGCCATGTACTTCTTGAGGGTGTCGCCCTCGATCCTCATGACGTCCTTCTCGCCCTCGGCGTGGTACTTGTGCCTTACCCTGACCTCGATGTCGTCCATCGGGTCGACCGCGGCGAGCCTGGAGATGATGTACTGTATGGTGGAGACGTCCTTGGCGCAGCCGTCGCATATCTTGATGCACTGGCCCAGGGACTTGATCTCGATCTCGAGGACTGCGGACGTCTGGTGGCCGCATTCGAGCCCGTCGTCGGGGAACTCGTAGGGGGACTCCCAGAACGCGTCGTAGAGGTAGTCCTCGGGCATGTTGGGCTTGTCCGAGCAGACGATGTTCTCCCCGAAGGAGTACAGGTGGAGCTTGTTCTTCTTGATGACCTGGTTGTACAGGAGGATCCTGATCTTGGGGTCGGTGAAGTACTGGCAGCCGATCAGCTTGTCCGCGCCGACGGTGCCCCTGACGGCGTAGGAGACCTTCTCGCCGCCCAGGTTGGCGGTACCCAGCATCGGGACGGAACCCGCCGCGGCCAGGGATATGGTGCCGGCGTAGGCGCGGTAGATGTCGTCCCCGCCGAACTTGGATGCCTCCTTGATGAGCGCATCCGGGTTGTTCCTGATCCTCTGCAGGGAGTCGATGCTCTTGAACGTCTTGTCGAAGACGCACTTCCTGCAGTTGCCAGCGCACTGCGGCCTGAGCAGCCCGGGATTGTCGGCGAGGGTCCTGGACGTCTCGAGGAGCTCGTCCTCCTTCCTCTTCGAGGAGTGCTTAACCCCTCTCATCCTCAGGCGTTTCTTCGGTGCCATGCCACGACCAATGGCTCGCGACTAAAAAAACGTATGGACGCGACCGTCATTTGCGGTGTCGGCGCATCCAACAGCTCGCTCGGATGCCGCGCGCTTCAGCTCTGCGACCGCGCTCCTGGTCTCGTTGGTCTTGGGGGTGCCCTCGGACTCGAAGAACCACAGCCAGGCGGACCTGGTCGCGGGCGGCATGTCGGGTATGCGCGGGACGAGGGTGCTGGCCAGCGTGGATGCCGCGGCTGCGTCCCTGGACGCCGCTCCAACCTCCCATTCCCCCAGCTTCGCCACGAGGGACACGACGGTGTCGCAGTACGCCTGGCAGAGCTCGGCCGAGCTGGAGCTCAGGTCGAGGTACCTGTCGACGAGCCCCTCGTATCCCGAGGTGGCCTCCGCCACCGTGGAGCTGGAGCGTATGATGCCCTCGGCCCTCTTGGAGTACAGCCTGCTGAGCTCCATCATCAGCCCCTCGTCGCGGATGGCCCCCATGGCGGAGTTGAGCGACTGGATGTCATCGCATTCGGACATGCTGCGGGTCATCAGGTCGATGGTGATGGAGCGGACGGCGAAGCCCAGCTCCTCGTCTATGGGGGCGGTGAACCCGTTGCGCCTCTCGTCCCTGAGCTGCCTGACGTCGGTGTAGGCGCTCAGGAATCCCTCGGCCCTGTCCACGAACATCCTCTTGAACTCGGGGTCGTTGATTATCTCCGTCTGGTTGTTCATCCTGAGGTCGTCGAACACCGCCACGAGGCCCCTGTAGTCGGGCGCCGATGCCACGGCGTCGGATGCGATCCTCCTCGCGGTATCGCGCACCTCGTTCCTCATCCAGTTCCTGAATTCCGGGGCGATCTCCAGAACGTCGGACATGTCGAAGGCCTCGTTCACCCTTGACAGCTCCGATACGTCGGTGGCTCCATCGAGATTGGCTTTGGCGATGTCGGAGACCCTCTCCAGCGCGATCTCGTTGGCTTTCTTCCTGAACTCCTCGGACAGGAGGGTGGCGGGGACGTCCTGGTCCTGGGGCGCGGTGTAGCGCCGTATGGCCGACCTCAGCTGCTCCGGCCTCTCGGCCTCGGCGATATCGTCCGCCATGACGCGGGCGAACGTGTCCATCGATCCGGACACGATGCATGCCCCGAAGGGGGCCTCGGATACCGGGAACATGGATTCGAGGCTGGCCAGGCGCTCCTTCAGCGAATCGTAGTCCCCGCATTCTGAGACGTAGCTCCCGAGCTCCTGCGACAGGAGGTCGGGGTCGGTCGCGAGGGCGCTCCTGACGAGCTCGGAGGAGGCCATGTCGCCGGCCTCCTTCACCTTGCCCTGCCTGAGGTCGTAGGACAGCTCCCTGAAGCAGCATCCCGCGAGGACCTCGCGGTGGGATTCGGATGTGAGATGGGACATGACTTCCGAGAGTTCGCCGAGCTTGCCGCGGTCCAGCAGGAACGATACGATTATCTCCAGGTCCTCGCCGCTGACGCCGTCCGCGTCCGGGCTGTTGAAGACCCTCACGGCCTGGCGTGCGATGGAGTCCGCCTGGGAATCGTTGCGCTTGCGGTCGGCTTCCTTCTTCTGGCCGCCGAACCTCGGGGCCCTCTTCGGCTGGCCGTCCGATGCGCGGAGGCCGGTGGATCCGTGATCGCTCATCGCCATCGCCTCCGCTGCCGCCCTTCCTGTTCAGGCGCACGAGGGGTTTCCTGGGCGCGGACGATCTCCCCGATCCGGCTGAGCCCCTCCTTGAGATGTCGTACCTCGGCGGCTCGTTGTTGGCGGCGCAGATGTTGTTCACCAGCGTCTTCACGGCGTCGTCGAAGCTTCCGTTGGCCCTGGTGGGCTCGATGTCGACGTCCAGCAGGCCGGGCTTCCTGTAGATGGCGAGCGATATGCCGTTGGAGACGGTCATGACCACCGCGAGGATCATCATCCACATGGAGCAGTTGTTGTAGTCGATCCTGTGCTGCATGCCGACGAGGGTCTGGTCGACTATCAGGGCCATGATGCAGAAGAGCAGGAGCGTCAGCCACTGGTTGGCCACCAGGTACCTGATGGTGTCGGGGTCGTCGATGGTGCTCCTGAGGCTGAGGTAGATGATGAGCACGGTTACCCCGATGGCCGATGAGAGCATCGAGGCCCATATGAGGGTACGGCCGTAGCCGCTGAAGCAGATGAAGGAGACCCCCATGATCGCCACCGCGATGATGGAGAACATGATGTTCCTGTAGAGATCGTTCGCCAGCACCTTCTCGAACATCATCTCCTCATCACCACCATCACAATGGCGAGCACGACGGCGGCGATGATGCCCAGGGCGATAGTGATGTTGCGCGGGGTGTAGTCGGCGTAGTCCATGTTGTCCTCGACCAGTATCGAGACGGTGAAGTCCCCGAGGTGCTTCTCGGAGGCCGGGATGTATTCGATCTTGTTCCCCTTGCCATCGATGCATTCTATGAACGTGAGCTCGAGGTGGTTGATCTGATCGGACGGCTTCGTGGGCAGGTACATGATGCTGCCGTAGGTGTAGGTGTGGAACTCGGGCTTGAACCTGACGGGGACCTTGCCCACGTCGAGGGCGTCGGCCATGTACGTGACCTTGTATGTGTTGCCATCAGCGGCGCCGTTGATGGTGACATCGGTGGTTATGTTCGGGATCGTGACGGTGCCGATGATGTTGTTGCCTTCCCCGGAGTAGGAATAGGTGTACACCGATCCGCCCTTCACGTCGATCCCGGAGGGCTTGGCCGGTGCGTGGTACCCGGTGGTGCCCTCTATCGTGATCACGACCTCGGTGTTGTACTCGCAGGTGCCTTTGGTCTTGAAGGTCAGGTTGTACAGCGATCCGGCGGTGACCTTGTAGACGTGCAGCGTGTAGTTCAGCTGGACCTCCATCGCCTCATTGGCGACCAGGTACTTGGCGGGGATCGTGAGCTCTATGGAGCCGTCCGCATTTGTGGTCACGTTCACAGACTGCGTTGTGGCGCCCTTGGTGAGCTTCGCGGTCTTGATGTCGTGCCCGGTGTAGGCGACCATGTCTCCGGCGAGCGCGATCTCGCAATCCACCCCGGGTGCGATCTTCATCGGGGCCACCGCTGGCGGGCCGGTGATGTTAGCCTTGAAATTGACGGTGGCGGGCTTGACGCATGTGCACTTGATGTAGACCTTGGCATGGTCCGCGGTGACGGCGGTGACCTTCACCTTGACGGTGGCGGTAAGCCTGTCGTCGTCGGGCGTGTAGCTCCCGGGAACGACCTGCGCCCCGGTTACCCCGGTCTGATTCCCATCCAGCTGGACCTCGTCGTTCGCGGCGGCGTTCTTCACCGGGACGAAGCACCCCTCGGCCGCCATGATGGTGATGGTATGCTCCAGGTCGGTGCTCTCGGGGTCGGCCGGGTCGATGCTACCGTTGATGATGGCGCCCTCCTTGGATGCGACGCTCCATTTCTCGCCGGCGGCCTCGGACTCCTCGCTAGTCAATGCGATCGAGCATCCCGCGATCGCTATCGCGAGTATCGCCACGGCGGCGATCAGCCGCAATGCCCTGTGGTCCTTGGAGCCGTATCTGTGAGCGCTCAAAGCTACCGCCTCGAATGGGCTCCAATTAAGTTGGTCCTATTTAGACGCGCGCACGCATCGCTCGATGGGAATGGCCTCCACGAGCTCCCTGTCCACCAGCCCGGCGATCCACCAGAACGGCTTGGCCGCGGAGGAGCACTCCTCCCCTGCGGAGCACACCGAGAAGTAGCTCACGGTGGTGAACAGCGACTCCAGGACCCTGACGAATGCCTCCTGGCCGTTGTCCTGGAGGTACTGCCTCACGTCGCCGTCCTTGATCTTGGAGACGTCCGAATGCGTGGCGACCACAGCGAACGGGACCTTGGAGACGTGGGAGGGGCTCACCTGGTTGATCTGGGTGAACATGTAGTGGAAGGACTCGAACACCTCCATGGGGGTCTGGCCGCGGCCCTTCGCCAGCATGACGGGGTCGAAGGCGAACACTATGCCGTCGGAGTAGGTGAAGTACTCCTCGAACAGGGACTTCCCCTGCTTGGCCTCGAACTCGTGGCCGGAGATGTCGTTGACGAGGATCTCCCTGTCGCTGAGGGTCCTCGACCTGATGAACATGCACTCGGAGTCGAGCTCGCCGGAGGAGGTCGGGGGAGCGTAGTCCTTGGCATCGGTCATGCTCCTGGAGATCCCGTGGGTGGAGGCGTCGACGCTGATGTCCCTGGCCCTGCCGGAGGCGGTGACGGTCTTCACCATCGCCAGCATCATGGTGGTCTTGCCGGACCCGCAGGCGCCGACCATGGCAACCGCGATGGGCTTGGCCTCCCTGGTCTCGATGTCCGCGTTGCAGTGGGGGCAGACGGTGTGGAGATTGCTCCTCTTGCCGCTCTGGCAGGGGATCTCGTGGCCCTTGTTGCAGGTGTGGTACTTGTACCCGTAGATGTTCGGGATGGGGTAGTCCAGGACCAGCCCGCACTTCTGGCATTTCACGTTGGGCCTGCGGAAGTTCCTCTTGCAGACGGGGCAGACCGCATACTGGGTGGACTTCCCGTACTCCCTCTTCTCGAGCTTGGCCGCCCTGCTGATCTTCATGGACACGACGGCCTTCACGATCAGGAACGGGATGACTATGAGCGCGGTCATCAGCAGTGACCACCACGCGTAGAGCGGGAGCAGGATTATGGGGATTATGACCAGCGGCTTCTTGATGTACCACATGCCGGTCAGGAAGCCCCAGGGCGTCAGCACGGCGCGGGCGAAGGCCTCGGGCCTGTGGGTCCAGAGGTACTCGGCGGGGTTGGTCCTGCCCTTGACGTCGAACGTCGGCTTGACCGCGAAGCCGATGACGGACATCGCGAAACCGGCCGCGGCGACGGCGAGGACGATGAACTTCCTCGAGTCGCCCTCTATGTGGATCAGGTCGTCGAGGATGTAGTCCACGAACCTGTCGTAGTAGCCCAGGGCGATGCCCGAGAGCTCTCCAAGCCTGTAGTCAAGATCGAACGCTCCGTCCTTGAGGTGCGGCATGAACATCACGATGGTGATGTCCCCTGTGTTCCAAATCTCGATGGCCGTCAGCACGAAGGAGCCTATCGAGTAGACGAGTGCTATCCCTAAGACGATCCCGACGATCGCCTTGTTCATCCCATTCATTGCTGAGGAGTAGCCTGACGCGGGTAAAAAGCATTTCTACGGGCGCGCGGACGCGCGAGTGCTTCGCCCCTTCCTGGCCCTGTACTCCAGGCACTTCTCGAGGAACATCCTGGGGAAGTCCGGGTTGGAGTAGTAGTAGAGGTGGGGGAACCCTACCAGCATGGTGCCGGTGTCGTGCATGCACTGGTACATCCTGCCGCCGCTCTTCAGGGCGATCCAGTCCTCCCCGCAGTCGGCGCTGTCCCAATAGTGGAACTCGTGCCCCTTGACCTCGGTTCCGACGGGCACCATGCCGCCCTCCTTGGCGGGGGTGAAAACAGCGTAGCCGAAGCGGTTCAGCTTCCCCTTGTTCGTGACGGTGCTGGCGATGACGCTGCACCCGCGGTGCATGTTGCCCTCGGGGTCCTCGATCCAGTCGTGGAGGTACATGAACCCGCCGCACTCGGCGATGCAGGGCATGCCGCCGTCCACCGCTTCGAAGATGTCGTCCAGCATGGAGACGTTGGACTCCAGCTCCGCTCCGTGGAGCTCGGGGTACCCCCCTGAGAGGATGATGCCGTCGACGTCCGGGAGGTGCTCGTCCGACATGGGCGAGAAGTACACGATCTCCGCGCCGCAGCGCTCCAGGATCTCAATGTTGTCCTCGTAGGTGAAGCAGAAGGTGTCGTCCCTGGCGAACCCGATCCTGACCTTCCCGTCGATGGGCTTCACCTCGGGCGCTCTGTACTCGAGGCCGGGCGCGGTCCCCGCCAGCTCGATGAGGGCGTCCAGGTCGATGCTTTGCTCTATGACCCCGGCCAGCTCGTTGAGCTTCTCCTTCAGGGCCTCTATCTCGCCGGGGAGGACTAGGCCGAGGTGCCTGCTCTCGAGGACCAGGTGGGTGACCTTGGGGACGAAGCCCAGCGGGACGACGCCCATGGCCTCGACCTCGGGCTTCAGCTGCTCGAAGACCCTCTGCGACATCTGGTTGAAGATCACTCCTTTGATGTTGTTCTCGGAGAACTCGAGGAAGCCCTTCAGGGTGGCGAGTGAGGATATGCTGGCGCCCTTGGCGTTGACCAGCAGGATGACCGGGGCGTCGAGCCTCAGGGACACGTCGCACGAGGAGGCCTCGGTGGACGTGACGGAGTTGCCGTCGTAGAATCCCATGACGCCCTCGATGACGGAGATGTCGTTGGGCTCGGCGGTCCTGGCGAACAGGTAGCGGAGGGTGTCGGTGTCCACGAAGAACGGATCGAGGTTCTTCGATCTCGTGCCGATGACCCTGCTGTGGAACATGGGGTCGATGTAATCCGGGCCGCATTTGAAAGAGGCGACCTTCAGGCCGCGGTTGACCAGCGCCTGCAGGATCCCGCAGGTCACCAGCGTCTTCCCGGATCCGCTGGCCGGTGCGGCTATGAGTATGCGCGGGAGGGTCATCTGCCCCTCACCACCGCTATGTAGACGGGGTTCTGGGCGGTCATCAGGTGGTACCTGCCCAGCTTCCTCGCCCTGGACACGTTGATGCAAGTGACGTCCTCCTCCGCCAGGCCGAGGTCCCCGACGACGTCCATGGTCTCGGCCATGGTCTCGATGGTGACGGAGTTGATTACGATCCTGATGTCGGGGTTCTTGGACAGGAGGCACTGGACGATCTCCTTGAGGTTCCCGGAGGAGCCTCCGATGAAGGCGTGGGTCGGTGCCGGGAGGTCCCGCATGGCCTCGGGGGCGAGGCCCCTGATCACCTGGATGTTGGGGGTCTTGAACTTCTTCTTGTTCACCTCTATGAGGTCTGCCGCGGCGTCCTCCTTCTCCACGGAGTATACCATGCCGTTGTAGGCCACCAGGGCCATCTCGATGGAGACCGACCCGGTCCCCGCTCCGATGTCGTAGACCACGGAGTCGTCGGACAGCTTCAGCTTGGCCACGGACAGCGCCCTGACCTCGCTCTTGGTCATGGGGGCGTCGCCCCTGATGAACTCCTCGTCGGGGATGCCGATGGGGTTGGAGGTGTCGGGGTGCGGGTTCTCTATCATGGCGACGCACAGGTCCCCGAACTCCTTCCCCAGGAGCTCCGCGGGCTTCCCGGAGGTGAGCCTCTCGGTGGGCAGGCCGAAGTCCTGGCCCACGGTGATGGTGACATCCACCCCGTAGTCGACGAACTGCCTGCACATCGCATACACGGTATCCTGCGCGGACAGGAGGGTGAACACCTTGGAGTGGCATCTTGAGATGCCGACGAGGTTCGCGTCCCTGCCGTGGGCGCTGGTGAGGTACGCGTCCTGCCAGGAGGTCCCCATCATGGCGCTGAGGTACACGAGCGAGGAGATCCCGGGCTCCACCGCGACCTCGTAATCCCCGCCCTTCAGGGCCTCCAGGAGCTTCTTGGCGCCGCTGTAGAACCCCACGTCGCCGGACATGAGGACCGATACGCTGGAGAACCCGGGGTTGGAATCCAGGTGCTCCACGATCTCCTTGGAGCGGTACTCCTCGAGGGTCTCCGCCGTGCCGGTGTCGACCGAGTCCAGCATGCGCCTGGCGCCGATCACCAGGTCGGATGCGGCTATGGCCTTGGCCGCCCTCACGGTCAGTCCGTCGCCTCCGGTCCCGATGCCGATAACTGTCACTTTCCTTGCCATGATATCATCTCTTGATCGTGATCCCGAGCCTCTCGCCCAGCAGGTCCACGGTGCCGTCGAACGTGAGGCCCGAGTCATCGGGCCTCCTCACCAGTATCATCTTGGTGCCGGTCCTCCTGGCGGCGTTGAGCTTGTCCTCGAATCCGCCGACGGTGCCCGAGTCCTTCGTGACCATGTATTTGGCTCCAATCTGAACCAGGAGCGCGTGGTTGGCCTCCTCGCTGAAGGGGCCCTGGGCGCAGACCAGGTTCTTCCCCTCGAACCCCGCGTCCAGGCACTTCAGCATGGACGGCCTGGTCGATAGGACCCTCGCCGTGACCCTGTCCCTGTAATCCGGTATCCTGGTGTACTCCAGGATCTCGTTGGAACCGGTGGCCGCCAGTATGTGCCCCTCGGTCCCGATGAGGTAGTCCACCGCGTCCTTGACGGATGCCACCTCGATGACGTCGGAGCCGCCGTCGAACGACGCGCTCCTGCTCAGCCTGATGTACTCCGCCCCGGATGCCTCGCATCCCTCGCGGATGTGCTCCGATATCCTCGTGGCGTAGGGATGCGTCGCATCCACCACGAGGGCGTATCCGTTCTCCCTGATGATGCGGGCGATGCCCTCGGCGCCTCCGCAGCTCCCAACCTTGACGTCTATGTTCGCATCGGGCTCCATGACCTCGGCACCGTACTCTGTGGCGACCCTGACGTGGACCTCCACGCCGTTGGACGCCAATAGTTGCGCCAGCTCCCTGCCCTCGGTGGTCCCCGAGAAGATGAACACCGCCGTCATAGGAACCTCGGGTGCAGCTCGCGCTTCGCTATCGCGATCGTCATGCCGTCCTCGGCGGTCTTCCTGCGGATTATCTCTGCGTCCATCGATGCAACGGAGGACCTCTCGCACACGCAGTCCACCGATGTGACGCTCTGCACGAACCCGGACCTGGAGAACTCGCCGGGGATGGAATTCAATTCGTCGGATGTGAAGAACCTCACGGGCGCCCTCAACTCCTTCGCGAGGGACAGTATCGCCTTCTCGTCCTTCTTGAGGTCGATGCTGGCGATGCGGCAGACCCTCTCCGGGGCGATGCCGTCCTCCTCCAGTATCCTGCGGACGAAGGCGCTCAGCTTCTCCGGGTCGGTATCCCTCTTGCACCCGATCCCCAATGACACGTCCATGGGCACCAGCCTCATGGTGGTGCCGAACGGCCTCTTGGACACGTCCGCGGAGATGGACACCCCGAACTCGCCCTCCGATGCCTCGGTCAGGCCGTCCGGCAGCCTCCCCTCGACGGGGATGTCGGTGGTGAACCCGACGAACCTCCCGTCGAGCACCCTCGCCGCCACGTCCTTCGCGATCTTCAGGCCCATTATCCTCAGGCCGTTGACTGTGGCGAACGTGTCCACGGAGAACTTCCCGTTGAGGTCCGTGGCCGTTGTGATGATGGGCTCGGCGCCCATCCTCTCCGCTATCCTGGCGGTGAGCTCGTTGGCCCCGCCGATGTGCCCCGACAGCAGGGCGATGGCCCACTTGCCGTGCTCGTCCATGCAGACCACGGCGGGGTCGGTGTCCTTCGATTTGACGAAGGGGGCGATGTACCTGACGGCGATCCCTATCGCGCCGATGTACACCAGGGCGTCGCACTCGTTCCAGCGGTCCCCGGTCCATCTCTTGGTGGGGCCCTCTATGGCCTCCACGCCGAGGTTGTCCGAGGTCGTCTTGCTGTAGATGCGGACGTCCTCCTCGGGGAGAGCCTCCCTGAGCCTCATGGCGGTCCTGCACCCGTTGGTGGAGAACGCCACCGCGTCTATCCTCATGCGCCCTCCTCCAGCTCCTCGATCATCCGGTCGGCCAGGGAGGTCTTGGCCAATAGCCCGTAGACGGACGAGAACACCACGGCCGCGGTGCGGATGGCCCCGCCGGTGCGGTGGTTCATGTAGAACTCAATCCTCTCCGCCATGCGCTCGCACGTGGGCTGTATCAGGTCGAACTCGTTCAGCACGTCCAGGGCGTCATCCGTGGATATGCAGTCCATGATCCTCTGTATGGTGCAGATGTCCGCGCCCACCATCGCCGCGTTGGCCGCGATGATCTCCATCCTGGAGTCGGCGTTCCTGGAGTGGGTGTTCATGATCCCGCCGGCGACCTTCACAATCTTGCCGAGGTTCGAGACAAGCAGGACGTCGACCTTGAGCTCGCATGCGTAGTCAAGCATCTCCCCGACGAAGTTGCTGCATTTGACGGCGGATTCGGCATCGAGGCCGGGCATGTTGTCGGAGAAGTCCTTCCCGTAGTTGCCCGGCACGACCAGCAGCAGCCTGTGGCCCTCCGCGGCCCTCATGTTCATCTCCGCCTTGATGGTGTTGACCAGGGCCGTCTCGCTCATGGGCTCGACGATGCCGCTGGTCCCCAGCACGGATATCCCGCCCATTATTCCCAGGCGGGGGTTGAACGTCTTCTTGGCGAGCTCCTCGCCCTCGGGGATGGTGATGAGCACCGAGAATCCCCCGCCGTATCCCGTCGCCGATGCGACGTCCGAGAGCGCCTCGCGTATCATGGAGCGGGGGACCCTGTTGATGGCGGCGTTGCCCACGGGCTGGTCCAGGCCCTTCCTGGTGACCCTCCCGACGCCCTGCCCCCCATCGATCTCGATGCCCTGCCCGATGAGGGAGACCTCGGAGTAGATGAGGGTGCCGTGGGTGGCGTCTATGTCGTCCCCGCCGTCCTTCCTGACCGCGCATTTCGCGCTGCCGTCGGATACCGTGAGGTCCTCCACGGGGAGGTCCAGGGTGATGCCCTTGGGGGTGTGGATCCTGACCTTCTCGACTACCTTCCCGGTGAGGAGCGCCTCCGCGGCCGCCTTGGATGCCGCCGCAGCGCAGGTCCCGGTGGTGTGCCCCCGCCTCATTCTTTTGTTGTTGACGAAAACATAGGAATCCGATTCGGCGGGCCGCTCTTCCATCTGTTCACCTTGGGATGGAGACGATTGGAATCTAGAGTAATAAAGATGAGGGGATTGGATGGAAGGGGCCATTTTTTCCATTTTATCTGTTTGTAGATACCCCAAGGGGTATATGTTATTATATACGGAAGATACATCCCACCTTCGGCAAGGTGCGATTATGGCAGGCAAGCTGTACGGAATAGGCGTCGGCCCCGGGGAACCCGGGCTCCTGACGATCAAGGCCAAAGAGATCCTGGACGGATGCGAGGTTATCGGGTACCCGGTCAAGAAGCTGGGGGAGGGCAGCGTGGCCCTCGACATAATAAAGCCCAGCGTGGACGTCTCCGGCAAGGAGATCGTGGAGTTCCTGTTCAGCATGGACCCCGACGACTCCGTCAGGGAGAAGTGCCGCGCCGAGGCCATGGCGCAGATGTGCCAACTCCTCGACAAGGGCAAGGACATAGCGATGGTCACCCTCGGGGACGTCGGCGTCTACAGCACCTACATGTACATCAACGACGAGATCAGGGCGAGGGGTTACGAGACCGAGGTCATTCCCGGGATCCCCTCGTTCTGCCACGGCGCGGCATTGGCCGGGCTCCCCCTGATGATCGGGAACGAGGGCCTCGCCGTCGTGCCCGTGGCGAAGGAGAACTCCAAGCTCCTCGCCACAGCGCTGGACAGCTTCGACAACGTCGTCGTGATGAAGGCGTTCAAATCGGTCCCGATGATAGCATCGATGATGGAGGAGAGGGGGATACCCCTCGCGAATGCCACCGTCATCAGCAACGTGGGGATGGAGGGGCAGTACATCGGCCCCATGGTCGCCGACAGGGAGTACGGATACTTTACCACGGTAATAATCAAGAAGAAGGTGAGCAAGGAATGATATCGTTCATAGGTGCGGGCCCGGGCGACCCCGAGCTCCTAACAATCAAAGGAAAGAAGCTGATCGACTCCGCCGACGTGATCATCTACGCCGGCTCCCTGGTGAACCCCGATGTCCTTTCGGGCCACAAGGAGGGCGCCAAGATCTACAACAGCGCCCTGATGGACCTGGACGAGGTCATCGAGGTCATGGAGAAGGCCGAGAAGGACGGCAAGAAGTGCGTCCGCGTGCACACCGGCGATCCCGCCATCTACGGCGCCCACAGGGAGCAGATGGACAGGCTGGATGCCCTCGGCATAACCTACGAGGTCATCCCCGGAGTCAGCTCGTTCCTCGGGACCGCCGCGGTGCTCAACAAGGAGTACACCCTGCCCGGAAAGAGCCAGACCGTCATCCTGACCAGGATGGAGGGGAGGACCCCCATGCCCCCCGGCGAGAAGCTGGAGGACCTGGCGAGGCACCAGGCGTCCATGGTCATCTTCCTGTCCGTGGGATTCCTGGACGAGATGACAGAGCAGCTCAAGGCCGGAGGATACCCGGAGACCACCCCCGTCGCGGTCGTCTACAAGGCCACCTGGCCCGACCAGAAGATCGTCATCGGCACCATCGCGGACATCGCCGCCAAGGTCAAGGCCGCCGGCATCACCAAGACCGCACTCACCGTCGTCGGGGACTTCCTGGGCGACGAGTACGATCTGTCCAAGCTGTACGACAAGCACTTCACGACGGAGTTCCGCCAGGCCAAGGAGTGATTACGATGAAGGGAAGGCTGCACGTTGTGGGATTCGGACCCGGCGGCAAGGAGCACATGACCTTCAAGGCCGCGGAGGTCATCCAGAACGCCGACATCGTCACCGGCTACACGACCTACGTCGACCTGATGAGGCCCATATTCCCGGACAAGGAGTTCAAGGCCACCGGGATGATGCAGGAGGTCGACCGCTGCAGGATGGCCATCGAGGACGCCATGACCGGCAAGGACGTCGCCATGATCTCCTCCGGGGACTCCGGGATCTACGGCATGGCCGGCATCATCTACCAGATGGTGGACGAGATGGGCGCGGACATCGAGGTGGACACCGTCCCCGGCATGACCGCCGCATCCACCGCCGCGTCCGTCCTGGGCGCCCCGCTGATGCACGACCTGGCCATCATCAGCCTGTCCGATTGGCTCACGCCGATCGAGCTCATCATGAAGCGCGTGGACTGCGCGGGGATGGGGGACATGATCGTCTGCCTGTACAACCCCAAGAGCAAGTCCCGCACGACTTACCTCAATGACGCTCGCGAGATCCTCCTGAAGCACCGCAAGCCCGAGACCCCCGTGGGGATCGTAAGGAACGCGGGGAGGGAGGACGAGACGAGCCAGATCACCACATTAGGGGATCTGGACAAGGCGGACGTGGACATGTTCTGCATAGTCATCATCGGCAACTCGCAGACCTACGTGTCCAACGGCCGCATGATCACTCCCAGAGGATACAGAATCTGAGGTGTTCGTATGGCTATAGAGATAGTGAAACCTGAAGAGATAGAGAAGAGGAGCATGGAGATTATCACGTCGGAGCTCAACGGCCGCACCTGGCCGGAGCCCCAGTTCTCCATCGTGAAGAGGTGCATCCACACCTCCGCGGATTTCGACTACGCCGACAACCTGGTCTTTTCCGAGGATGCGGCGAACATCGGCGTCAGGGCCATCAGGTCCGGGGCGCACATCGTGACCGACACCAAGATGGCGGCCGCCGGCATCAACAAGAAGAAGCTCGGCGAGTACGGCGGGCAGGTCCACTGCTTCATCAGCGACGACGACGTCGTTGCCGAGGCGAAGGAGAGGGGCTGCACCAGGGCCACCGTCTGCATGGAGAGGGGAGCGGAGATCGCGAAGGACCACCCGGTCATATTCGCCGTCGGCAACGCCCCCACCGCGCTGGTCAGGCTCGCGGAGCTCATAGACTCCGGCGAGCTGAAGCCCGCCCTGATCATCGGGGCGCCCGTCGGGTTCGTGAACGTCGTCGAGTCCAAGGAGATCATCATGGAGCGCGACGTGCCCTTCATCGTCCCCAAGGGACGCAAGGGCGGATCCAACATCGCGGCCACGATCTGCAACGCGATGCTCTACTACAAGGGACGATTCTCAAACTCCAAACGGCCCCCGAGGGGGCCGTCATCCTTCCCCTTTAGAATGGTTTCGATTGTTTTCGGAACCAGTTCTGCAGCAGGGTATGTTGCGTAATCGGCCATTGGAAAAAATACGTAGGATAACATGATTTTTTCAATGACCGAATCTCAGCGGATCCGGGTCCAATATGAAATTTGCCACCGACATCGCCCTGATTGCACCCAGGCCAGAGATGATGTCGCACCATGGGATGGAAGAAGGGAAGGGGGGCCAGAGCCCCCTGAAAGGTTTGCGCTCACATCGTGTGGGCGGCGTAGGCGGGCCTGTCCACGGGCTTGCCGCAGACGATGCACTTGCCGGAGTACTTCTCCGGGTGGTACGGGGTACCGAGGATCTTGAACCCGGTGGAGTCCTCGAACTTGTGGCCGCACTCCTCGCATCCGCACCAGCCGAGCCTGAGGATCTTGTCCTCGGGCAGGGCGTCTATGGACTCGACGTCCTGGATGCGTGACTTCTGGACCTCGTTGGCCCTCGCGAGCATGTTCTCCGAGATGTCGTCCAGGAGCAGGTTGATGCCGTCCACGAGGTTGGCCACAGCGATCGTTCCCTTCTCGCCGGTGTCCCTCCTGGAGAAGGACACGACCTCGTTCTCGATGTCGCGGCCGCCGATCTCCAGGCGCAGGGGCACTCCCTTGATCTCCCAGTCGAAGAACTTGCTGCCGGGGCGGTCGTCCCTGTCGTCCAGCTTGGTCCTGATGCCGTGCTTTGACAGGATCTCCGCGATGCCCTTGCAGGCGCCCATGACGGTGGCCTCGTTGTCCTTCTTGAGGATGGGGATGATGACGACCTGGAAGGGTGCGATGCCCGGGGGCATGACCAGGCCCTGGTCGTCCCCGTGGACGCCGATGAGGGCGCCGACCAGCCTCTCGCTCATGCCGAAGGTGGTCTGGTGGACGTACTGGTGCTCGCCGTTCTCGTCCTCGTAGGTGATGTTGTACGGGATGGAGAAGTTGGTGCGGTAATGGTGGATGGACCCCATCTGTAGGGTCCTCCCGTTGGGCATGGAGGTGTCTATCCCGACGGTGTAGTGGGCGCCGGGGAACTTGTCCCACTCGGTCCTGATGAGCAGGGTGTACGGCAGGCAGATCTTCTTGGCAATCCTCTCGAGGATCTGGATGTCCTCCTCGATTTGGCACTGCGCATCCTCCTCGGAGACGTGGCAGGTGTGGGACTCGAAGAAGTGGATCTCCCTGACCCTGATGAACGGACGGGTCTGCTTGGTCTCGTACCTGAAGGTGTTGACGATCTGGTACGTCTTCAGGGGGAGGTCCTGGTGGGACCTGACCCACAGGGAGAACATGGGGTACATGGCGGTCTCCGACGTGGGCCTGACCACTAGCCTGACATCGAGCTCGTCCAGTCCCGCGTGCGTGACCCAGTAGACCTCGGAGTCGAATCCCTTGATGTGGTCCTTCTCCTTGGCGAACTCGGTCTCGGGGATAAGGAGGGGGAAGCAGACCTCGTCGTGATCGGTGGCGTCGAACTCCTCGCGGATGTAGCTGTCGATCTGCCTCATGATCTTCCAGCCGTAGGGCGTCCAGACGTTCATCCCCTTGATGGGGTACCTCTTGTCCGAGAGCCCGGCCTTCTCGACGATGTCGAGGTACCAGTCGGAGAAGTTGTCCTCCTTCAGGCTCATGCTCAGCCCTTCCTGATGGCGTCGGCGATTATCCCGGCGACGGAGATGTGGGAGACCTCGTTCTCGAGGGTGTTGCAGCACAGGACGGTGTCCAGGGCGCTGCCGGTGAGCCTCTCGATGGCGTTGTTGACGAACACGCCGTGGGTGCAGGCGACGGATACGCTGGTCGCACCGGCCTCCCTGAGGGCGGACGCGGCGGCGATGATGGTCCCGCCGGTGGAGATCATGTCGTCGACGATGAGGATCTTCTTGCCCTTGCAGTCCATCTTGGCGGGGGCGATCTTGACGTCCACGCCGGACAGGCGGGTCTTCTCGAGGTGGTCGTGGGGCAGGCCCATCCTGTCCCCGACGTCCTTGGCGCGCCCGGCGGCCCCGATGTCGGGGGACAGCACCAGGTCGATGCCCTTGCTCTTGAAGTGATCGGCGATGACGGCGGCGGCCTTCAGGTCGATGTGGGGGCAGGTGAAGTGGTCCAGGACCGCCTCCTTGTGGATGTCGATGGTGATGACGCGGTCGCAGGCCATGTCCAGGTGGCGGCACATGACCTTGGCGGACTCGGGCTCGCCGGGCTTGAACACCCTGTCCTGCCTGGCGTACCCGAAGTAGGGGATGACCAGGGTGATGGTCTTGGCCCCCATCCTGCGGACGGCGTCCTGCAGGAGGAACATCTCGATCATGTTGCTGTCGGGATAGGTGTTCTGGACGATGACGACGTCGTCGTTGAGGGACTCGCAGTCGATGCGGGTGTAGTTCTCGCCGTCGGGGAATTTGGTGGATGCGGCCTGGATGTACTGGCAGCCGAGGATGGATGCCAGCTCCTTCGCCAGGTCCCTTGAGGATGAACCGCCTACGATTATCATAAGTCACGCGTAGCGCGTGCCTGTAAATATAACCTGATGTCGGCTCGTTCCGTAGGACGGCTTTGAGGAAACTTTCGGCTCCCTCTATGTGATCGCAGGTCTCTCTGCTCTCCATCTATCAGCTCAATGACTGAACGCCTTGCATGCCCAAGGCGAGGATGTTGCAGGCCGCGTTCTAATCGCGGTCAACATCCAGACCGCAATGCTGGCATAGGTGCCTGCGGACCGACAGGTCCTTGGGCACCTCGATGCCGCACCTGGAACACAGCTGGGACGTGTACGCTGGATCCACCTTCACCAACGGGATGCCAGCCTCTTCCGCTTTGTATCCCAGGACGAAGATGAATCTTCCCCAGCTCGCGTCCTTGTAGGTCTTCCTCATACCTCTGGAAACGCTCTTTGCAATCAGATTCCAGGGGCTGAGATCCTCCATGACTATCATATCGTGATTGTCTACCAGGTCGTTCACGACCTCGTAGATGTATCCTCTCTCGGCATTCTTCAACCCCTCGAAGGCGTGGAATAGCCTTTGACGGTATTTCTCCCACTGAGGCGAGCCCTTCTCGTACTTCGACATCCTCCTGAGGATTTTCGATATCCGCCTCTCGGCTTGGATGTAGCCCTTACGATTGGGATACTTCCTGCCGTCTGATGTGACCACCACGTTACTCAGACCGAGGTCGATGCCGACGGGTCCGGAGCGCCGGTCCCCGCGGATGCGCGCCCCATTGCCTTCGGGCTCCTTACGCTCGTATACGAGTACCGCTTCCCAGCGGTAATGGGGGCCGGCTCCCTTCCGCACGATGGTGCAAGTCTTCAGCTTCCCTGGCATCTCGCGGTAGCCCCTGATTCTGACGTCCATCTTCCATGGGCTGAGCCTCAGACGGTCCTTCGACAGTCTGAACCCTTTTTGAGTGTATGTGAATGAATCGTATCTTTTCCAGGACCTGAACCTGGGATACCCGGCCTTTCCGGCATTCTCTTTCGCCCGCCTGAAGAACCCGTCGTATGCCCTCGAGACACGGGCGCAGACGTCGCAAAGGACCTGGGAGAAAACGTTCCTCAGCATGGGATCGTACGCCTTCATCCCTGGAAGCATATTCTGCATATCGTACCTCGACGGATGCCTTCCGTCGTTTTCATGGCAGCGGTTGCAATGCTCGATCATCAAGTTGTACAGGCGGCAACATGTCCCCAAACACTCGTTGAGCAGGCGCTCCTGCTCCCTGTTGGGGTACATCCTGACCTTAATTGCCCTCATTGTGCCGCCCATGCGCATCCCCGATGACTACGAGGTTCGGAGAGTATATGAACTTAAGAGGGGGAGGTGACCGAAAGTGGAAACACGTGGCCCAATGTCTTTTAGCCAGATGGTTTCTCAAAGTATTACGAACCGAACGCAATAATAGGGCGGATGCATTGCGGAGGAGCGTGGACCATTACCGCTCGAGCAAGCCGAAGAATGCCGCACCGGTGAACAAGCGCCATAGTGCTAGCAAGGGGAATTACAGGTGCGGCGAGGTGTACTATGCGAAGGATGTGAAGTTCGACGGCTCGGAAGGGTCCAAGGACCGCCCGGTCATCTGCCTGTCGGTGAACGGGGATGCGATGAGATGCCTCAAGTGCACGTCAACGGGCGGCGCCAGGGGCCTGTACGAGATCCTGGACTACATCGGGGCGGGCCTGGACCATGCCACGTACGTTGACCCGAAGCCGTTCAACCTCCCCAGGTCAAAGATCGTCAGGTACATGGGCGAGCTCAACGAGGTGGATTACTGCAACCTCGGGCTGGGCGATCTCCGACCGACTGCGGTTCGAGGGAACCTTATAATCGGAATAGCGGGATACGGCGACCATGGAGAAGCAGAACGTCGTCACCGACGAGCGCATCGACAGGTACCTGGACATCACCCGCAGGGCCCTTGACAAGATCAGGATAGCCGCCCCGGAGAAGTCCTACAACCGCAGGCTCGCGGACAGCTTCATGGAGATGGCCGTCTCGTACTACAACGACGCCAAGCACTTCAGGGAGACCGGGGACATCGTCACAGCGTTCGCCGCGGTCAACTACGCCCACGGATGGCTCGACTGCGGGGCCAGGATAGGTCTGTTCGACGTCGAGGGCGACGACGTGCTGTTCACGCTATTCGAGCGACTTTGGTGGAACGGGGTTCGCTCCAGCAGCCAATCCACCAGGTTCCTGACCTCTATTCCGTTGTCGGATCCCAGTCCCACCCTATCCATCGTCAGGATCGTCTTGGGGAAGTTATCATTGATCCCGCTGAGGGGTCTCATCTCCCTCTCATAGGTCTCCTCGGCCATCATGGTTTTAGCCACCTGGAAGTACTCCATCCTCCCGTTGCGGGTGGCGGCGAAGTCGACCTCGGAATCGTTGAAGCTGCCTATGGACACCTTGTACCCCCTTCTGATGAGTTCCAGGAACACAACGTTCTCCAGGAGCCTGCCAATGTCCTTCATTAGGGGGCTACCTAGGAGGACATTCCTCATTCCGAGGTCGGATGCGTAGTACTTGCCGGTATTCTTGAGGAGTCTCTTTCTGACGACGTCGTATCTCTCCGCATAGTAGAACAGGAATGCCTTCTCCATTTCGTTGATATACTTCCTAACCGTGGGATCAGATATGCCGGTCTCATCGGCTATCTTGGTAGGGTTTGTTAGGTTCCCGATATTGGAATAGAGGAATCTGGCTATGTCCGTTATCCTGGTTACGTCATCGGTCTTCAGGCGAGAGAGTATGTCCTTAACCAGCACAGTGTTGAACACTCCTTCCAGTATCCCCTCGTTGTATTGCTCGTCGCCATCGGGGTCTATCACAGGTAGACTGCCAAGCCTGATGTAGTCGGAGAATCTGGATTCCACGTTCTCCGAGGGACGGAGTTCCAGATACTCCTTGAAGGAGAGGGGAAGGATTCCTATCTCGATGTATCTCCCGGAGATGTGCGTGGCCAGCTCCGATGACAGCATCTTGGAGTTCGACCCTGTGATGTAGACGTCGCAGTTGCCCATGGCCTGGAGGGCTGATACTGACAGCTCCCAATCCTTAACGTTCTGGATCTCATCCAGGAGAACGTAGCACTGCCTGTCATCGGGGATGTTCTCCGAGATCCACCGATTCAGCACATCCTTATCGGATATCCATTGGTTCTCCTTCTTCTCGAAGTCTATGGATATAATGTCTTTTGGATCCGCTCCAGATTCCCTCAGGAGATGCGAATACTGTTCGAGGAGGACCGATTTGCCCGATCTCCTCATTCCAGTGATGACTTTGACTGTGGAATTGTCGTCGCGGCCAGCGGATAGCCTCCTGAGATATTCCTTCCTCTGTACGGATCTCATAGTTTAGGCTATGGATTGTGGATATAAATTTTTAATTGTAATTAGAAATTACATCAATAATATAATATTTTCAAATTGCAATTAGAAATTATCCTAGCATGGATGAAAGCTCGGATGCACATTTCCGATATATATGCCAGCAAAGGATGTATTGGAGGGAAGAAATGGTAGAAGTCCCCGCGGGCTAGCCCGCGGGGGTTGTGGTTTCACTCGAACTTATCGATCTTCTCGCCGGTCTCCTCGGCGTCCCTCCTGTCGATGAGGAAGAACGCAGCGAGGGCGAAGGGCACGCCGGCGAGGATAAGGACCAGTTCCCAGGTGGCCTCGCCGTTTATGCCCATCGCACCGGCCGCTATGCCGATGCATCCGCCGATGACGGCGAGGACGTAGGTCAGCCTGTTCTTGTCCTCGACCAGGCAGAATCCGCCGGCGAGGTAGAATGCCATGGTGACCCCGAGATAGTACGGGTAGGTCGTGTCGCCGCTGTACCCCATCACCCATGCGATGAAGAGGAAGATGCATCCGATCGCCGCGAGGACTATCGGCACGTGGAATCTCTGCTCCATGTTATCACTCCCACTCCGTCACGCCGGTGTCGTCGCTGAGCGAGCTCCGATGGAACTCCGGCTCCTCGATCCCCGCCTTCTTCTGCCTGCGGTAGTCGCGATAGCATTCGAACACCTTACGGCTGAGCATGGCGACCACTATCATGTTGACGGCACCCATGACCGCCATGAAGGTATCGGAGATGCCGTCCATGAGCGCCATGTTGGCGGTGTAGGCCGCCACGAACGCCACGGCGATGACTAGGATGCGTATCGCCATGATCGGGGCCTTCTTGTCCCTCACGAACCTGGCGTTGGCCTCAGACATGGTGTAGTAGCCTACCAGCGATGTGAACGCGAACACGAACATGAATATCGCGATCAGATAGGGGGCGATGTCGCCGATGGCGGTGCTGGAGACGATGGACTGGACCAGCGGGGCTCCCCTCTGGCCGAAGGCCATGATGTCCTCGAAGCTGCCGTAGGAGAGGACGACGAGGGCGGTGATGGTACAGATGAGGAGGGTGTCCACCAGGACGCCGAATCCCTGGATGAGCCCCTGCTTGGCGGGGTGCTTCACATCCGCGGTGGCGGCGACGTTGGCGACGGATCCCAGGCCGGCCTCGTTGGAGAAGACGCCTCTCTTCAGACCGACCATGATGATGGTACCTATGGCGCCTCCGAGAAGGCTCGGGAGGCTGAAAGCATACTCGAATATCATGACGAAGGCGTTGGCCACCCCGCTGAAGTTCAGGCAGATGGCGATGAGCGCGAAGACGATCCACGCGAGGGCCATGAAGGGCACGACCTTGGCCGAGAACTTCCCGGCCATCTTGACGCCGCTGAAGATGATGACGGCGGCGAGGCCTGCGATGATGAGGGCGAACACGATGTTGTTGCCCTCGAAGTCGAATGCTCCGGTGAGAGCGGAGGAGGCGTTGGCGGCCTGGACCGCGACGAAGCCGATACCGAAGGTGAAGACGATGAGGATCGCGAGCACGATGCCCATGGTCCTGCTCCCGAGCCCTTTGTATGCGTAGTACGCGGGTCCTCCGTGGAAGCCGCCGTCGCTCTTCTTCTCCTTGTAGATCTGGGCGAGCGTGGACTCCATGAAGCTGGATGCGGCGCCGATGATGGCGAAGATCCACATCCAGAAGACCGCTCCGGGGCCTCCGGTCACGATGGCCGTGGCGACTCCCGCTATGTTTCCCACTCCTATACGGGCGCCCATGCCCACGCAGAACGCCTCGAAGCTGCTCAGCCTCTGGTTGTGCTTCCCGTCGCTCATACCAGAGGTGGCTAGCTTTGCGGACTCCCTGATCCTTGTGAGCTGCACTCCCCTCAGTTTGATGGTGAATGCGATGCCCAGGCCGATGACGAAGACGAAGGCGATGTGCCAAATCAGCGTGTTGGCCGGATCGACGAAGTCCAGTATTTTATCCTGTATGTCGTCAATTCCTGACATTGTATCCCTTGCGCTCAGCGCGGATATCGGGGCCCTCGGGGGGCCCGTTCATTTGGATAGCGTAAAAACTGGTCATTTATAAAGGAATACCGTGGAGTTTGGCTGCATTTGATGGATTCCGTAGGAAATCTACGCAATTCGCAGAAAGGAGATGTTCTCGGGCCCCCGTCCCGATGAGGTTACGGAGGGGCCCTCGGGTTTCAGGCCGCGCTCCTCTTCCTCATGAAGATGGCCGCGACTGCGATCGCCAGCAGGACGACGATCGCTATGGCGATGTAGACGAGGGCGTTGCTGCCGCTCTTCGTGGCTCCGGCGCTGTATGACGAGTAAGTGCCCAAGAGGCCGTCAGCGGTGCTTCCGAGCATGGGAGCAAGAAGCGAAATGCGGTCCAGAAGCCATCGGAGGACTGCCAGGTTCTCCGAGATGATCGCATCATCGTGGGTCCTGTAGCCGAGCACCTTCTCGATCTCGTCGCTGTGCTTCCCGGCTATGGCCCTCAGGTCGGACGAGGAGTAGCTTACGATGCCCTTGGCGATGGCCCTGCCCTCGCAGACGATGTCGACCACGTCGCCCTTGGAGAATGTTCCAGACACATCCCTGATACCGATGGGGAGGAGCGACTTGTGGCTGTTGATCGCCTTCTCCGCGCCGAGGTCCACGGTTATCGTGCCGGACGCGTGGGCGGACTTTATCCAGCGCCTCTTCTTGGAGATCTCGGTCCCGGAGACGAAGAGGGTCCCGATCTCCTGGCCGGTGGCCGCCTTAAGCACCGCGCCTTCTGCGGCGCTCGCCGCTATGACCATGTCGCACCCGGAGTCGTTGCAGATCCTTGCGGCGGCGATCTTGGTCTTCATCCCGCCGGTGCCCACAGAGGAACCGACGTCACCGGCGAACGATGCGACTGAATCGATGTCGGTGACCAGGGGCACGAGCTTAGCACCGGGGTTCCTCCTGGGATCCGAATCGTACAGGCCGTCGATGTCCGAGAGGATGACCAGCATGTCCGCGTCGGTCCTGCTGGCTATTATCGCCGACAGGGTGTCGTTGTCCCCGAATCTGATCTCCTGGGTGCGGATGGCGTCGTTCTCGTTGAATATGGGGACCACCCCGTGCTCCAGGAGGGAGTTGACGGTGTTGTGGAGGTTGATGACGCTCTCCCTGTCCGAGTACGTGTCCATGGTAAGCAGGATCTGGCCCACGGACATCCCGAACCTTTGGAAGCTGTCCCCCCACTCCTTCATCAGGATGCCCTGGCCGACCGATGCGGCCGCCTGGCGGATGGGGATCTCGTTCGGCTTGGGGACGACGTCCATGGCCTTGAGGCCCAGCGCGATGGCGCCGGATGATACGATCAGGACCTCCTTCCCGGAGTCCTTCAGCGTCCTCACCTGCTCGGCGATGGAGTCCATGAAGTCCCTGGAGACCCTGGAGCCGTTCCTCATGATCGAGGACGATCCAATCTTGACGACCACCCTGTCGGGCTCCGATGTCAGGCCATCGCGCATTCGCTGGCCTCCGAAGGGGTACCTGGATTTCGAGGGCACGTGGGTGAACGCCCTCGCGTCAGGTCCCACGTAGTCCTTCACGACCTGGCCGTTCCCGACCAGGACGTACTTGTAGATCATCAGCCCCTCCATCCCCACGGGCCCGCGGGCGTGGATCTTGTTGGTGCTGATCCCGACCTCCGCACCCTTGCCGTACCTGTATCCGTCGGCGAAGCGGGTGGATGCGTTGACGTAGACCCCGGCGGAGTCGACGAGGGCGGCGAACTCGGCCGCCCTGCCCATGTCCTCCGCCACTATCATGTCCGTGTGGTGGGAGCCGTGCTCGTTGATGAATGCGGCGGCGTCGCGGACGGAGTCCACGAGGCGCACGGAGATGACCAGGTCGCCGTACTCGGTGTCCCAGTCCTCCTCGGTGGCGGGGACGCAGCCTATGATCCTCCGGACGTCCTCGCTCCCTCTGATCTCCACGTTCTTCGCCCTCAGGGCCTCTGCGACCTTGGGCAGGAACTCTTCGGCGATGGCCTTGTCGACCAGGAGGGTCTCGGCGGCGTTGCAGACCGCGGGGTATTGGGTCTTCGAATCCACGGTTAGGTCTACGGCCATCCTCTGGTCCGCGGACGAGTCCACATACACGTGGCAGATGCCGGCGGCGTGGCCCAGGACGGGGATCCTGGTGTTGGACTGTATGTACTGGACGAACTGGTTGGAACCGCGGGGTATGAGCAGGTCGATGTAGGCGTCGAGCTCCAGTATCGCGGCTATGTCCTCCCTAGATTCCATCAGCACGAACGCGTCGGCGGGGACCCCGGCGGATGCCGCGGCGTCCCTCAGGATGTCGAACAGCGCGCGGATGGAGTTGGCCGCCTCCCTGCCGCCCTTGAACGCGACGGAGTTGCCGGACTTGAGGCAGAGTGACATGATCTGGGGGACCACGTCCGGGCGGGACTCGAATATCACCCCGAGCATGCCGATGGGGCAGCGCATCTGGTACAGCACCAGCCCGTCATCCAGCTCCAGGGCTGACATCTGCTCCCCGACGGGGTCGGCCAGGCCGATGACGTCCCTGATCCCGGAGATCATGCCGTCGATCTTGGAATCGTCTATCTTCAGGCGCTTCAGCATGGACTGGGATATCTCCCCTGCGGCGAGCATCCTCTCGCCCTCGGCCATGTCCCTGGCGTTGGCCTCCAGGATGGCGGCCCTGCCGGAATCGAGAGCGGCGGCCATCGCCTCCAGTGCGGCGTCCTTCGTCGCCGTGGGCAGCGATGCCATGGTGATGGAGGCCTTCTTCGCGCGCTTGATCTCGGGGACTATGTCCGACATGTTATCGTCCGTCCATCGTGCGCATGCGTTTATAATTATGCGCACAGGGGCGTCTGTTGGAAGGTTTATATACGGTCATAAAATGGGGAAATGCAAGCCGAGATAGCCAAGCCCGGTATGGCGGCGGTCTCGAAAACCGCTGGACCCTGTCCTCGGGAGTTCGAATCTCTCTCTCGGCGCCATTTTATTCTCTGTGATTCGACAGCAATCCCTCCGTTTCCGCCTCTAACTCCGATTATTCATTGATAAAACGCTCATTGGTTACCTTTCGGTAACAGAGTAACCTAATAGTTACTTTACCACCTATTGGTTTCTTTTTAATACTTATATCCCTGACGATATGTATCATCTGAGAGGTAACTCGAATGACAAATGAAACTGAGACACTGAAGTACGGTTCTGTGACCACCATCCCCTGCGGAGATCTGAGCATCCGTGTATACACGACCAAGGATGCCATCGACGATCAGGTGATCCTGCTGGAAAAGAAAGGAAAGGGCGTGGTCATCGAACTCCCTGCATTCCACAACAGCATCCAGGAGATGGAATCCTATCTCAAGGAGAAGAACATCGAGGTCGAAGCGAAACTGGTATCGTATCATGCGGCCGGATCCTCGTTCCTTCCAGACGTCAAGAACTATCTTACCGAATCATCCGTCGCATACAACACCGATGGCGAAGGTGCGCAGCTCATCAAGAACTTCTCCGGAGCGTTCGGAGAGGGATTCGACTCCGGCAAGGTCAATTCAGGCGAGATGCTTGGTGCAGGTATCGTGACCATAGCAGGGATCGATTTGGAAATCATCCCCAACGGCGATGCTTTTGAGGTCTACATCCCGCAGGCAAAAGCGGTCTACATCCACATGCTGGGCCACGACTGCCATTCGATTGTCGCCGGAGCTGGACACGCCGATGCGATAATATCCAATCTGAAGGGCTACCTTGACAGGGGTGCAGAGATATTCCTGTCCTCCCATTACGTTCCCGAGACGAGAAAGGATGTCGAGACCAAGATCTCCTATTTGGAGAAGATCAAGGAGATCGGTGCCTGCTGTTCATCAGCGTCGGAATTCAAGGAGAAGGTCAGAGAAGAATTCCCCGGGTATTCAGGTGAGAACTATCTCGATATGACCGCAGGGTTCTTTTTCAAGAACTGATATAATCGATCGAGGTATCGATGATGAAAGAACTTCCCCTGTGCCCGGTCGAGGTGTCGCTGATGATGATCGGTGACAAATGGAAGGTACTGATCCTGAGGGAGCTTATGGCTGGCACCAAAAGATTCGGAGAGATCATGGATGCCATCAACGGGGTATCGCAGAAGGTTCTGACACAGAAGCTCCGTGAAATGGAATCGGACGGACTGCTGAACCGTGTAGCATATGCCGAGATCCCTCCCAGGGTGGAGTACTCGCTGACTGACCTGGGCAGGTCGCTGGGTCCGGTGCTGGACTCCCTGAAGGCCTGGGGCGAAGTATATAGGAAAGTGGAATCGGCATCATGAGTTCCGAACAATTTCTGAAACCTCTTCTGGAAGGTATGATGAAAGAATCCGGGATTGCCTTTACCGGGGCTCCCGGCGGCATCGAAGGGGAGAGGATGCTCCTGCGTTCATACATGAATGTCAGGAGGCCCTCCCCGATCTCATACGATCTTCTGGAACTGCAAGACCGCTATCTCAAAGAAAGGAATGCCGAGAGAGGCGTGAATCCTGTGGAAAGGATTGCGACAGTGGACAAGACTCTGGGAAGCAATAAACTCTCTGCGGACCGGATCGCCCTATGGCAAGGGGACATAACTACCCTGGATTGCGATGCGATAGTGAATGCGGCCAATTCCCAGATGCTCGGATGCTTCCAGCCCTGCCATTCATGCATCGACAACTGCATCCATACCTATGCAGGGATGCAGCTGAGGATGGAATGCCATCGCAAGATGTCGGAAATGAGGACGGCCTTCGGCGATGATTACGAACAGCCCACATCTATCCCCATGTTGACCGATGCATACAACCTGCCCTGCAAGAACGTGATACATGTGGTCGGACCCATAGTCTATCACGGCCTTACAAATGAACATGAGCAATCACTGGCACAGTGCTATACCAATGTGCTCAAGATGTGCAGAGCGAATGGGATAAAGAGCGTAGCATTCTGCTGCATCTCCACCGGGGTATTCCGCTTCCCCAACGAAAGGGCTGCGGAGATAGCGATCGATACGGTATCCGAATGGCTGAAGAGTGACAATTACATGGAGAAGGCGATCTTCAACGTCTTCCTTGATAAGGATCGGAAAATCTATGAAAAGCTCCTATCCTGACATCCCCAACGGTTACATGGAAACCATATCCGAGGGGATGAAATGCATCGGATTCCTAGACAGGAAACTCACCAGAGGAAACGGTTCGGTCAAAGCCTTGAAGGAAGCCATGGATGATGCAGATGCGATAGTCGTCGGAGCGGGTGCAGGTCTGAGCACATCTGCAGGGCTGACATACTCTGGAAAGAGGTTCATGTCGATCTTCTCCGATTTCCACAAGGAATACGGCATCACCGACATGTATTCCGGAGGATTCTATCCGTTCCCCTCCCCGGAGATCATGTGGGCATGGTGGAGCAGGCACATCTACTTCAACCGCTATGTCGACCCCCCGAAACCGGTTTACAGCAACCTGCTTTCGATACTGGATGGAAATGATTATTTCGTGGTGACCACCAATGTCGATCACCAATTCCAAAGGGCGGGTTTCGATAAGAAGAGATTGTTCTACACGCAAGGCGATTACGGACTTTTCCAAAGTACGGATCCGAATAACTACAGGACATATGACAATGAGATTCAGATCTCCGCAATGCTTGAATCGCAGGGCTTTGTAAAGGACGGATCGGGAATCTATCGGTCTCCCCCGGACGGGGTATCGATGAGGATCGATCCGGAATTGATTCCTATCTGCCCTGATGACGGCATGCCCATGACGCTCAACCTCAGATCCGATGATTCCTTTGTCGAAGATGACGGATGGAGGTCGGCATCCGCCAGGTATTCTGATTACCTTCGCAGACATGAAGGTCAAAGTGTCCTATATCTGGAGATAGGGGTCGGCTCCAATACGCCGGTGATCGTGAAGTACCCGTTCTGGTTCAGGACATGGAAGGATCCGAAAGCCAGATATGTCTGTCTGAACTATGGTGAAACCTATTGTCCAAAGGATATTTCCGACAGATCGATCTGCATCGATGGGGATGTGGGGACTATATTGCTAGATTTGAATGAGTCTTGAAACTGATCAAACAGCAAAGATGGATCCTTTCGTTTACAGAGTATTGAAGAACAGGTGTGACCATCTTGGATTGCTCAGGTGCGACCTTCGATATTATGACTTTATATCTCTTGAACAAGCCCTTACATCATGAAGGCATTTGTTATCAACGGAAGTCCCCGCAAGAAATGGAACACTACACAGGCCATCGGCAAGGCAGGAGAGGCCCTGAAGGACAATGGATTCGAGGTAGAGAGAATAGACCTCTATGATTACACGTTCAAAGGCTGCACGAGTTGCTTCGAATGCAAGCTGAAGGATGGGAGATCAATGGTGTGTGTACGATGAAGGATGACCTGCGCCCCGTCCTTGAGAAGCTCAGAGGAGCCGATGCCATCGTACTCGGATCCCCGGTATATTTCAGCCAGCCGTTTGGTCAGGTCAGGGCGTTCGTAGAGAGGCTGCCAAACAACTCACGAAAACCCCGCCTTATAGCGAAGCGCCCGAATTGTCTGGCTCAATGCGTTTTGCATCTCTCTCGGCGCCATTTCCTTATCCATAGCCGTATTCGATGGTCATCACGAGGTACGTTATCGTCCAGCAGTGACCTCATCGCCTGCCGGTTCTCCTTCGATGCTCATGCTTCCGTGTCATGCATCATCCGGCGGATACTCCGATAGCCATCTGTACAGATCGATGAAGACGGGATTGCTACCATCCTGTGGATCCCATGGCGTTCATCCCAAGGGATAATCCCATATGAATCATAAAAGTGTAATAGCAAACGCGGACCGAGCTGATAAAAAGTGAATTCGGCGCATCCGAGGATGTGCCTGTTTGATGTTTCAGGCCTCGTAATCGGGGCGCCATTTGGCGAACTGCGCGAGCTGCTCCTCGGTGCGGTGGTAGTACCTCTCGCCGCGGTCGAGCTGAGCTATGCGGGCCATCTCATCCTCGGTGAGGTTGAAATCGAAGATGCTGAAGTTGTCCCTGATGTGGTCGACGTTCCTGCTGCCGGGGATGACCGCGAACCCCATCTGCGTATGCCAGCGGAGTATGACCTGAGCGGGCGTCTTGGAGTACTTCGAGGCGAGCTCGGCGAACACTGGCTCGGCCATGAGCCTGCTGTCACCGTGGCCCAGGGGGTACCAGCTCATGATCCTGATGCCGTACTTCCCGATCAGGGAGCGGAGGTCCCTCTGGGTGAAATATGGGTGGGCCTCGACCTGCATGAACTGTGGCGCGATCTCCCATTTCTCCATCAGCTCCTCGATGTACCTCCCTTCGAAGTTGGATATCCCTATGGACCTCGCCTTGCCCTCCCTGTAAGCCCTCTCCAGGAGCCTGTATCCGGAGAGCCAGTCCCCGGCGGGCTGATGGATGTACAGGAGGTCCACGTAGTCCAGGCCGAGGCGCTCGAGGGTCTCGTCGACCGCATCGGGGTTGGTGTATTCGCTGGGCCAGAGCTTGGTGGAGACGAATATCTCTGACCTGTCCACACCGCTCTCCCTGATCCCGCGGCCGCAGGCCCTTTCGTTGACGTAGGCGTTGGCCGTGTCGATCATGCGATAGCCCATCTTCAGAGCCTCCCTCACGCTGTTCTCCGCATCCTCGGGGCTTAGCATGTAGGTCCCGATCCCTATCTCGGGGCATTCGATTCCGTTGTTCAGTTTCATCATTCACATTCACCCATCTTATTCGAATCTGGACTGGTCCAGCTCCTTTATCGCTCTCGCCGGGCTGCCCACGACGACCTGACAGTCGCCGACGTCCTTGGTCACGACAGACCCGGCTCCGACCACTGCGTACCTCCCCACCCTCACTCCTGGCATGATGTGCGCTCCAGCGCCTATCCAGGCGCCCTTGCATATCCTGACGGGCCTGCAGGTCAGGACCTGCCTGTCGTAGAGGTCGTGGTTGTTCGATATCAGCGACACGTTGGCGGCGATCATCACATCGTCCTCGATCTCCACCCCGCCCCTGCACATGCCCAGCATGTTGCCTCCGATGTACACGTTCTTTCCTATGCGGAGATTGTCGGATGCGATGAGGTTGAACGGAGCGGTGATCCTAGAGCCTTCTCCGATCCTGTCGCCGAACAATTCCTTCACAAGGCCATCGTACTCCGGTGTGAACGGCATCGTATGGTTGATCCTGAAGATCAGCTGGGCGGTCTCCACCGCCCTGAGCCCTTCCTCGGGGGTCATCTCCCTCATGTCCACCCTGAATTCCTCGCATTCCATGATATCGCCCCAGACACGACCTGGCCCAGTCGGCTGCCTTCCTCTCGGATGACTGCGCCTGGCTCCCGCTTATTGCCAGGGACCCGGCGAGGACAGCACCCTTGCATGCGTTCTTCAGGTCGCGCTCGGAGGAGCCCATCCCGCTCCCCTCGTGGGTCATGACCGCGAAGACCCTCTTGCCTCTCCAGTCGAGCCTCTCGAGCAGGGTGAAGACCGCCATGGGGTAGGTCCCCCACCAGCAGGGGCCGCACACGAAGACGTTGTCGTATCCGTCGATTGAATCGAGATATCTCTTCAGCTCGGGCCTGGCCCCCTGCCTCAGCTCCCTCTTAGCGACCTCGGTGCACTCCATGTAGTCCGAGGGATAGCTCTCCACGGTGTCCACTTCGAACAGGTCGCCGCCGACGGCGGATGCGATGTACTCGGCGACGTATTCGGTGTTCCCCTTAGGGATGTCGCGGATGGAGCCGCCGAAGTAGTTCTCCCCCTTGCGGGAGTAGTATACGATCAGGTTTCCAGTCATGGTATCGATATATTCATTCGAAGTGTATTTATTAAATATTTTTATAATAAAACTCTATAACTAATTAAAAAATTAAATCAAATATTTAAAGTGATGGCATGGACACCAGACAGGTAAATTATCTGCTCGAGATCAGGAAAACGATGAGCCTCAACCAGGCGGCCGAATCCCTGGGCGTGTCCCAGCCCACCCTCTCCTACCAGCTGAAGCAGATCGAGAGGGAGGTGGGCTTCGAGATATTCGAGCGCAACGGCAGGAACATGGCCATCACGCCGGCTGGCGATCAGCTCTGCTCCGGGTTGTTCGCGCTCCGCACGGAGCTGAGAAAGCTCATCGAGCACTGCCAGAACATCAGCGGGACGTACAGGCAGGACATCAGGGTAGGACTGCCTGTCAGGTCCGCGCTCAGGCTCCTCCCCGATGCAGTCAGGAGGTTTTCGGAGGAATACTCCGACGTATCGGTGACTCCGGTCTTCCATCCGTACGGGGATTTCACCTCATTCCTATCAGGAGGGACTGATGTGGAGTTCACGGCCCAGGGCGAGCTCGACGGGTCCCCGGGCGTGAGGGAGGACCACCTGTTCTACAGCGGGATATACCTCATAACGAGGGACGACGACCCCCTGGCCTCCAAGGATGTGGTAGGCGTGGAGGACATGGGCGGCAGGCTCCTGATGGTCGGGGGCGGCTCCCCTCCGGAGCTCATAGCCGTGCAGCAGAGGGTCATCAGGAATGCCGATGTCGGATACTACAACAGCCACGACCATGATACGACCATGGTCAACGTCGCCGTCGGGAAGGGGGTCTGCCTCTCGCCCGGCTTCCTCAAGGGCGACGATCCCGGATACAGGTGGATACCTTTCGACTGTCCGGAGAGGTTCGATTGCGTCCTTTGCACCAGGGCGAGCGACGAGAGGGCGCCGGTAAGGAGGTTCGTGGAGATCATGAAGGAGCTCTACGACTCTTACGACGGGTACCTCCGAGACCGGTGCGATCCCTCGGGAGCTGGCACCGTCAGCTACTTACGCGCCCATCGCTTATGCGTACGCATGGCGAAGGGCATCCTCGGCATCATCTCTGCCCTATGCTGGGCGACAATCTGGTGCACAGCCTCGGCGCCGACCCGGAGGAGAAGGACGTGGTCCTCGCCGATACCGGGAGCCAGGGTCCCATCGCCAGGAAGCTGGGGGAGAACGGGATCCCGTACAGCATATCGGATTGGGGCGGCATACTCTCGGGGGATGCCGCATTCGATCGCAGCAGGTACACGGTATTGGTCTATGCGTTGGATCTGGGGCTCCATGCCAGGCCAGATGTGCTGAGGGACAGGGTGGAGAGCCTGACGAGGGATATGCAGCATGTCGTGGATGCGATCGGGTACTATATCGGGACGTGCGGGAACGAGGGCTGGGACCTGCCGGCATGGTGCAGCGGCATGGGATTCAAGCCGTCCGCCACCTTCCGTGACCTCCATGGGAACCTGTGCCCGGACTGCGTCGGAGTTAACATCGCGGGCGGCCCCAGATATCTGGAGCTGATGGAGAGGTACCCCAAGCACATCTACGTGTTCCCGGCATTCGCGGTGAACAAAGAGGAGTTTAACGCCGCCAACAACGCGGCATCCGAGGCCGCCATGGCCAGCCTGGACGAGGGGACGTTGAAGGAGCTGGGGATAGAGCCGGGGCCCAACGCCTACGAGAGGTGGCTGCTCAGGTCGGGAGGATACGAGTACTACCTCAGGATCGAGACCGGTCTGGGCGACAGGGAGGAATTCGAGGCCGCTCTCGAAGAGCTGCGGAAGACCTCTGGGTTGCTGGAGAGGGTGCCCGACGAGGAATGGGGGAGCCTCCAGCCGACCGATGACCTGTATGCCGAATGCAAAACGTTCCTGGCATGATGTCATCAGCGTCCATGCCATCGGCTCTCTGGCATTCTTTATAGGCATGGATGCAGGTTCCCTATATGCGCAATGCGAGGATGCGATGAGATGAGGCAATACATCGTCGATGCCTTCACGGACGAGCCTTTTGCGGGGAACCCCGCGGCTGTCTGCGTGATGGAGGGATGGCCGGCGGACGGCTCGATGCTCAAGCTCGCGATGGAGAACAATCTGAGCGAGACGGCGTTCATAGTGAAGGAGGGCGGGGGCTACCGTCTGAGATGGTTCACCCCCGGCGGGGAGATCGGGCTCTGCGGCCATGCCACACTGGCATCTTCCTTCGTGCTGTTCAACCACTTCCGTCAGGATGGGGACGAGATAGAGTTCATCACGCTCGGCGGGAGGCTGTCGGTCGCGAGGAAGGGCGACCTGTACGAGATGGACTTCCCCGTATGCGAGCAGCACGAGATCCCGGTGACGGACGATATGGAGAGGGCATTCGGGGCCAGACCTGCGAAGGCCATCCTGGGGACCGATCTAGTCTGCGTCTTCGAATCGGAGGACCAGGTCCGCAGCATGCAGCCGGATCAGGCCGCCTTGGCGAGGCTCCCAGGCCGCGGGCAGAGCATCACCGCCAGGGGGGAGGATGCGGATTGCGTGTCAAGGAGCTTCTTCCCCAAGCTCCTGGTCCCCGAGGACCCTGTGTGCGGATCGGCGCATTGCCAGATCGCCGATTACTGGGCCAAGGAGCTCGGAAAGGAATCCATCCATGCCTACCAGGCTTCCAGGAGGGGCGGGTATCTGCTCTGCGAACCGCGCGGCAACGGGAGGATGGGCATAAGCGGGAAGGCGGTTCTGGTGGCCGTCTCGGAAATCGTGGCGGATCTCCGAATCGCGGACCAGGCAGCCGGGGGAGCAGCCCATGCCATGTTCTGATAGCCGAGTGCCTGGAATGGGGTGAGAAGGGTACCTTTATGCTGGAATAACGGCATGTGTCCGGAGATTACGCCCTGCGGATGGGTCGAAGAGGGGATATGATGGAACGGACGCTAATGATATCCGACTCCTGCATAGGGTGCGGGCAGTGCGCCAAGGTCTGCATACGCGGGCATCTGGCCATAGAGGGAGGCAGGGCGGTGGAGATCGAATCCCCGTACAGCTGCTTCAGATGCGGGCACTGCGGGGCGGTCTGCCCGAAGGGCGCCATTACCATGCTGGACCACCTCGACGAGGAGCAGGAGGCCGTCTCGGGATGCCCGGTGCCCCCGGAAGTCCTGGCGGAGCTGTACCGCAGGAGGCGCAGCCTCCGCTGGTTCGACAGGGGATGCACGAGGGAGGAGCTGGAGGGGCTGACCGCGCCCCTGAGGTACTCCCCCACGGCGGAGAACTCCCAGGCCGTCCAGTTCGCCGTGGTGGACGAGGGGTTCGATGACTTCATGAGGCTGGTCGCTTCCATCCTGAAATCCCATACCCATGAGCATCCGAGGTTGGCACAGTTCGTGGATTACGTGGAAGGCGGGATGGTTGGGAGGAACAACCCGTTCACATGGGAGGGGAGGCAGCTGATCATCGCATTCTCCCGTCTGCCCATAGATGCCATCATAGCCATGGAGCAGCTGGACCTTATGGCCTTCTCGATGGGGCTGGGGGGATTCCATTCCAGATGGATCCTGCAGGCATCGGAGAACGACCCGGAGAGGTTCATGTCGTTCTTCCCCGAGGTCGGGGAGGGCCTGAGCGCCTACGCGGTTTTCGTGATCGGCCATCCGCGCATCAGGTTCAGGCGCACGGTGCCGAGGGATGATAGGCCGGTGCTCTGGAAGCGAATCCTCATCCGGACTCGCCTGGTCATGAACCAGCTGAGCGATTACCGTCTATGGATAGGAACAGGGCGAAGCCGTCTTGATCCAGAACGTGACCGCGTTCGCGCTCCTGCATTCCGGGATGCCCGAGGATCTCGTGCGGAATTATCCGTAGGACTGGGACTGCATGGCCGAGAATATAGGCTCATGGACGGGCGTAGCCCGGTGCTCCCTGCGGCGGAAACCTCGCCGGCACCATATGCACGGCTACGGCATCATGAGGTCCTGCCGATGGCCGGCCATCGTGTGATAACGGTTTTATGGTAACATGCCTGTCAGCGTACCAGATAACATGTCAGACGAGATCACGGTCACAATCACCCGCGACAAGGCTTTCATCATGAGCAAGACGGCGGCCACCCTCATCATGGACGGGGAGGAGATCGGGAAGCTGGAGAACGGCGAGTCCATCGAGTACAGGACCACCGCCGGGGAGCACGACTTCTATGCCAAGGCCCTTTCAGCAATCTCCGGCAACAAGGTCATGGACCTGAGCGATGGAGACACCATCCGCATCAAGATGGTCGTCGCCGGCTGGGTCGTCACCCACGAGAAGAAGAGCTGAAGCCTTCCCGGAATCGGATGCGGTCCGCCGCACGGCAGAGACTATATCATTGGATGATTATTCCAATGATATGAGCAGGCTAGCCGAGATCATCAGATTGGATAACCATGCGGTCGCGATCTACCGCGAGCAGACGCTGCCTGGGGATGCCTTCGTTCCCCAGAACGGGCACTGCACCATACCTTCCCTCTTCGTCCGCTGCACCCGCCTCGGCGGCAAGTGCGCCGCGGATTCCGCCCATTCCCCGTGCCACGGATCGAAGAGCGGCTTCGGATTCGGCGGCATAGCGGACCGCCAGAGGTCCGCCTGGTCGGCGTCCACGGTCCCCGAGGAGGTCCGCAGCGGCATGGCCCACGGGAGCTCGGGGATGTCCTATTTCGCGACCCCCGAGATAGCGCTGATGCAGATGGAGCCCATCAGGGATTACGGGGACGGGAGCGACGCCATCGTGTTCCAGGACCTGGACGATGCGCTGTCCCAGGGCAGGCCGATAGAGGTCGTCGCGTTCCTGGTGGATCCGATGCGCCTGTCCGTGCTGCAGCAGCTCGCGGCATTCTCCAAGACAACCCCGGGCCCGGCGGCCATAATGCCGTACGGCCATGCTTGCCAGCAGGTATACGCTATCCCGAGGGGCGAGGGCGAGTCCGATGACCCGCACGCCGTCATAGGGATGACCGACCTCTATGCAAGGCGGTATGTCGACAAGGACAGGATGTCCTTCGCCGTCCCATACAAGCTGTACCGGAGGATGGAAGAGGACATCGACGCGTCGTTCCTGGCCAAGCCGAGGTACAAGGAGTACATGGACGCCTGCCTGCGACCGTCGCCATTCCAGATTCTTAAAACACACGATATCGGCAGAAGGTTCTTGGCCGGCCCCGGTGGACCCGGGACCGGCCGATTGGGGTTTATTCGGGTTTTCAAGCCTTCTTGGACCTGACCACGTAGAACGCGACGGCGGTGATGGCCAGGACCGCGCGTCAATCTGGTGTTGCATCTTTCCCGATCCTCGACGGGTGTGGGGCCGCCTCGATGCGGTGACCGTGAACGGTCGGTGAAAATCAGATGTGCCAGCATGTTGATTCGCTCATGCAGGCGCCAAGGTTGGGATATAAAGACGGAGGGGGGGGGCGGGGGCCCCGCTCCGGGTTTCAGTTCTTGAGCTTGTCCCTGAATTTGGACTTGCCCTTGGATTTGGAGGATGCGCCGGCGGCGGAGTCGAGCTTCATCAGGAGCTCCTTCTCCTCGTCCGTGACTTTCCTGGGGACGGATACGCCGACTCTGACCAGAAGGTCTCCCCTCACCGAGGAGTTGAGCTTCGGGAGGCCCTTCCCGGCGATGCGCAGGACGGTCCCCACCTGTGTGCCAGCGGGGATCCTGAGCGCCGCCTTCTCCCCCTCCAGGGTGGTGACGGTCTCCTCTCCACCGAGGACCAGCTTAGGATAGGTTGTGGTGATCCCGGTCCAGAGGTTGTTGCCGTCGCGGTCGAAGGTCGGGTCCTGCTTCACGTGGATGACCACGAACAGGTCGCCCGGCGGGCCGCCGTTGAAACCGGCGTTCCCGGCTCCGCCGACGCGGAGGCGCATGCCCTCGTCCATCCCCTTGGGGATGTTGATCTCGACCTTGGTCTCCTTCTGCATGCGGCCCTGGCCGCGGCAGTGGGGGCACCTCTCGGCGAACGTCTTCCCGGTCCCCCTGCAGTCGGGGCAGTCGGACACGGTGATCATGTTGCCGAACGGGCCCCTGCGCACCTGCTGGATCTGGCCGGCGCCGCCGCATTTGGCGCAGGTTGACACCTTGCCGTCCTTCCCACCGGTCCCGTTGCACTTGTCGCACAGGACGGTGTGGGGGACGTTCAGGCTGGTCTCCCTGCCTTCTAGGACGTCTTTGAGGGTGATTTCCAGGTCGTACCTGAGGGAGTCCCCCTGCTGGGGGCCCCCGCGGGACCTCCGGGAGCGGCCGCCCCCGAAGATGTCTCCGAAGATATCTCCGAATATGTCGCTGATGTCGTCGGACCTCGTGAAGTCGCTCCACTGGAATCCGCCCTCACCGAAGTTCTGCTTGACGCCGTCGAAGCCGTACTGGTCGTACATCTTGCGCTTCTCTTCGTCGGAGAGGATCTCGTAGGCCTCGGATATCTCCTTGAACTTGGCCTCTGCGACCTCCTTCGGCTCCGTGGAGACATCCGGATGGTACTGCTTGGCCAGCTTGCGGTAGGCCTTCTTGATCTCGTCCTGGGTCGCGGATCTCTCGACCCCCAGAACCTCGTAGTAGTCCCTGGGCATCTGGATCACTCGTCATCGACGATCTTGTAGTCGGCGTCCACGAAGTCGCCCTGGGCGCCCTCCTGGGACTGCTGCCTGGGCTGCTCGGGGCCGGCTCCGGCGCCGGGGTTGGCGCCCTGCTGCTGGGAGGCCTCCTTGTAGATCCTCTCGCTGATGGGCCCCATGACCTTCATGAGGGCGTCCATCTTGGCCTTGATGTCCTCGACGTTGTCGGTCTTGTTGGCGGCCTCCAGGTCGCTGATGGCGGCCTCGACCCTGGCCCTCTCCTCCTGGGTGACCTTGCCGCCCAGTTCGTCGAGGGACTTCTTGACGGTGAAGACCGCGGTCTCGGCCTGGTTGTGGGCCTCGACGACCTCCATCTTCTTCTTGTCGGCGTCGGCGAACTGCTCGGCCTGCTTGACCATGGCGTCGATCTCCTCCTTGCTGAGCTTGTTGGAGGAGGCGATGGTGATCTTCTGCTCCTTGCCGGTCCCCTTGTCCTTGGCGGTGACGTTGATGATGCCGTTCGCGTCGATGTCGAAGGTGACCTCGATCTGGGGCACTCCGCGGGGTGCGGCCGGTATGCCGTCCAGGATGAACCTGCCGAGGCTGGTGTTGTCCGCCGCCATGGGCCTCTCTCCCTGGACCACGTTGATCTCGACGGAGGGCTGGTTGTCGGCCGCGGTGCTGAACACCTGGCTCTTCTTGGTGGGGATGGTGGTGTTCCTGTCGATGAGCTTGGTGGCGACTCCGCCGAGGGTCTCGATTCCGAGGGACAGCGGGGTGACGTCCAGCAGCAGCACGTCCTTGACCTCTCCGGACAGGACGGCTCCCTGGATGGACGCTCCCATGGATACGCACTCCATCGGGTCGATTCCGCGCTGGATCTTGGGTCCGACGATGTTCTCCACGAAGTTCTGGACGATGGGCATCCTGGTGGGTCCTCCGACCATGATGACCTTGTCGATCTTGTCGTTGCTGAGGTGGGCGTCGGAGATCGCTTGGGTGATGGACTGCCTGCACCTGGAGACGATGGGCTCGACGAGCTCCTCCAGCTTGGCGCGGGTGATGGTCTGGACCAGGTGTTTGGGGCCGGACGCGTCGGAGAAGATGAACGGGAGGTTCACCTCGGTCTGCATGGTGGTCGAGAGCTCGATCTTGGCCTTCTCGCATGCCTCCCTGACCCTCCAGAACGCCATGTTGTCGGTGGCGAGGTCGATGCCGGTCTCCTTCTGGAACTCCCCGATCACGTACTTCGTGAGGGCCTCGTCCATGTCGGATCCTCCCAGCTGGGTGTCTCCTGAGGTGGACAGCACCTCGAACACGCCGTCGGAGAAGTCCATGATGGTCACATCCAGGGTACCTCCGCCGAGGTCGAAGACCATGATCTTCTGCTCGACGTCGGATTTGTCCAGGCCGTATGCCAGTGCGGCCGCGGTGGGCTCGTTGATGATCCTGACGACCTCCAGGCCGGCGATGGCGCCGGCATCCTTGGTGGCCTGCCTCTGGTTGTCGTTGAAGTAGGCCGGCACCGTGATGACCGCCTTGTCGATGGTCTCGCCGAGGTAGGACTCGGCGTCCTTCTTGATCTTCTGCAGGATGAACGCGGAGATCTGCTGGGGGGTGTACTCCTTGCCCAGGGCGGTGACCTTCTCGCTGCTGCCCATCTTCCTCTTGACGTTCTTGATGGTGCCGTCGGGGTTCGTGACCGCCTGTCTCCTGGCGGGCTCTCCGACCAGGAGCTGCCCGTCCTTGGTGAATGCTACGTACGAGGGGAAGGACTTCCCTCCGACGCTGGTCCCCTCTGCGCTGGGGATCATTGTAGGCCTCCCTCCCTCCATGATGGAGGCGGCCGAGTTGCTTGTTCCGAGATCGATTCCGATGATTCTTGACATTCCGCTCACCTTCCTTGGTTTGATTAACTGGTTTTCCTGGTCACCTTGACCTTGCTGTACCTGAGGACCTTCCCGTTGAGGGTGTATCCCTTCTGGAAGACCTCCGCTACCATGTCGTCCTCCTCCCCGTCCACGGTGCACAGGGCCTCGTGGAGGTTGGGGTCGAACTTCCCCTCTGCGGGGATCTCCTGCAGGCCGTTGGCCTCCAGGATCTTCATCAGGTTGGACCTGACGCCGCGGATCCCCTTGACGAGGTCCGTCTCCTCTCCCGCGTGCTCCAGCGCGCGGTCGAGGTCGTCGACCACCGTCAGCAGGTCGGAGACGATGGACGAGCAGGCGAACTTCCTGAACTCCTCGTTCTCCTTCTGGGTCCGCTTGCGGTAGTTGTCGAAGTCCGCCTGCAGCCTGCGGGCCATGTCCAGGTACTTCTCGGCCTGGGCCTGGGCCTCCGCCAGGGGGTCCTCCTCGATGGCGAATTCCTCCTGGGGCTCCTGCTCTTCTGCCGCGTCCTTCTCTTTAGACTTATCAGTCATCCGTTCTGCCTCTGTAGTCGGTTTGACAAAGGAAAGCGGGGCCAGGACGGCCCCGCTGTTTGATTTTCAGCGTTTTCAGTCGTCCATTCCCGGAGGCATTCCGCCCTCGCCGACCTGCGGCATGGGGCTGGCCTTGGAGGCGATGACGTCGTCGATCCTCAGGATCATGACCGCCGCATCGGTGGCGGAGTTGATGGCCTGCTTGCCGATCCTGTGGGGCTCGATGACGTTCAGCTTCATCATGTCCTCGACCTTTCCGGTGAAGGGGTTGAGTCCGGCGTACTTCTTGCCCGCCTTGTGCTGCTTCCTCATCTCGATGACGATGTCGATGGGGTCCAGACCGGCGTTCTCGGCGAGGGTGCTGGGGATGATCTCCATGGCGGAGGCGTAGGCCTCGATGGCGATCTGCTTCCTTCCGCCGACGGATGCGGCGTAGTCGCGGAGCTGCATGGCGATCTCCATGGCGGTGGATCCTCCGCCGGTGACCATGAGGCCGTCCTCGATGGCGACCTTGACGACGGACCAGGCGTCGACCAGGGACCTCTCGACCTCGTCAGCGACGTGGTTGGTTCCTCCCCTGACGAGCACGGACACGGTCTTGGGGTCCTTGCAGCCGGTGATGAACGTCATCTCCTCGTCCTCGACCTTCCTGAGCTCGACGGTCTCGGCGAATCCGAGGTCCGCGGCCTCCATCTCGGCGATCTTGTTGATGATGTTGGCGCCGGTGGACTTCCCGAGCCTCTCCATGTCGGACTTCTTGACGCGCCTGCAGGCGTAGATGCCCTCTTTGGCGAAGAAGTGCTGGGCGAGGTCGTCGATTCCCTTCTGGCAGAAGACGACGTTGGCTCCGGTGGCCTTGACCTTCATGACCATGTCCTTCAGCATCTTCTCCTCCTCCGCGATGAATCCCGCGAGCTGGGAGGGGTCGGTGATCTGGATCTTGGCGTCGATCTCGGTCTTCTTGACCTCGAAGGGGGCGTCGATCAGGGCGATCTTGGCGTTCTTGACGGACCTGGGCATGTTCTGCTGGACGGGCTCCTTGTCGATGATCAGTCCCTTGACGATCTCGGACTCCTCCATCCTGGCGCCGGCCTTCTTGACGGTCTGGATGTTCTTCAGGTCGACGACGTAGTTGCCGTCCTTGTCCTTGTCGACGACGGTCTTGACGGCCTCGACGACCATCTCGGAGAAGACGACCTTGGCCTGGTTGACCTGCTTGGAGTTCATGGCGGCCTGGGCGAGCAGCTTGAGGGTCTCCTCGTCCTTGATGGAGACCTTCTTGGCGACCTTGACGAGGACCTCCTGGGCCTTGTCGTTGGCGAGCCTGTATCCGCTGGCGATGATGGTGGGGTGGACATTGGCGTCGATCAGGTCGGTGGCCTTCTTGAGGAGCTCGCCGGCGAGGATGACGGATGTGGTGGTTCCGTCCCCGACCTCGTCGTCCTGGGTCTTGGCGACCTCGACGAGCATCTTGGCGGCGGGGTGCTGGACGTCCATCTCCTTCAGGATGGTGACTCCGTCGTTGGTGATGACGACGTCTCCCATGGAGTCGACGAGCATCTTGTCCATTCCCCTGGGCCCGAGGCTGCTCCTGACAGCGTCGGAGATGGCCCTGGCGGCCGAGATGTTGTTGAACTGAGCGTCCTTTCCTTTCTCTCTCTTGGTTCCTTCCCTAAGGATGATGACAGGGGTGTTACCCATTCCCATTTTATCTTCCTCCGAATCCTCTAATATAGGATTGACTGTGCAAGTGAAGTTTGTTCTTCTATATAAATTTGATTATCTATCCCCCAGCGAACGGGGGCATGGGAGAACGGGAGCAGGGAAGGGGTTTGGGACCGGGCCAGCGCCCGGCGGGGAGGGCCTCGGTTGAGGGCCCAGAAGAAGAACACCACCAGGAACACGAGGACTGGCCTGGTGAGCTCCACCGCGGCGCCGGCGGCGTCGTCGGGAACGTAGCCGATGCCCTTCTTGGCGATGAATCCCACGGCGAAGCCGCCGATGATGGAGAACACCACGGTCAGGATGGCGACGATTACGTGCCTGACGTCCACGTCCCCCACGAGGACCATCCAGATGAGCGTGATGATCAGGGCGCCGACGATGCTGATCAGCGTGGACATCGCCACGTTCTTCAGGTTGAACCCGGAGCTGGCGAAGGACCTGGTGCAGACCATCGCGTTCAGGATGCAGACCTCCGTGAGGCCGACGGCGACGGCCGCGACCTCCGAGCCCACGTTCCCGTCGAGGGTAATGTACATGGCGACGCTGGCCGCCACGCAGACGATCATGACGGCGATGCCGCCGAGGGGCGTGCCGGAGTCCTTCGACGCCTGCGGGAACAGCATGTCCCCGAACCTGGCGAGGTCGCCGAGGAAGGCGAACCTGAAGATCACCATGGAGGATGCCACGGCGAACAGCGCGAATATGGGCCAGAGCGGCGCGTTGAACACATCCTCGATCTTGGCGACGACCCACAGGATGATCATCATGGCCATGCCGAGCACCACACCCACCAGCGGGAGCATGGACGGGTTGGAGTACCCCGTGTCCCTCTCCTCGTCGGAGGCCTTCACGGGGAGGATGGTCATCTCGGCGAGCATCCCTTTGAGGGCGGGTACCGCCTTGACGCCGACATCGCTCACCATGTCGCCCACGGTGGCTTTCTCCTCCTCGGCCTTCTCCTCTTCTTCGAGCTTGTCTACCCAGTCGTCCAGCGTCTCGTCGCGCTCTTTCTCAGGCATGTGGAACCTCCTGCGCCCCGTCTGTGCGGAGCGCCTCTGGGTTATGATACGGGCGGGCGGGATATAAAGCGTTATCAGGTTTGAGAAGGGGGGGGGGGAAGGGGCCGGGGCCCCTGGAAAGGTTTCAGCGGATGAACAGGAGCTCCCTGTACTTGGGCAGGGGCCACATGTCGTCGTCGACGATCATCTCGAGGGCGTCGACGTGCTCCCTGACCTTGAGCAGGTAGGGGACAATCCTGTCGTGGAAGGCCACAGCCTTCTCCCTTTGGCTCTTCAGCTGGAGGATGGCGTCGCACTCCCTCTCCATCTCGATGGCTAGCTCCCTGGCCTCGCTGGTGTGGGTGGCGATGTCCTTGATGATCTGGGTCTCCGCGGCGGACACCTTCTTGTACTCCGCGGCGGAGAAGATCTCCTTCATCTTGGCCACGTTGTCCAGGAGGATGCTCTGGTACCTGGTGGACACCGGGAGGATGTGGTTGGCGGTCAGGTCCGCGAGGACCCTGGCCTCGATCTCGATCTTCTTGGAGTACATCTCCCAGTAGATCTCGCTCCTGGCCTTCAGCTCCACCTCGGTCATGACGCCCATCTCCCTGTAGATCTCCACGGTCTGCTTGGAGTTGAACGAGTCGTAGGACACGGGGGCGCTGGTGGTGCAGTCGAGGCCGCGCTTCGCAGCCTCCTTCTTCCACTCTTCGGAGTAGCCGTTGCCGTCGAAGCAGATCTTCTTGGCGGCCTTGTACGCCAGGCGCGTCTCCTCGAGGATGGCCTCCATGGCCTTCTCGCCGGCGGCGATCCTCTTGTCTACGGCCTCCTTGAACTTGGTCAGCTGGTAGGCGACGATCGTGTTCAAGACGGTAACGGCGGAGGCGCAGTTGGCGGATGAGCCAGGAGCCCTGAACTCGAACCTGTTGCCGGTGAAGGCGAACGGGGAGGTCCTGTTCCTGTCGGTGTTGTCTATCAGCAGGTCGGGGATCTGAGAGATCCCGGTCTTGAAGCCCCTGCTGCTCATGATCTTGACCATATCCTTGCTCTTGAGCAGGTCCTCGAACGCTGCGGTGACCTGGGTGCCCAGGAAGGACGATATGATCGCGGGCGGGGCCTCGTTGGCTCCGAGCCTGTGCTCGTTGCTCGCGGTGAGGACGGAGGCCTTCAGCAGACCGTTGTTGTCGTAGACGGCCTTCAGCACGTTGGCCATGAACATCAGGAACCTGATGTTCTCCTTGTCGGTCTTGCCGGGGGCCAGGAGGCCGGTTCCGGACCCGGTGCCCAGTGACCAGTTGCAGTGCTTGCCGGACCCGTTGACCCCCTCGAAGGGCTTCTCGTGCAGCAGGACCTTGAAGCCGTGCCTGTCGGCGACGGACCTCATGAGGGCCATGAGGACGAGGTTGTGGTCGTTGGCCAGGTTGGCCTGCTCGTAGACCGGCGCGATCTCGAACTGGTTCGGGGCGACCTCGTTGTGCCTGGTCTTGATGGGGATCCCGAGCTTGTAGCACTCGAACTCCAGGTCCTTCATGAACTCGATGACCCTGCCGGGGATGGACCCGAAGTAGTGGTCCTCCAGCTGCTGGTTCCTGGCGGAGTTGTGGCCGATGAGGGTCCTCTCGGCCATGATCAGGTCGGGGCGGAGGGCGTACAGGCCGGTGTCCACCAGGAAGTACTCCTGCTCCCACCCGAGGTAGGAGAATACGGGGTCGTCCTTCACGCCGAAGTACTTCAGGAGCTCGGCGGCGGCCTTGGAGACGGCGGCATCGGACCTGAGCAGGGGGGACTTGTAGTCCAGGGCCTCCCCGTTGTAGGAGATGAAGACGGTGGGGATGCAGAGGCAGTCGCCCATGATGAACGCGGGGGACGAGGGGTCCCATGCGGTGTACCCGCGGGCCTCGAAGGTGTTCCTGAGGCCCCCGGAGGGGAACGAGGACGCGTCGGGCTCCTGCTGGCAGAGCAGCTTGCCCTGGAACTGCTCCAGGCTCTCGCCCTTGCCGTAGGGCTCCGCGAAGGAGTCGTGCTTCTCGGCGGTGCCGCCCGTCAGGGGCTGGAACCAGTGGGTGTAGTGGGTCGCGCCCATGTCCATGGCCCACCTCTTCATGCCGGCGGCCACGTGCTCGGCGGTCTCCCTGTCAAGGGTGACGCCCTGCTCGATGGACTCGTAGACCTTCCTCCTGGTGTCCGAGGAGAGGTACTTCCTCATGTTGGCGCGGCTGAACACGTTGCAGCCGTAGTACTCCGATGTGGCGGGCGCCGGCGGGACCGCTTTGACCGGTTCCGTGGCAAAAGCCGCCTCGACAGCCCTGAACCTGCTGTTCGACATGCGCCTTAATTGCAATTAGGGATAAATAAAGACTAACACGCGCCCCCTTATCCCAGGCCCATATGCCAAGCGCCCCGAGCTAACGGGCAATACCCTTATTTCGCGGATGCGTATACGGCCCTTACTTAGGTGAGGACATGGCGTTCAAGCTGTTCAAATCTGGAGACGACCTGTACGAGCAGGGCAACGAGCTCATCAAGAGGGGAGAGTTCGGCAAAGCCCGCGACATCCTCCAGAAGTCAATCGAGAAGGAGGGCGGAGCCGACGACATAGCGGCTGCCATGGTGGCGCTGATCGACGTGGGCAAGGCGCAGGCCAACCCCGCCAGCTACCAGAGGCTCCAGGAGGCCCTCGCATCCTGCTCAGCGGGTGATTTCGTGTTCGGCCTGACCGACGTGAAGCGCGACGAGCTGATCCAGGAGTGCGCGCTCACCGCCCGCAAGCTCATGGCCCTGGCGAAGGGGACCAACCGCGACTCCAAGATGGAGGCCGCCAAGGAGCTGCAGGAGGTCGCCCAGGACTTCCAGGCCCAGATGGGGGACCGCACCCTGGTCATCCCCGAGATATTCAGGAAGGACTCCACCGTCACCGGGACCACCGAGTTCTTCAACCTCATGGCCACGTCGTACGAGATGATGTCCGAGGCCACGGTATGGGACGACCCGTCCCAGGCCGCCGAGTACGAGCAGATCGCCATGGGCTACCGCCAGCAGAACGGCCAGTCCGGGGAGGCCAACGCCACCAGGATCAGGCAGTTCGCCAACACAAGCAAATGCTGGCTGTGCGGGAGGGTCGCCACCGGCGAGGGCATACACTTCTTCAGCGCCCCCGCGGAGGTCTCCGGGGCCCTCGAGAAGGAGTCCGCGGGAGGGCCTGCCAAGTCCAGCCCGGCGGACGGCCAGCACATCTACATCTGCAGGGCCTGCTACACCGCCGTGTCCAACAAGGCCGACGAGATCTCCAGGGTCTACTTCGACCGCGGGATGGCGGAGCTGAGGGCCACCGAGGCCAGGCTGCAGGCCGAGATCGCGGCGCTGCAGAGCCAGATCGCGTTCGCAAGGATGGGCAGATGATATGGACCAGATGATAGAGCTCAGGTGCAAGTACTGCGGGGCCCCGCTGGACCGCGAGCAGATCGAGTCGGATTCGCCGTACGTGACCTGCCAGAGCTGCGGAACCACCCAGCAGAGGGTCGACGCCAAGGCCTACATGGACCAGATGATGGGCCAGATCCAGTCATGGATCAGCAAGGCAATCCCCGGCGGGTTCTCCGTGGCCCAGCAGGAGAACGTTGACCCCATAGCGAGGCACAACATCTACATGAGCAACGTGAAGCCCATGGTGGACCTGGAGATCCGCGAGTATCGCTTCGCGCTCACCACCGCGGCGTCCTCGCCGCTCATCGTCCTCCCGTTCAACGAGGGCAAGCCGGTCAAGTTCGTCCATACCTCCACTCAGGCGTTCGAGTTCAACGCCAGGCTCAAGAGCGTGGAGCCGCTGGCCGTGGACGGCGAGAACCGCACCGCAATCCTGGAGGCGGAGAACATAACCGCCGCCTACGCGCTCATCATCAACAACTCCAAGCTCCTGACGGAGACCACTCCGGGCCGCTTCGCCATGATGTCCAAGAACTTCAAGGAGGCGGCCGACGACCTGTCCAGATGCAAGGGATTCGAGCCCCTGGCGTCCAGGCTGGACGCGCTCTCGGAGCTGTGCACCTCGTCCGACATGGTCCTCAACGGGGACCAGCTGGGATGCTCGATGAAGGCCGAGAAGGCCATCGACATGCTCGAGAAGGCGAAGAAGGACGTCCTAGCCACTCCCAAGCTGGCCATGATGATCCGCGCCCTGGACATCGAGATCACCCAGGGCAAGACCCTGAAATCCGCCGCAGACGGCGCCATGTCCGGCACCGGCAAGGATGCGCTGGGCACCCTGGAGCTGATCAACAAGGTCTCGTCGATCCAGTACCCGTCCGTCCCCGGCTGGGAGATGCTCAACGGGAAGAAGGACAGGGAGAAGGAGCTCATAGCCAACGTCGAGGGCATCGTGACCGCCAGGAGCAGCGGCACCATCATGATATGCACGGGCGGGGGCGACACCCTCTACCCGTTCTGGGATATCGACCTGAAGTACAGCTTCACCACCGGCACGATGTTCAACAAGAAGGTCGTGGAGGTAGAGGAGGACATCCTCCTGCCGGCCACGTTCACCCTCTGCGCCGCGGCGCTCCGCAACCCGGTCTGCGCCCTGACGGACATCTTCTCCGCGGGAGGCGGCTCGTCCATGATGGACCGCATCTCCGGCAGCGAGAGCAGCATCAGCGGCGGGGCCGGCATCGGGAGGCTCACGGACTCTGCGTCCCCGTCATCGCCCGGATCCAGGTCCGTGGTCGTGCCGCTGTCCACGCGCGCGGAGGCGGCCAAGCTGATAGACAACTACATGAAGTACGCCTCGTCGCAGAACTCCAAGCTCAAGCTGAGCAGGCCGGAGGTCAAGCGCCTGGTGTACATACCGTGCACCATGGACGGCTACGTCCCGAAGCTCCCCAAGGAGTTCGACGGGCTGTACCCGTGGGTGCTCAAGGACGGCTCCATGGCCGCCATAATCAAGATTTGAGAGGTGAAGGGAATGGCACAAATCAACTCAAGGACCTCCTCGGCGATATCCGTTGGGGCCTTCCTCCTGGCGGTGGCCTTCGGGCTCCTCGTCGGGTTCACCACCGGAGACTACCTTTCGGCGGTCTGGGTGGTGCTGATCGTGTTCGGCCTGTATGTGATCGTAGCGTCCAGGCTCAAGAGCGACAGCAATGATTCGTTCGGCCCGTCGGAGGCCGACGTCATGGTGGCCGGAGGGGTCGTCATGGCAGGATTGGGGGCGGCCGGCCTGGTGTACACCTACACCGGCGAGGTCGTCTACACCGCGGTCGTGATCCTCGTGGTCGTCGCGGTCACCGGAATAGTGATGGCAGTCAAGAACAGGAGCGTGCGAGAATGGGATTCGAGGACGGAATCAAGGACAAGATGAAAAGCGAGCTGACCCTCACCCAGAGGGTCGCCATGTACATCCCCGGCTACAAGGGGTACAGGGAGAGGAACCTCCGCAGGGACGAGGACAGGGCCGTGAGACAGGAGCTCTCCCGCTGCATCCAGGGCACCAAGGCGGACCTGGCGAGCGTCCAGAGGGAGCTGGTAGGCTCCCCGCTGATCATGGATGTGGAGAGGATCCGCACCAAGGTCGACCGCTACGACATCGACATCAAGAAGGCCGTGAACGGCTACAGCGCGTTCCACGCCTCCCTGAAGGTCACGGAGGCCGACCTGGACCGCCTGGTCCACTGGGACGCCAAGCTGATGGACGACATCCAGGACATGAGGACCGCCGCGGCGGACCTCCTGAAGAGCGTCGACATGGGGCTGGACTGCAAGGCCGAGATCCGCAACTTCGAGAGGGGCATCGACTCCCTGATCGAGGACTACAACCAGAGGGAAGCGGTCATGAAGGGCATACAGGAGTGATTCGAATGGGAAAGACCAACGTTGTGTTCTGGGAGTCGCAGGGCCCAGACGACATAATCTACGCTTACGAGCACGACGACTTGAGGACGCTGACGGCAGTCACCGTCCCGGAGCACGCCGTGGCCGTCTTCGCCAGGGACGGGCAGCTCCAGGGCGTCCTGCAGCCCGGCAAGCACATGATCACCTCCAGCAACATCCCCTGGCTCACCAAGCTGTACCAGCTGGCCATGGGATACAAGGAGAGCCCCTTCAAGGTGCAGATCATCTTCATCTCCCTGAAGATGTTCAACGGGAAATGGGGCATCCGCGGAATGATCAAGGCCGCCCAGGGATACGAGGTCCCCGTCACGCTGATGGCGAACGGCGACTACCAGTTCCGCGTCAGCGACGTGCCGGTGTTCTACACCCAGGTACTAGGCGGCCTCAGGTCCTACACCACAGGCGACCTCAACGCCTTCATGAAGGCGTTCATCAACGAGCAGATCACCCAGCAGCTCTCCAAGCAGTATTACATGGAGATGCTGAACAACCTGGAGCAGGCCTCCACCACCACCAAGGTGCTCGTCGAGCAGTACTTCACCCAGAGGGGCATTGAGCTCCTCTCGCTGAAGATCGCCGAGGCGAGGACCACCGAGGAGGACCAGCAGAAGATCTTCGAGTACCTGCAGTTCAGCAGCGCCAACGGAGAGGCCTTCAAGAAGTACGAGGTCATGGACAGGATGGCCGATGCGATAGGCAGCTCCCAGGGAGGTGCGGCGATGGGAACCGGAATGCTTCTGTTCCCGCAGATGTACCAGCAGCTCCAGCAGCAGCCCGTGCAGGGCGTGCAGGGGCAGCAGGCCCAGATGCAGCAGGCGCCCAAGGTGCTCTGCCCCTACTGCGGCAACCCCAACGACTATCCCTACAAGTTCTGCGGGAACTGCGGGAAGCCGTCGCCCCAGCAGCAGGCGGCCCAGGCGCCCCCGGCGGCGCCCGCCGGAGCAGGCCCCTCGCCCGCCGGAGGGGCTCCCCCGGCGTTCAAGGTCTGCCCCTACTGCGGCCAGGACATCAGCGGGCTCCCGAAGACCCCGAAGTACTGCCCGTACTGCTCGGAGCAGCTCTACCGATCAAGGGAGGGGGCCCGCCCCCTTCCCACCTTCCTTTTTATCGTACCAGCGGATACACAGTCCGATGAAATCTTTGGAAGACTACGTCACGACGATCCCGGACTTCCCCAAGCCCGGCATCATGTTCAGGGACATCACCACCATCATGAGCGACCCGGACGGCTTCAAGCTGGCCGTCGACGGCCTGATGGACCGCCTCGAGGGCGTCGACTTCGACCTCGTCCTGGGCTCCGAGTCCAGGGGGTTCATCTTCGGCACCCCCGTCGCCTACCTGGCGAACAAGGGGTTCATCCTGGTCAGGAAGAAGGGCAAGCTCCCCAGGGAGACCATCTCCGAGGATTACGACCTGGAGTACGGATCCGCCACCCTCGAGATGCACAAGGACTCCGTCAAGCCCGGCCAGAAGGTCGTCATCGTCGACGACCTCATCGCCACCGGCGGCACCACCGAGGCCATCGTCAAGATGGTCGAGAGGCTCGGCGGCGAGGTCGTGAAGATCCTGTTCGTCATGGAGCTGGCCGGCCTGAAGGGCCGCGAGAGGCTCAAGGGCTACGACGTCGAGTCCCTCCTCGTTTACGAGGGAGCCTGATGCAGGTCTCCAGCAGCGCGATCGAGAACGGCATCATCGCCGACCGCTACGGCTCCAAGGGGACCCAGTTCAGGGACGGCATGCCGTCGCTGTCCATCCCTTTCGAGATCGTAGGGGCCCCCGAGGGGACCAGGTCGTTCGCGGTCGTCTTCGACGACTACGACGCCGTCCCCGTGTGCGGGTTCGACTGGATCCACTGGCTGGTATGCGACCTCAAGAGGGCATCCGTCGCAGAGGGCGAGTCCGGGAAGTCCGGAGACTTCACCGAGGGATGCAACAGCTGGCATAGCATCGCCGACGAGCTCACGGCGGCCCAGGCCACCGGGTACGGCGGCCCCGCTCCCCCCGACAGGGAGCACAGGTACACCCTGAGGGTGTACGCCCTGGACTGCGAGCTGGGACTGCCCCGCGGATTCATGATGAACGACCTGTACTTCGCCATGCAGGGGCATGTGCTGGCACACGCGACCTTGGTGGGGAAGTACTCGCCCAAGAAGCAATCCCGATCATCTTTCCGCGCTCTCCGGACGTGGGTCCGGGGAGCGTATTTCCCTTCGCCGCGATGAGCATCGGTCGGATATTGGCGATTCCATCCGATGCAGAAGGGCAACTGGATTTTACACACGTGTTGCTTATATACTCTTTAAAAACTCCGAGCATCTTTCGGCCAATTTTATACGATAGCGGTCATCGCTGCCGTCGCCGTCCTCAGGAGGCGCTGAGAAACGATTTACCCGTGCGAGAGCACGGGTCAACCCCTTTTCACGGCTCATCCGATCGGGTTCCCGCGGTTTTCGCCCTAGCAGGGGGCCGTATAGGATGCGGTTCGATCCGGGGCGAGTGCCTTATATCAGACCCCTCATATCCTCTGGATATGCCCAAGGTCATCCTCAACCACGGCGCGGGCGGGGAGCTCATGCAGGAGTTCCTCGTCAAGCATGTGACCAACCACTTCCCTAAGATGGATGCGGACGTCCCGCTGGACTCCATGGACGACTCCGCCGTGGTGGACGACGTGGTGTTCACCATCGACGGGCACACCGTCAAGCCGCTCTTCTTCCCCGGAGGGGACATCGGGAAGCTCTCCGTGGCAGGGACCGTCAACGACATCTCGGTCATGGGCGCCACGCCCATCGCGCTCGCATGCTCCGCAGTCATCGAGGAGGGACTGGACATGGATGTGGTGGACAGGGTCTTCGACAGCATGGGGAAGACGGCTGCCGGATGCGGCGTGCCGATCGCCACCGGCGACACCAAGGTCGTCGGCCCCGGGGCGGTGGACCAGATGTTCATCTCCACATCCGCCATAGGGAAGAGGTCCGCGCTCCTGGATTCGGACCTCGCCAAGGCGGAGGAGTACCGCAAGGTCGACCACAGGTGGTGCACCGACTCCAATGTGAGGCCCGGCGATGCCATCATCGTCTCCGGATACATGGGAGACCACGGAGTGGCGCTGCTGTCCTTCAGGGAGGGTTACGGCTTCGATACAGAGCTCGAGAGCGACGTGGCCCCGCTGAACAAGATGATCGCCGAGGGCCTGAAGGCCGGCGGCATCGTGGCGATGAAGGACCCCACCCGCGGCGGACTGGCGAACACCCTGAACGAGTGGTGCTCCAAGTCCCATATAGGCATGGAGATCGACTCATCCGCCATCCCCGTCAGGGAAGGCGTCGCCAATGCCTGCGACATGCTGGGGATCGACCCGCTGTCCATAGGCAACGAGGGCAAGTGCGTCATCGGAGTGGTCCCGGAGATGGCCGAGGAGGTCGTCAAGGCGCTCAGGAGGACCCACGAGGGTCGTGACGCGGCCATCATAGGGCACGCCGTGGATGGCGTCGAGAGGGTCGTCCTCAGGACCGAGGTCGGCGGCCGCAGGATCCTCGAGGCCCCCGCAGGGGACCCCGTTCCCAGAATCTGCTGAACGTTTTCATTCATCACTGTGCATCCGCCTGGCGACGGGCGGATGCACATTTATCGACATCCATTTTAAGGAGCACCCGATACACTCCGATAGAGGCTCCACCATGGTGACATTCCTTCCTTTCAAAGGCTACAGACCGAACATCCGCGCCGGCGAGCATGTCGGCGACCGCATCTCCCCTCCCTACGACGTCATCGGGGAGGAGTACCTGAAGGATCTCAAGTCCCGCCCGTTCAACGTCACCAACCTCACGCTCAGCCCCGACGCGGACAAGAGGTACAGAACCTCTCGCGCAACGCTGGACTCCTGGATCGAGAGCGGCGCCCTGAAACAGGACTCCGACTCCTTCTACATCTACGAGCAGACCTTCGACGACAAAGGCACCCAGAGGGTCCGCACAGGAATCGTCGGGATCCTCAAGACCGAGAAGTACGAGGAAGGCAACATCATCCCCCACGAGGAGACCTTCTCCAAGGTCAAGGCGGACCGCCTGAACCTCCTGAGGGACATGGAGGCCCACCTGGAGTCCATCTTCGGCATCTACGAGGGCTTCACCCCCGAGCTCAACAGGAAGATCAAGGACAATGCCAGGCTCGCCTACAGGTTCGTGGACGATGCCGGCGTGGAGCACAAGTACTACACCCTATCCGATCCCGAGATCACCTCCCAGGTCACCGAGGAGCTGAAGGGCCAGAAGATGCTGATCGCGGACGGCCACCACAGGTACGAGACCGCCCTGAACTACTCCCTGGAGAACCCCGGGGACGAGAAGAAGGGCTACGTCCTGACCACCCTCGTGGCAGCGGACGATGCCGGTCTCGTGATCTGGCCCACCCACCGCCTGGTGGACACCGGGAACATCTCCGAGAAGAACGCCGTCAAGGGCATCTCCAAGGAGCTGAAGGTCCAGGAGGTCTCCCTGGAGGAGATGGAGGCCGGTCTGAAGGACCACATGATGGGCTTGATGTTCAAATCCGGCCTGTGCATGCTGGCCGACTACGACGGAGAGGGCATGTGGAAGCTGGACACCTACGTCGCCCAGGAGAAGATCCTGAAGGGCGTCTACAAGTCCGACGAGGGCAAGGCTACCGTCTCCTATGATGCGGAGTACCCATCCGTGAAGGCCGCCATGGCGGAGAAGAAGCACGACCTGGCCATCGTGCTCAACGACCCCAGCCTCCAGAGCATCTGGGACCTCTCCATGGCCGGGAAGCGCATGCCCAAGAAGACCACCTTCTTCTTCCCGAAGATCTGGTCTGGGTTCGTGTTTTACCTCATGAGGCGAATCCGAAGCGATCTTCCGGGCTCCAGATAATGTACCGTTCAGCGTCAGCTATGCATCGGATCCATGAAGGCTCCGGAATGTACCGGATGGCCGTTGCTGCCAAGATTGAATGGAAAATGAGAGCCGCCGATGGGAATCGAACCCACGACCTATGCCTTACCAAGGCATCGCTATACCCCTTAGCCACGGCGGCTTGTGTGATTCGTCCTTATCCGAATCTCATTCATAAAGGTTTGGTTTCCTCGTTCGGCCCTCTGGGTCCAGTCTGGGCTCGCTTGAGTTCTTTGAGCATCTCCATGGTCATGGCGGCGCAGAGCCTGGCCATCTCCTCCATGAACTCATCGTAATCCGCGGGTCCGCGGCCGTCCACGTCATCCGATATGGCGCGGATGACGACGAACGGTACTTTGTTGAGGAAGCACACCTGTGCCATAGCGCCGCCCTCCATCTCGCAGCAGAGACCGCCGAATTTGTCGGTGATGGCGTGCTTCTCATCCGCACCGCTGATGAACTGGTCGCCGGTGCAGACTCTGCCCTGGAATACCTGGCATCCGACAGCGACTTCGCTGATCGAGTGCACTGCCGTCTCTATGAGGGTGGGATCGGCCGGGATCGTCACTAAGCCGGTGCCGGGGACCTCCCCGGGCTTGTAGCCGATCTCCGATGCGTCGAAATCGTGCTGCACCGTCTCTGTGGAGACGACTATGTCGCCTATGTCCACATCGTCGCTCAGCGTTCCGGCGACCCCGGAATTGATGACCGCAGTGGCGCCGAAGCGTTCTATCAGCGTCTGGGTGCACATGGCGCTGTTCACCTTCCCCATGTTGCATTTGACGACCACGACGGACTTGCCGCAGAGCTCCCCTACATGGTAATCGGAGCTGCCGATGCTCTCGACCTTCTCCTTGGTCATGTTCTCGATGAGCAGTTCCGCCTCCTCGTCCAAGGCCGCGATTATGCCGTAGACTTCCTCGGTCCCGTCGTTCTCGTGGTGGATGAAGGCCACCGTCACCGCCGATGCGGCGATCACAATCGCCGCCGCGATAACCGCGATTACTGCTGTGCGCATACGTACTTGGAGCGTTTGTTCGCATTTATCGTTTGCCGATGCATCCGATATCTGGATATGCGCAGGATGCCGGAGGAGAAGGGGGTGGCCCCCGTCGCCGGGGGCCTCAGAAGAGGTTTCTGGATCGCTCGGACTTTTCCTCGGCGGGCTCCATGGCGGATCCGTCGGGGTTCATGCCGTGCCTCCTGGTGAGGAAACCGGGGCCCTTCCAGCTCCAGTCGCCCATCAGGTGCATCATGGCGGGGCTGCAGAAGCCGACCATGAGCAGGCCGTCGATCAGGATACCGACTCCGAGGGCGAAGCCGAATTCCTTCAGCATGGAGGACCCGGCCAGGACCAGGGTGAGGAATGTTCCTCCCATGATCAGGGCGCACAGGCTGATGACGGGGCCGGCGTCCTTGATAGCCTGGGAGATGGCCTTGTGGTTGTCCATACCGCGGGTCTTGTTCTCGCGTATCTTGGTGGTGAGGAAGATCTCGTAGTCCATCCCCAGCCCCAGCAGGACCACGAACAGGACGATCGGGACCAGGAACAGCACGGGGGTGCTGAGGAGCTCCGCGAACACCAGGCGGGTGAGGGCCACCGTGATGATGACGCTCAGCAGGATGGCGATGACTCCCCTGATGGGGGTCAGGTAGCTGCCGAGGATGAAGAACAGCAGGGCGATCAGCAGGACCGCGACGACGATCCTGATCATGGAGAACTGCCCCTCGACCTCGCTGGAGATGTCCAGCATGGATGCGGGGGTCCCTGTGATGTAGGATGCGGACCAGACCGCTGACATGGCGGTGTCGTACCCGCCCTCGCTGTGGAAGTCCTGCCTCAGCTCCTCGATGAAGTCCAGGGTCTCGTCCGCCATGGGCTCGCCGGATGTGACCACCATCATGGCGACGTGGTCGGCGGCGGTGTTCAGGATGCCGGTCTTGACGTTCACGATACCGTCGATGACGTTGGCCACGGTGTTGCCCTGGGCATCGATGGGGGAGTTCCAGGAAGCGGTCAGGCTGGTGATGTCGGGGTGGGTGGGGTCCTGGCCGGATGCTGCGGCGAGGATGGCGATGATCGGCTGGCTCACGGCAGCCGGGAGGGCACCGGACATGATGATTGCGTAGTTGACTGCCGCGGGGTCGGCTGTGCCGAGGGTCAGGGCGGTCTGCAGGTAGATGACCTGCCAGGAGTTGACTCCGCTGATGGTCCCGGCTTCGTCCGCGTACTTGGCGGCCAGCTGGTTGGAGACGAGCATTATCGCGGGGACAGCGCCGGTGATTTCCCCTGTGGAGGGGTCCACGCTCAGGCCGAACTCGTTCCACTTGACCGTGGGCAGGCTTTGGCCCATCAGGCTAATGGCGCCGACCGTCCCGATGGGCTCGTTGAGGTCCAGGACCACGTAGGTGGGCATGATCATGCCTCCGTCGGCATGCTCCATGATGACGTTCAATCCGTCCACGGACTCGGAGTCGGGCATGACGGAGATCATGTCCGCGGAGTCCTCGGTCTGGGTGTAGTAGTAGATTGATGGGACCGCGACGAGCGCGAGCACGATGATGATGGGCACGGCGCGCTTCTCGGTGACGCGGGAGAGCCAGTCGAAGTATCTCCTGAAGCTGGAGATGGCGGCCGCACGGGCCCCCTTCTTGCCTTCGGAGGCGACCCTCTCGTCGACCGCCTTGTACTTCTCGATGTTGCTGGGCCAGAAGATCCTGTCGTGCAGCAGGTTGATGAGCGAGGGGATGAAGGTCAGGGCGGCCAGCAGGGCGACCGCGATTCCCAGGGCCAGGATCATACCCATGGTCTGGACCAGGGAGAAGTTGCACAGCATGAGGGCGGCGAATCCGATGATGACGGAGATGCCGGAGGTGAACACGGCCTCGCCTCCCCAAACGACGGCCTCGTGGAGGGCCTCGTCGTGGGACTTGCCCTTCCTGCACTCGTCCCTGTACCTGGTGATGATGAAGATGGCGTAGTCGCAGCCGGCTCCCAGCATGGAGACCAGGATCAGGACCTGCGTGATGTAGAAGATGTCCAGGACGCAGCCGATAAAGTAGAGCGCCATGAGGACGATGCCGTATGCCATTCCGACGACGGCCGGGGGCAGGACAGCGGTCACCAGGGCGTAGAAGAACAGGCCCAGCAGGACGAAGATCAGGGCGATGCTCAGGGGGTCGACCTTGGCGACGTCCTCCATGGAGGACTTCTCGGTGTCGTACCCTATGGGCGCGGAGCCGGTCAGGTACGAGGGGTTGGTCGCTCCGACGCTCTCCTTGGCCTCGGAAACGAGGTCCCTGATATTGCCGGTCTCGTCGCCGATGTCGAATCCCTCGGCGTTGTTGGATATCGCCACGAGGTATATCCCGCCGGTCTCCCCGGCCTTCGAGTACGTCCCGTAGCTGGATACTGTCAGCTTGTCGCCGTACTTGTCGGCCATGAGGCCGTTGAATGCGACGTAGATGGCCTGGGCGGACGCCATCTGCGAGGCGTCGCCGTATTCGATGACGAGTATATCCGAGAGGTCCATCGTATTATCGAAGTATTCTCCCATAATCGCGGATCCCTGGGACGATTCCGTGCTTGAGCCGGACATCTCGGTCATGTCGTACACCAGGACGTCCCCGCTCTTCATCATGAAGGGCACGGATACCAAGAGCACGGCGATCCAGGCTACGACTATCAGCTTGGAATGCCTGCTCACTGCGTTCGCTAGTCCAGAGAACATGCTATCTCTCCTAGGACACTCTAATGCAATACTGTATATAAGAATTTTGAACATGCTCAAAATATCGAGTATCTGCAGGGCGGGATACCTACAAAATCAAGTCAATTAAATCAACCTATGTTGACTGCGCTCAAAAAAATTTGAGCAGAGTCAAAAAGTTTAATAGGCCCATCGGCTTTGAGAGCAACATGGCGAGGCAGCCGAAGTCACCGTCCGAATCGAAGCGCGAGGAATCCCGCCGCGCAATCCAGGAGGCGGCGCTCGACCTGTTCTACACCAAGGGATTCGAGGCGACGACCACCCGCGATATCGTCAAGGCCGCCGGGATTCTCAACGGCAGCCTCTATAACCGCTTCAAGAGCAAGGACGAGATCCTGATGAGCATCATCGCGGATGTCCTCGGCTCGTTCCTCGACGATAACGAGAGGGTGTTCAGGGAGGAGAAGGACCCCATCGTCTCCCTGGCCGTCCCGATCGGCGTCGAGTTGTACCTGGCATCCATGGACCCCCGCCTGGCGGACCTCATCTACCAGGCCCACAAGTCCTGGGGCACGGTGGAGATGTACGTGGACCTCTACACCGACTGGCTAAAGGGGATCTGGTCGGAGCACTTCCACGACCGCATCGAAGGCGATGACTTCAAGGCCTGGATCGTGGCGATGATCGGCGCTACCGGGAACATGTGCGGCATGTACGCCCACGGCCTCTCCAAGGACTACAGGGAGGTCCTGGAGGGACTTCTGCAAGCGGCCTCGATGATGACCCAGATGCCCGCTTTCGCGCTCAAGGCGACCGTGGACAGGATAGCCTCCATCGTGGAGGGCGGCGACATCCGCATCATGGGCTACCGCGTCGCGGACCTGAAGGACGGCATCGCCTGCGCCCCCGAACCATAATATTATCATAATATCCAGCCATGGCCCGCCCATGAAGAAGGAGATGAGCTCGTTCGACGTCCGTGCGGTTGTCACGGAGCTGTCAGTCCTGGAGGGCGCCCACATGGACAAGATCTTCCACTGGGGCGCCGGGAACGTCCTCTTCCGCCTGAACGTCTCGGGCGAGGGGAAGAAGGAGCTCTTCTTCAAGGACAAGAAGTGGCTGTTCTCCCCGGACGTGAAGCCGGAGACGCCCACCCAGCCCACCTCCTTCGCATCGTTCCTCAGGAAGTACGTCGACAACGCCCGCGTAGGGAAGGTCCGCCAGGCCGGATTCGACAGGGTCGTGGAGATGGAGCTCACCAAGTCCGACGGCGACTACCTGCTGATCTTCGAGATGTTTGGCGGCGGCAACGTGCTGCTGGTCAAGGACGGGAAGATCCTCAACTGCCTGATCCACAAGACCTGGAGGGACCGCGCCACTCGCCCTGGGGAGGACTACTGCCCCCCGAAGTCCAGGTTCGACCCCACGGATTCCACCATGGAGCAGTTCGTCGAGGCGTTCAGGTCCTCGGATTCGGATTGCGTCAGGACCCTCGCAACCGCCGTCAATCTGGGCGGCCAGTACGCCGAGGAGGTCTGCAGGCGCGCCGGCGTGGGGAAGAACACGCCGTCCGCCGATGTGGACGATGCCATGCTGAGGGGGCTCTACGACGCCATGAGGGACGTCATGTCCCACGTCCTGGACGCCCCTGTGCCCACCGCATACCTCGAGGACGGCCACATAGAGGACTTCGCCCCCATGGAGCTGCTGTCCAGGGAGGGCCTGGAGTCCAAGCGCTACGAGACTATGTCCAAGGTCATCAGCGCCTACATGGAGGAGATCTCCGACGCGGAGGAGGAGGCGTTCGTCGACCCGGAGGTCGAGAAGCTCAACCGCAGGATATCCAAGCAGGAGGAGACCCTGGACGAGTACAGGATGCAGTGCGACGAGGAGAGGGCCAGGGCCGAGGCGGTCTATATGGACTACCAGAAGGCCAACGAGCTCCTGACCGTGCTCCAGCAGCAGTCGCAGAGGCTCAACTGGGAGAAGCTGACCGAGGGCGCCATGAAGATACCGTTCGTCAAGGCCATCGATCCGGCCAAGCACACGGTCACCGCCGTCCTGGGCGGCCAGACCGTGGTCCTGGACTACACCAAGGGCGTGGACGCCAACGCGTCCGATCTCTACCAGAAGGGGAAGGAGGTCGGGGAGAAGGCGAAGCGCGCGGAGGAGGCCCTGGAGGCCAGCCGCGCCGAGCTCGCCAAGAAGCGGAAGGGCATCGACAGGGCCAGGGCTCTGGCCGCCGCCAAGGCGCAGCCCACCAAGCAGTTCTGGTTCGAGCGCTACAAGTGGTTCCTGACCCCCGGCGGCCGCCTGGTCATCGCCGGAAGGGACGCCCACACCAACGATAACATCGTCAAGAAGCACCTGAAGGAGGGCGACCTCTACGCCCATGCGGACGTCCACGGCGCCCCGTCCGTCATAGTCAAGGACGGCGCCAAGGCCTCGGAGCAGGAGCTCAGGGAGGCCTGCCAGTTCGCCCTGGTCCAGTCCAAGGCCTGGGTCGCGGCGCTGAGCGAGGGGAGCGCATTCTGGGTGTACCCTGACCAGGTCAGCAAGACGCCGAACCCCGGGGAGTTCGTCCCCAGGGGGGCCTTCATCATCCGCGGCAAGAGGAACTACGAGTACCACCTCCCGATGAGGCTGGCCGTGGGGGAGGTCTACTATCAGGGCGCCAGGAAGGTCATGTGCGGGCCGGAGGACTGCTTCGAGGGTTGCGAGAGGATGTTCCTCATCGCGCCCGGCAGGGGCAAGTCCGGAAGGAAGTCCAGCGAGATGGCGAAGCGCTTCCAGGTCCCCGAGGAGGAGATCTCGAGGATCCTCCCGCCCGGCGACGTGGAGATCGTCGGGGAGGTTTGGCCCCGCGACGAGCCCGAGGACGAGTGAGGGCCCATTTATACCAAATAAGTAGTAGCTCACTTTTGGATATATATGGCCCGAGTTAACTTTGCTTTGTCCCGATAAGTCCCGCAGGTCGGCTGCCCCCTGGTGGCCATTAGTATCTGCGGGCAACGGATACCTTTTCTTTGAATAATGATGTATAATCATCGCATTCGTTTTCAGCATCGTATCTTATGGCCCCAAGACGTAGTCCACAATTTGGATGCACTTACTTTGATGCGAATCTTGTTTATCGCATTTTTTGATGTTACTGCCACTTTTAGCGGCGGCTTCTTGGCGATCCGTCTGAACTCTTCCATGGACAGGAAGGTATTACGATCGAGAAGAACGTTCACATCAGAGTCACCAACTATTTCCAGAGCTAGTTCTAACAATTCTCTAAGCAATGATTGGTAAAGCTCATTGTTGTTAATTTCTCCGAATATTTCGTAGCGTCTATGCTTATCGATTGTGACTGACACTGTCTCTACTTTGCATTCTGTGATTTTTGTTAGAATATTGCGTATTTCTTCTGGTGTTGAGTTATAGAATTTGGATTCGATTCTTGTCTTTGGGATGGCCTTTCACGCGGGCATTAGATGGCGGGGGCGCATGACGATGGTTGCGGCTATCGAGAAATATCTGCCCTCTTTCCCGAGATTGCCTGATTCATCTATGCTGACAACCCACGTCATTATAATCGAATGGGACAAGTTGAAGAGGTACTTGTCATCATCGACTTCAAGGAAATTCTAGCGGCGTGTTGCATGCTGTCTCTCAGCTCCTGTTTATAAAACTAATCGCGAGGGTATATATTCGGGTCAGGTAGTCGGAAGCCCCATGGCAGATACAACGCCCGATAAGAAGATCGCCGCAGCGATGAAGGCGATGGACGAAGGGGATTTCAAGAAGGCGTACTCCGCTTTCAAGAAGCTCGTCGTCGAGTTCCCAGAGAGCGCCGAGTGCTGGTATTGCAAGGCTGAGTCCGGGAACTACGCCTCGGGCATGTTCGGCGCCAAGGCCGACGATAAGGAGATCATGGACGCCTACAAGAAGGCCATGGAGCTCGATTCCGAGAGGGTCGACTACTTCCAGTCCTACGGCCTGTTCTGCATCTCGATCGGCAAGTACGACGAGGCAGAGGAGGCGTACAAGGCGGCCGCCGAGATCGACGAGTCCATGACCGCCCAGCTCTACGCCGAGTTCGCCATCGAGTACTACAACCACGTCATGGCATCCTACGGCGAGATCATGGAGGACCCCAAGGCCCGCGCCCCTTACGGCAAGAAGGCCCTGAAGTACCTCCTCATGGCCATCGACATGGACCCTGAAGAGGCCAAGAGCCTCCTGTAAACGCTTCACCATCCCCTGCCCCGGGGGTCAATCGGGGCATCTTTTCTTCCAATCGTTCCTACCATTAGACGAATGTCTAATTGAATTCATTCCCTTAGACGATTGAACCATTTTGCGCATTGAAATCGTCAATATTCTGCAAATATTCAAATACATTAGACAAATGTCTAACGAATCAGAAAATACTAGACGGAGGAAGGTTCCGACATGAGGATGATAGTGAAGATGATGGTTGCCGCGGCCGCGCTTCTGGCGCTGACCGTCGGCCTGATCGCCTCGGGCGAGGTCTCGGCCGAGCACGCCATCGGCGATGACCCCGCCGATTTCTCCAACATCTCGTGGATGATGGTCTGCACCGTCCTGGTGATGATCATGTCCCCGGGCATAGCCCTGTTCTACGGCGGGATGCTGAGGAAGCAGAGCATGACCGCGACGATGACTCAGACGATGATCGCCATGGCGGTCATGGGGATCATGTGGGTGCTTGTCGGCTTCTCGTTCGCCTTCGCCTCCGGCAACGACGTGATCGGCGGGTTCGATTACGTCCTGCTTCACAACATAGGGTTCGACACCATCGGGATGACCAACGACACGATCCCGGACATGGAGTTCATGCTGTTCCAGATGACCTTCGCCATGCTGACCGGCGCCATCGTGCTGGGGGCGTGCGCGGAGCGCATGAGGTTCCCCGTTGTGGTGGCGTTCCTGGCCATATGGTCGATACTGGTCTACGCCCCGATGGCCCACATGGTCTGGGGCGGCGGACTCATGGACAACCTCCCGTTCGGGCTGTCCACGCTGGACTTCGCGGGAGGCACCGTGGTCCACATATGCGCTGGGGCATCCGGATTGGCCCTGGTGGCCTTCCTGGGCCGCAGGTCCGAGAAGGTGTCCATCCGCTCGCACAGCGTCCCGATGACCTTCATCGGGTTCCTGCTGCTGTGGATGGGCTGGATGGGCTTCAACGGCGGCTCGGGCCTCGCAGCAGACGGCACAGCGATCAACGCCCTGTCCACCTCCGTGATAGCGTCCTTGTTCGGGATGGCGGCATGGGCCGTGGTGCAATACCTCCAGGCGGGGCGTATCGGTGCCTTGGGGCTCATCGCGGGAGCGGTTGCCGGGCTGGTGGCCATCACCCCCGGTGCGGGCTACGTCTCCGCCTCTGATTCCATAATAATCGGCGCGATTGGCGGGGCGGTCTGCTACTACGGGGTGATCCTGATGCGCAGGTCCGGGTTCGACGATGCCCTGGATGTGATGGGAATACACGGCATAGGTGGGATATGGGGCGCGATCGCCACAGGGATCTTCGCCTACGCGGACCTCGGCGGTCTCATAGGGTCGGGGGACTGGCATCTCCTGGTCGGGCAGATCGTGGCGGTGCTGTTCACCCTCGCGTTCTGCTTCGCGGTATCCTATGCGATCATCTGGGTCATATCGAAGCTGATGAAGGGATCCCGCGTGTCGGAGTCCGAGGAGATGGTGGGGCAGGACCTCGTCGAGCACGGCGAGCCCGCCTACGTGATGCGAGGTGGCCGAGATGAAGATGGTAATAGCGATGTTCCGCCCGGAGAGGCTCCAGGCGGTCAAGGATGCGCTGTCGGAGACCCCGGTCCACGGGATGACCATAACACACGTCACCGGCCGCGGGGAGCAGATGGGGATAACCTTCACCAACAGGGTCGGTTCGTTCAAGGTGGACGAGCTGGAGAAGGTGAAGGTGGAGATAGCCGTGGAGGACGACGACCTGGTGGATCAGGTCATAGACGCGATCCAGGACGCCGCCTACACCGGCAACCCGGGGGACGGGAGGATATTCGTCCTGCCCATCGAGAGGTCGATAAAGATAAGGAACCGCGGCGCCCGACGCCTCTTTCACCGCGGTCGGGGGAGGGGGTCCCCCTCCCCCATTTTCTATTAAAATCAGAAGCTCACGGTGCCGATGTACTTCTTCTCCTTGGACTCGTTGCGGACGAAGGAGAAGGTGTCCGGATAGGACATGTACAGATGTGCCAGGCATATGCCGAGGTCGTTGTGGTTCCAGTAGGTGATCCCGGGGAACGGGAGCTTCTTCAACCCCGGCTTGTAGAACAGGTCGTAGGCATCCCCGTTCCTCTTGAAGTACCAGGTCTGAGAGTTCACGGCGGACGGGGCGAGCCTGGCGGGTTCCAGCCTGGCGTCCTCTGTGTCGCAGATGTCCTTCAGGGGCTTCCTGTTGGCGCCCTTGTTGACCTCGGGGTATTCCGTGGGCTTCCCGAAGCTCATGCTGACTCCCCAGCCCATGCCGGAATGCTCCGTCTTCTTAGCGGGCTTGGCCATTCCCAGCCAGCAGCTGCCGATGCTCTCGGTCTGCATCCTGAGGTCCACCTGCTGGAAGACGAACCCCACGTTTACAGCCGACATGTCATCGTCGTTGCTGTAGATCGCGATGTAATGGGGCGCCTTCCAGTTCATCTGGGTCTTTATCTGGTCCGGTCCCAGGTAGTCGTACTCGAAGGGGTCGTCGGTAAGCCTTTTCGCGTCTTTTATCCAGCCGTCGATCCTGTCGAGGGTGGCCTCGTCGAGCGGTTCCATGACGTACGAGCGCACGCTGCGCCTGGTGTAGATGGCGTCCTTGGGTTCCATGCGGCGCAATCGTCGGGTGCTGTGATAAAGATTGGCGGAGAAGGGAAGGGAAAGGTGGCGGGCCGAGGCCCGCCTTTGGACATCACAGGGGCGTCACGGTGTGCTCGGGTCCGTAGGAGACGATGTCGGAGACATCGGTACGGTCATCCCATCCCATGAGCTCGAGGAACTCCTGGAAGGTGTCCTCCACATCGAATCCTCCCAGGACCTTGTCGTCCGGGAAGAGCGTGCTTGCGTAGAACGCGAAGCTCACGGGGCATCCGCATCCCGCGGTGACCATGAAGGACAGGGCGTAGAACTGGGTGTCCGTTCCGATGTATCCGTCGAGCTCGTCGACGGCGATTTCGAGGGCATCGATGATGGCCTGCTTGCCGTCGCCGGGCTCCTTGGTGTCGTAGACCGCGGAGGGCTCGGTGATGAAGTAGTCGATTCCGCCGTACTTCTGGTAGCATGCCGCCAGGTCGTCAAGGTCGAAGTTCACATAGCCGGTTCCGAAGTAGTCCCCGATGTTGTTCGCTCCGCACAGGATGCTCTTCTCGTAGTCTCCGCTGGTCTTCGAGAGGATCTGGTTGGTCGCACCGGGGAAGCAGTCCGTGGTGTAGGCTATAAGCACCTTGGGCCTCTCGGATTCGGGGATATTCGCCACGGCCTCGGTGATCTTGTCGTAGTAGCCCATGTACCAGTCGTAGTAGGTCAGCGCCTTCTTCCAGATGGCGTTGTCCTGGACTCCTCCGAAGAGGTATCCGTAGGTCATCACACCGCTGATGGTGCCGTCCTCCCAGGATGGGAGCCTGATGATGGACACGTTGTCGTCGCCCTCGAATGCGGCATCGGCGGCCTTGGCGTACCTGCTGATGGATCCTGCCATGAGGGCCACGTTGCCGTACAGGGCCTCGAGCTCGGAGATTTTCTCGGTCTCTGCATCGTGGTTGACACCGACGCGGTAGACGGAGCCCTTCTTGGCGGTATCGAGGTCCCAGCTGAGGGCGAGCTCGTTGTTGTACTTGTAGCACTGGTTGTCCCCTCCGACGATGACTCCCTTGCCATTGTCGTTGAAGAGAAGTGTTGCGATCTCCGCCTGGCACTTGTTGACCGTGATGGCGTAGATCTGGTCGCGGACCACATGGGATGCGATGTTGCCGTCGATGTTCTTGAAGTAGAGCTTGGTAGCCTTTCCGTCGACCATCGACTGAACGTAATCGGCATCTGCCTGTGTGATCTTCTTGTCGTTGTTGGCGTCTGCCCAGGGGTACTTCGCGTAAGTTCCCTCGGCCTTGACGATTTTCTCGATCAGCTTCACATCGGCTTTGGTTATGAGGTGATCTCCATTGACGTTACCTTTGATCCAGAGTATGGGATCATCGGAATAATCATCGATGTCGGACCCTCCCTCGTCGCTTCCGCCCCTTGTCAGGGCCCAGGCCGCACCGGCTACTACGAGGATAGCCACGACGGCCACTGCAATCAGTACGTTTTTGGATACTTCCATATTATCCATGGATGTATCATCCAACTTAAATATAAATGAACTACATTCTCTGATGACAAGGGCTCGTTCGCGCACGGACGGAGGTCGGAAGATGAAACTCAGAAGAGAGAAAGCAGTGGCTTCGGGGGACGAAGATGTAGATGAGATGTACCATCAGTACAGCGTATCCCGCAGCAAGAAGGTCCTCACGATCCTCATCCTGATTGTGGTGCTGATAGTGGCGGCGCTGTACGGGCTGACCGTAGGCTCCTTCAACATCAGCTTCACTGATGTCTACAGCATAGTGTTCGATCACCTGATCAATTGGGATTGGGATATGAAAACGGTGTCCGAGCGCGTCGTATGGGACCAGCGCATGCCGCGCCTTCTGACAGGGATCCTCGTGGGCGCCGGGCTCTCCGCGGCCGGAGCCGCGATGCAGAGCATGATGAAGAATCCGCTGGCGGACCCCTATACCACGGGCATATCCTCGGGCGCATCCTTCGGTGCGACGATTGCAATAGCATTCGGCATAGTTATAGGGTCCCTGAACGCGGGAACCACCGTCTTAGCATTCGTCTGCGCGCTCGTCCCCGCGGGCGTCATCATCGTGCTGTCCACCTTCAAGAAGACGACGCCCTCCATGATGATCCTCGCCGGTATCTCCGTGATGTACATATTCAACGCCCTGACCCAGTATCTCATGCTGGTTGTGGACGAGCAGACCATGGCGGCCGCCTACGAATGGACCATCGGTACGCTAAGCAAGGCGAGCTGGGACAATCTGCCGTTAATGTTCGGCATAGTGCTGGCAGGTTCCATCGCCATAATGTGCATGACCAAGTACCTCAACGCCATGAATTCCGGGGACAACTACGCCAAGACAGTCGGAGTGGATGTCAAGACGATCAGGATCGTCATCCTGGTCATCATATCCATCATAGCCGCCGGCATAGTATCGTTCACCGGTATCATAGGATTCATCGGATTGGTAGGGCCTCACATCACCAGAATCTTCCTCGGATCGGATAACAAGATCCTCATCCCGGGATCCATGCTTGTGGGCGCCATCGCCATCGTGGTCTGCGATATCTTCGCCAAGTTGTTCACCAACGTAACGCTCCCCATAGGTATCGTGACCGCTTTCATCGGCGGCCCGATGTTCCTGTTCCTGATCATCAGGCAGAAGAAGGAGGTGTGGTGAGATGACCGAGATAAAGCTGGAGAACCTCGGTTTCGCCTACGATCAGAAGATGATCTTCCGGAACGTCAATGTGACCATCGACAAACCGGAGCTCGTCTGCATCCTGGGACCGAACGGGGCCGGGAAGTCCACGCTGATGCACTGCCTCAACAAGCTTTCCGTCCCGACCGAGGGCAGGGTGCTGCTGGACGGGCACGATCTGCAGGAATTCAGCCTGAAGGACCTCTCGAAGATCATCAGCTTCGTGCCTCATCAAGAGGATACCACGTTCTCCATGACCGTGCTGGACACGGTGCTGATGGGCAGGATACCGCACAGCGGGAACCTGATGACATCCGACGATGTGCGCATCGCAGCCGAGAACATCAAGCTCCTGGGCATGCAGAGCTTCGCCATGCACAACTTCGACGAACTATCTGCCGGTCAGCACCAGAAGGTGATGATAGCCAGGAGTTTGGCGCAGGAGCCCAGGATAATGCTCCTGGACGAGCCGACCGCCAATCTGGATGTGAAGTACCAGATGCTCGTCATGAGGATGCTCCGCGACGTCGCCAAACTGAAGGGCATCACCGTCATCACGATCTGCCACGACCTGAACGTCACGGCGACGTACGCCGACCGCATCCTGATGCTCTACGACGGCAGCATATACGCCGACGGCACGGTAGATGAGGTGCTGACGCACGACAACATCGTCAGGCTGTACGGGATCGATTGCGAGGTCATGCAGCTCCAGGGCAGGCCGCACATAGCCCTTCTGGACGGCGACGAGCTCGATTCCCACCTTGACGAGAACTACGTGGTCCACGACGATGCAGAGGACCGCAGCACCCCGGTGGCCCCCACCAAGGGCAAGAGCAATACCGTTAACATCTCGCTGAAGCGCAAGCCCAAGGAGCCTGCGGACGGCCGGGAGGGCGAAGCCGCTCCCAAGAAGAAGGACACCGTGACAATTTCCTTCAAGCGCAAGCCGAAGGAACCCGAGCAGCGAATCCACGAGAAACCATTTACGGCCCGGAAGGGCCGGATCCATCGATCGACCATTTGGCACATGGATGGTAGAAGAAGGAGAGTATGGTAGCGAGGGGTCGATTTGAACGACCGGTCTCCGGGTTATGAGCCCGACGGGATATCCTGGCTACCCCACCTCGCTATAGTCATCTCTAAGAGGGCATATTATAAAAAATCGATGGTTGAGGGGGAAGGCCCCCTCCCGCATCGGGAGGGGATGTGAATGTTCAAAGGAATTTCTTGAGGTGCATCAGGTCGTCGATCTTCCCTTTGATCTTGATCTTCTTGGTGACGTACGCTCTCATGGGCCTGAGGTCGCCGTCCACCAGGGCCTTGAAGTTCTCGGGGGTCGTGGTGATGGTGACATCGGCGTTCTCGAGGCGCTCCGGCTTGTAGTCGATGACCTCCGCGTGGGACAGCTTGAACGAGTACACCTCCTCCCCCAGGTCGACGCAGAAGGTCTTCTCGATGGGCTCGACCTCCTTCCTGATCTCCTCGTGATCAGCGATCTTCTTGCGGAACTTCTCTATCAGCTTCTGGACCTCGGGTTCCATGCTCATGTCTTCACCAGTCTGTGATCTTCGTGTTCGCCCTCTTCGAGAGCATCTGCCTCACGGGCTCCCATGAGCACCTCGTGTGCTCCGGGGCGCGGCCGTTCTCCTTTATCCAGGATTCTATGAAATCCATGGTGTAGTGGTCGCTCGGGTATCCGCTGCCGATGTCCGTTCCGAACTCCTGGCGGATATCCTCTATCATCCTGTCCCTCGTCACCTTGGCGACGATGGACGCTGCGGATACGACGGGGTAAGTGTCATCGGCTTTATGCCTTGCTATCACCTCGGCGCCCGGGCAAAGGGCTCCCAAGCGGTCCTGGAAGGCGGATTCGTTGACATCCGGGCAGTCGGCGTATATCTGTGATGCCCCGCTGTCGCGGGTGGCGTCGGCGAACATCCTCAGCTCGATCTCGTTGAGGGACATCTCCAGGCGGAACCTGTCTATGTCCGCGGCCGAGCAGATGACGGTCCTCCAGAACGGGACGGTGTCGACTATCTCGGCGTAGATCCTCTCGCGGGCCTTGGGGGTCAGCTTCTTGGAGTCCTTGACGCCCATCTCTCTGAGGATCGAATCGTCCTCGACGAAAACCGTGCCGACGACGAGCGGCCCCATGACCGATCCCCTGCCTGCCTCATCGACCCCGCAGAACATGCGCAATACCAGAAAGGTTGTAGGCGTATAGGTTTTAAGTTAGTTTCCGTATGACTCAATTATATGACGCTCAAATGCGACCTGCAGTACGGCAGGGGCGATGCAAGCTTCAGGCTCTCCCGCGTGGGGGTCAGGGGCGTCCGCAAGCCCGTTATTGTCCAGAGGGACGACAGGGGGCGCAAGCTCAACAACGCCCTCAACTGCTCCATCGACATCTTCGTCGACCTCCCGGCCGACCAGAAGGGTTCCCACATGAGCCGCAACGTCGAGGTTCTCAACGAGGTCGTCAGGGAGAGCGTCAGGGAGCCGATCACCGGCCTGGAGGAGATGTCGTCCACTATGTGCCAGAAGCTCCTCGAGCGCCACGAGTACGCCCGCATCGTGGAGGTCTCCATCTCCGCCGAGTACTTCAGGGCCAGCAGGACCCCCCTCGGCAAGGACACCTACGAGTCCTACACCCTCCTCGCCGGATGCAGTCAGGAGCGCGGCCATGAGCCCGAGCGCACCATCGGCGTCAAGGTCATCGGCATGACCGCCTGCCCCTGCGGGCAGCAGACCGTCTCCGAGATGATGGGCTATTCCGACGGCATCGTGGTCATGACCCACAACCAGCGCAACGTGATCACCCTCAAGGTCACCCTCCCCGCCGGGAAGAGCGTGGAGGCCGACGATCTCATAGATATCGCCGAAGCGTCCTTCTCATCCCCCACGTTCGAGCTCCTCAAGAGGCCGGACGAGGGCCAGGTCATCATCAACGCCCACAAGAACACCAAGTTCGTCGAGGACGTCGTCAGGGACGTCCTGGTCAGGGTCGTGGACAGGTTCGAGGACCTCCCGGACGAGACGTACGTCGTCGTGGAGAGCGAGTCCGAGGAGTCCATCCACAAGCACAACGCGTACGCCCAGAGGGAGGGCACCCTCGGGGAGCTCCGCGCAGAGAACTGATCTGGGCCTTGCGGGCTTAGTTCAACTCATTCGTGATTATGTCTAGCGTATCCTAGGCGCCCGGGGTTCTAGCAAAATGTGCAATTAATCATTGGCCAGTCATCTAAGTCTGAAAGGGTTGCTGATTGAACGAGCTGATGGCTAATAGAGGGCCAACGGCGGCTTCGTGACCAATAATGAAGGGGGGCGGGGGGATCGCTCCCCCCACTCCTCGGTCTTCTCCAGCTTGATGTCCATGACGGAGATGTCGTTGACGTAGACGTCCTGGGGGCACTGGAGGTCGTCCAGGCAGCCGACCCAGTAGACCACGAGGCCGGGCCCGAAGAGCTCGGTGTAGGGGACGAGCTGCTTCCTGGAGTTGAATTTGAACTCGGTGTTGTCGCCGAAGGAGGCCTTGCTCTCGACCCAGTTGATCACGTGCCCCTGGTACACCACGGGGTGGTCCAGGAGGCAGTCGGGGGTCTTGGTGGTCTCCTCGCCGCGGAGGTCGCTCTCGGTGCGGTAGGTGACGCCCTGGCCGTCCAGCCACTGGTGCAGCAGGTCCTCGCCCCACAGCCCCCTCTCCCTCTGGCGGATGTTCGCATCGGGGGAGTAGACGATGTCGTTCTCCACGGCCTCCCTGAGCTCTTCCGCGGTTCCGGGCTCGAGCTGGTCGGGGTCGTTGATGTAGCCCCAGAACTCCTTCTTCGACGCCCCGTCCTCGAGGAACAGGAACATCGCGATGAGGATCGGGGGGAACCTGTAGCGGTCGGAGAGCTCCATGATGGTGGTGCCCTTCTGCCAGTCCTTCAGCATCTTCTTGGAGTTCTGCTTGACGATGTAGAAGCGCTTCTTGACCTCCCTGTTGACCTTCTGGGTGAACAGGGTGTCCAGGAGCTTGTCGTCGTAGGTGGACTCGAGCCTGCGGACGTCCTTGGCGGTCCTCAGGCTGTCGTAGAGCTGCTTGTACTCCTCGTAGCGCATCGTATCGGTTCCCGAGGTTCCTGCACAGGTCGATGACCGCGGTGATGACCGGGTCCTGGACCATGGAGGTAGGCGGGCAGTAGGCGTTCTCGCTCTTCATGAGGAACTCCTCGGCGGTCATGTGGTTGACGACCGCGGCGGTGAGCCAGTCGATGCGGCCGGTCGCCTCCTCGCCGGCGACGATCTGCGCGCCGATGATCCTGTGGGTGGATTTGTCCGCGAGGACCTTGACGGTCATAGGGGTGCCGCCCGGATAGTACCTGGCGCGGGTCAGGCCCTCGGCCTTCCCGACCACGACGTCGAGGCCGTACCAGGACGCGAGGCCCAGCGAGAGGCCGGTCCCGGCGATCTGCCTGTCGGCGATGACGCTGACCCAGGGGCTGGCGACGGGTCCGAAGAGGAGCTTCTCCTTGCATGCGGCGTTGTGGCCGGCGATGCGGCCCTGCTTGACCGCGGTGGAGCCGAGCTGGCTCATGGTGGGCCCGGGCATGACCGCGGACTCGCACTGCATCAGGTCCCCGGCGATGTAGACGTCGGGCACCAGGCGGCCCCTCCTGTAGGGCTGGAGGGTGGGGGAGACTGCGAGCGCCCCCAGCTGGCCTATGTCGTATCCGAGGGCCTTGGGGAGGTCCAGGTTGGCGCGGATGCCGGTGGCGAAGATCATCACCTGGCAGGGGTACTCCTTGCCGTCGGCGGTGACGCTCTGGACCTTGCCCTCTCCGTTGACGGACTGGATGGGGGCCTTCATGACGAACTTGATGCCCATGGCCTCCAGGTCCTTCTGGATGATGTCGGCCATGTCCTTGTCCGCGATGCGGGGGATGACCTGGGGCATCATCTCGATGATAGTGACGTCCTTGCCCATGTTGTGGAGAGATACGGCGAGCTCGAGGCCGATGACGCCCGCTCCGCCGATGACGACCTTGTCGGCGCCCTTGAGGGCGGACTGGATGGCCTTGCCGTCCCTGATGGTCCTGACGATGAACACGTTGCCGAGGTCGGCGCCCGGTATGGGGGGCACGAACACCCTTCCGCCGGTGGCGATGACGAGCGAGTCGTAGGCGTGCTCCTTCCCTGCGGCAACGACGGCTTTCTTCTCCTCGTCCACGGACTCGACCCTGGTCTCCGTGAGGACCTTTATGCCTCTCTCCTTCTCGTAGAAGGCGGGGTCGTGCATGACGATGTTCTCCCAGCCGCTCTTCCCTTCGATGGCGAAGGGGATGGCGCAGGGCGAGTAGGCGATGTCGGTGTCCTCAGTGAAGACGGTGACCTCCGCCTCCGGGCACTGGGCTTTGGCGGCGGACGCGGCGGTCATGCCCGCGGCGCCCGATCCGATGACAATTATCTTCTTGGCCATTAGGCTCACTATGGGGACGTTAAAGGGCCGTCGTATATAAAATTAATAAATGGGGCGCGGAAAGGATATTATCGTCGCTGAGGCTATCCCATGCGTAGAAGGTACATCCGATGAAGGAGAAGAGATCCCCGGACCAGCTGGAGGCCCTCTGGAAGGAGGACGACATGGCCGGCGGGGAGAAGGTCAAGGCCATGGTGGTCATCATGCGCACCAACGGCTGCTGCTGGGTCAAATGCGGCGGCTGCACGATGTGCGGATACAGGGAGGCATCGCTGTCACATGTGACGGAGGAGGACCTCAACAAGCAGATAGACCAGGCCCTGTCCAAGTACAAGGGCGAGCCGTTCGTGAAGTTCTACACTTCCGGGAGCTTCCTGGACGACAACGAGGTGCCCCCGACCGTGAGGGCCAGGGTCTTCGAGGAGTTCAAGGACTGCAGGAGGATCCTGTTCGAGAGCCGTCCGGAGTTCATCACCCCGGAGGTCGTCGCCACGCTTCCCGCCAACGTCACCGTGGCCCTGGGCCTGGAGAGCTCCGACCCGGAGGTCCTGAAGGTCTCCGTGAGGAAGGGGTTCACCCCCGATGACATCAAGCGCGCTGGCACTCTGCTCAAGGAGCACGGCCTGGGCGTGAGGACGTACCTGCTGCTCAAGCCCCCGTTCATGACCGAGGACATGGCCATCGAGGACGCGGTGAGGTCCGCCAGGTTCGCGGACCCCTTCTCCGACGAGATCTCCGTGAACCCGCTGAACGTCCAGAGGGGCACATATGTGGAGAGGCTGTGGAAGCGCGGGGAGTTCAGGTCACCCTGGATCTGGTCCCTGATAGATGTCATGAAGCAGCTGTCTGGCACAGTCAATGCGAGGCTCATGTCATCGCCCTCCGGAGGGGGTGCGATGAGGGGCGTCCACAACTGCGGCGAGTGCGACAGGAAGGCGCTCGACGCGATCGAGAGGTTCAGCTTCTCCCAGGACCCGAAGGACTTGGAAGTGAGCTGCGCATGCATTTCGAAATGGGAGTCGTACAGGAGGTCGGAGGCCCTGCTGGGGTCGCCAGCCGACCTGGAGCGCGACTTCGAGAACGAGTTGGTTCTGAGAGGATGATAGGATGGATTACGACATCAAGAAAGGATGGTTCAAGAACATCGAAGGCGACAATCTGGCACATATGATGGAAGAGGTCTTCGGCAACGTCAAGGCGGAGGGCGACACCATGGTCTCCTCCTACGGGGTCCTCGACCGCATCGAGGTGAAGATCCTCGCCAAGGACAAGCTCGACATCACAACCGTCAACGGCAAGGGCACCTTCACCGATGACGAGATCCTCGCCAGCAAGAGGAAGCTCAACGAGTTCGCCGAGAAGGCGACCGGCTTCGACGCCAAGGCCCGCATGAAGAGGGCCCAGAAAAAGGCCAAGGAAGGCACCCTTTGAACAATTCCGCCCCCGCGCCCTGCTTTTATTATAGGGACGCGAGGGCACCTTTTAAATATAACATCCTCTTACGAGCGCTTAGATTGGACATAATAGTGTCCGACCAGACGCAACGGGCAATGCAGAATCGGCATCCCATGTCCGCCCCGTCCCATGAGGTTCTGGGGGCGATCGAGGCGTCACGGTCGGTGCATTAAGACGTTCGTCTGATAAAGCGCGAGGTTAGCGAAGAAACCCTCGCAGGTATGTGTAAAATATGCCGCAAAGAAGACGTCCCAAGAGAGGATCCAGGGCATACGGCCCTAGGAAGAGAGCGCAGTCGCAGACGCCAAGGCTCGACTCGTGGCCCGAGATCAGCGGAGCCCCTAAAATCCAGGGCTTCGCCGGATACAAGGCCGGTATGACCCACGCGTTCGTGGTCGACAAGCGCGCAAAGAGCACGACCTCCGGAATGGAGGTCCAGACACCCGTGACCGTCATCGAGGTCCCCCCGATGAAGATCGCGGCCGTCAGATTCTACGAGAACGACATCCTCGGGCTGAAAACCGCCGGAGAGGTCTGGGCAAAGGACCTGGACCCCCTCCTCGACAAGCGCCTGAACGTCCCCAAGAACCACGACGAGTCCACGTTCGCCAAGTACGACGGGCTCGAGGTCGAGGACGTCCGCGTCCTTGCCTATACCCAGCCCAAGAAGGTCAGCGGAGTCCCCAAGAAGGTCCCCGACCTCATGGAGCTCAGGATCGGCGGAGGAACCATCCCCGAGAGGATCGAGTACGCCAAGAGCATCCTCGGAACCGAGGTCGGATTCACCGACTTCGTCGCCGAGGGCAACTTCGTCGACGTGATCGCCGTCACCAAGGGAAAGGGATTCCAGGGAGTCACCAAGCGCTGGGGAGTCAAGCTCCTCTCGCATAGGAACTCCAAGCACCGCCGCGGAATCGGTAACCTCGGACCCAAGAGGCCCGGCTACGTCAGGTCCACCGTCCCCGGCTCCGGTCAGATGGGATACCACCAGAGGACCGAGTTCAACAAGAGAGTCATCAAGGTCGGCGACGAGGGCGCCGAGGTCACCCCCAAGGGCGGCTTCCTCAACTACGGAGAGGTCAGGAACACCTACGTCCTCGTCCACGGCTCCGTCCCCGGACCCACCAAGAGGCTCGTCAGATTCAGAGATGCAACCAGGCTCCCCAAGAAGGCGGAGACCGGCGCGGTCGATGTCACCTACGTCTCGACCGAATCCAAGCAGGGGGCATGATTGAATGGCAACAACCAATGTTTATGCAGTCAGCGGCGGCGTCGCCGGATCGGTCGACGTCCCCGAGGCATTCCAGACCCCTTACAGGCCCGACATAATCAAGAAGGCCGTCCTCGCCGCAGCAGCCAACAAGAGGCAGCCCTACGGACCCGCTGAGGGCTCCGGCATGAGGCACTCCGTTAGCACCTGGGGCAAGGGCCGCGGAACCGCGCGCGTCCAGAGGGTACACGATGGAAGGAAGGCCACCGAGTCTCCCAACAACGTGTCCGGAAGGAGGGCGCACCCCCCGAGGCCGGAGAGGATCTGGGCACAGAAAGTCAACAAGAAAGAGCTGAAGATCGCGAAGGCCTCCGCCCTCGCAGCCACCGGCTGTGCGGACTGCGTCAAGGCCCGCGGCCACCAGTTCGACGACAAGGTCTCCTTCCCCATCGTGGTCGAGGATGCCTTCCAGGACGTCAAGACGACCGCGGAGGTCGTCGAGGTGTTCGAGAAGATCGGCATCGCCTACGACATCGAGAGGGCCAAGGAGGGCCGCAAGATCAGGGCAGGAAGGGGAACCATGAGGAACAGGAAGTACCGCACCCCCGTCTCCGTGCTCGTCGTCGTCAGCAGCGAGGAGAGGGACGCGCCCATCTTCAAGAGCGCGGCCAACATCCCCGGAGTCACCGTCGAGGAAGTCAAGACCCTGAACACCAGCGTCCTGGCGCCCGGTGGCGACGCAGGCAGGCTGACCGTCTACACGAAATCCGCCATCGATGCGATCGGGGGGTGGACCCAGTGAAGACCAGCGACATACTGATCAGGCCGTACTACACTGAGAAGTCGACCAACTACGTCTCCGGAACCCGCACCCAGAACTACACCGACGGGAACAAGATCGAGTTCATCGTCCACAGGGCAGCCGACAAGGCCGCCATCAAGGCCGCCTTCGAAGAGCGCTTCGAGGTCAAGGTCGAGAAGGTATGGGTCAGGATCCAGAAGGATGGAAAGCATGCCGTCATCAAGCTCGCGGAGGGATACTCTGCCGAGGATGTCGCGATGAGGGTAGGTATCTTCTGAAGGTGAGTGAACATGGGAAAGAGATTGATTCCACAGAGGCGCGGCCGCGGCACAATGCTGTACCGCTCGCCCAGCCACAGGCACGTCGACGACGTCAGGCTTCCCGCCTTCAACGAGGGAACCGCCGTCATCAAAGACCTGATCCAGGCTCCCGGCAGGACCTGCCCCCTCGCCGTTCTCGATGTGAACGGCGTCACCGACTACCAGCTGGCAGTCGAGGGCACCAAGGTCGGCCAGACCATCCAGATCGGAGGAACCGAGATCAAGGCCGGTAACATCACAATGCTCTCCAACATCCCCGAGGGAACCCTCATCAACAATGTCGAGGCCCGCCCCGGAGACGGTGGAAAGTTCGCCAAAGTCGCAGGCGCATCCGCGACCGTCGTCTCCAGGGGAGAGAAGGTCATGGTGCTCATGCCCTCCGGCGAGATCAAGGAGTTCAGCCCCAACTGCCGCGCCGCCATCGGCGTCGTCGCAGGCGGCGGCAGGGGAGACAAGCCCCTCGCCAAGGCGGGAAAGAACGTCCACACCCTCAGGTCGAGGTCCACCGCCCCCTTCAAGACGAAGGGAGTCGCGATGAACCCCGTCGACCACCCCCACGGAGGCGGAAGCCACGCCCACGTCGGAGGACCCAACTGTCAGAAGAGGACCGCATCGCCCGGTCAGAAGGTAGGATTCCTGCCTCCTAAGAAGAAAATAAAGAAGTGATTGCAATGGCAAGAAAGATTATTGCAGGATCGGCAAAGGCCTCGAGGAGGAAGTCCAGGAAGAAGGCATCGGCAATCCAGGCGAGGAGGAAGAAGGAGTTCCTGTACCGCGGATTCACGATGGAAGAGCTCCTCGAGAAACCCTTCGAGGAGATCCTCGAGCTGCTGCCCTCCAGGGCCAGGAGGACCTACCTCCGCGGCCTCAACTACGAGCAGCAGCTCCTGTTCGACAAGCTGAAGGACGCGACCGAGCCGGTCAGGACCCACCGCAGGGACCTGCCGATCATCCCCCAGTTCGTGGGGAAGACCGTCAGCATCTACAACGGTAAAGAGTTCAAAGACGTCGAGATCAAGCCCGAGATGATCGGATGCTTCCTCGGCGAGTTCGCGCAGACAAGGAAGGCCCCGCAGCACTCCGGACCCGGAGTCGGTGCTACCAGGTCCTCGAAGTTCATGCCGCTGAAGTGAGGTGGATTACATGGTTTCAGGATACACAGCAACAGCCGACCCCGACACCTCCGCGAAGGCGCTCGGTAAGGAGATCCCGTGCTCCCCCAAGTTCGCCCGCGAGGTCGCCGGTATGATCCGCGGAATGAAGGTCGAGACCGCCCAGCAGGCGCTGGCCGACGTCATCGACAAGAAGAGGGCAGTCCCCCTGAGGAGATACAACAAGCGTGTCTCCCACAAGCCCGGCGTAGGACCCGGAAGGTACCCCGTGAAGGCCGCCAAGGCCATCCTGGATGTGCTGAACTCCGCGGCCTCCAACGCCGAGTACAAGGGACTCTCCGTCTCCGACATGGCCATCGCGACCATCTCCGTTTCCAGGGGCCGCGTCATCCCCGGGCACATGCCCAGGGCCCACGGACGCGCCACCCAGTGGAACCAGGAGACCGTCAACGTCGAAGTCATCATCCAGGAGGTTGAGTGAAATGGCAGCAGAAAGGAAATTCGTTGCCGAGAACGTCCGCAGGGTGCTCCTCAAGGAGTACCTGATGAAGGAAGTCAGCCGCGCTGGATTCGGCGGGCTGGACGTGCAGAGGACCCCCATGGGTACCCGCGTCCTCCTCATCACCGAGAGGCCCGGGCTCGTCATCGGCAGGCGCGGTCAGACCATCAAGAACCTGACCACCGTCATCGAGGAGCGCTTCGGGTTCGAGAACCCCCAGATCGAGGTCCAGGAAGTCGAGAACCCCAGCCTCAACGCGCAGATAATGGCAGAGAAGCTGGCCTTCTCCCTCGAGAGGGGCTGGCACTTCCGCAGGGCGGGACACTCCACGGTCCGCAGGATCATGGATGCCGGTGCCCGCGGATGCCACATCATCGTCGCCGGCAAGCTGACCGGACAGAGGCACAGGACCGAGAAGTTCAAAGAGGGCAACATCAAGTTCTGCGGAGAGACGAAGGAGAACTTCATGAGCCACGGCTACGCAGTCGCCAAGCTCAAGATGGGAGTCATCGGAGTCACCGTGGAGATCATGGACAAGGATTCCTCCATGCCCGCAGACATCAAGATCCTCAACAAGACCGAGGCAGCAGAGGCCCTCCCGGACCTCTTCACCGCCCCCGCCGAGGAGCCCGCCGTCGTCGACGACGCACCCGCTGAGGAGGTGGAGTGATGTCCTCGCTCAAGACCTCCGAGATCAGGAACATGTCCGCCGAGGAGCGCAACCAGAAGCTGAAGGAGCTCCGCGACGAGCTCATGCACGAGAGGGGAGTCTCCGCAATGGGAGGCGCCCCCTCCAGCCCCGGCGCGATCCGCGCCCTCAGGCTGAACATCGCCCGCATTCTGACCGTACAGAAGGAGGAGGAAGAGATCTGATGGCAGAGATCTGTTCTGTATGCGGATTGCCAAAAGAGCTGTGCATGTGCGAGGAGATCGCACGCGAGCAGCAGACGGTGAGGATCTCGATCGACAGCCGCAGGTACGGGAAGACCGTCACGGTCATCGACGGTATCGATGAGAACGACATCGACATCGGCGACCTGGCCAAGCAGCTGAAGAACAAATGCGCCACCGGCGGAACCTGCAAGGACGGACGCATCGAGCTCCAGGGGGACCACAAGAAGAAAGTCAAGGCGGTCCTCGAGGAGATGGGATTCCGCACCGAGGCAAGATGACAGACATGGATGTCTACAGGACTGAACTCATCGGACTGGACGTGGAAGTGCTGTCTAAGCCATTCTCCGGCATCGCCGGCAGGGTGGTCGACGAGACCAAGAACACGTTCACCATCGAATCGGCCGGAACTGAGAGAATGGTACCCAAACCAGGCAATGTGTTCAGGTTCGCATACGAGGGCAGAACAGTCGACATCATCGGATCAAAAATAACCCACCAACCAGAAGACAGAATCAAGAAGGTTAGGTGATTCAAGAATGACAGCAGAAATCAGAGACATCGGAATCGACGTCAAGGCCCCCTCCGGGGAGTGCACCGACCCGAACTGCCCGTTCCACGGCAGCCTGTCGGTACGCGGCCAGACGATCGACGGGGTGGTCGCCACGGTCAAGATGAACAAAACCGTCGTGGTCGAGCGCAACTACCTCAAATATCAGAAGAAGTACGAGAGATACGAGAAGAGGAGCAACAGGTACACCGCCCATGCGCCCTCCTGCCTCGGCCTCAAGGCCGGCGACAGGGTGACCATCATGGAGTGCCGCCCCATCGCCAAGACCGTGTCCTTCGTAGTAGTCGAGAAGAAGGAGTGAGCCAGATGAAGGGAATTTCCGGAAACCAGACCAGGGGCCTTCAGAACGGCTCCCGCCTCGCCGTGATCGACAACACCGGAGCCAAGGAGATCGAGATCATCACCGTCCCCGGCTACCACGGCGTCGCCAGGAGGGTCCCCTCCGCAGGCGTCGGCGACCTCGTCATCGCATCCGTCAAGAAAGGAACCCCTCAGATGAGGAGGCAGATCGTCTTCGCAGTCATCGTCCGCCAGAGGCGCCCCATGAGGAGGCCCGACGGCACGATGGTCTACTTCGAGGACAACGCCGCCGTCATCACCACCGAGACCGGTGAGACCAAGGGAACAGACATCAAAGGGCCCGTCGCCAGGGAGGCCGCCGAGAGGTGGCCCCGCGTGTCCGCGACCGCCAACACTATCGTGTGAGGTGCCAGACATGCCGAGCAGCAAAGCAAGGGTCCAGAGGAAGAACCAGGCTAACGCCTCCGCGCACGTCAAGAGGAAGATGCTCTCCGCGCACCTCAGCTCCGAGCTCCGTGAGAAATACGGGGTCCGCAGCGCCAGGGTCTGCAAGGGAGACACCGTCATCGTCGTCCGCGGCAACGAAGACATTAGGAACATTGAGGGAAAGGTCCTCGAGGTCTACACCAAGACCGGCCGTGTCTCCATCGAGGGGATCACGATCAACCAGGCCGACGGTACCGCCACCGAGCGCCCCATCCACGCTTCCAACCTCGTGATCGTCAAGCTGAACACCGAGGACCAGTGGAGGATGGACTCCCTCTCCAAGAACAAGGAGGCTAAAGAATGAGCGACCACATGAAGAGACTGGCGGCGCCCAGGTCCTGGCCCCTGAAGAGGAAGGTCAACGTCTTCGTAGCGAAGCAGACCGCCGGAGCGCACTCCATCGAGGAGTCCATGCCCGCCGTCACCGTCCTCAGGGACATGATCGGCGCATGCGACACGGCCAAAGAGGCCAAGAGGATCATCGGCAACCGCGAGATGATCGTCGACGGCAAGGCCGTAAAGAGCCCCAAGGCCCCCGTCGGATTCATGGACATCGTGCAGGTTCCCAAGATGAACCTGACCTACAGGATGCTCCTGACCGACAAGGGAAAGCTGACCCTCGTCCCCGTGGACGAGGCCGAGGCCGCCTGGGAGATCTGCAAGATCGAGAACAAGACCGTCGTCAAGGGCGGCAAGTTCCAGCTGAACCTCTCCGGAGGAAGGAACATCGTCCTCGACAAGAACGACTACAAATGCGGCGACAGCCTCAAGGTCGCCTTCGACGGCCAGGCCATCCAGGGGCACTACCCCATGCAGGCCGGCGCCTGCGTCCTGATCCGCTTCGGATCCCAGGCCGGTGCCGTCAGGTCCGTCAAGGCCATCGAGACCGTCCGCGGTCCCGCTGAGAACCGCATCCTGTTCACCGACGGAACCGAGACCGTCGCCTCGAACTGCATCGTCATCGGCGCCGACAAGCCCGAGATCAAGCTCCCGGAGGCATCCGAATGAGCACCATGAGGGATCTCAAGGTCGAGAAGGTCGTCGTCAACATCGGCGTCGGCGAGGCGGGCGAGAGGCTCGTCAAGGCAGAGAAGGTCCTGGAGATGGTCACCGGGCAGAAGCCCGTCGAGACCGTGTCCAAGACCGTGAACAGGGACCTGGGTATCAGGCAGGGCATGCCCCTCGGATGCAAGGTCACCCTCAGGGGAGAGACCGCAGAGGACTTCGTCAGGAAGGCCCTCGTCATCCGCGAGATGCGCGTCCCCGAGTACTCCTTCGACAAGGAGGGCAACATGTCCTTCGGTATCTCCGACTACACCGACTTCGAGGGTATGAAGTACGACCCCGAGATCGGTATCTTCGGTATGGATATCAGCGTCGTCCTCAGGAGGCCCGGTAACAGGATTACCCAGAGGGCCCTCCTCAGGAGGAGGATCCCCAAGAGCCACCGCGTAGACCGCGCGGAGGCTATCGAGTTCATGAAAGAGAAATTTGAGGTTCAGGTGGTCCAGTGAAGCCAACTAAGCAGTTCGGAAGGTCTGTAGGCTGCACCCGCTGCGGACGCAGGAGAGGAATCATCAGGAGGTACGGGATGCACCTGTGCCGCCAGTGCTTCAGGGACATGGCTCCCGAGCTCGGATTCAAGAAGTATTCGTGAGAGGTGTCATAAATGCAGAGCGATCCATTGAATGACGCCATGTGCGTCATAAAGAATGCCGCCAACGACGGAAAAGGCGAGTGCACCATCCAGCCGTCCTCCAAGCTCATCGGCCGTGTGCTGAAGGTCATGCAGGACAGCGGGTACATCAACCAGTTCGAGTACGTCGAGGACGGGAAAGCAGGCAAATTCCGCGTCATGCTCGGAGGAGCAATCAACGACTGCGGGGTTATCAAGCCCAGGTATTCGGTCAAAGTGACGGATGTCGAGAAATTCGAGGCGAGGTTCCTCCCCGCCCAGGACTTCGGCCTCCTGATCCTGACCACAACCGCAGGGGTCATCACGCAGGACAGGGCCAAAGAGCTCGGTATCGGCGGAAAACTCCTGGCATATGTGTACTGAGGAATAAAGATGACAATAGCAGGGAAAATCGAAAGCACCATCGCTATCCCCGGTGGAGTGTCCGTGACATACGACGCGGGCATCATGAAGGTCAAAGGACCGAAGGGAGAACTAAGCAGAAACTTCGCGCACCCTGGCATAGATATTGCCGTCGGAGAAGGACAGGTCAGCGTCAGCTGCGAGTACCCGAGAATCAAGGACAAGGCAATGGTCGGAACCTACGTCGCCCATGTGAAGAACATGATCCACGGCGTCACCGAGGGTTTCACCTACCACTTGAAGATCGTATTCAACCACTTCCCGATGAAAGTCGCAGTCAAGGGCGACCGCGTTGAGATCAACAACTACATGGGAGGCCACGCCCCCCGCTACGCCAACATCGTCAAGGGCTGCACCGTCAAGGTCAGTGGCCAGGATGTGACCGTGGAGGGCATCGACATCGAGGCCTGCGGACAGACCGCGGCCAACATCGAGAGGGCCACCTCCAGGGTTGGATTCGACAAGAGGACGTTCCAGGACGGAATCTACATCGTCCAGAAATCTCACAAGGTGAAAGAATGACCGTGAAGAATCTCAAGGACCTGAACGGTCTGAACGACAAGAACGTCGAGGAGCTGGCCAGCATCGGCATCAGCTCCGCTGACGAGCTCAAGGCGGCCCTGAACGACGACGCCAAGGTCAAGGAGGTCATCAAGACCCTGACCGGAGTCGGACCCAAGACCGTCGCCAACTGGAAGGCCCAGTTCGAGGGCGAGGAGCCCAAGAAGGAGGCCAAGAAGGAGGCAAAGGAGGAGCCCGCCACCGAGGTCGTCGAGGCCGAGACCGGCGCGTACACCGTCAAGAAGAAGCCCGAGCTGGACGACGAGACCGCTGACGCGCTCGCCAAGAGGGCGATCATCTCCGGAAGGAGGCCCGCCTTCAAGAGGCAGGAGTGGTACAGATACTCCAAGCTCGGTGAGAAGTGGAGGAAGCCCAAGGGTATCCACAGCAAGATGAAGAGGTGCCTCAAGAGGCGCCCGCCGATGGTCGACATCGGATTCCGCGGACCCGCCGCGGCCAGGGACCTGCACCCCTCGGGATTCGAGGAGGTCCTCGTCTACAACGTGGACGGGCTCGAGGGCATCGACCCCAAGAAGCAGGCGGTCCGCATCGGCGGAACCGTCGGAACGAAGAAGAGGATGGCAATCGAGGACAGGGCCGACGAGCTCGGAATCAGGGTCCTCAACAGGATGGTGTGACCATGGCAGATCTGAAGAACCAGAGAAGGATGGCCGCGGACATCCTCAAGTGCGGCGAGAACAGGGTCTGGATGAACCCCGACAAGCTCGAGGACATCGAGGACTGCATCACCCGCGCCGACATCCGCACCGCGATCGACTCCGGCCTCATCAAGGCCAAGCCGAAGAACGGTACTTCCAAGGCCAGGATAAGGTACGTCGCCGGCCAGAAGGCCAGCGGCAAGAGGAAGGGACCCGGAAGCAGGAAGGGAACCGCCAACGCCCGCGTCAGGGACAAGGAGCGCTGGATGGGGACCATCAGGCCCATCCGTGCCGAGCTGAAGCAGCTGAGGGCCGACGGCAAGATCACGCCGTCCGTCTACAGGCTGTACTACAGGAAGGCCAAGGGTGGCATGTTCAAGTCCCGCAGGCACCTGAGGCAGCACATGATCGCTGCCGGTCACCTCAAGGAGGAGTGAACATGGCTACAGGTCCTAGATACAACGTTGCGTTCCGCAGAAGAAGAGAGAACCGCACTGACTACTACGCCCGCCGCAAGCTCCTCACCGCGAGAGAGCCCAGGGCCATCGTCAGGAGGTCCAACAAGAACATCACCATCCAGTTCGCCGAGTTCGGCATGGAGGGTGACAAGGTCATCGTCACGGCCAGCACTAGAGAGCTCAAGGGAATGGGCTGGGAGTACTCCTGCTCGTCCATCCCCGCGGCTTACCTGGTCGGATACCTTGCTGGAAAGAGAGCGATCAAAGCCGGAATCGAGTACGCAGTCCTCGACATCGGCATGCAGAAGGTGCAGGCTGGCGGAGTCCTCTTCGCCACCGTCGCCGGCATGACCGACGCCGGGCTGGAAGTGCCCCACGGCGAGGATGTCCTCCCCGACGAGGACAGGCTCAACGGGAAGCACATCGACGAGGCTATCGAGGCCGCCGTGAGCAGCCTCAAAGACAAGATGGAGGCAGAGTGAAATGACTGACTGGGTACCTAAGACGAGGCTCGGGCAGATGGTCCTCAACGGAGAGATCACCACCATGAGCGACGCCCTGGCCACCAGGCTGCCCCTCCGCGAGCCCGAGATCGTGGACATCCTCCTGCCCGACCTGAAAGACGAGGTCATCGACCTCAACATGGTCCAGAGGATGACCGACTCCGGAAGGAGGGTCAGGTTCGCCGTCACATGCATCGTAGGTAACGGCGACGGATTCATCGGAATCGGAAGAGCGAAAGGTAAGGAAGTCGGCCCCTCCATCAAGAAGGCGATCGACAACGCTAAACTGAACATGATCGAGATCAAGAGGGGATGCGGTTCCTGGCAGTGCGGATGCGGCCAGCCCCACTCCCTGCCCTTCGAGGTCGTCGGGTCCACCGGATCCGTCACCGTCAGCCTGAAGCCCGCACCCCGCGGTGTCTCCCTGGCCGTCGGAGACGTGGCCAAGTCCCTGCTGACCCTCGCGGGCGTCCGTGATGCCTGGGGATTCGCCAGGGGCAACACCAAGACCAAGGTCAACTATGCGATGGCTACCTTCGAGGCGCTCAAGATGACCTCTCGCATGAGGGTCACCGACGAGCAGGCCGAGAGGCTCAACATCGTGTCCGGTCCCACGGGCATCTCGTTCGCTGAGACCGACGTCAACGAGGAGGAGTGAGCATGGCATACGCAGTCATTAGGGTGCGCGGCCAGCCCGATGTCAACCGCGACATCGAGCACACCATGATGCTCATGGGCCTCAACAGGGTCAACCACTGCGCCGTGGTCCCCGAGAACGCCTCCACCAAGGGCATGCTGCAGGTCATCAAGGACTACTGCACCTGGGGAGAGGTCGACGAGGAGACCCTCGCCGCGATGATCCGCTCCCGCGGCAAGATCGCCGGGGACAAGGACATCACCGACGACTACCTGAAGGAGAAGACCGAGTTCTCCTCCGTCGAGGAGCTCGCCAAGGCGATCATCGAGAACGACTACAAGATGAAGGACGTCGAGGACGCCAAGCCCGTCTTCCGCCTGCACCCCCCTGTGAAGGGATACGAGGGCAACAAGCGCTCGTACCAGAACGGCGGGGCCCTGGGATACAGGGGAGCGGCGATCAACGACCTCATCAACAGGATGCTCTGAGGTGTAAGAAATGCCTAGCAGAACCAAGAAGTTCAGGGGATACAGGACCCACGGCCGCGGTAAGAAATCCGGCCGTGGAGCAGGTATCATCGGCGGACACGGACAGGCAGGATTGGGCAAGACCGGCAAGATCGGGATGCTGAAGTACGACCGCGACCACTTCGGCCGCCACGGATTCAAGAGACCCCAGTGCATGGTCGAGGCCAACCGCACGATCAACGTCGGAGAGCTCGGAGAGCAGATGGAGAGGTTCGTCTCCATGGGCTTCGCCACCAAGGAAGGGGACGGCTACAAAGTCGATCTCACCGAGGCAGGCATCGATAAGCTATTAGGCAATGGTTGCATTGACGTCGCAGTCACCGTGACCGTGGCCGAAGCCTCTGAGAAAGCCCGTGCTAAGATCGAGGCCGCCGGCGGATCGGTCGCAGAGTGAGATCACTTCAACTGGAGAGATTAAGGATGGAAGAGACACCTAGCCTGTTGTACAAGCTGAAGCCCTTGTCCGACAGGCTCCCCTCCGTCAAAAGGCCTGAAGGCCACGTGCACTTCAGAACCAAGATGATGTGGGTTATCGTGGTGTTGGTCATCTACTTCATAATGACCAACGTCTACCTGTACGGGCTGGACCAGGAGAAATCCCTGGACCTGTTCGCCCAGTACAGGACAATCATGGCAGGAGCTTCCGGATCGCTACTCCAGCTCGGTATCGGACCGATCGTCACCGCATCTATCATAATGCAGCTGTTCGTCGGAGCGAAGATCATCAAGCTCGACCTGGGCAAGAGGGAGGACAAGGCATGCTACCAGTCCGTCCTCAAGCTCCTGGTCATCGTGATGATCATCTTCGAGGCCATCCCCCAGGTCTTCGGCTACCTGGTGCCCTCATCGGGCGCCGAGGACCTATTGGGGTCAGGTGGCGCGAAGCTGCTCCTGATCGCCCAGCTGTTCATCGGCTCGTACATCATCTTCATGATGGACGAGGTGGTGAGCAAATGGGGTATAGGAAGCGGTATATCGCTATTCATCGCGGCGGGTGTGGCTCAAGCACTGTTCACAGGAGCTCTGAACTGGAACCCGGTCGATATAGCGGCAGACATGAGCATAAGTAATCCGCCAGCGGGTACGATTCCGAGGGCGCTATACTACGTGTTCACGCTGTCGCCGGAGGAGATGTCGAGCTATGGGTATGAAAGCATATTCCTAGGTTCGCCGAACCCGATGATAGCGCTAGTGGGTACGCTGGTGATCTTCGTGATCGTGGCGTATCTGGAGTCCACACGTATCGAGTTGCCGCTGTCCCATGGCAACGCCAGGGGAGCGAGGGGCCGCTACCCGATCAAGCTGATGTACGCGAGCAACATCCCGGTCATCCTGATGTCCGCGCTGCTCGCCATCGTGAGCATGGTCGCGCTGCTGCTCTACAACAGCCATATACCGTTCATCGGCAACAACTCGTCGATCGGATACTTCGAGGACGGTTCGACGTACGCGGCGGGAGGTATCGCATGGTACCTGTCGGCGCCACAGGGACTGACCTCGTGGCTGATGCCGATACTAGACCCGCTAGGATACGGCAACGGCCATAGCGCGATACAGAACCTAGCCCATATGATGGTCTATCTGTCGGTGATGATCATGGGATCCATCATGTTCGCCAAATTCTGGGTCGAAACCACCAACCTCGGTCCCGAGGCGGTGGCCAAGCAGATCCAGAAGAGCGGCATGCAGATGCCCGGATTCCGTCGCGACCCGCGTGTCTTGAAGAGGGTGCTGGAAAGGTACATCCCAACCATCACCATCATGTCGGGAGCTCTGGTCGGTGCCCTTGCGGCAGGCGCGGATATGATCGGTACGACAGGTAATGCAAGCGGAACAGGAGTCCTGCTGACCGTGGGTATCATCATCCATCTGTACGAGGCCATCGGCCGCGAGCAGATGATGGAGATGAACCCCGTCATGAGGGGCTTCTTCGGCGGAGAGTGATGAGATATGGCAAACCCAGGCAGTCCTGACAGGATGGCGGCGGCACAGAGTGGCGCCAACCCGATGTCCAGCAAGACCATGATGGGGATGCTGTTCACGATGCTCATCATGATGGTCGTCATGATGTTCAGGACCCAGATCGGAGGGGCCCTTGACGTGGTGTTCCAATTCATCACGTTCAAGGACTCCTCCGGGGTCCCCCTTTACCCCATGCTGACCCTCGTGATAGCAGGTCTCATCGCCTTCTCCCTGTCCAATATCGTGAGGACCCTCCTTACCGACCCGGTGAAGATGGCTCGCAACCAGCACATCCAGTCCGAGTTCAACAAGGAGATGCGCCAGGCGAGGATCGAGAACAACCTCTTCAAGCTGAAGAAGCTGGAGGAGCAGCAGCCCAAGATCATGGCGATGACCATGGACACGAGCATGAGCCAGATGAAGACCATGCCCATAACCATGCTGTTCGTCATCCCCGTGTACGCTTGGATCTACTACTTCATCGACCCCAGCGTCGGCGGCTACTTCACAGAGGATGTCATCGTGAACATGCCCTGGGGGTACCTCGACCTGAACGACAGGCTGATGGGATTCATCCCCATCTGGATCGTCATGTACACCCTGATCTCCATGCCCATCGGGCAGATCGAGGCCAGGCTGATCCGCTGGATCATGCTGAAGAAGCGCCTCGAGGAGATCGACAATGGGATGGTAGAACCCGCATGAGGATAACCATAAGCGGTCCGCCCGGAAGCGGGAAGACGACCGCCTGCAGCAAGCTCGCGGAGACACTCGGCCTGGAGGCCGTGGTCTTCGGGAAGATCTTCCGCGAGCTCGCTGCAGAGAAAAACATTTCCCTGGGGGAGCTCGGCGCTTTGGCCGAGCAGGACCCCTCCATCGATCAGATGATCGATTCCCGCCTCGTGGAGACCGCAAGGCGCCACGAGGACATCATTCTCGAATCGAGGCTCGCGGCCTACATGCTCACCCGCAACGGGATTCCCGCGTTCAGGATCTACCTCGATGCAAGCCCCGAGGTGCGCATGGTGCGCATCGGACTGCGCGAGGGGCAGAGCCTGGAGGCGGCCGTCGCCGAGACGGTCGACAGGCAGAGGTCCGAGGCCAAGAGGTACATGATGTACTACAACATAGACATCGAAGACCTCAGCGTCTACGACCTGGTCATCAACACGGACGAACTCGACCCCGACCAGGTCCTGCAGAGGATACTGGAAGCGGTCGGTGCGCGAATGCTTGTGAAGGACCCGAATGCCATCCCCGACAAGTGGGGGAAGAAGCCGTCCGACAGGACGGTCGGCGAGCTGCTGCAGGGCGGGGTGGTCATCCTGGACAAGCCGTCAGGCCCCACATCCCACCAGGCTACCGCATGGGTGAGGGATGCGCTGCACGTGGAGCACATCGGCCACGGCGGTACCCTGGACCCCTATGTGAGCGGCGTTCTCCCGATAACCCTGGGCAAGGCAGTGCGTCTGACGGATGTCGTCCTCTCGTCGGACAAGGAGTACGTCTGCCTCATGCAGCTCCACGCGGACCGTCCCGAGGCTAGGATCCGCGAGGTCATGGGCAGGTTCAAGGGCCGCATCTACCAGCTGCCCCCGGTCAGGTCCGCGGTGAAGAGGCAGATGAGGATCCGCCACATCGCCGAGCTGGAGATCCTGGAGATCAGGGGCAGGGACATCCTGTTCAGGGTGTCCTGCGATGCGGGGACGTACGTGCGCACCATGTGTACCGACATCGGCGACATGCTCGGATGCGGAGCGAACATGAAGGAGCTCAGGCGCACCAGGTCCGGCAGGATGACAGAGGAGAGGGCCAGGACCCTCCAGGACATCCGCGACGCGTACATATTCTGGCAGCAGAACGGCAAGGAGAGGATGCTCAGGGAGATGCTGCTCCCCATGGAGGCGCTCATCCAGCCGCTGCCCAAGGTCGTCGTCAAGGCCACGGCGGTGGACGCCATCTGCCACGGGGCCGACCTGCAGGTGTCCGGAGTACACATGCTGGACGAGGACATAAGGAAGAACGCGCTCGTAGCGATGATCACCGCCCGCGGGGAGCTCATAGCCCTGGGGAGGATGTCCATGTCCACCCAGAAGGTCATGGATTCCGACAAGGGAAGGGCGGTGGACACCGAGAGGGTGTTCATGGAGCCCGGCCATTACCCCCGCATGTGGCGGTACTCGACGGACATCGAGGGCTACGAAGGCCCCGAGCTCCCCGAATGACCCAAATAGTCAAATCTGCATCACCTTGGCATGTCCCTGTTCGCCAAGAAGGTCACCGTATTCGGTCCCGAGACGGTATCCGTAGGGGACTTCGATCCCACCGTGGACGGCTGCTACCGCAACGTCGTGACGATTCCGCTGGATGTGAAGCCCCGGAGGAACCTCTACGTCAGCCTGAAGTCGGACAACCCGGTCGACATCGTCGTGGCCAACGACGACCGCTCCGCGGCCGGCCACAAGGAGAACCAGACCGAGCTGGTGTTCGGGCCGTTCCCCACGAAGTCGATGGACAGCATGGGCATCATATTGGGGATATACAGGGGCGAGAAGGCCCAGGTCACCCTGGAAGCATGGATTGATAAGCGATGGAACTCAAGTTGAAGATGCCGAAGGGGCGCGCCGCCAGGTCGCCGGTGCAGGATGAGCCGCTGCCTGCCATGCTGGAACCAAGGGAATGGAAGGTCTTTCTCGGTTTCGCCGCATCGATAATCGTATGTCTGGCACTCGCAGTCATCGTCCCGTTCGTCAGCGATTACACCTGGTACCAATCGTTCAATCTCATGCTCCTGCCGCTCATGGGCATGGGCGTGTACGGCTACGTGGTCCACTCCCGCTGGATCCTGCTCGCCATCGCCTCCGCCGCGACGGTCATCGCCATAGTCTTCCTGCCATGGGGGACCGTGGAGACCATCCTCGTGGTGTTCGGGTTCGAGGGCGCGGCCGTGGCCGCGGATATGATCCAGAGGCTGGTCTTCTTCAGGATCCTCAGGACCATAGAGTTCGTCAACGGCAGGGACCGCAGCAGCCCGCTGGAGCTGCTGGCACTGTACCTCTTCGGCATCCCGAAGGGGCTGGACACCCGCCGCATAGACATGGAGGAGGGCATCCGCAGGAAGGGCGTCCCGGTCAGGGAGATCGCCAACAGGATCCTGCTCGCGCTGTTCTTCTGCATGTTCATCTGGATGTTCATGTTCGCGGACCAGAACTACTCAGAGTTCACGTCCGGTTCGGTGGACGCGGTATTCATCGCCATGGGCTACATCGCCGTCGCCGTCCTATCGCTGTCCGCATTCGAGACGCTGGACGTGAGGATCGAGACCGACCACGGTGGGTTCAGGCTCTATGACGGGCTGATGGGCACCATGAGCCGCATCATCATACCGCTGGCACTCGCCACCGTCCTCCTGGCCATCGTGCTCTGGAAGGACCCGTTCGTGCTTGTGAGCATCGCCATGTCCATCGTGGTCATGCTGGCGATGGTGGTCATCGCGTCCGAGCTGTACTACGGCTATCTGGAGAGCACCACCGTGAAGGCTATACAGAGGGCCAGGAGGGAGTTCATGCCCTCAGGCATATGCTCCAGCCTGGGCGGCGACGTGCCGTCGCTGTCCGATGCGCCGCCGGGGACCCCCAGGAGGGATCCCTCGACCTGCTTCGATCCCGTGCAGGTTCGGAAGAACTGATCCTGCATGGAGCTGTTGGGCCTGCCCGGGGCATCCATGCCCTTGATGATGGGCAGGAAGACCTGCCCGGATGACATGCCGGGGGTCTTGTTGAGGCCGATGATCTCGGGCTCCTCCCAGTTGGTGATGACGACCTGGTACCTCTGGACCTGGTCCTCGATGGAGATGCAGGGGACCTCGGAGTTCTTGAGGATGTCCAGCGCCACGTCGGCGAGGACCTGGATCTCCTCGGGGGTCACGGCCTTGTCCAGGCGGATGAAGAAGGTATGCTCCTCGGTGGACCCGTTCATGAGGTACGTGACCTCGGAAACGGAGACGATCTCCTTGAACTTCTGTGACTTCTCGTCGTCGCCCGCGAGCTCCAGCATGCGGGACTTCCAGGTTTCGGGGATGTCGATGTAGATCGCGTCCTTCCCGAGTATCTTCCACATGGCCGATGAATGTCCTAATCAATAGTTAAGACTGACGATGACCGATACCCAATTATCCTCATTCTACATTCCTGGATTCGAATGACTGCAACCGCCCCCCGCCCCGTAGTTCAATTGGATTCCCCCGACCTCGACATAAGGCTGGTCGGGGGCAAGGGGATCAACCTGGCCAAGATGATCTCCAGCGGATTCAGCGTCCCCTACGCGTTCGCCGTGACCGTGGATGCCTACGAGATGTTCCTGGACCGCAACGGGCTCAGGGACAGGATCAGGGAGGTGCTGGATTCCACGGATTTCGATGACGAGGCCTCGCTGGAGTCCGCGTCGGAGAGGATCCGCTCCATGTTCCTGGACGCGGACATAGAGGCGGAGGAGCTGGTGGACCTGAAGAGGCAGCGCGGGGCGCTGGACGGGGAGTACTTCGCCGTCAGGTCGTCGGCTGTGGCCGAGGACCTCGCGGATGCGAGCTTCGCCGGCCAGCAGGATACCTACCTCAACGTCAGGAGGGAGGACGTGGTCAGGCTGATCCTGACATGCTGGGCCTCCTACTGGAACGCCAGGGCCATGAAGTACAGGCACGACGCCTCCAAGGACCATCTGTCCCAGGGGATGGCCGTCGTGGTCCAGAGGATGGTCAACTCCGACATCAGCGGGGTCATGTTCACCGCCGACCCGGTATCCGGGGAGGACAGCATCATAATAGAGGCATCATGGGGGCTGGGGGAGTCCATAGTCTCCGGCCTGGTGACGCCCGACAGGTACGTCCTGTCCAAGGACGGGAAGGTCAAGGAGGCGGAGATCCGCAGCAAGGAGAAGGGATTCTACCTCGTTGGCGGCCAGAACCTCCAGGTGGACATCCCGCCGGAGAAGGTCCACGCCAGGTGCGCTGACGACAAGATACTGAGGAGGATCGCCGAGGAGGGCATGAAGCTCGAATCCCATTTCGAATGCCCCCAGGACATAGAGTGGGCGGTCGAGGACGGGGAGGTCTACATCCTGCAGTCCAGGGCCATCACCACCCTGCCTGACGCGTCCGAGAGGGACGGCATCCTCTGGTCGAGGGGGTACGGCGACGAGTACTGGGCCGACGCCACCACGCCGATGTTCTACACGGTCCTGGGCAAGCCGCTCACGGACTACGTCAACCACGAGGGCGCCCACATGATGGGCTACAAGGACCTGGAGTCGGGCCCCCTCACCAAGCTCCACAAGTCCAGGGTGTACTTCTCCGCCACCGTGCTGGAGAGGATCTTCGCCCATTATCCCAAATTCATACGTTCCAGGGAGCTCCTGGAGTACTTCCCCCGCGCGGAGCAGGAGAGGATCTCGAAGTATCCGAACGACTACGCCGGCACCATAAAGTCGCAGCTGTGCCTCATGGTGAGGGACAGGGACGGGATGATCTGGAGGACGGACAGGGTCTACCGCCAGTGGGCGGAGGGCTTCCTGAGGCTCTGCGCGGAGTTCGATGCCCTGGACCTTGGATCGCTGAGCGACGGGGAGCTTGCCGATTGGTACTTCAGGTTACGCGAGGGCTCCATCAAGCACTATCAGCTGATCCGCTACGGGATGGTCTCCCATTCCATCATGACCAACCTCCTGGTGAAGAACTGGTGCGCCAAATGGCTGGGGGATGACGGGACGGTCTACGCCGGCCTCATGTGCGCCCCGGACGACAACAAGACCGTGGAGACGAACAAGGGCTTCTCCGACCTGGGGAAGGCCCTGAGGGCGGAGCCCGATGTCTTCGCGAAGAGCCAGTCCATGCCGGCGGCCGAGTTCGTGGAGTGGCTGCAGTCCTCGGATTGCGCCTTCAAGGACGCCTACAACTCGTTCATCGCGGAGTTCGGCCACAGGTCCGGCACCAGGGAGCTATACGCACCCAGATGGGCGGAGGACCCGGAGTACGTGATGGGCGTCGCGGTCCAGATGTACAGGAGCGGCGCCGACCTCAGGGAGGAGTTCGAGAGGAGCGTCGAGCGCAGGAAGGAGACCGAGGCTGACGTGAGGAAGCGCCTGAACCCCCTCAAGAGGATGCTGCTGTTCAAGGTCCTGGGCTATGCGAGGACCTACCTGACATTCAGGGAGAACCAGAGGTTCTACCTCGACCACATGATGTATCGCAACAGGCTGATCTTCCTGGAGCAGGGCAGGAGGCTCTTCGAGAGGGGCCTCATAGACGAGAGGGAGGATGTCTTTTTCCTGGAGGACGAAGAGGCCGTCGCCATATTGAGGGGCGGGGACGCATCCGGCTTGAGGGAGAAGATAGCCCCGAGGAAGGCGGAGTTCATGAAGTACCGCGACAGGCTGCCCCCGAAGTTCATCCTGAACGGCGTGGACTTCGACGACGAGCCCATGACCCACGGGGATGTCCTCGCGGGGGCGGCGTCCAGCCCCGGCAGGTACACCGGGAAGGTCAGGGTCGTCATGGACGTGAGGGACCTAGGACAGGTCGAGAAGGGGGAGATCCTGGTCACGAGCAACACCGATCCCGGATGGACCGTGGTGTTCTCGAAGCTCGGCGGGTTGATCACCGAGACCGGGGGGATCCTCTGCCACGGCGCGGTCATATCGCGCGAATACAGGATACCGGCCGTCACGGCCGTCAAATCAGCGACCACCATCCTGCGCACCGGGGACATCGTGTCCGTGGACGGGAGCAGCGGAGAGGTCGAGATACTGGAGGCGAAAGAATGAGCCAGGAATTGGATTGGAACGAGAGCTACTACTTCAACCTGCACGATCAGGGGAACGGCCTGACGGTCTTCATGCGCATAGGGAACAAGCCCAACAGGGACGAGAAATCGGTGTTCCTGTTCGCGATCGAGCAGGACAGGATATGCGGCCTCAGGAACGCGGTCAAATGCGACGACGACAGGAAGGCCTGCTCCGGGCTCAGGTTCGAGCAGGACGGGGATGTCTGGCACATCTCTTTCCAGGGTCCGCTGTTCGATGTGGCCAAGGAGCCGGCGCCCATAATGTCGTCCATGGACCTCGCATGGAAACCGGTCAACCCCGTGATGGACTACCATGACTGCGTAGACGCCAAGGGCGCGGAGCTGTCGTCCAAGACCGTCTCCGAGCACTTCGAGCAGTTCGGGACCGTCTCCGGGAGGATCGTCATCGGCGACAGGTCCTATGACGTGACCGCCACCGGCGAGAGGGACATGAGCGAGGGCGTCCGCGACTGGGGCTCCCCCAAGATGTGGATGTGGCTCAACTCCGTCTACGGCACAGACGTCGGCTTCAACGCCACCAAGCTGTGCACCGAGATGGGGGACGTCGATGCGGGATATGTGGGTAACAAGGATTCCAACGATCCCGTGGTGAAGATAGATATAGAGGTCGGCTATGAGTCGGGCATCCCGTCATCTTATACGATGAGGATGCACGGGAAGAGCGGGAAGGAGTACGCCGTCGAGGCGAGGATCCTGAGGAAGGCGTTCCTGCCGATGCAGGGCAGCAAGGACATGCTGCTCGTGGAGGCGATCTCCGAGACGAAGATGGACGGGCGCACAGGATACGGCATAGCCGAGTTCCTGATCCCCGCTCCGAAGCAATGAGGCGATACTATGGCGGAGACTTACAGGTGCCCCAACTGCGGGGCGGAGCTGGACGAGTACCATGCGGAGATGGGCAGGTGCACCGTCTGCGGCGCATCCATGGACCCGATGATCAAGAAGGATATCGAGAGCCAGGAGCCAGTGGCGACTGCGCCCGTCATGTCCGACGAGGAGAGGGAGGAGATGCAGGCCCAGGCCGAGCGCGACCTCAAGAAGGCCAAGAGGGCCAAGGCGGCTGCCACCGCGGTCACCGTGGGGGCAGTGGCTCTCCAGATCGCCAAGATTTTCGCCAAGAGGCGAACTGGTCATCCAGGTGGTAAGATAGCTTTATCTATGAGAATGTAATCAAGTGGTTTAGGGGCCTGTAGCTCAGCTAGGTAGAGCGTTCGACTCTTAATCGAACGGCCAAGGGTTCGAATCCCTTCAGGCCCGCCACTTACTTATCCAGATTCTTGGAAGAAATTCTATCGTTGGCTTCCTGCTGCTTCAATACGTAGATCGGGTACGCATTCTTATCCTCGGGGAATTCGGACATGATGTCCGCAATCGTCGCATGCGACAGCTCCTCCAGCATGGCGTCGAAGGCCGACTGGAAGTGCGGGGCCAGCACCTTGCGCAGGTCGCGGCTCAGGGGGCACTTCTCCACAGCGGGATACATGTTGAACACGTCGCCCGCCGATTCCTCTTCGGTAGCCAGGAGCACGTCCTTCAGCGTGATGCTCTCCGCAGGCCTTCCGAGCACGGTCTGCGCCCTGCCCATCCCGGGCTTCAGGAGCCCGGCCCTGCTGAGCTTGGCCATGACCTTGCGCACGATGACCGCGTTGCATCCGATGCTGAGTCCGAGCTCCCTGCTGGTGATGCCCGAATCCGCCAGTATCCCGTAGCAGGTCAGGATGTGTATCCCGACAGTGAACTCCGAGTCCACGTGCATGCGATCGCCCCTGCAGGAAGGATTTGCATTCGCTGTAGAGGTCGTTCGTCGGCTGGAGGTCCGCCCAATCCTCCTCCGGCACCTTGATCTTGAGGCGCATCCTCTCGGATACCTTCTGGAGATCCTTCTCGAACTGCTCCCGGTCCCCCAGGCCGGTATCGATCTTCAGGATGTACTCGTATCCCCCGAGGCTGAACATCCACCTCATGTATCCGTCGTGCCCGGGTTCTATGCCCAGCACCTCCCTCATCTCCGGGGTGAGGGATTCCTCGGTCGCGGCGGAGTTGCTGGAATCCGCATCGTTGAATTCGTCCCAGTTGGAGGCCATGGCGGGGAATGCGTAGAAGTGGCCCACGTACTTCTTCTGCATCTCGTTGTATTTCGGACCGCCGGCGATGTTTATCCCCACGCAGTCGTGGCAGAGGCATCCGTTGCAGTCATGGAACGTGGCGGACGGCTTGAATCCCTTCTCCTCGCACCATTTTGCCGGGCTCCAGTTGTAGTTGCCGCATGTGCCCAGGTAGAACCCCATTGCGTCGACGAACGGCTGCATGTCGGTGGCCAGGTTCTCGACGGTGGATTTCAGTTTTTCAGGTTCCGCATGGAGGCCGAGGTTGGTCATGTAGATCAGGATGGTGTACCTGTCGGCATCCAGCGTGTAGTTGCGGGAGAGTATGTCGTTGAATGCGACTATCGAGTACGGGATGCCCGCCTTATCCAGCTTGGACCTGATGGAGGTGTTGTTGTCATTGTCGATGATGACGATGTTCTTCTCCTCGCCATCCTTGCCCAGGCTGTAGACCAGGTTGTCGTCCACCATCGGACAGGCTATCAAGCCCAGGATCCCTTTTGTCATAAAAATTATTACACATTACCACTATTAAAACATGAGTCCGCCACTCAGGTTCGTTTCCGACAAGGCTCCTTAGGCCGATTGCCCGTATTCGATCGGATTGGTACTCGATCAACGGCCTGGGCTCATCGAGCTCTTCCCCGTTGTACGGCTCCTTCCCTATGGATCTGAGCTTCTCCAGGACCAGCTGCTTCCCGGCATCCGATATCCCGAAGATCTCCACCTTGTTCCCGGCGATGAGCGCATTCCTCTCATGCGCTATCTCCCTCGTCCACCTGGAACCGCATGCGGTGATGAAGTCGCAGCAGTCGAACATGGTGCCGACGCCGCAGCGGTTGATGTGGCTGGTATGCACCCCGACGATTATCGCCCTGTCCCCGTAGCGTTCCCTGATGGCCTTGGCATCCTCGGGCTTGCATACCGTGACGGAGAACCTCCGATAACCCTTGGAGTCAGCGAGCTCCGCGCCCTTCACCATGTTGACTGGCACAGTCTCCGGATCGACTACGTTGTCCCTTCCCACGGCATCGAGGACAACCTGCAAGGGGGAGGTCTCCACCAGGCCCGAGATCCTTCCGCAGAGGCCCTGCAGGATGTAAGGGTCGGTGATCACGGCGGTCCCGCAGCCATCGGCGGCTATCACGGCGGCATCTATCCTCCCGTTCTCGAGGGCGGTGCTCAGGATCTCCGAGACGCCGAATGTGATGTAGTCATCGGCGCGCACCATGCGGTTCTCCGTGCAGAATCCGAAATCCCTGATGCGGAACTCGATGTTCTCCCTGACCATCTCCGGCGTGATGGTCTCCATCCCCCTGAACTTCTTGAACAGAGGGCAGTATTCCAGTTCGGATTCGCCGACGGAGACGACTTTCCCGTCCTCTATCACCACGCGGGTCATGCCGATGGCATCGAATACGTGTCTGCCGTGATTGACCATGCTCTCACCAAATTATGCTATTTTCATATAGGAAATTATTATATAAGTAGTATTGCAGAATGGGGTCCAGACACTGGCAGGGATGAACTGATGGAGACTATACTGGTCAGGTATTGCGAGATCGGACTGAAGAGCGATCCGGTCAGGCGCAGGTTCGAAGGGATACTGAAGCGCAACATGATCGAGATGCTGGCCGGCGATTAGGTCGAGGCTGTGGTAACGCGGGCCAATGCCAGGTTCTATGTAGAAGCCGAGGACGTCCACGGCGCCGTCCGCTCCCTGAGGAAGGTGTTCGGCATCGCCTCGCTGTCCGTGGCGGACGTATGCGAGGCGGATGTGGAGTCGATTAAGAAGCTGGTGAAATGGATCTCCAGGGAGTATCTGCAGATCGGGGACTCGTTCGCCATCGATGCGAGGAGGGACGGGGGGAGCTACGGCTTCACCAGCATGGACCTCGAGAGGGAGATCGGAGCGGCAGTCCTGGAAGCGAACTCCGACAGGGGCGTGAAAGTCAATCTATCGAAGCCCGATCGGACGATATTCATAGAGGTCAGATCCGGCAGGGCCTACATCTTCACATCGTACGTCAGGTGCCATGCCGGGCTCCCTCTGGGAAGCCAGGGCAGGGTGGCCGCATACGTTAACGACGACCGCGGGCTGGTATCCGCGTGGCTGATGATGAAGAGGGGCTGCAAGGTCTCGGTATGCGGCGACCGCGACGTATCGCTCCTGAGGAAGTACGATCCCCATCTGAAGACATTCGATCCCGGGGATGGATTCCCGGAGAAGACCCTCGGAGTCGTATCCGGTAACAGCCTGGAGCAGCTCGGCGAAGTGGACAGCGGGGGGCTCCCGGTCTTCATGCCCACCATAGGGATGAATGACAGGACCATCTGCAACCTGATCGCTCAGATCAAAGCGGATCGAATGGAATCGCTTATTACAGGAACTGATAGAATGAAGGCAGTCGCATTGATCTCGGGCGGCATCGACTCGCCCGTGGCATCGTATCTGATGTCAGAGGCCGGGGCGGACGTCATCCTGCTCCACATGAGCAACGGGGATTTCGGAGACCCGAAGGACCTGGAGAAAGTGGTGATGATCTCCAAGCAGCTGGAGTCCTACACGAGGAAGGAGTTCCCGGTCTATGTGGCGGACCACGGCAGGAACCAGAGGATCATCCAGGACAACTGCGATCCCCATTACCAGTGCGTCATGTGCAAGCGCACCATGCACCGGGTCGCGAAGAAGTTCGCGCAGGCCAATGGCGCCTCGGGGATCGTCATGGGGGATTCCCTCGGGCAGGTCGCCTCGCAGACGCTGATGAACATCAGGGCCGAGCAGAGCGGATTGGACTTCCCCATATTCAGGCCGCTCATCGGGCTCGACAAGCTCGAGATCATCGACATCGCCAAGCGCATAGGCACGTACGAGATCTCGATCATCAAGACGTCGGGATGCGCCGCGGTCCCGATCGGACCCGTGACCGAGGCGAAGGTCGAGAAAGTCCAGGAGATGCAGGGCAAGATAGACCTGGACGGTATGGTGGATGTCTGCTTCGACAGTATCAGAAGAGTATACCGATATCGGATGACGTACTCCGGCATCGAACCCTGGATCTGGATGATCCCTTTGGAATTGGCATCGTCCAAGAGGTCCTGGATAGTGGTCTCGTTCATGATGTCCATGACGGCCTTCTCTATCCTCAGCCACATATCCAGGGTTGTACAGCGGTCCTTCCTCTGACAGTCCACGCTGCCATCCTTGATGCAGGGCACCGGGGCCATTGTCCCCTCGATGTTCATGACCACCTCGGCTACGGTGATCTCGGAAGCGGGACGCGAGAGGACATACCCGCCCTGCGGCCCTCTCTCCCCTTTGACGATTTCCGCCTTGGAGAGCATGGTGACGATCTGCTCCAGGTACTTGATGGAGATGTCCTGGCGGGCGGAGATGTCCTTGATCTTCACCTTCCCCGATTCCTGGAAGGCTGCGATGTCCACCAACATGCGCAACGCATATCTGGTCTTGGTTGACACATTCACGACCATACGAATCACTTTCTTCGTTTATTAGTGTTGATACGGATTCACCTATTTTCCCAAGGGAATTGCTCATCCGAACAATCCCTTGCTCAGGTACCTGTCCCCTCTGTCGGGGAGGACGGTCACGATGTTCCCACTTCCCACGTCGTTGGCCAACTTCCTAACGGCCGCAAGAGCGGCTCCTGACGATTGTCCCGCCAATATGCCCTCCCTCCTCGCCAGCTCGCGGCACGTCTCGAAGGCTTCCCTATCGGTGACCTTGTACACCCGGTCGATCAGGGAGGTGTCCATCGTCTTGGCGATGAAATCGTTGCCGATACCCTCGATCGCGTACTCCCCCTTCTCCCCGCCTCCGATGATGGACCCGACGGGGTCGGCCAGCACCCCTTGGATGCTGGGATTCCTGCTCTTGAGGTAGCCGACGATCCCGGAGAATGTGCCGCCGCTCCCCGCGCCCATGACTGCGTAGTCGATCTTCCCGTCCAGGTCGCGGTAGATCTCCGGGCCGGTGGTCTCGAAGTGGCTGCGCGGATTGCTCATGTTCTCGAACTGCCCGAGGGAGATCGCGCCGGGTATGCGGTCCTTGATGCGCTCCGCTTCAGCGACCGCGCCCAGCATTCCCTGCTCCTTAGGGGTGTTCACGATCTCCGCGCCCAGCGCCATCATGATCCGCTGCTTCTCCTCGGAGAATTTGGTGGGGACGGTGAATATCACCCTGTAGCCCTTGTTCAGGGCCGCCAGCGCAATCCCGATCCCGGTGTTGCCCGCGGTGGCCTCGACTATCGTGGAGCCCTCCCTCAGCAGCCCCTTCTCCTCCGCATCCCTGATCATGTACATTCCGACGCGGTCCTTGACGCTCCCGGCGGGATTGCTAAGCTCCAGCTTCGCGAACACCCTGACGCCCCTCGGATATCCCATGTGCTTCAGCTCGATTAGCGGAGTATCGCCTATCAGCTCCTCCACCGAACCGTACAACGTCATATTCTGGACCCCTTGATGGCACGGTCCAGGTCGCTGATGATGTCGTCCACGTCCTCGATCCCCGGGGACAGGCGGATCAATCCGTCAGTGATCCCTACTGCTCTTCTGATGCTCTCGGGTATGGATGCGTGGGTCATCGTGGACGGATGGCAGATCAGGGACTCCACGCCCCCGAGGCTCTCTGCGAGGCTGATCAGCTCCAGCGATTCGAAGAATCTGTTGAGGTCGTGCCCCTCCTTCAGCTTGAAGGATAGCATCGCCCCTCCGTTCTTCGCCTGCTTCGAATTGACCGCGTATCCGGGATCGGTCTCCAATCCGGGGTAGTATACCTTGGAGACATCCTCGTTCGACTCCAGGTATCTCGCGATCCTGTGGGCGTTCTCGACATGCCTGTCTAGTCTGACGGACAGCGTCTTGATGCCGCGGATCAGCAGGAAGGAGTCGAAGGGCTGCAGCACCCCGCCCGTGGCATTCTGGAGGAACGCCAGCCTCTCCGCCGTCTCCTGATCGTTGACGACCGCCAATCCAGCGATGAGGTCGCTGTGACCGCCGAGATATTTGGTCCCGCTGTGGACCACGATGTCCGCTCCGAGCTCGAGCGGGCGCTGCAGGTAGGGCGTCATGAACGTGTTGTCGACGATGACCTTCACGCTTTTCTCGTGCGCTACTTCCGAGAAAGCCCTGATGTCGGTGACGGACATCAGGGGATTGGCGGGACTCTCCAGCAGTATCGCCCTCACGTCATCCGTTATCGCTTTCCTGAGATACTCGGGGTCCTCGGATTCCAATATGGTGTATTCGATCCCGAAGTTCTTGAACACCTTGTCAAGGACGCGGTACGTCCCCCCGTACACGTTGTGGGAGATGAGTATCCTGTCGCCCGACCTGTAGAGGGAGAGGACGGTGGTGATCGCCGCCATCCCGGAGGCGAATGCGAATCCTGCTATCCCTCCCTCGAGCTCGGCGATGAGGTTCTCGAGCACCTTCCTGGTAGGGTTGCCTGTGCGCGAGTACTCGAATCCCCTGTTCTTCCCGATGCCGTCCTGCTTGTAGGTGGACGTCTGGTAGATGGGGGTGCTGACGGCACCAGTGCGCTCATCGATCTGGTTCCCGCCATGGATCAGAGTTGTGTTCAGCGAGTATTGCCCGCCGGTTCTTGCATTGCTCATATCCAAGAGTATTCAGATGTAGTATTTTACTATTTTCAAATAGGAAATAAGTAATTACTTATACTACCACGATTGTTGGCAGTTTATGACCCAGGAAAGATACGGTCTGAACAAGGAATTGGCACAGATGCTGAAAGGCGGCGTGATCATGGATGTGACCACGCCGGAGCAGGCGGCGATCGCCGAGGATGCGGGAGCATGCGCGGTGATGGCCCTGGAGAGGATACCCGCGGACATCCGCTCCGCGGGAGGGGTATCCAGGATGTCAGATCCCAAGATGATCAAGGGAATCCAGGATGCAGTTTCCATCCCGGTGATGGCGAAGGTCCGCATCGGGCACTTCGTCGAAGCGCAGATCCTGGAGGCCATCGAGATCGATTACATCGATGAGAGCGAGGTCCTCTCGCCCGCCGACGATGTGTACCACATCGACAAGACCCAGTTCAAAGTGCCGTTCGTCTGCGGCGCGAGGAATCTCGGGGAGGCGCTTAGGAGGATCGCAGAGGGGGCGTCCATGATCAGGACCAAGGGAGAGCCAGGCACCGGGGATGTGGTCCAGGCGGTCTCGCACATGAGATCCATGAACTCCGATATCGCCAGGCTCAAGGCGATCAGGGATGACGAGGTCTATGAATTCGCGAAGAGCCTCGCAGTCCCTGTGGATCTGGCACAATACGTGCACGACAACGGGAGGCTCCCTGTGGTGAACTTCGCCGCAGGCGGGGTCGCCACACCGGCGGATGCAGCGCTCATGATGCAGCTGGGTGCCGAAGGGGTCTTCGTGGGCTCCGGGATATTCAGGTCGGGCAACCCTTCGAAGAGGGCAGAGGCGATCGTGAAGGCCGTGACCAATTACAACAACCCCAGGATCCTGGCGGAGGTCTCTGAGGATCTGGGCGAGGCGATGGTCGGAATCAACAAGGATGAGATTGACAAGCTCAATAACATCCGCATGGCGGAGCGCGGTCAGCGATGGGCGTAGGCGTACTGGCATTGCAGGGTGCTTTCGCGGAGCACGAGGCCGTTCTGGACAGATTGGGTGCGGAATGGTTCGAGATCAGGTCATCTGAGGATCTGAAGAAGGACATGGATGGGATAATCCTCCCCGGCGGCGAGTCCACCGTGCAGGGGAAGCTCCTCAGGGACTTCGGGATGCTCGATGAGCTGAAGGCCAAGATAAACGGCGGCCTCCCGGTACTGGCGACCTGCGCGGGGATGATCCTCTTGGCAGAGAGTATAGAGGATGACGATACGGTCCACCTGGGGACCATGCCTGTCACGGTCAAGCGCAACGCATACGGGAGGCAGCTCGGCAGTTTCAACGCCAGGGGGACCTTCGGGGATCTGGAGGATGTCGAGATGGAGTTCATCCGCGCCCCTTATTTCACTAATATAGGAGATGATGTCCAAGTATTGTCTATTATAGATGGGAATATAGTCGCCGCGCGCTATGGGAATCAAGTAGCGACTGCCTTCCATCCCGAGCTCACCGCCGACACAAGGGTGCATCAGTACTTTTTGGACATTTTAGGCCGAATCGCAGCAAAAAGATGCTCTAAAAGCGTCTTTCAAACTATTTCCCTATTTTCATATCGGAAATTAATTAAATACTAGTTGTGTGTTAGTGATATTCAGAAGCGGTATCAAACGTCACCAAGATATTCGAATACGAATATCGACGGAGGTGCCGCTCAGGAATCAAAGGAAGTGAAACAAATGTCAACCGATAACGTTCCAACAGGCCCCAACAACGCAAAGAACCAGAGGTTCGAGACCCTGCAGCTCCATGTAGGTCAGGAGCAGCCCGATCCGGTCACGGATTCCAGGGCCGTCCCGATCTACCTGACCACCTCGTACGTGTTCCACGACTCCAAGCATGCAGCCGACAGGTTCGGCCTCAGGGATGCGGGGAACATCTACGGGCGTCTCACCAACACGACTCAGGACGTCCTCGAGAAACGTATCGCCGCCCTCGAAGGAGGTACGGCCGCTTTGGCCTTGGCTTCGGGCGCAGCAGCCATAACGTACACGATCCTCAACCTCACCCACGCCGGGGACAACATCGTGTCCTCGAAAACCATCTACGGGGGATCGTACAACCTCTTCCAGCACACATTGCCCACCTACGGCATCACGACGAAATTCGTGGAGCCCGATGACTACGATGAGATCGACAAGGCGATCGATGAGAAGACCAAAGCGCTGTTCACAGAGACGCTGGGAAACCCTAACTCCAATGTATCCGATTTCGAGAAGCTCTCGGAGATCGCCCACAAGCACGGGATCCCCCTGATCGTCGACAACACGTTCGCGACCCCGTACCTCATCAGGCCCCTGGAGCACGGAGCGGATATCGTGGTCGAGTCCGCGACAAAATTCATCGGAGGGCATGGAACCGTCCTGGGAGGATTGATCATCGAGGGAGGTAAGTTCAACTGGGACAACGGGAAGTTCCCCGGACTCACGGAACCCGATGAGAGCTACCACGGCGTGAGCTTCTACAAAGCCCTCGGACCCGCGGCATTCGTCACGAGGATAAGAGCGGTGCTCCTCCGCGATACCGGCGCATCGATCTCCCCGGTCACGGCATTCGTGCTATTGCAGGGATTGGAGACCCTCTCCCTGCGCGTCGACAGGCATGTGGAGAACACCCTCAAAGTGCTGGAATACCTGAAGAACAACAAAAAAGTCAGGAGCATCAGCCACCCCTCGTTCCCCGACCAGCCCACCCATGAGATATACAACAGATACTTCCCCAACGGAGCCGGATCCATATTCACCTTCGATATCGACGGAACCGAGGAAGAGGCGAAGAAGTTCATCGACAGCCTCGAGCTGTTCTCGCTCCTGGCGAACGTCGCGGATGTGAAATCGTTGGTCATCCACCCCGCATCCACGACGCACTCTCAGCTGAACGAGACGGAGCTGAAGGAGCAGGGGATCTCGCCCTCCACCATCAGGCTTTCCATCGGTACCGAGCACATCAACGACATCATCGCCGACCTCGACCAGGCATTTGCGAAGATCGGAGCCGATCCGAAGGATGAATCGAAAGAAGAGAAGAAAGGATTCCTGGGGAAGATAATCGGGAAGAAGGAGTGATAGGAAGAAACCGGATCAATGCCACTGAGTCCCATCCCTTCGCCTTCTATCGGATGGGGCGTTGCCTCCTCCTTAGCATCACTGCCGGCCCCTCTTGGGGGGGCCGGCACCAATGCTTTCTCTGATCATCAGATGTGGAACGCCATCCCGGGGATCCCGGATCCCTACCCGTATCGGCCGGCCTCGCGTTTGGGATTCCGTATCTTCAGCGATGACTACCATCCTCGACTTGAGCCACTTCCCCAGCTTCATCAGTCCCTTCCCTCCGAAGTACACGATGACGAAGCTGACGATCACGAGGATGGCGATGTACAGCGCCTTCTCCTCCAGGGGCAGATCCTTCATCATCTTGCTGACGTAGTAGATCTGGTAGTAGTTGCTGAGATAGAGCACCAGCGATCCGACCGCTAGGAACGACGACAGCTTCTTCAGCCCGGGGCGCTCGGACACGTCCACCGCGATGCTGGTCTTCGCGCTCAGGGTGAGCAGGGCGGCGATGAACAGCAGGACGGTTATGCCCAGCTCCCACCATCCCTGGGGCAGGTGCCCAGCGATGTGGCCGGTGTTGACGTCCACCCAGGTCACCATCATAACCACTGAGAGGATGTAGCATCCCAGTTCGACGACCGACAGGAGGCGCTTCCCGAGCTTCGTGAAATCGTACGACTTGATCTTGCCGACGCATTCGAACGCGTAGTATCCGAGGCATATGGAGCCCAGGGATATGAGGAAGCCCTTGATCACCCCTCCGATCTCGGTGTAGGGCCCGAACAGCGTGCCGGTGGTGCGGAGGCACACCGCAATGCACAGGAGCCCGATGACGGGCGCGGCGTACTTGGCGAATTTGTGGCCGTACTTCAGGGCGAACGGATACGTGACCGCCAGGCCCACCATCATGCCGGACAGGTACCAGACGGCGACGTTGCCCATCACCATGGGCATGCCGAACATGCTCAGGCAGCTCACGTCCACGAAGAACGTCATCAGCGAGGAGATCAGCGACTCGCCGAGGTCGTAGCCGTAGTAGTCCATCTGGAGGATCGTCTGCAGCACGAACGTTATCACGGCGGCGACGATCAGGTACGGCATGAAGCTCATCAGCTTCGAGAGCAGGAATGTTCCGATGGACTCTCCGCGGTCCCTGCGCTTGTCCAGGCTGCTCATCGTGAAGTACCCGGTGAGGATGAAGAAGAACACCACCAGGGGGCCGGGCGTGATCGCCGGCACCAGCTTCGTGAGCCCCATATGGGCGTATACGATCATTATGGCGAAGAGCATCCTCAGCAGGTCGACGTTGAAGTTCCTCATGGGTTCCGCATGAATTCTGTTTGTGACTATAAAATGGTAGGTATCGCGCCCCGTCGTGTTCCTTCTTGCTGTACAGCCGCTCATGCTTCGGCTTCTGATACTCCCCGTGCTCCCTGGAGTAGCCCCTGCGGATCTTCACGTTCATCAGGATCACGCTCATGATCACCAGCCCCATCCCCACAGCGTTCAGCGCGGTGACCTGCTCGGAGAAGAAGAACAGCCCCACCAGCGTCGCGGCCACCACCTCCAGCACGGCGAGGGTGGACACGATGGTCGGCTCTATGTACTGAGTGCTCCAGGTGTATAGGAAGTAGGGTACCAGCGTCATGAGGACGCCCAGCGCGATGCACATCAGGATGCCCTCCGGATCGGTGACCGCCTGCACCAGGTTGTCCGCATTGCAGAGGGGCAGAGCCAGCAGGTCCGCGAACAGCATGGTGTAGAACAGGCTGGCGGCGGGGTGGATCCCCCTGTCGTTGAACAGCTTGCTGCCGATCATGAACATGCCGAAGAACAGGCCGGACATCAGGGCGCTGAGGATGCCGTACAGGTCCGAGTCGACCTCTCCGAACAGCACGCCGGTGACCAGGATGGAGCCCATGGTGGCGATCCCCATGGCCACCAGCTTCTTCGCGGTCAGCTTCTCCCTGAACAGGAGCAGGGATATCACCATGACATAGTAGGGGGCCGTCATCTGGAGCAGGGTGGTGAGGCCCAGGTGGATGGTGTTCAGGGAGTAGAAGAAGAACAGGTCGGACAGGAACTTGAACGCCCCGAAGAGGAACAGCAGCGGGATGTCCCTCTTTCCGATCCTCAGCTTGCTGCGGGCCAGGAGGCCCAGCATGACGAGGAGGAAGATCGAGGAGAAGGACAGGCGGACGACGACGCTGTCGATCGACGTCATCCCGAACTCGCTGCTGAAGTAGCGGGTGCACAGCCCTAGGAAACCGAACAGCGTGGCGCCGACGACGACGGCGGTCATTGCCAGCAGGCGGTTCCTATCCATGTGGCGTCGAATCTGCTCTTAGTATATACGTCCCGTCCCCGGGAGGCATGGGGACCGCGCCTTATCGGGAGTACAGCCTGATGACCTTGCCCATGTTGATGAGGTGGTCTGCGACCCTCTCGGAATCCGATGTCATGGAGAGGAACTCGGACCCGACGTCCAGGGTGCATATGCCCTCGTTGAGCCTCTTGACGTGGCTCTCGGCCATCTCGGCGGTCAGGGCATCGACCTGGTCCTCGATCTCGTAGGCGGCCTCCAGGGCGGCCTCGTCGGTCTCCGAGTACGCCTGGTAGATCTTCTCGTAGAGGTCGTCGATGAGGGATTCCAGGGTATCGATCTCGCTGATCGCGAGATGGGAGAACTGCTCGCCGAGGCTGCTCATCTTCTTGGCGTACCCCATGATGTTCTTGGAGTAGTCGCCGATGCGCTCGAGGTCGGATATTGTGTGGTAGACCGTGGAGACGTAGATCTGGTCCCTCTCGCTCAGTTTCTTCTCGCTCAGCTTGACCAGGAAGCGGGCGATGGCCCTGTTGAGGTAGTTCAACTCCTATTCGTTGTCGCAGAACCTGTCCATGTCCCTGAAGTCCATGTAGCGGATCATGTGGCAGGAGAACTTGTAGTTCTCCATGGCCATCTTGGACATGTTGAGGACCTCGGCCATCACCTGCTGGACCGCCACGGGCGGCGTCTTGAGCATGTAGTCGTTGATGAAGTGCAGCTTGGGGGCGAACCCGGACGCCTCCTTGTCGGATCCCTTATCCGGGACCAGCCTGATGACGAGCCGTATGAGGGCCCCGGTCAGCGGCAGCATGATGATGACGGTGATGACGTTGAACACGGTGTGGAACATGGCCAGCTGCGTGGAGGGCGCATCGGGGAACAGGGACTCGAAGATCCCGGCGTAGGTGACATCGAACGCCCCCAGGAAGATCCCGGCGATGACGAATATCAGCGCGCCGAAGACGTTGAAGAGGATGTGGATCACGGCGGTCCTCTTGGCATTGAGGCCGCTGGACATTCCTGCGATGACCGCCACCACGCACGACCCGATGTTGGAACCGAGGGTCAGGTAGATCCCCTGCTCCAGGTCTATCAGGCCGGTGACGACCATGGTGATCGCCAGGGTGGTGACGACGGAGGAGCTCTGGACCAGCGCGGTCAGGCCGATACCGATAAGGAGCAGGAGGAAGACGTTGTCGAGGCTGGCGAGGAAGTCGACCACCTCGGGGAGCTCCGCGAACTCGCTCATGGAGGAGGCCATCATGGTCAGGCCGACGAACAGCAGTCCGAACCCGGTCAGGACGCCGGCCCAGTTCTTCTTCCTCTCGCTTTTCGCGAAGGACATCGCGAACGCACCGACACCGGCCAGGGCGGAGAATATGACTGCGAGGGACAGCGTGTTCTCGCTGAACATCCCGATGGCGGCCAGCTGCGCGGTTATGGTGGTACCGATGTTCGCTCCGTAGATGATGGTCGCCGCGAGCGGCAGGGTCATGATCCCGGCGTTGACGAATCCGATGACCATGACGGTCATCGCACCCGAGCTCTGGATCGCGGCGGTGGCCACCGCTCCTATCCCGACCCCGGAGAGCTTGCTCTTCGATGCCTTGGCGAACATCTTCTTGAGCTTGCCGCTGCTCAGCGACTCGAGGTTGGAACTGAGCATGTTGCACGCGGTGAGGAATACCCCGATTCCTGCCAGAAGGGTCAGGATAGCCGTCGCGATCATCACATCGTCCAAAAACCAGCACCTCGATAGTCAGTCCCGTGTACGGGTGGGTGGAATCTCCGAAGGGGTTAAAAAACACTACCGTTCCTCAATTCTCTGGAATCCCCTTTTTTAGGGCCCTGCAGAGCGCTGGCGACCGCATTCCCGCCCTTTTCCCGCGGTCGGAAACTGTTAATGCGGCGAGCTGCTACAAGCCCCATAATGAACAGGGCCGTGGTCAACGGAGAGGTGTCGGTGGAGGTCCCCGAGGGCTTCCGCATCCTTGGCAAGGACGAGCTCGACACGCTGTATGCGGATTCCAATCCGAACAGGTGGGGCATGGCGGACGACGTCAGGGGGATGATCCTCTCCATGTTCTGGCACAGGAACGGGGCCCTGGTAGCCTCCCTCGCATCCGCCAATGATGCCTGCAGGTCGATGGAGAGGAGGCTCGCGAAGAGCCTCGGAGCCTATGGCTATTCCCTGGAGAGGTTCTACCGCAGGGAGGTGTGCGGCCTGGATGCGCATGGGTTCCGCCACAGCTATTCCGCCAACGGGGTGGATCGCTTCTGCGAGGTCACCCTCTTCAAGCACGGCCGCGTGTTCTACACGGCCTACTGCTACTCGACCGCCGAGGGGGAGCAGGGGAACCGTCCGGTGCTGTCAGGGATCCTGGATTCCATGTCTCTCGGTCGCCGACCCCTTGCGATGCTATATAGTTGGATGCATCTCTGGACACAATTATATGTATCCAACCCGATTTGCTCTTCAGGATGTCCCAGCACATCTGAAAGAGTGATAAGATGGACAAGAAGATCGCAATAATCGCCGTTGTGGCAGTCGCCATAGTGGCGGTTGCAGCATGTGTCCTCGTCTTCGGCAAATCCTCGAATCCCACCTTCGAGCAGGTGGAGATCGACGAGGAGCTGCAGGGCAAGTTCTACGTCGTCAACGGCGACGGGACCGAATCCGCGGTGCTGGAGAAGGGCGCTAAGACATACAAGGAGACCAAGATTGTCTCTAAGGGCGTCATATGGATGACCGACTCGATCCTCGTCGACCATGAGAGCGCGACGGTCACGGCGACCATGGTGCTCCTGGGCGGGAACCACAACGTGGAGGTCTCGTTCGGGCACGTGGACGACCTGGACGCATTCTTCGTGAACGACAACCTGGAGATTCCCCTGGAGGGCATCAAGAAAGGAGTCTCCGTGAGGATCGACTTCGACCCGCCCATGCCCATCGAGAGGATGTTCGCCGGGACCTGGAAGCTGGTCGAGGCGAACGCCGGGTACTACGATGAGGAGGGCAACCCCCAGTACAGGGCCCTCGACCTCGCCGGCAAGGCAGTGATCGAGGCAATCGACGATGCGTTCTGCACCCTCACCTTCAACAACCATACATCCACATGCGTGTTCGACGGGAACCACCTCCTCACCACAGACATTGGGGGATTCAGCTCCACTGCAGTGGTATCCGCCCTCGGCGATGTGATGTACATCGGCCACGTCCAGCCCGGGTACGGCGGGAACGTCCTCAAGTTCGAGCGCGAGAACGGGCCGGTCCCCCCGAATTCCGATGTTCCCAAGGATGCCGAGCCCTACATCCCCGATGAGGGGACCGTGATGGAGGCCTTCATCGCGGACAAGTACACCCTCGGAAATGCCAAGGACTACCTGGACAGGGGCTACAAGCTCACCGTATTGAAGGTCGAGGACGGCATGCTGTTCTACAAGGTGGAGTTCACCGTGGACGACGTCCTCAACACGTTCCACTTCGTGGCCGTCAGGGTGATGGCCGAGACCTTCCTGGCCATCTGCGAGGAGCCCAGCGAGGACGATGGGGTCTTCGTCGACATGCTGAACTTCACGGACGGCGTGGCCTATACCAACTCATACGTCAACGACGGGTTCCTCCCTTCCATTTGGAACGTTGTCTACGGCGACGAGGACAAGGCGTACACCCTGGAGACCGACATGACGGACTGGACCTACGCCGGGTACGAGAGGAACATCATCCACGACGGCGGAATCGTCCCTCTCGAGCCCACGACGGTATTCGTGTCCCTCCAGGTCATGGACCAGAACAACAACCTGATCGAGGTCGAAACCAGGACCCTTGATGAGACACCGGCCCTCTGGGGCGCTCTTGTGCTCCCCGACCGCGACGGATACTACATGACCGTCGAGTCCTTCGCCCTGTACGGCGGGGAGATGTTCAGCGGGTTCTACCTGTGCTCCATGGACGAGGCAATGGGCAAGATTAACGTCATCGGATGCCTGGACGGTGACGAGGGATCCTTCGCCGTGTTCAAGCAGGAGCTCTACCACACCTTCGGATGAGGAACAAACGACCCGGCCCTGCGCCGGGTCCCCTTACCTTTTCCATGCGCCGGCTATCGGCGGCCCTCGTTCACATCCTTGAGGACATCGAAGAGCGTCTCCCGATGGCACATGGACTCCAGCGCGCGGTCGAACCTGTCGATGATCTCCTCGATCTGGGAATCCGGATAGCGGGCGGGGCTGTAGAACACCATCCCGAAGAGGTCGCCCACGTTGATGACCTCGATGTTGAACATGAACGTCGGCGGGACGAGCATGTCCACATCCACGTCCAGGCCGGAGGTGTCGAAACCGGGGACGGCCAACTCGGAGGGCAGGCTCAGGTACGGGTTGTACTGGAAGAAGAATTGGTGCTTGATGCCGTCGGCCTCGCGCTCCCATGAGGGGTAGTTCTTCCTCGCCATGCAGTCGTAGGCCGTCTCGGCCAGCTCGTTCAGCATCTCCGACAGGTCGCGGTCCTCGCCGATCCTGGTCCTGAACGGGACCGAGGACGGGAAGCATCCGATGCAGTCCTCCACGCCGATGCTGGCCCTGCCGGCGGCCATGGAGAAGTAGGATTCCTCCCTGCCCATGTGCGTGGCCAGGGCTATCCCGAAGGCGGCGGACATGAGGATGTTGAACGACACCCCGGTGCGGTCCGTCAGGCCCCTGAGGGTCTCGGGCCTCGTGTCCAGGAGCACCCTGTAGCGCCCGCGTCCCGTCCCCTCGCCCTTGACGGGCAGGGTCTGGTCGCGGGGCAGGCCTTCCACGACCTTCAGGAACATCTCCTTGGATTTCTGGAATGCGGGCTGCTCCCTGATCTGCCTGTCGTAGGCGGCCGTGAGCAGCACCCTGTCGTCCCTCTTGGACGGGATGCCGCAGTAGGCGTCCTCGACGGCCGCTATCACCAGTGCGACCGACTGCCCGTCCATGACCACATGGGAGAAGTGGATCAGCATCGAGTACGTGTCCCCGTGCTTGCATATGGAGATGATGGACAGCGGCTCGTGGTCGAGGTCGAAGGGCCTCGCCATCTTCTTCAGCTCTTCGGCGGGGTCCCCCTCCACGCGGGAGATCTCCAGGCCGCCGGGGAACACGGCCCACGGGTAGCCGTCGCGCTTCTCCGTCCAGGCGTGCATCACGGGATTGTCGTCCACGACCTTCCTGATGGCCGCCTCGAGCCTGTCGGGGTCGGTCCACTCCGGTTGGGTGTACCTCATCGAGATGCAGGCGCCGGATTCCCCGATGCCGTTCAGGAAGTACATGCTCATCATGGAGTCCGTGAGCGGGAATCCGCTCTCGTAGGTGTACATGGGGACGATCTCGAAGCGGTCCTCCATGCTGGCGACGATGCGCCTGGGCTTGCGGAGCTTCAGGATGTCCACGGGGGTGATCTTGGTGGACATCTCGGGCATCGAGGGGTCCGCATCCTCCATCTCCTTCAGGATGGTGATCACTTTGGCGGCCCTGAGGGAATCGCCGCCGTTGCGGGTGAAGTCGTCGTCGGGGCCGAAGCCGGGCACGCCGATGGCCTGGGACATTGCTCTCGCGAGGAAGTCCGCCGGCTCGTTCCCCTTGTCATCCGGGCCCGTGGCATCGTACTCGGGATCGGGGAGCTTGGTGCGGTCCACCTTCCCGGTGAGCGTCATGGGGATGGAATCCAGCATGACGACGTGGGCGGGGACCATGTAGGACGGCTTGCAGGATGCCACCAGGGAGCGGACCTCCTCGGCGGTGATGCCCTCTTTCGACACGATGTAGGCGATCAGGTCCCTCTCCTCGTCAGGGCCCTTCCTGGCGATGACGGCCAGGTTCCTGACCCTGCGGTCCTTCTGGATGGCGCTCTCCACATCGGCGAGCTCCACGCGGTGGCCCCTGATCTTGACCATGCCGTCCCTGCGGCCCATCATCCCGACCGAGCCGTCCGGGAGGAACCTCCCGTAGTCGCCGGTGCGGAAGATAGTGCGGAAGCCCTCCCTGTCGCTGAACGGGTTGGGTATCAGGCGCTCTTTGGTCAGGGCCTCGTTGTTCACGTACCCGGGGGTGATGCCGTATCCCGCGACGCAGAGCTCCCCGACCGCGCCGTAGGGCACCTGCCTCATCTCGGCATCGACGATGTACATGTTGGCATTGGATATGAGGGGGCCGACGCTGGTGTCGTCGTACCTCTCCTTCCTGAAGCTGCAGTTGCTGATGACGGCCTCGGATGAGCCGTACATGAACGAGACGACGCCGTCCTTGTCGTCCTCCAGGGACCCGATTACGTCGCCGCCGGTGCAGAGGAGCTTCAGCCCGGCGCTGCCGACGGTCCGTATGAATATCTTGGCCAGCTGGCTGACGAGGAACGTCTGCTTGATGTCCTCTTTCCTGAACAGGGTCGCGAGGCCGGCCGGGTCGAATGCCACCTCATCCGGGACGATCACGCTGGGCAGGCCGCGGACTATGTTGATCCATTGCTCGAAGTGATGAGGGATGTAAACCGGGCGGGCCCATACCGCGGCCACCCCGATGGGCAAGGGGCGGTGGGCGTTCCTGAGCCCTATGACGGTGTTCGCCAGTGCCAGATGCGTGATGGATACGCCCTTCGGCTTGCCGGTGGACCCGGACGTGTAGATAACCAGCGCCTCCGAGTCCTTCCCGATGTCCGCAGGGAGATCGGCGCTCGCGCCGGACTCCGCGGCCTCCTCCAGGCGGATCGCCCTGTATTTGGACAGGATGGGCGAGGACATCTTCTCCGCTCCGGCGGCGTCTACCAGGACCGCAGCGGCGCCGCAATCGTCCAGGATATCGGCTATCCTCTCGTCGGGATGGCGCAGGTCCAGGGGCACGAAGGCGCACCCGGCCTTGGCGACGGACAGGGGGGTCAGCATGTACCACACGGAGCACGATGTCATGTATGCGACGCGCGAGCCCCTCCCGATACCGGATTCTATCAGGAACGATGCTATCGCATTCGAGATGCGCTCGGCCTCCTGGTAGGTGACGACCGTGTCGCCGGATTTGCAGAACATCCCCTCGCTCTTCCCGAATCCTATCTTCCACATGTCGATGAGGGTCTCGTACTCGAGGTCGCAGTACGTATTGTTGGCCTCTTTGATCAGCCGGGCGTCCTCCTCGGATTGTATGGTGATTTGTCCGAGGGATTCCTCTTCCTTGAATCCCTCGAGGATCATGTTGAACAGGCCCGCGAACCTCTCCACCATATCCCTGGGGCGGTTGGGCCCGTATGTTATCCTGACAGTGCCAGATGCCTCGAAGGCGAAATCGGTGCCGTCCTCCGGAGGCCCGTAGACCACGTCGGCCACCATATCAAGGTCCGCCAGCTCCCTGTATGTGAGAACGCATGCGTGGGACCTGCACCCCTCCAGCATCTCGGATGCCTCTTTGAGGAATGCCCCGACGGGGCGGTCGCTGCACGCCATGCGGACGGGGACGCGGATCCCGTCCCCTGAAAGCACGAACACCGACTCTGATCCGCCGCTGAAGCGGGACAGCGCGTAAGCGAAGGCGGCGAAGCACACAGCGTCGCCGGGCACCCCGTTCCTCTTAGCTATGGAGTCGACGGTAGCCATATCCAAATCGGTCTCAAATGTTCCGCCGTTCCCTTCGGGCTTGTCGGTAGGTACCATGAAGGATTCGGAGTATCCCTCGAACATGTCCTCGAAGAATCTCCTACAGTTACTGGAGTTCACTGTCTGGAATATGCATTCGATTGTTAAACCTCACTTATGCGAAAAATGATAACAAGGTCAAAGCAGAGGAAGACCTAGTCTGCTCAGGATCTCCCTCTGTTTCCTGGTGACCTCATTCAGGCGCCATTCGCCGCCTACGCATGTTATCC